>TARA_R100001244_G_scaffold31731_1_pt1 | contig 42416 bp, 34 predicted proteins | sample TARA_R100001244 | Tara Oceans TARA_R100001244 (sample SAMEA2621564) | marine metagenome | biome: marine biome (ENVO:00000447); feature: mesopelagic zone (ENVO:00000213); material: "saline water (ENVO:00002010), including plankton (ENVO:xxxxxxxx)" | depth 790 m
TCGGAACAGGCGAGTCCTGCAGCGGAATAAGGCCGATAACAATGCTGATCCACGTGATCGATTGAACGCTTGGCCCCGCTGCGCGAACTACAGCGTGGCCAGGGTTTGAGTCCCCACTATTATCGATCGAGCAGAACCTCAGCACCCTCAAGGTTGATGCCTAAGCCTTCAATTTTGACTTTCATGGTTTCGATCGCGCTGGACACGATGTGGATCGAGTTTTCGACGGACGCCAGTTTGTTTTTCAGCGCGATGAAGTCGCTCTCGCTGACGGTGTTCTTGCCATGCAGCAGTCTGCCAATAGTCAGCAATGCTTCTTCTGCTTTGGCGGTAGTGGTGGAGTAGTTGTTCAGGGTGTTGATCAGCTTTTTCTGTTTGACGCCATGGCTGAGCAAGACTGCTTTTATGCGTTTTATCGTCGCGACGAGTGTGCGTCGCTCGGCTTCGGTGGATTGCAGTTTTTCAAGCATGTCTTGGCGGTGAGCCTCAAGGTCTGTGACCCTGCGGGACAGTGCTGCGATTGTTTGCTCGCGTTCGCGCTCGCGGAGCTCCAATAATTCGATCTTTCCCAGTCTGCCTTTATCCATTTGCGCGGCTATGAACGTGGCGGCCGCTAGGGTAAGGGCATTGCTGCCAATTATTAAGGTGATCCACTCTGCATTGGTCATATAAACCTCCCAGCACACTGGTGTTTAGATGATTGCTCGTTACCAGCACACGCCCAAATTCCGGGTAATGCAGCCTACTGTCAGATGGTCGCTGGCGAGGGCGTGGCGATGGTAAGAGTGCTATACCCGGTCAATGAAAAATTGCAATTAGCTGTTTTAGCGACGCTAGTCAGTCGCTGACGCTTTGTCCAATGCTTGCCGTTGTCTGTTTGGGCTGTAAAGCTGTGGGCGATGGCGTATACGCCTGCTCGGGGTTAGTGATGTAGCTGTTTCAGATTTGAAGCAGTTATGGCCCCGACTAAATCGCCCCGGTTCACCAGTCGCGGCTAGGCTTAACTCTTCGACCTTTACGGACAGCCCTCGATGAATGGACTGCGTACCTGCTGCTTGGCGCTGGTTTTGCTGTCGTTACTGCCGTTGGGCGTGGCGGCGCAGACTTTGCGTCTGGTGGCCGATCCTTGGCCGCCGTTCAATGATCAGACCTTGCTGAACAACGGTGTGGCCTCGGATCTGGTCAGCACGGCATTGACCCGTGCCGGCTATGTCACGAGCTATGTCGAGGTGCCGTGGGAACGGGCGGTGCGTGGTTTGCAGCGGGCCGATTACGATGTGCTGATCAATGCCTGGTACAGCGATGAGCGCGCGACCTTTGGCTACTATTCCCAGCCGTATCTGATCAACCGTATTCGGTTTTTGCAGCGCAAGGGCGCCAATATCAAATTCGAGCAGTTACCCGATCTGTATCCGTACAGCATCGCGGTGGTGCGCGGCTATGCCTATTCCAGCGAGTTCGATCAGGATACTCGGCTCAGCAAGGTCGGTGTGCTCAGCTTCGAAACCGGCGCGCGGATGCTGCACGCCAAGCGCGTTGGGTTGACCCTGGAAGACGAGTTTGTCGCGCGTTATCACTTGGGCCGCGAGTTGAGCGGCATCCGCGATGAGTTGGAGTTTTTGCCGCAGCCCTTGAGCGAGAACGGCTTGCATATTCTGGTGAGCCGCTTGCACCCCGAGTATCGGCAAATCGCCGAGGCCTTTAATCGGGCCATCGAGGCGATGCGCGCCGATGGCAGCTATGCCGAGATATTGCAGCGCCACGGGTTGTAGCGGCGCGGCGAGTTTACTGCCAGTGGCTGCGCCCGCGGCCTTGGCGTTTGGCCTGATAGAGACGCTGGTCGGCTTCGTGCAGCAGGCTTTCGAGGTCGTCCGGGGGGCCGTGGTAGATGCCGGCGCTAAACGATAGGGGCGGTGCGCCGATGGCGTATTTCAGGCTGGCGCACTGCTCGCGCAGGCGGTCGAGGGCCTGGCTCAGGCTGGCGCCGTTCTGTTGGCTGATCATGGCGAACTCTTCGCCGCCGAGGCGGCCGATCAGTGCATCGGGAAAGGCGTGGGTGAAGGCGCGGGCGAAGGCGATCAGCGCCGCATCGCCGCTGGCATGGCCGTGTTCGTCGTTGATGCGTTTGAAGAAATCCAGGTCGAGCATGGCCACGCTGAGCGTATGACCGCCACGTTGCGCCTGCTGGAACTGTTTCAGGCCCTGTTCGTAAAAGGCCCGGCGGTTGTTCAGGCCGGTCAGCGCATCGAATTGCGCGGCTTGTTTCAGGGCGCGTAGCAGGTCGCGGCGTTCCAGCGTGGACATGACCCGGCAATTCAGTTCTTCCGGGCAGAATGGCTTGCGCAGGAAATCGTCGGCGCCGTGCTTGATGAACTTGGCGCTGAGCGAGCCTTTGGCATCGGCGGACAGGCCGAGGATGATCAGTTCGCTGCGCTTCATCTGCTGGCGCAGCACTTTGACCAGTTCGAAGCCACTGAGCCCGGGCATGCTGTGGTCAACCACCAGCAGGTCGATGTCTGGCTGCGCCTGGAGAATCTGCAGGGCTTCGTCGCCGTCGCGGGCGTCGATGATCTGGAAGCGGTGCGGGGTCAGCACGTGGCGGATGTAGTGGCGCGTGGCTTCGGAGTCCTCGGCGATGAGGATCTTTACCTGGCTGTTGCTTTCCAGGCGGTGCAGCAGGCGGAAGGCGTACTCGTAGGAGTGCTGGCTTTCCTTGAGCACGTAATCGACCACGCCCTTGAGCAACAGCTCGTCGCGCCGCTGCTCGTTGTAGGAGCCGCTGAGCACGATGCACGGCAGGTTGTACTGCATCACCAGGTCGACGCTCTCGCCGTTCGGCGCATCCGGCAGGTGCAGGTCGACGATGGCGGCGAAGAACAGGCTGGCGGAGGTTTCCAGCATCACTTCGGCCTCGGCCAGCGAGGCGCAGAAGATCGGTTGCAGGTCGTGTTCCTGACGGAACAGGTGGTCGAGAATTTTCAGCACCAAGGGGCTGTCTTCGATGACCAGAATAGTGCGCACTGGAACCTCCTGTACCTGTGGCCGCCTCCGTGCGGCGTGCCTGTCCGTTAACTTATAGCGTGCGTACGCGTAGCGAGCGGCCTTTGATCTTGCCATCGCTCAGGCGCTTGAGCGCTTGCGTGGCCATGCTGCGCTCGACGGCGACAAACGCCTGGAAGTCGAAGATCGCGATTTTGCCGACGTGGGCGCCAGGAATGCCAGCATCGCCGGTGAGCGCGCCGAGGATGTCGCCGGGGCGCAGTTTGTCTTTGCGTCCGGCGCCGATGCACAGGGTGATCATCGGCGGTTGCAGCGGCTCGCCGGCTTTGGCTTTGAGGCTGTTCAGCGGGTGCCAGTTGAGCGGGCTTTGCTGCAAGGTCTCGATGGCTTGGGCGCGATGGCCTTCGGCGGGTGCGACCAGGCTCATGGCCATGCCTTTTTCGCCGGCGCGCCCGGTGCGGCCGACGCGGTGGATGTGGATTTCCGAATCGCGCGCCAGTTCGACGTTGATCACCATGTCCAGGGCGTCGATGTCCAGGCCGCGCGCGGCGACATCGGTGGCTACCAGCACCGACAGGCTGCGGTTGGCGAACATCGCCAGCACCTGATCGCGGTCGCGTTGCTCCAGGTCGCCATTCAGCGCTGCGGCGGAAATGCCGTTGGCGGCGAGGTGGTCGACCACTTCCTGGCACTGCTGCTTGGTGAAGCAGAAGGCCACGCAGGATTGCGGGCGGAAGCTGGCGAGCAGCTTGACCACCGCGTCGAGGCGTTCTTCGGGGGCGATTTCGTAGAAGCGCTGCTCGATCTGCGTGTCGTCGTGCATGGCCTCGGCTTTGACCTGCTGCGGGTTGCGCATGAAGGTGGCGCTGAGCTGCTTGATGCCGGCCGGGTAGGTGGCGGAAAACAGCAGGGTTTGGCGCTTGCTCGGGGTCTGCCCGATGATCTCGGCGATGCTGTCGTAGAAGCCCATGTCGAGCATGCGGTCGGCTTCGTCGAGCACCAGGGTGTTGAGGCCGTCGAGCTTCAGCGTGCCTTTGCTGAGGTGCTGCTGAATCCGCCCCGGAGTGCCGACGATGATCTGCGCGCCGTGTTCCAGCGAGCCGATTTGCGGGCCGAAGGATACGCCGCCGCACAGGGTCAGCACTTTGATGTTGTCGGCACCGCGCGCCAGGCGGCGGATTTCCTTGGCTACCTGGTCGGCCAGCTCACGGGTTGGGCACAGCACCAGAGCCTGGCAGCCGAAGTAGCGCGGGTTCAAGGGGTTGAGCAGGCCGATGCCGAAGGCCGCGGTCTTGCCGCTGCCGGTCTTGGCCTGGGCGATCAGGTCCATGCCCTTGAGCATCACCGGCAGGCTCTGCGCTTGGATCGGGGTCATCGCGGTATAACCGAGGGACTCGAGGTTCGCCAGCATGGCGGCGGACAGCGGCAGTGAGGAGAACGCGGTGTTGGTCACGGGACAGGCCTGCTAAACGGAATGGCGCGCAGTGTAACAGGCGCGTGGCGCCGACATGAGGTGGCGCGACCGGGAGCGTGGCTTGTCTTGCGGCGATGGCGTTAAACGCAGCGATACCCACCCTGGCGTGCGCAGCGTTCCCGAGCGCTATCGGTTGGTAGGGCGGACATGCCGAAGGCTTGTCCGCCGTTTGCGTGTAGGCGGTGGACAAGGCTGCGCCATGTCCCCCCTACGGCGATGATCTGGCAACGCTTCAGCGTTGTGGGGTGCCGTGCGGCGGTGGGGCGTAGCGGTTCCGAGTGCTATCGGTTGGTAGGGCGGACATGCCGAAGGCTTGTCCGCCGTTTGCGTGCTGGTGGTGGACAAGGCATGCACCATGTCCACCCTACGGCGACGCTCTGGCAAAGTTTCAGCGTTGTGGGGTGCCGTGCGGCGGCGGGGCTTAGCGGTTCCGAGTGCTATCGGGTTGTAGGGCGGACATGCCGAAGGTTTGTCCGCCGTTCGCGTGTAGGCGGTGGACAAGGCTGCGCCATGTCCACCCTACGGCGATGATCTGGTAAAGCTTCAGCGTTGCGCGGTGCCGTGCGTTGGTGGGGCGCAGCGTTCCCGAACGCTATCGGTTGGTAGGGCGGACATGCCGAAGGCTTGTCCGCCGTTTGCGTGTAGGCGGTGGACAAGGCTGCGCCATGTCCACCCTACGGCGACGATCTGGCAAAGTTTCAGCATTGCGCGGTGGTGGGGCGCAGCGGTTCCGAGAGCCATCGGTTGGTAGGGCGGACATGCCGAAGGCTTGTCCGCCGTTTGCGTGCTGGTGGTGGACAAGGCTGCGCCATGTCCACCCTACGGCGGCGCTCTGGTAAAGCTTCAGCGTTGCGCGGTGCCGCGCGTTGGTGCGCCGCCTGCCACGTAGTACGGCGCGGTGCTGCGCGGCAGTGGGGCGCGGCCGCGGATTTTGTCGGCGATTTTCTCGGCCATCATGATGGTCGGCGCGTTGAGGTTGCCGGTGGTGATCAGCGGCATGATCGACGCATCGACCACCCGCAGCCCTTGCAGGCCGTGTACGCGGCCTTGGCCATCGACCACCGCCATGTCGTCCGTGCCCATCTTGCAGGAGCAGGACGGGTGGAAGGCGGTTTCCGCGTGTTCGCGGACGAAGGCGTCCAGTTCGGCGTCGCTTTGCACTTCGGCGCCGGGGCTGAGTTCGCGACCACGGAACGGGTCGAGCGCCGATTGCGCCATGATCTCGCGGGTGATGCGGATGCCGTCGCGGAACTCCTGCCAGTCCTGCGCATGGCTCATGTAATTGAACAGGATGCTCGGGTGCTGGCGCGGGTCTTTCGATTTCAGCTGGATACGCCCGCGGCTGGGCGAGCGCATGGAGCCGACGTGGGCCTGGAAACCGTGCTCCTTGACCGCGTTGCTGCCGTTGTAATTGATCGCCACCGGGAGGAAGTGGTACTGGATGTTCGGCCACTCGAACTCGGCGCTCGAGCGGATAAACCCGCCGGCCTCGAACTGGTTGCTGGCGCCGATGCCTTGGCCGAGGAACATCCACTTGGCGCCGATCAGTGGCTGGTTCCACCATTTCAGCGCCGGGTACAGCGAGACGGGTTCCTTGCAGGCGTATTGCAGGTACATCTCCAGGTGATCCTGAAGGTTCTCGCCGACGCCCGGCAGGTCGTGCACCACCGGAATGTCCAGGTCGCGCAGCAAGGATGCCGGGCCCACGCCGGAGCGCTGGAGGATTTGCGGCGAAGCGATGGCGCCGCTGCACAGCAGCACTTCGCGCCGTGCGTGCACGCTGGTCGGGCTGTCGCTGTCGCCGTGCAGGTAGTCGACGCCGACGGCGCGTGTGCCGTTGAACAGAATGCGGTCGGTGAGCGCGTGGGTGACGATGGTCAGGTTCGAGCGGCCGCGCGCCTGGTCGAGGTAGCCGCGCGCGGTGCTGGCGCGGCGGCCCTGCGGGGTGACGGTGCGGTCCATCGGGCCGAAGCCTTCCTGCTGGTAGCCGTTGAGGTCGTCGGTGCGTGGGTAGCCGGCTTGCACGCCGGCTTCGATCATCGCCTGGAACAGCGGGCTGTTACCGCTTTTCGGCGTGGTCACGCTGACCGGGCCGTCGCCGCCGTGGTAGGCATTGGCGCCGCTGTCGCGGCGTTCCGCCTTGCGGAAATAGGGCAGGCAATCCAGGTAGCTCCAGTCTTCCAGGCCCTTTTCCTTGGCCCAGCCGTCGTAGTCCATGGCGTTGCCGCGGATGTAGCACATGCCGTTGATCAGGGATGAGCCGCCCAGGCCTTTGCCGCGCCCGCACTCCATGCGGCGGTTGTTCATGTGCGGTTCCGGCTCGGTTTCGTAGGCCCAGTTGTAGCGCCGGCCTTGCAGCGGGAAGGCCAGAGCGGCGGGCATCTGGGTGCGGAAGTCGAGGCGGTAATCCGGGCCGCCGGCTTCCAGCAGCAGCACGCTGACCTCGGCGTCCTCGGTCAGGCGGGCGGCCAATACGTTACCGGCCGAACCGGCACCGATGATGATGTAGTCGAACTCTTGGGACATGGGGCTTACCTCTGTAGCCCGGAGCAAGGCGGGCGACGAGTTGTGCGTGGGTAGGGTGGACATGGCGAAGCCTTGTCCACCACGGCGGCCTGGATGGCGGACAAGCCTCGCGGCAGGTCCGCCCTACGACGGCGCGAACAGGCTCAGAACACCGAGGTGTAGCCGCCCAGTTCGACCTGTACCGACTTGATTCGGGTGTAATGCTCCAGGGTGCTCAGGCCGTTTTCACGGCCGACGCCGGATTGTTTGTAACCGCCGACCGGCATCTCGGCCGGCGATTCGCCCCAGGTGTTGATCCAGCAGATGCCGGCTTCCAGCTGGTGGATCATGCGGTGCGCGCGCGCCAGGTCGCGGGTCACCACGCCGGCCGCGAGGCCGTAGTCGCTGGCGTTGGCGCGGCGGATCACTTCCTCTTCGCTGTCGTAGACCAGGATGCTCATCACCGGGCCGAAGATTTCCTCACGCACGATGGTCATCTCGTCCGTGCAGTCGGTGAACACGGTCGGCGCGACGTAGGCGCCCTTGGCGTAGTCGCCAGTGCTGACGCGTTCGCCGCCGATCAGCAGGCGTGCGCCTTCCTGGCGGCCGGTTGCGATGTAGCCGAGCACGCTGTCCATGTGGGCGAAACTGGTCAGCGGGCCGAAATTGGTGGTTTCGTCTTGCGGGTTGCCCAGGCGGATGCGCTTGACCCGCTCGGCCACCTTGCTCTCGAAGCGCGCTTGCAGCATGCGTGGGATAAACACGCGGGTGCCGTTGGTGCAGACCTGGCCGGAGCTGTAGAAGTTGGCCATCACCGCGATGTCGGCGGCGCGGTCGAGGTCGGCGTCTTCGCAGATGATCAGCGGCGACTTGCCGCCCAGCTCCATGGTGACTTCCTTGAGCGACGAGCTGGAGGCGCTGGCCATGACTTTCTTGCCGGTGCTGGTGCCGCCCGTGAAGGAAATCTTCTCGATGCCTGGGTGTTCGGTCAGCCACTGGCCGACTTCGCGGCCGCTGCCGGTGAGCACGTTGAACACGCCGTCCGGCAGGCCGGCTTCGGTATAGATTTCCGCCAGTTTGAGCACCGACAGCGGGGTGACCTCGCTGGGTTTGAAAATCATCGCGTTGCCGGCGGCCAGGGCCGGCGCGGACTTCCACAGGGCGATCTGGATCGGGTAGTTCCACGCGCCGATGCCGGCGACCACGCCCAGCGGCTCGCGGCGGGTGTAGACGAAGCTGCTTTCGCGCAGCGGAATCTGCTGGCCTTCGATGGCGGGCACCAGGCCGGCGTAGTACTCCAGCACGTCGGTGCCGGTGACGATGTCGACGAAGCGGGTTTCCGACAGCGGCTTGCCGGTATCGAGGGTTTCCAGCTCGGCCAGCTCATCGTTGCGCGCGCGGAGGATGTCCACGGCTTTACGCAGGATGCGCGAGCGCTGCATGGCGGTCATCGCTGCCCAGACTTTCTGCCCGGCGGTGGCGCTGGCCACGGCCCGCTCGACGTCGTCCTTGCTGGCGCGCTGTACCTGGGCGAGCACTTCGCCGTTGGCCGGATTGATGCTCTCGAAGGTGCTGCCACTGCTGGCTTCCACGTAGCGGCCGCCAATGTAGAGCTTCTGTTCGTCGAATCGGGCCATGGAGTGAGTGTCCTCTTGAAGGTGATTGCGCAAGGCGGAGCAGCCGTGTCGTGGCGCCTGGGTCGGTGAATCGGCGTGGCAATGGGGTGTAGAAAAGCGCGGGGTGCAGCCGATTTGATCGAAAAAAGCCTACTTTATCTTTATTGATTGTTCAATCAATAAAGATTTCTGAGAGCGACGAGGGCCGATCCGAATACGACGCGCATCAGTCGTTCGTCCCAGAAGGCGAGGGGCTGGCTTGAGGTGAGGCGGGAAGTTAGGGGATTGGATTGAGCGCGAGGTCGTTGGGGCCCGTGCGGCCCGACCCAACCTATGGCTTGTCGGCTACCTTAGGCGGCCTTGCCCAATTGCACGTCGAGGTAGTCGTAGGCTATCTGCAGCGCTTGCTGGGTGTCGAAGGCCTCGCCGGACAGCGCGCCGCGCAGCCACAGGCCATCGATCAGCGCGGCCAGGCCACGGGCCGCGGCGCGTGCCTGGGGTTGCGGCAATACCCGGTGGAACTGCCCGCACAGGTTGGAATACAGGCGATGGTCGTTGATCCGTTGCAGGCGGCGCAGCGAGGGCTGGTGCATGCTGGTGGCCCAAAACGCCAGCCAGGTCTTCATCGCCGGGCCGCTGACCTGGGTGTGGTCGAAGTTGCCAGCGATGATCGCGCGCAAATGCGCGCGCGGGCTGTCGTCCTTGAGCACCTTGCGCCGTGCGCGCACGGCATCGCTCAAGGCCAGCATCAAGTGGCGCATGGTGGCGTCGAGCAGGCCGTTCTTGTCCTGGAAATAGTGGCTGATGATGCCATTGGACACCCCCGCGAGGCGGGCGATATAGGCGATGCTGGCATCGCTCATGCCGACCTGATCGACCGCTTCGAGCGTGGCCGCGATCAGTTGCGAGCGGCGGATCGGTTGCATTCCGACCTTGGGCATCGGTATCTCCGTCGATAAAAGGCGTTCCCTGGGTGGCGCAGTCTAGGACGGTTTTTATTGATCGATCAATCAAACATGACGCTTTAGCGGACGACCCGTCGGTCTAAATTGTGGATTCACTGGCCGTACGGCGCTTCAGCCCAGTGCTACAGCGGGCATGCAGCGCTGTCGTCACAGTGCATCGAGGAAGTGCGCAATGGCGGCGTTGACCGTGTTCGCGTGGGTAACCGGGCCCATGTGGCCCAGGCCCTCGAATTCGACCACCCGCACCTGCGGCAGCACCTGGGTCAACAGGCGGGCCACACCGCGCGACGAGGCGGGTGAGTGTTGGCCGACCAGGTAGAGCACGGGCATCGGCAGCGCGGCAAACGCGGCGAGCGGCGTCGGTTCGTTGAGCAATGCCCCGGCCCAGCCGCGCACATTGGCCACCGAGGCGGCAATGGCGGTTTTACGTGACGCCGGCATCTGCGCCCAGGCACCCGTGCCCATCCAGTAGTCGATAAAACACTCGGCGGCGCGCTCAGGGTTGCCCGCCTCAAGCGCCGCCGCCGAGGCCACCACGGTCGCGCGAATGCCGTCGGCGGCATTCGGCGGTGGCGCTTCGGCATCCAGCAGCGCAAACAGCGTCGGTTCATACAAGGCCAAGGCGCGCACCCGTTGGGGCTGCGCCAGCGCCGCGAGCAATGCCACTGCGGCGCCGTAGGAGTGGCCGACCAGCACAAAGGGGGCGCCGGCGCGGGCGAATACCGGCTCAAGCAGTGCCACCTCATCGTGCAGCGAAACCCGCCGCTCGGCAGGCCAGGCCGGGCTCTGGCCCGCACCCAGCGAGTCGGCGGCCAGCACATGGAACCTGTCGGCCAAGGCCGCCATCAACGGCCGCCACTGGCTGGAGGTACTGGCATTCGCGTGCAGGCACACGACCCCAGGGCCAGTGCCGGCTTCGCGAAAGAAGGGCAGTAGAGGCTGCATGGTCAGCCCTCGGCGCGAGGCAGGTAGTGGGATAACTTTAGTGCAGGCGCAGAGGGATAAATCAATCCGTCTGCTTTTCTGCGTCCCCTGTTTCTGAGATGAAGCACTTGCTACGCCATCAATCCAGCATGGAGCCATGTTCTATGCTCCCTCCAGCAACTCAAAAAGGGAGAGGGATTGTGTCCAAGCTCAGGGATTTTTTTAAAGGACTCTTCGAAGAAGGAAAGCTATTAGCGATCACTCAGGGAAACCTCGTGCTGGATGTCCAGCAGGGCACAAGGCGATTTACCGAAGAAGAGTTGAGGCGCTATGAGTACCGTATTGCGGGTGGCTATTTGCTGAATGTGGAGGGGGTCAGGCTAAGTTCGACAATTCTCGCGCAATCGCATGACAAGAGTGGCATGGCGGCCTTTGTGATCGCGGCTGACGACAGAGTCTATATTTTCAATCACTTCAATAAAGCGGACCGGGTGGCCCACTCTTCATTTGTGGGGAAGTTTGCCAAGGGTGCCGGCGAGATCATGGTGTCGAAAGGCAAGATCAAGCTGGTGCATGCGCACAGCGGCCATTTCCGGCCCAACGCCCTGAATATCTACCGTGTTGTTGAGTACTTCAATGGGCTGGGCGCTCTGGCCGTGGATGCCAAGGTGGGTTTCGTGACCAATCCATTTCCCGATATCGGCAAGACGCCGCCGACCTATGCCGCCAGTGTCCTGCTTACCTGTGTTCTGGATAGGCAAGAGAGAGAAACCCTTGCAGCCTGCAAGGCAAGTGTTGAGCAAGCAAAGTCGCAACTGGCTGTATTGGGGGTAGGGATCAACCAAGAGTCGCTTGAACTATATCGGCTCGATCAACTTCGTGAGCTCGAAGAAAGTGTGAACCAGATAAAGGCAGTGGCGACAGAGGAATTACTACCTCTATTCGCAGGGCAATTGAAACGGTTGGATGAAGAAGCTAGCGGGGTGCGGGGGATGACGCTCGAGGATTACCGAAAGGTCATCCTCAGGAAAATTAATAAGTTGGAGGGGGAGATTGAAGACAACCAGTCTCTGATCGATGCGCTGAATAATAAGCGCGAAACCATATCGGTGGTGTATGGCGTTGCGGTGTTTTTGCAGTTCGTCGAGGAAAATTGGGATGCCCTGCGAGGGCAGTTGAAACCCGCGTTCTACACGATGTAAACGTGTCGGCATGGAGAGTGTGCCGGTTCCGCTTGGTCTCCTCAGGCGCGTGGTTCAATGGCGCCGGATCATCTTCCCGGCGCCATGAAAAAGCGGGCCGAAGCCCGCTTTTTATCGTCTTGCTGAGAACCGCTTATTGCAGCCAGCTGGCGACGCGCTCGGGGTTTTTGGCGACCCAGTCCTTGGCGGCATCTTCCGGCTTGGCGCCTTCGCGGATGGCCAGCATGACGGAGCCGACTTCTTCACCGCTCCAGGAGATTTTCTTCAGGAAGGCGGCGGCGTCCGGGGCTTTGGTTGCCAGGCCTGGGTTGGCGACGGTGTCGACGCGCTCGTCATCGCCGAAGACTTTCTTCGGGTCTTCGAGGAAGCGCAGTTTCCACTTGGCGAACATCCAGTGTGGAATCCAGCCGGTGACGACGATGGCTTTCTGGTCTTTTTCGGCACGGGTCAGGGCGGTGGCCATGGCCGGACCGGAGCTTGGCATCAGCTTGATCTCGCTCAGGTTGTATTCCTTGATCGCTTCTTCGGCGCGGCGCATCACGCCGGCACCGGCGTCGATGCCGGTGATCTTGCCGTCGAATTCCTTGCTGTAGGTGTTGAGGTCTTCGATGGTCTTGGCTGCGACGTAGTCCGGCACGATCAGGCCGATTTTCGCGCCCTGGTAGTTGGTGCCGAGTACCACGACTTTGTCTTTGAGCTTCTCGAAGTATTCGCCATGGGTAGCGGGCAGCCAGGCGGAGAGGGTGGCATCGAGGTCGCCACGGGCCACGCCTTGCCACATGATGGCCGGCTCGACCGGTTGCAGGGTGACGCTGTAACCGAGGTTGCTTTTGAGGATTTCACCGGCGACGTGGGTTACCGCGACGCTGTCGTCCCAGCCGTTGACGTAGCCGATTTTCAGCGAGGGTTTGTCCGCCGCCATCGCGGTGGACATGCCCAGCGCCAGGGCGGCGACGCCGAGGCCTTGCAGGCAGAGGGTTTTCAAGTTGCGCATAGGTCAATTGCTCCATCAGTGAGAGTGGCAGTTTGGCTGTGTTACTGGCTCGTTCTGATTGCGGGCCTTGCGTTAACCGGCGTGCGCGGGGCATGGCATGTGCCGATGCCGGTTCGCGAGGAAAGCCGTGCCTGTGCAGGGTGCTCGCAGAGCGCCCAGCAGCGGCTATACAGCGGCTTTTCTCAAGCCCGCTCCGGGTTCCGGGGCGGGCTTGATTGGTGCCGGGCTTATTAGAGCCCGACGTGTTTCTTCACTGCGGCGACGCCGTCCTGGCCGTCGTAGGTGGTGACGCCGGCCAGCCACTTGTCGAGGGCGCCCGGGTTGGCCTTGATCCAGTTTTTCGCCACGTCGGTCGGGTTCTGTTTCTCCAGCACTTTCTCCATCAGCTGGCTTTCGATCTCGACGCTGAATTGCAGGTTGTTCAGCAGCTTGCCGACGTTGGCGCAGCGCGCTTCGTAGTCCGGCGGCACCACGGTGTAGACCTTGGCGGCGCCGTAGTCCGGGCCGAACACCTCATCGCCACCAGACAGGTAGGTGATGTCGAACTGGGTGTTCATCGGGTGCGGTGCCCAACCGAGGAAGACCACCGGTTCTTTCTTCTTCACCGCGCGCTGCACCTGCACCAGCATGCCGGCTTCGCTGGACTCGACCATGCGGAAGCTGCCGAGGTCGAACTGGTCGCCCTTGATCATCTTGTCGATCAGCAAGTTGCCGTCGTTGCCCGGCTCGATGCCGTAGATCTTGCCGTCCAGCTGATCCTTGAACTTGGCGATGTCCTGAAAGCTTTTCAGCCCAGCCTCGGCAGCGTAGGTCGGCACGGCGAGGGTGTACTTGGCGCCTTCGAGGTTGGCGGTCGGCAGCACCTTGACCCCGCCGTCCTTGGTGAACGGTTCGATCACTGCGTCCATCGACGGCGCCCAGTAGCCGAGGAAGACGTCGACCTGACCGGTTTTCACCCCGGTGAAGGCGATCGGCACCGAGGCCATGATCTTGCGCGGCTGGTAGCCCAGGCCTTCGACCAGGGTCATCGCTACGCCGGTGGTGGCGGCGATGTCGGCCCAGCCGATTTCCGCGAAACGCACCTGTTTGCAGCTTTCCGGCTCCTGCGCCCAGGCGCTCTGCATCAGCGCGCAGGACAACAGAGCAACACCCGCGATTGTCTTCATCTGGTTCATCTGCGACTCCCTGTGTCTTTGGATAAGTGAGTTCTGCCTACGGCTGACGTTGCAGCTTCGCGCTCAGCCAGCCGAACAGGCTGCTGCGGTTGGCGGTTTGCGGGGTGCCGAAACTTTCGGTGATGCGGTCGAGGATGATCGCCAGCAGTACCACGGCCATGCCGCTCTCGAAGCCTAGCCCGATATCCAGGCGCTGGATGCTGGCGAGTACGTCGTTACCCAAACCGCCGGCGCCGACCATCGAGGCAATGATCACCATCGACAAGGCCATCATGATGGTCTGGTTGACCCCGGCCATGATCGACGGCATGGCGTTGGGCAGTTGCACCTTGAACAGCAGCTGGCGGCTGGTGCAGCCGAACGACTGGCCGGCCTCGACGATTTCCTTGTTCACCTGGCGGATGCCCAGGCTGGTCAGGCGTACCGCCGGTGGCATGGCGAAGATCACCGTGGCGATGATCCCCGGCACTCGGCCGAGGCCGAACAGCATGGCCGCCGGAATCAGGTAGACGAACGCCGGCATGGTCTGCATGAAGTCGAGGATCGGCCGGATGATGGTCGCCACCCGCTCGCTCTTGGCTGCCCAGATGCCCAGCGGGATGCCGAGCAGCAGGCTGATCAAGGTGGCGGAGAAGGTCAGGCCGAGGGTCACCACGGTCTGTTCCCAGAAACCGGTCAAGACGATGAGGATGAAGGAGACGGCGGTGAAGGCGGCGAAGCGCGCGCCGATCCGCCACAGGCCGAGGCCGACGAAGATAGTGATCAGCAACCAGGCCGGCGGCAGCATGAGAATCGCTTCGACCGCCTCGGAAAACCCACTGACCACACTGCCGACGCTGTCGAAGCCGCCGCTGTAGTTATCCAGCAGGTGTTGCACCACATCGTTGACCCAGCTGCCCAGGTCGAGTTTTTTCTCACTCATGGGATTCTCCCTGCAGGCGAGTCAGCAGACGCCCTTTGCTGATCGCGCCGCAGTAGTGGCCGTGCTGGTCGATCACCGGGATCGGCCCCTCGTTGTCGACCAGACGGCCGATCACCTGCTCCAGTGGCAAGTCTTTCTGCACCGGGTCGATGTGCTTCAGCACGCTTTGCTCCAGCCCACAGGATTCGCCGCCTTCGACCAGCAAGGCGATCTTCTCCAGGCTGATGGAGCCTTGGAAGTTGTGGTGTTCGTCGACGATGAAGGCGTAGTGCTTGTCCAGCGCTTGCAGCTCCTGGCAAACCTGCTGCGCATCGGGGGCGCGGCCGTTGTGCACGTAGAGCGGCACGCTGTCGGCCATCAGTTGGCCGGCGGTGAGGTAGCGACTGGTGTCGACGGTGTCGAAGAAGTTGCGCACGTAGTCGTTGGCCGGGTTGTCGATCAACTCCTGCGGGGTGCCGACCTGGATCAGCTTGCCGCCTTCCATGATGCCGATGCGCGAACCGATGCGCATGGCTTCCTCGATGTCGTGGGAAACGAAGATGATGGTGCGCCGGTGGGTCTTCTGCAGCTCCAGCAGCACGTCCTGCATCTCGCGGCGCTTGAGCGGATCGAGGGCGGAGAAGGCCTCGTCCATGATGATCATCGACGGGTCCACGGCCAGGGCGCGGGCCAGGCCGACGCGCTGCTGCATACCGCCGGACAGCTCATGCGGGTATTTGTGCGCGAAGGTGTCTAGGCCGACCTGCTTGAGCACCTCCATGGCGCGCTGCTCGCGCTCCTTGCGGCCCTTGCCGGCGACCTCCAGGCCAAACGCGGCGTTGTCCAGCACGCTGCGCGAGGGCATCAGGGCGAAGGACTGGAACACCATGCTCATGTCGCGGCGGCGCAAGTCGATGAGTTCCGCCTTGGGCATCTTGGCGACGTTCTGCCCGTCGATGTAGACGTTACCGGCGCTGGGTTCGACCAATCGGTTGATCAGACGAATCAGCGTGGATTTACCGGAGCCGGAGAGGCCCATAAGAACGAAAATCTCGCCTTCTTCGACACTGAACGACACGTCGCTCACGCCGATGACCGCGCCCTTTTCGGCGAGAATTTTATCTTTGCTCCAGCCTTGCTTGAGCAAATCGATGGCTTCTTGTGGCTGTGGGCCGAAAACCTTGTAGAGGTTCTCGACCACGATTTTTCCAGACTGCATGGGATAGTTCCCCTTCAGTAGACATCCAGATCAGCTACATGGAACCTGCCGTTCGCCCTCGGGGCGTTCGTCAGGTGATGCCGACTGTTCTTGCCTGTGTGGGTGTTTACGACGTGGTTCCGAGGTTTGCACAACAGTCTGCGCGGCGACGTTGCGCGGGCACCCAGGCACAGTTCGGACGCCACGTCAGCGGCCGTGATGGCGATTGACGTTGCCTGAAGCTGTTGTCGGGTGAACCTTGCATTGCCGTGTTGCAAACTGCTTTCCAAACCCTCTGGCAGTGTTACGAAACCCAATCCTTTGGGGGTTTCACATCTCGATCCGAGATGTGCGTACATCCGAAATTTCTTGTTGGGATGGCGCCCAAAGTGTGCTGCCAGCGCTTATCTGTTCTTCGGTCCGGAGCGGTGGGGCTCCAGTCTGTCAGCCCGCACTCGGGGTGACAGCGACGAAATCGGCTGACTCAACGATATAGTCTTCGAATCGCAGCAATTGTCGGTTTGCGACTCTGACGTGTTGGGCGACGACATAGCCGCAGCCTAAAAAAACCATAACAGATTTTTTCCACCGCTGGCCAAGGCTGCAAGCCACGTGTGGCGTGGTTTGCAGCGCTTCAGGCCAGCTTAGGCGGCGGATGCCGGGGGCTGTGGGGAAATCGAAAAAATATCAAATTTATGGCGTTTGGCCGCCACTGGCCGGCACCAGTGCGGTGCTGCCGTCGCGTTGCGTGACGCCCTGCAACCATTCGCTGAGCGCCTGCGGGTTGGCCTTTAACCAGGCTTTGGCCTCGCGCCGACGATTGCTGCTCTGGTTGAGGAGCGCGCCCATCAGGTGGTTTTCCATGGCCAGGCTGAAGCGCAGGTTTTTCAGCAACTGGCCAACGTTCGGGCACTGCTCGGCATAGCCGGCGCGCACATTGGTGTAGACCGTGGCGCCGCCGAAATTGGCGCCGAAGAAGTCGTCGCCACCGCTGAGGTAGTGCATCTGTAGTTGGTTGTTCATCGGGTGCGGTTCCCAGCCGAGAAACACCACCCATTGCTTGAGGTGATCGGCGCGTTTGACCTGGGCGAGCATCCCGCTTTCGCTGGACTCGATCAGCTTGAATGTGCCGAGGCCGAAGGCATTCTTGTCGATCATCTGCTGGATCAGTTGGTTGCCGTCGTTGCCCGGCTCGATGCCGTAGAGCTTGCCGGCCAACTGTTGTTGGTAGGTGGCGAGGTCGGCGAAGCTTTTCACGCCGCCGTCATACGCCGCCTGGTTCACCGCCAGGGTGTATTTGGCGCCCTCCAGGTTGGCGCTGAGGGTCTGCACCGAACCATTGGCGAGATAGGGCTTGATGTCGTTTTCCATGCTCGGCATCCAGTTGCCGAGGAACACGTCGATCTGCTTGTCCTGCAAGGCCTTGTAAGTGTCCGGCACCGACAGCCGCTTGACTTGGGTGCGGTAGCCGAGGTCATTGAGCACCACGCGGGTGACCGCGGTGGTGACGGTGATGTCGGTCCAGCCGACATCGGCGAAACGCACCACATCGCAGGCGGCCGGATCGGCGGCGTGGGCCAGCAACGGGGTACTCAGGGCTGCTGCCAGCAGCCAATGGGTGTGCACAGTCATGGAGGCGCCTCCAGCAGCCTTTATGGTTCCCGACCGCTCAGCGGTGGGGCTATGGCCATGTGCTGGCGAGGCGGTGCCGGCCTGCGCATGGGCGCCTGGATCATGGCGCCGGAGTTTGCTCGCTGCCATCTGGCGGGTCGCAGATGGGACGCTGCTGTCGTAATTCGTCGCGCTGGGGCAGCGCCGTGCGTGTCGGGTCACGCAGCGCCAAGCTACCTGGGCCCCGCCGTTCTTGTCGCCATCCGCCACCTGGCAGCCGCCCTGACGGATTTGGATATGAGCGGGTCGGTGTGGGGCGTCAGCGCGTCGGCGAAATCCCGATGATGGGCGCGTAGAAGCAACCCCGCTCAGGAGACCGTCGTGGCGATTAGTGTGTTCGACCTGTTCAAGATCGGTATCGGCCCGTCCAGTTCGCATACCGTCGGGCCCATGCGCGCCGCCGCGCTGTTTGTCGGCGCGCTGCGTGAACGGCGTTTGCTCGAACGCGTGCAACGTCTGGAAGTGCGCCTGTACGGCTCGCTATCGGCCACCGGTGTGGGGCACGGCAGTGACCGCGCGGTGATCATGGGCCTGATGGGCGAGTGGCCGGACCAGATCGACCCCGCCGAGATCGAACCACGGATCGAGCGTGTGCAGCGTCATGCCGAGCTGTTGCTCGACGGGCGCCTGCCGATTGCCTTCGACTGGCAGCGCGACATGCTGTTGCTCGACGAGAACCTGCCGTACCACCCGAATGCCATGACCCTCACGGCGTTCGCCGGCGATGGCAGCCGGCTGCATGACAACACCTATTATTCGGTCGGTGGCGGCTTCGTGATCGATGCGGAGCAGGCCGCCAGCGGCCAGCTGGACAGTGATCTGACGCCATTGCCGTACGACTTCAACAGCGCCGAGGAGCTGCTGCACCTGTGCCGCGAGCATGGCCTGCGCGTGTCGGAACTGATGATGGCCAACGAGAAGGCCTGGCGCAGCGAAACCGAAATCCGCAGCGGCCTGATGCGCTTGTGGCAAGCCATGCGCGATTGCGTCGAGCAGGGCCTCAAGCACGAAGGCATCCTGCCCGGCGGGCTCAATGTCAAACGCCGCGCTGCCAAGTTGCACCGCAGCTTGCAGGAAATGAGCAAGCCCAACGTGATCGGCTCGACCCTCAGCGGCATGGAGTGGGTCAACCTGTTCGCCCTGGCGGTCAACGAAGAAAACGCCGCCGGTGGACGCATGGTCACCGCGCCGACCAACGGCGCGGCGGGGATCATCCCGGCGGTGCTGCATTACTACGTGCGCTTCAGCCCGGCGGTGAGCGAGGCCAATGTGGTCGACTACCTGCTGGCGGCGGCGGCCATCGGCATTCTGTGCAAGAAGAACGCCTCGATCTCCGGCGCCGAAGTCGGCTGCCAGGGCGAGGTCGGTTCGGCCTGTGCGATGGCCGCGGCCGGGCTGGCGGAAATCCTCGGCGCCACCCCCGAACAACTGGAGAACGCCGCCGAGATCGGTTTGGAACACAACCTCGGGCTGACCTGCGACCCGGTTGGCGGGCTGGTGCAGGTGCCGTGCATCGAGCGCAACGCGATTGCCGCGGTGAAGGCGATCAACGCCGCGCAGATGGCCTTGCGCGGCGACGGCCAGCACTTCATCTCGCTGGATCGGGTGATCCGCACCATGCGCGATACCGGCGCCGACATGCACTACAAATACAAGGAAACCTCGCGTGGCGGCCTGGCGGTCAGTGCCATCGAGTGTTGATCGGGTTGTTGCGCGGTTTTCGCGCACCTCGCGGCTGCTGTGTCGCCTATTGGGGCGGGTACGGATGGTCTTGCGCCACGCTGCTACGCGGCTAACCTGCGCGGCCCGCGGCGGACTGCCGGCTGAACGTGCAAACTTCAAAAGGCTGGGTCAAGAGGCCTGGTCGGTGTAGCGGAATTTGGCTTCGGGAGCCGAACCCAGCGCACGCGCTGCCAGCTTTTGGTGCGCATGGTTTAGCCGGCGTGTTTCGATAGAAGTGACCACCCGGTCAGTGTCGTTACCGCTCGTCCGTTACCGTCGCTATTCCCAGTCGTAGCGCGGTGACAATTGCCCTCTCGGGCAGTGCTACCGAAATGCTCAAGAGCCCCACCCTGCGGGCGCTTGCGGTCGCAAACAGAATGCTTCTGTCGCTCCTGCCAAAGCCTTGTGGCACGTGCCTTGGATGGCTCGGTATATTTTTAATTGAACGGCCAATTAATCTAGGCATGACCTTTGCGTTGTTATTCATGCCTGTCTGGGGCTGTCGTGTGCCAGAACCACAAAAAAAGGGCCTCTCCATAAAGGGCCCAATACCGTGCTTTGCTTCGCGTGAGGGTTTCATCGATGTCGCAGTTCAATCAAGGGTCACAACCCCAGAGCCGTGTTCCTCAGTCCATCGGTTTTCTGCTGCTGGACAACTTCACCCTGATTTCCCTCGCTTCGGCGGTCGAACCGCTGCGCATGGCCAATCAGCTCTCCGGCAAGGAGCTGTATCGCTGGCACACCCTGACCCAGAGCGGTCGCCCGGTATGCGCCAGCGACGGCCTGCAGATCACCCCGGACGCCGGCCTGGACAACGCCCCGACGCTGGACGCGGTGATCGTCTGCGGCGGCGTGGACATCCAGCACAGCGTCACCCGTGAGCACCTGCATTGGCTGCAAAGCCTGGCGCGCCAGGGCCGCCAGCTGGGCGCCGTGTGCACCGGCAGTTGGGCGCTGGCCAAGGCCGGTCTGCTCGACGGCTACGATTGCAGCGTGCACTGGGAGTGTTTGGCGTCGATGCAGGAAGCCTTCCCGCGCGCGGCCATCACCACGCGCCTGTTCTCCATCGACCGCAACCGCAATACCTCGTCCGGCGGCACCGCGCCGATGGACATGATGCTGCACCTGATTGCCCGCGAGCATGGCCGCGAACTGGCGGCGGCGATCTCCGAGATGTTCATCTACGAGCGCATCCGCAACGAGCAGGATCACCAGCGCGTGCCGCTCAAGCATATGCTCGGTACCAACCAGCCGAAGTTGCAGGAAATCGTCGCGCTGATGGAAGCCAACCTGGAGGAGCCGATCGACCTCGACGAGCTGGCTTGCTATGTCGACGTGTCGCGGCGCCAGCTGGAGCGGTTGTTCCAGAAATACCTGCATTGCTCGCCGTCGCGCTACTACCTGAAGCTGCGCCTGATTCGTGCGCGCCAGTTGCTCAAGCAGACCTCGATGTCGATCATCGAAGTGGCGTCGGTGTGCGGTTTCGTCTCCACCCCGCACTTCTCCAAGTGCTACCGCGAATACTTCGGCATCCCGCCGCGCGACGAACGTGCCGGCCAGACCTCGGCCAACGTGGTGGCGCTGGTGCCGCTGCCGGAAGACCTGATGCGTCCGTCCTCGTCGTCGGCCATGGCGGCGTTGACCCGTGCCCAGGGCGAATCGACCTTCGCCAGCGTGCGCCTCTAAGAGCGCGGCAGCGGTTCGCAACAGGGGCGCCGTGGGCGCCCCTGTTGTTTGTGGGGCACACACAATGACGGCGGACAAGCCTGCGGCATGTCCGCCCTACGGATGGGAAGGTATTGCGTTTGTGTCGGGTGGCGATGGCGAAGCCTTGTCCACCATGGCTCAGCGCGGTACCAGCGCCGGCAGCAGGGTGCGTGAGATGGCTTCGCGCACGTTCGGCAGCAGGGTGGCGCTGCCGCCCAGCAGTTCTTCCACCAGCCGGCGCAAGGCCAGCGCCCGCTCCGGGCTGAGGCCGGTTACCGCGTGGGCGCAGGCTTGCTCGGCGGTGGCCCCCGGCGGAATCGACAGGCCCAGCGCCACCAGGCGTTCGCGGAAGTCTTCCTGGTCGATCAGGTCGGCATGCATCATGTTCTTATCCTCCGTTCGCGGCGCTCTGGCAGCGTAGGCTGGGTTGAGCGCAGCGATACCCATGTGGTATCGACGCATTCTGATGGGTATCGCCCGCTCAACCCATCCTACGTATTGGCGGCTGCGGTTAGCGCAGCACGCCTTCTTCGAGCAATAAGGTGAAGATAGCCTCGGCACCGGCTTGCGGCGAGACATCCTTGAGCACCTGACCGCCGCCGCCGGTGGCTTTTGCCGTGGCGGCCTTCATGCGTTCGGCGCCGGTCTTGGCCTTGATCACCTTGAGGCGCTTGGGCCGTGGGCGCGCCGGTTGCAACTGCGCGACAGCGAGCAAGGCGTCGTCGACGCTGCTTACCGCCTGGGCCCGCAGTTGGCCACGGCGGGCCGGGCCGAAGGCGCTTTGCCGCGCCACGGGGGCGGCGTTGTCGACGCTGGCGAGAAACGGCAAGCGCACCTTCAAGCGCCGCCGCTGGCCACGCGGCAAGGCTTGCAGCACCTGCGCCACGCCGTGTTCGACCTTCTCCACCTCGGCCAGGCCGACCACCAACGGCCAGCCCAGGCGCTCGGCCAGCAGGAAGGGCAACATGCCCGAGCCTTCGCCGGTTTCCGCCTGGCTGCCGGTCAGCACCATCTGCGCGCCGGCCTCGCTCAGGTACTCGGCCAACGCTGGCAACGCATCGGCCTGTGCGGCTTGTTCAAGCACGGTGATTTCCGCCAGACCCATGCCCAGGTAGGCGCGCAGGGCTTCTGCGTGTGGGTCGCCGGCATGCAGCACCTGCAGCGTATCGCCGGCCAGGCGCAGGCCCAGCTCGACCGCGCGGGCATCCTGCTCGGCGCGGCGCGCGCGACCGGAGGTCGGGTGCGCGCCGACGGAGACCAGGGTGATGATATTCAAGTCAGCCATGGCTCAGCTCCGTAGGGTGGACATGGCGCAGCCTTGTCCACCAGGGGTATGCGTGGTTATCGGGTGGACAAGCCGTCGGCCTGTCCGTCCTACGCGTCTATGCGGCATCGCGCGCGCCTCCCTGGCGGTAGGCGGTAACCCGCTCGATCAGCGCCTGGAGAATGGCCGCCGAGTCGCCGATCACCGACAGGTCGGCGCGTTTGATCATGTCGCAGGTTGGATCGAGGTTGATGGCGATCACCTTGTCGCAGGCGCCGATGCCTTGCAGGTGCTGGATCGCCCCGGAGATGCCCACCGCCAGGTAGACCCGCGCGGTGACCCAGATGCCGGACGCGCCGACCTGGCGCTCGCGGCCCATAAAGCCATCGTCCACCGCTACCCGCGAGGCGCCTTCGGTGGCGCCGAGGGCGGCGGCGGCCTGGTGGAAGTGCGCCCAGTCCTTCACGCCGTTGCCGCCGGAAAGGATGAATTCGGCCTCGGCCATGGGAATCAGCGCCGGGTCGACCGCCACCGCGCCGAGATCCTCGATGCGGGGCAGGCTGTGGGCGACTTTTTCGTGCAATGCCAGTGGCCGCACTTCATGACGGCTGTCGCTGACCGGCTCGGCGCACTCGACGGCGGCGAGGATCAGCCGCGGTGCCTGGCGTATCAGATCTTCGCGCCCGGCGCCGGCGCGGCCGCTGGCAATCCCGTTGGCCACCTGCCAGACGCGCGTGGCCGGCCGTTCGCCGAGCTTGGCGGCCAGGCGCCGGCCAAGCTCGCCGCCGCCCGTGCGGCTATCGGGCAGCAGCCAGTGGCGCGGCGCCAGCTGGCTTTCCACGGCGCTCAGGGCGAGTACCCGTTGTTCCGGGGCATAGCCATCGAAGGCCGGGCCCTCGACGTGCAGCAGGCGGTCGACGCCGGCCGTGTCGAAGGCGCTTTCCTTGTGTTCGCCGAACGCCACGGCCAGCACCGCGCCGTCACTGCCGGCGAGGGTGTGGGCCAGGCCGAACAGGTCTTTGTCGTGGCTGCTCAGGCGGCCGCCGACCAAGTCCGGCACCACGGCGATATAAAACGCCGGTTGTTCGAGCACATGCAGCGGCAGTTGCACGGTTTGCGTGGTGGTCTGGCGCTTGCCGGTAACCCCCTGCTGGGTGCCGGAGCGGTCGATGCGCTTGAGCCCGTTGGGGCCGATAAAACCCACGGCATGCGGGTTCTTGCGGATAACGCCGTTGGCGCCGATCCAGCTGCTCTGCGCTGTTTGCATCGCCGCGTGCAGCGGATGCAGGCGGTTGCGCGCAATCCACTCGGCGCGCGGGTCGCGGCGGATAAGGTCGCTCATACACAGGACTCCGTAGCGTTTGCGTTCTCTGTGGTAGGGGCCGGGCGGTGATCCGCTTTAGCCGCGATATGGCCTGTCGCGGCTAAAGCCCCTCCCACGATGAGCTGCGGCTTGTTCATAACGTGCGTCGACATCACAGCAGCTCCGCCAGCTCGGACTTTGCCGGCACAGGCTGCTTTGCCTCGACCACGCCCTCGATCAATACGTCGGCCACCAGCTCGGCAATATCCTTGACCTCCGGGCGCGGGCCGACCACGCCTTCGAGCATGGCGGTGCACTGCGGGCAACCGACGGCCACCAGCTCAGCGCCGGTTTCCTTGATATCGAGCATGCGCATATCGGGGATGCGCTGCTTGCCGGGGATATCGGTGATCGGCGCGCCGCCGCCACCGCCGCAGCAACGTGAGCGGAAACCCGAGCGCTGCATCTCTTTCACCTCGATACCGATGGCATTCAGCACCGCACGCGGCGCTTCGTACTCGCCGTTGTAGCGGCCCAGGTAGCAGGGGTCGTGATAGGTCACGCTGCCGCCCTTGTGTTGACCAAGATTGAGCTTTTGAGCACTGATCAGCCGCTCCATATAGGTGCTGTGGTGCAGCACCTGGTAGCGACCGCCCAACTCGCCGTATTCGTTTTTCAGCACGTGGAAGCTGTGTGGGTCGCAGGTGACGATAGTGCGGAACTGGTACTTGGCCAGGGTGGCGATATTGCGTTTGGCCAGCAGCTGGAAGGTCGCTTCATCGCCCAGGCGCCGGGCCACGTCGCCGCTGTCACGTTCTTCCAGGCCGAGCACGGCGAAGTCGACGTTGGCGGCTTTCAGCACTTTGACGAAGGCGCGCAGGGTGCGCTGGTTGCGCATGTCGAAGGCGCCGTCGCCGACCCAGAACAACACCTCGACCTGCTGTTTATCGCTGAGCAGCGGCAGGTTGAGGTCCGCCGCCCAGTTCAGTCGACCACCGGGGTTGAAACCGCCGGGGTTGTCGGTGGCGATCAGGTTGTCGAGCACCTCGGCGCCCTTGTTCGGCGTGGCGCCTTTTTCCAGGGTCAGGTGGCGGCGCATGTCGACGATGGCGTCGACGTGCTCGATCATCATCGGGCATTCCTCGACGCAAGCGCGGCAGGTGGTGCACGACCACAGCGTCTCGGCATCCACCAGGGCCTTGCCGTTCAGGTTGACGATCGGTAGATGGGGGCCGCCGCTGTGTTCACCCACCGGCTTACCCGGATAGGGCGAACCAGCAAACTTGGCATCCGTGCCGCCGGCCAGGCCGACCACCATGTCCTGGATCAGCTTTTTCGGATTCAGCGGCTGGCCGGCGGCGAAGGCCGGGCAGGCCGCCTCGCACTTGCCGCACTGCACGCAGGCATCGAAGCCCAGCAGCTGGTTCCAGGTGAAGTCGGTGGGTTTTTCCACGCCCAGCGGGGCGTTGCAGTCATTCAGGTCCAGGGCCTTGAGGCCGGTGGAGCGGCCGCCGCCGAAGCGCTCGCTGCGGCGGTGCCAGGCCAGGTGCAGGGCGCCGGCGAAGGCATGCTTCATCGGCCCGCCCCAGGTCATGCCGAAGAACAGCTCGGACACGCCCCAGGCCACGCCGATACTCAGCACGATGGCCAGCACCCAGCCACCGAAGTCAGCGGGCAGAATCCCGGCCACCGGCAGGGTGGCGATAAAGAAGCTGGCGGCGAACATCAGCAGGCTTTTCGGCAGGCGCATCCACGGGCCTTTCGACAGCCGCGACGGCGGATCGAGACGGCGCTTGGCGACAAACAACGCACCGCCAAACATCAGCGCGCAGGCTGCCAGCAGGGCGAAGCCGAGAATGCGGCTGTGCAGGCCGAAACCGTGCACGACGATGGCCAGCACAGCCGCCAGGACAAAGCCGCCAGCCGTGGCCACGTGGGTGTTGGCGATGTATTTGTCGCGCGCCACCACATGGTGCAGGTCGACCATATAACGCCGCGGCATGGCCAGCAGGCCGCCGAGCCAGTCGACCTGCGCCGGCCGGCCGCGACGCCACATCAGAAAGCGTTTGCCCGCGCCAATAACCGCAAGGGCCAGGGCGGCGAACAATAGAATGGGGAGCAGGGTGTGCAACATCAGTTGGTCTCCTCAGAGGGACCACATAGGGTGATCAATACGATCGTGACCTTGGGCATGGTTCCTGTGGGAGGGGCTTTAGCCGCGACGCTGTTGACCTTGTCGCGGCTAAAGCCCCTCCCACAATGGTTCAGCAGCTGCCTTAGAAGTCCTTGCACAACCGCAATGCGTCATAGATCGCCGCGTGAGTGTTGCGCTGGGCCACGCAGTCGCCGATGCGGAACAGCAAGTAACCGTCGCCGGCCTGCGACAGGCACGGCTGCGGCTTGATCGCGAACAGCGCTTCGACGTCGATCTGACCTTTGTTGCGCGAGCCTTCCTTGAGCGCGTAGTAGAGGCTTTCGTCCGGGCGTACGCCGTTCTCCACCACCACCTGGTCGACCACCCGCTCCTCCTTGGCGCCGGTGTATTCGTTCTCCAGCACCGCCACCAGCTTGTCGCCCTCGCGGTAGACCTTTTCCAGCATCAGGTCGCCGGTCATGATCACTTCCTTGGGGTACAGGCTGCGGTAATAGGTGGGGAAGCTGGTGCCGCCGATGGCCACGCCCGGCTTGATATCGTCGGTAACGATCTCCACCTTGGCGCCTTTTTCGGCGATAAAGTCGGCTACCGACATGCCGGTGAATTCGCAGATGGTGTCGTACACCAGCACGTTGTTGCCTGGCGCGACCGTGCCGTCGAGGATGTCCCAGCTGCTCACCACCAACCCTTCGGCGGCGCCCCAGTGTTCGTTCTGTTCGATGAACGGATGGCCGCCGTTGGCCAGCACCACGATATCCGGGCGCAGGTCCATGATGCTCGCGACGTCCGCGCCGGTGCCCAGGCGCAAATCGACGCCGAGGCGGGCGATCTCCAGTTGGAACCAACGGGTGATGCCGGCCATCTGGTCGCGCTGCGGCGCCTTGGCCGCCAGACTGATCTGCCCGCCGAGGCTGTCTTTCTTTTCAAACAGGGTCACGTCATGGCCACGCTCGGCCGCCACGCGCGCCGCTTCCATGCCGGCTGGGCCACCGCCAACGATCACCACCTTGCGCTTCGGCCCATTGGTTTTTTCGATGATGTGCGGCAGGCCCATGTACTCGCGGGAAGTCGCGGCGTTCTGGATGCACAGCACGTCGAGGCCCTGGTACTGGCGGTCGATGCAGTAGTTTGCGCCGACGCACTGCTTGATCTGGTCGACTTGGCCCATCTTGATCTTGGCGATCAGGTGCGGGTCGGCGATGTGCGCGCGGGTCATGCCGACCATGTCGACATAGCCGCCTTCCAAAATCCGCGTGGCCTGGTTCGGGTCCTTGATGTTCTGCGCGTGCAGCACCGGTACCTTGACCACTTCCTTGATCCCGGCGGCCAGATGCAGAAACGGCTCCGGCGGATAGCTCATGTTCGGGATGACGTTGGCCAGGGTGTTGTGGGTGTCGCAGCCCGAGCCGACCACGCCGAGAAAGTCGAGCATGCCGGTGTCGTCGTAGTACTTGGCGATCTGCTTCATGTCCTCGTGGGACAAACCGTCCGGATGGAACTCGTCGCCGCAGATGCGCATGCCCACGCAGAAGTCGTCACCGACCTCGGCGCGCACGGCTTTGAGCACTTCCAGGCCGAACTTCATGCGGCCTTCGAAACTGCCGCCCCATTCGTCGGTGCGCTTGTTCACCCGTGGCGACCAGAACTGGTCGATCATGTGCTGGTGCACGGCGGACAGTTCGACGCCGTCCAGGCCGCCTTCTTTCGCGCGGCGCGCGGCCTGGGCGTAGTTGCCAATCACCCGCCAGATTTCCTCGACCTCGATGGTCTTGCAGGTGGCGCGGTGCACCGGCTCGCGGATGCCGGACGGCGACATCAGGGTCGGCCAGTTGAAGCCGTCCCAGCGCGAGCGACGGCCCATATGGGTAATCTGGATCATGATCTTGGCGCCGTGCTTGTGCATGGCGTCGGCGAGGTTCTGGAAGTGCGGGATGATCCGGTCGGTGGACAGGTTGACCGAACTCCACCACTCCTGCGGGCTGTCGATGGCCACCACCGAGGAGCCGCCGCAGATCGCCAGGCCGATGCCGCCCTTGGCCTTCTCTTCGTAATACTGCACGTAACGCTCGGTGGTCATGCCGCCGTCGGTGGCATACACCTCGGCGTGCGCGGTGCTGAGCACACGGTTGCGGATGGTCAGCTTGCCGATCTGGATCGGCTGGAACATTGCTTCGAAAGCCATTACGGCATCCTCACGGAACTAAGGATTGTGGGAGGCGCTTTAGCGGCGATAGCGGTAGGCCAGTCGCGGCTAAAGCCCCTCCCACACAGGATTGTCTTTAGCGTGGCTTAACCACAAACAGGCCATCGTCGTGGCCTGCTTCGGAGCCGCCATAGACCTGCTCGGCCACGGTGCGCAATTGGCTGCCCTGGGCCTGGAGAATCTGGTCCATGGCGCCGGCGAACCAGCCGGTGAACATGTAGTCGACCTTGCGCCCGCACTTGCCGTAGACGTAGACAAAGGCCGAGTGCTTGAGCTTCACCGACGCAGTGCCGGCGGCCAGATCGATGGCTTCGATTTCGAACAGCCCCCAACCGCGTTGCGACAGGCGCTTCATATAGTGTTCGAACACCGCCACGCCTTGCAGACCGTGGCACTCGGCCTCTTTCTCGCACCAGTGCCAGGCGGATTTGTAGCCGGCCTTGTAGAGAATTTCGGCGTAGGCGTCGGCGCCCAGGACTTCCTCGATGCCGATGTGGTTGTTGACGAAAAAGTGCCGTGGCACGTAGAGCATCGGCAGGGCGTCGGTGGTCCAGACGCCAGTTTCGTCGTCGACCTGGATAGGCATTTCGGGTGCGTGGGTGGCCATGTGTTCAGTGCTCCAGAATTCGTTGTCTTACGTATTTGAAAGATGCCGATGAATGCCTGTGGAGCCGTAGCGAGCACGCCGAGAGCAAGGAGACCCGCAGCGACAAGCGAGAGCAGTACGCATGTACGGCGAGCTTGTCGCGAGGACGCGACGCAGTTATCGGTGGGCGCAGTAGGCTCCGGAGGTATTCATCATTCGCCCCAGACGTCCGCCAGGACGTTCACCCAGTTCTCGCCCATGATCTTGCGCACTACGCGCTCGGAATGGCCGCGCCCCAACAGGGTTTCGGTGAGGTTGGGGAATTCGCCGACGGTGCGGATGCCCAGCGGGTTGACGATCTTGCCGAAGTTGGTCAGGCGACGGGCGTAGCCCTTGTCGTGGGTCAGGTACTCGAAGAAGTCCTGGCCGTGGCCCTGGGTAAAGTCGGTGCCGATACCGATGGCGTCTTCGCCGACCAGATTCATCACGTACTCGATGGCTTCGGCGTAGTCGTCGATGGTCGAGTCGATACCCTTGGCCAGGAAGGGCGCGAACATGGTCACGCCGACGAAGCCGCCGTGGTCGGCGATAAATTTCAGCTCGGCATCGGACTTGTTGCGCGGGTGTTCTTTCAGGCCGGACGGCAGGCAGTGCGAGTAGCAGACCGGCTTTTTCGATTCGAGGATGACTTCCTCGGAGGTCTTCGAGCCAACGTGGGACAGGTCGCACATGATGCCGACGCGGTTCATCTCGGCGACGATCTCGCGGCCGAAGCCGGACAGGCCGCCGTCGCGCTCGTAGCAGCCGGTGCCGACCAGGTTCTGGGTGTTGTAGCACAGCTGCACGATGCCCACGCCGAGCTGCTTGAACACCTCGACGTAGCCCAGTTGGTCTTCGAACGCGTGGGCGTTCTGGAAGCCGAAGAGGATGCCGGTCTTGCCCTGTTCCTTGGCCTTGCGGATGTCGGCGGTGCTGCGTACCGGGATCACCAGGTCGCTGTTCTCGCGGATCAGCTTCTGGCTGGCAGCGATGTTGTTCACCGTGGCCTGGAAGCCTTCCCACACCGAGACGGTGCAGTTGGCGGCGGTCAGGCCGCCTTTGCGCATGTCTTCGAACAGTTCACGGTTCCACTTGGCGATGATCAGACCGTCGATGACGATGCTGTCGGCGTGCAATTCGGCTGGGCTCATCAGGCTGTCCCCTTTTAGGTGAAAGTCGCGCAGCGACGCCTTCCTGTTGCCCTTCCCCCGGCGGGAGAAGGTGGCGCGGAGCGCCGGATAAGGGAGGCGGGCATGCCGCGTAGGTGTCTATAAGCTGGGGTGCCTCTTACGGCATGCCCGTTAGCTGGTATCGCCAAACCCGGTGTTGGCGCTTTGGAGTGAGCATATCCCTGGGGGGCAGGGCGACCCGGTGCAAAAGCGACCGGGGTATTGCCGAAAGCGTCAAGCCTTGGTCGCGAACGGATAAGCCGTCGGCAGCGCCGGCCGCTGTAGCAGCCAGCTTGCTGGCGATGCGCTTGCAGGATGGCTGATCGCCAGCAAGCACTGGGCGTCCCCCTGGCTTCTACAGGTCAGTGCGCGCTCAGGCGCTGGCCGTCGAGTGCTCGTGGCGGTCCTGGCTGGGACAGGTGGCGAAGCGCGCGCGGTAGCAGCGGGAGAAATACGACGAGGACTCGAAACCACAGGCCACGCCGACCTCCAGCACGCTCATATCGGTCTGGCGCAGCAGCTGGCGGGCCTTGTCCAGGCGCAGTGCCAGGTAGAAGTTCGATGGCGTTTCGTTCAGGTGCTGGCGGAACAGGCGCTCCAGCTGGCGCGGTGTGACGCGGATCAGTTCGGCCAACTGCTGGGAGCTGAGCGGCTGTTCACTCTGGCGTTCCATCTCGCCGATCACCTGCACCAGTTTCTTGTTGTGCACCGCGTAGCGGCTGGCGATCTGCATGCGCTGGTGGTCCTGGCGCGAGCGGATGCGGCCGAGCACGAATTGCTCGGACACCGCGACCGCCAGAGCTTCGCCGTGGTCGCGGCCGATCAGCGTGAGCATCAGGTCGAGGCTGGCGGTGCCACCGGCGCTGGTGATGCGCCGGTCGTCGATCTCGAACAGCTCCTGGGTCGCGCCCAGGCGCGGGTAGCGTTCCTGGAAGGCCTCAATGGCTTCCCAATGCAGGGTCAGGCGTTGCCCGGCGAACAACCCGGCTTCGGCGAGGACGAAGCTGCCGGTGTCGATGGCGCCGAGCAGCACGCCTTCCCGCTCGATCCGGTGCAGCCAGTGCGCCAGGCGCGCGTCGAAACTGGCCAGCGGCTCGAAACCGGCCACCACGAACAGCGTGTCGCCCGCCGCCGGCACATCCAGGGCGCCGTCGACGTTCAGCGACATGCCGTTGCTGCCCGCCACTGCCGCGCCGTCCAGGCTGAGCAGGCGCCAGCGGTACAGTTCGCCGCGAAAGCGATTGGCCACGCGCAGCGGCTCGATGGCCGACATCAGGCCCATCATGGAAAAACCGGGGAGCAGGAGAAACCACAGGGTCTGAGGCATGGTTGCATTCCGCGGGCGCTGGGAATGGTTAATAAAGGCTATGTCCAAATTAGGTGTTGCAGGAGAAGCCGCGCTTTTGTAGGAGCGGATTTATCCGCGAAAAACTTCGGAAGCTGAAGATATTTCGTGGCTAAAGCCGCTCCCACGAGGCGGCGGACCGCATCAACAAAAGTGGTGCCTGCAATCTCGTAGGCGCTGGCCATGCCCGCGACCTAGGGTAGGCGCCGCCAATTTCGCGGCCATGGGCCGCTCCTACGAGGTGGTGCGGCAGCGCGCCACTTACCCTACTACACGGCAGGCGAGGCGCAGGTGCAAGCAAGGTGGTCGCTTCTGTTCAACAGGTAGTCGCTTTAGTTCGTTTTTTGCCCAGCTGCGCTACGTACTGTGAGCACATCGGGCGCAGTGAATCCCGAGCACGGAGGAGTCGAAAGGCTCTTGCACAACAACAGACGGGCCAGCGAAAACCAGATTTTCAAGAGGCCCGATAAACCGTACCGCTGTAGGGGAGCATCAATGAACCGTCTCAACGCACTTGCCGCTTGCTCTTTACTCACCCTGTTCAGTGCCTCACTGCTGGCCGCCGACGACGCCAGTTGCCAGAAAATCCGCATCGGCGCGGTCGGCTGGACCGATGTGGTCGCCACCACCGCCGTGGCCAGCGAGCTGCTCGGTGACCTGGGCTACACCACCAGCCAGACCCAGGCCTCGCAGCAAATCATCTTCGCCGGCATCCAGAAGCAACAGATCGACGTGTTTCTCGGCTACTGGAAGCCGATCATGGACGACAACATCAAACCGTTCCTCGCCAGCGGCGCGGTCAAGGTCGCCGCCGAGCCGTCGCTGGACGACGCCATCGCGGTGCTCGCGGTGCCGACCTATACCGCCGAGGCGGGATTGAAGACGTTCGCCGATATCGCCGCGTTCAAGGCGCAGTTGGACGGCAAGATCTACGGCATCGAATCCGGCTCCGGCGCCAATACGGCGATCCAGAAGATGATCGACAGCAACCAGTTCGGTCTCGGCGAGTTCAAGCTGATCGAGTCCAGCGAGGCGGCCATGCTCACCGCGGTCAACCGCGCGGTGAAGGCCAACAAGCCGGTGCTGTTCTTCGGCTGGAAACCGCACCCGATGAATATCCAGATGCCGATCACCTACCTGACCGGCAGCCAGAACGTGTTCGGCCCGAATGACGGCGCCGCCACCGTGTCCACCGTCACCGCGCCGGACTTCGCCCAGCGCTGCCCGAACGCCGACCGCCTGCTCACCAGCCTGCGCTTCACCAGTGCCCAGGAAGCCGAGCTGATGCAGCCGATCATGCAGCGCGAGGCGCCGGCCAAGGTCGCCCGCGCCTGGCTCAAGGCCAACCCCGCGGTGGTCAAGACCTGGCTGGCCGGAGTCACCAGCTTCGACGGCAAGCATGCCGCCGAAGGCGTTATCGCCGGCCTGGGCAACTGAGCTCCAGCCAGCCTGCGTGGAATAAATTCAATCACCCCTGCCTGCGCGGTTCGCCGCGCAGGGCTGCAGATCGCCTCGAAGAAGGATGTAAAACCGTGAACTACGAAGTCATCGTCACCTGTGCGGTGACCGGTGCCGGCGATACCGTCGGCAAGCACCCGGCCATTCCCGTCACCCCGAAACAGATCGCCGCCGCCGCCATCGAAGCGGCCAAGGCCGGCGCCACGGTCGCCCACTGCCATGTGCGCGACCCGCACACCGGCAAGCCGAGCCGCGACGTGGCGCTGTACCGCGAGCTGGTCGAACGCATCCGCGAAAGCGACACCGACGTGATCATCAACCTCACCGCCGGCATGGGCGGCGACCTGGAAATCGGCCGTGGCGAACAACCGCTGGAATTCGGCGCCGGCACCGACCTGGTTGGCCCGCTGGAGCGGCTCAAGCATGTCGAGGAGCTGCTGCCGGAAATCTGCACCCTGGATTGCGGCACGCTGAATTTCGGCGACGGCGATTTCATCTACGTCTCCACCCCGGCGCAGCTGCGTGCCGGCGCCAAGCGCATCAGCGAGTTGGGGGTGAAGGCCGAGCTGGAAATCTTCGACACCGGCCATCTGTGGTTCGCCAAGCAGATGCTCAAGGAAGGCCTGCTCGACGACCCGTTGTTCCAGATCTGCCTGGGCATCCCCTGGGGCGCGCCGGCCGACACCACCACCATGAAGGCCATGGCCGACAACCTGCCGGCCGGCGCCACCTGGGCCGGTTTCGGCATCGGCCGCGCGCAAATGCCGATGGTCGCCCAGGCCATGCTGCTCGGCGGCAACGTGCGGGTTGGCCTGGAAGACAACATCTGGCTGGACCGCGGCGTGCACGCCAGCAATGGCCAGTTGGTCGAGCGCGCCGTCGAGATCATCGAGCGCATGGGCGGTCGCGCGCTAAGCCCGGCCGAGGGCCGCGCAAAGATGGGCCTTAAGCGTCGCGGCTGAAGCCTCTCCCACATGCGTGCGCAGGACTGGATAGCCGGTCCGTGGGAGGGGCTTCAGCCGCGCCGAACCGCCCCCGGCCCCTCCCGTAGTCACCCCCCGAATTAGCACCCCCGGATTGCCTCCGGGCTCTCTCATGCAGGAGTCACCATGACCTTTGTCACCGACATCAAAACCTTCGCCGCCCTCGGCACCGGCGTGATCGGCGCCGGCTGGATCGCCCGCGCCCTGGCCCACGGCCTCGACGTGATCGCCTGGGACCCGGCGCCCGGCGCCGAAGCCGCCTTGCGTGCGCGCATCGCCAATGCCTGGCCGGCTCTGGAGCAACAAGGTCTGGCGCGCGGCGCGGCGCAGGAGCGCCTGCGCTTCGTCGTAAGCATCGAGGAATGCGTGGAGCACGCCGACTTTATCCAGGAAAGCGCGCCGGAACGCCTCGACCTGAAACTCGACCTGCACGCCAAGATCAGCGCCGCGGCGCGGCCGAATGTGCTGATCGGCTCCAGCACCTCCGGTCTGCTGCCCAGCGAGTTCTACGCCGACGCCGTGCACCCCGAGCGCTGTGTGGTCGGCCATCCGTTCAACCCGGTGTACCTGCTGCCGCTGGTGGAAGTGGTCGGCGGCGAGAAGACCGCGCCGCAAGCGGTGCAGGCGGCGATTCAGGTGTATGAAGCGCTGGGCATGCGCCCGTTGCATGTGCGCAAGGAAGTGCCGGGTTTTATCGCCGACCGCCTGCTCGAAGCGCTGTGGCGCGAGGCGCTGCACCTGGTCAACGACGGCGTGGCCACTACCGGCGAGATAGACGATGCGATCCGCTTTGGCGCCGGTCTGCGCTGGTCGTTCATGGGCACTTTCCTGACCTATACGCTGGCGGGCGGCGATGCCGGCATGCGCCACTTCATGGCGCAGTTCGGCCCGGCCCTGCAACTGCCCTGGACCTACCTGCAAGCGCCGCAACTGACCGACGCGCTGATCGATCAGGTGGTCGACGGCACCCGCGCGCAACAGGGCGAGCGCAGCATCGCCGAGCTGGAACGCTACCGCGACGACTGCCTGCTGGCGGTGCTCGGGGCGGTCAAGGCCAGCAAGGCCAAGCATGGCTTCGCCTTTGCCGAGTAAGCGCCGCGCCATCCGCGTCAAATCAAGGGAAGCCAAAACCATGCCCCTCACCACCTACCGTACCGCCATCCAGCCCGAGTGGGTGGACTACAACGGCCACCTGCGCGATGCCTTCTACCTGCTGATTTTCAGCTACGCCACCGACGCGTTGATGGCGCAGATCGGCCTCGACGAGAGCGGGCGCGCCCGCAGCGGCCACACCCTGTACACCCTGGAATGCCACTTGAACTTCCTCGACGAGGTCAAGCTCGGCAGCGCCGTGGAGGTGCGCACCCAGGTGCTCGGCCACGACCGCAAGCGCCTGCATATCCACCATGGCCTGTACCGGCCGGGCAGCAGCGCGGCCCTGGCGGAAAGCGAGCAGATGCTGATGAACATCGACACCCGCACTTCACGCTCGGCGCCATTTGATGAGTCGGTCGCACGCCAGGTGCAGGCCTTGGGCGAGGCGCACCGCGCGCTGCCGGCACCAGCCTACGTCGGCCGGGTGATCGGCCTACCGGGGTAACGCGGCACTGGGGATATCTGCCCCTACACGGATCATGCGGCGGACAAGCCTTCGGCCTGTCCGCCCTACGTTGTGCAAGGCTTGCGTAGCGTGCCCCGCACATAAAAAGCCCTCGAGCCTATCCCTGTCGCAACTTCCGCGACAGCCAGCCTACAGCTGCTGTGTAGGGTGGACATGGCGCAGCCTTGTCCACCAACGACGGATCATGCGGCGGACAAGCCTTTGGCCTGTCCGCCCTACGCTGTGTATGGCTTGCGCAGCGTGCCCCGCACATAAAAAAAGCCCCCGCCAGAGCCGACGTCCTGGCGGGGGCAAACAACCCTTGCGGGTCTCAGTGTGATCGAGCGGGTTCGCGCGTTATCAGGCACGCGGTCAAGCCATAAACCGTTAGCAGGATGACCAGCAACAGGCCAAAAGACATGGCGTCGTCTTCCGGGGTGGTCTTACTCCGCGCCAACCTGGCGCAGGTAGGGCGCCGGCGCTTCGCCGAGGTTGTTCAGCAGGCGTTCGCTGTACCAGTCGATAAAGTTGACCACGCCGAACTCGTAAGTCTTCGAGTACGGGCCTGGCTGGTAGGCGGTGGAGTTGATGCCGCGCTGGTTCTCTTCGGCCAGGCGACGATCCTGGTCGTTGGTCGCGTCCCACACCTCACGCATGCGCGCGACGTCGTAGTCCACGCCTTCCACGGCATCCTTGTGCACCAGCCATTTGGTGGTGACCATGGTTTCCTGGGCGCTGATCGGCCACACGGTGAACACGATGATGTGGTCGCCCATGCAGTGGTTCCATGAGTGCGGCAGGTGCAGGATACGCATCGAGCCGAGGTCGGGGTTCTTGATCCGGCCCATGAGTTTCTTGCAGCCCTGCTGGCCGTCCAGGGTCATCGATACGGTGCCCTTGAGCAGCGGCATGCGCACGATGCGGTTACGCAGGCCGAAGCTGGCGTGGGCGTAGGGGATCTTCTCGGCGTCCCAGGCGGCGGCAGAGGCGGCCACGTGGTCCTTGAATTCCTGGCTGGCGCGCGGGTCGGTGACGTCGTCCCATTCCAGCAGGGTCTTCAGCAATTCCGGGTGCGAGCCGCTGCAGTGGTAGCACTCGCGGTTGTTCTCCAGCACCAGCTTCCAGTTGGCCTTCTCCATCAAGGTGGTTTGCACCGCCACCTTGGTGTTCTCCATGTCGTAAGGCTCCATGTAATGGGCCAGGGTGGCGAGGAAGTCGTCGATCGCCGGCGGGTTCTGCGCCAGGGAAATGAAGATGTAACCGCCAGCGGTCTTGCACTGCACCGGTTTGAGGCCGTACTCCTGCATGTCGAAGTCGGCGCCCATTTCGGTGCCGGCGAACAGCAGGCGGCCGTCCAGCTCGTAGGTCCACTGGTGGTAGTGGCAGACCAGCTTGGCGACCTTGCCTTTTTCGCTGGTGCACAGGCGCGAACCGCGATGACGGCAGACGTTATGGAAGGCGTGCACCACGCCTTCGGCACCACGGATGACGATGATCGGGTTGGCGCCGATTTGCAGGGTCAGGTAATTGCCCTTGCTCGGGATCTCGCAGGTCATGCCGGCGATCAGCCATTCCTTGTGGAAGATCTCCTGCATGTCGATCTGGAACAGCCGCTCGTCGTTGTAGAACGGTTGCGGCAGCGAGAAGGTGCGCTCGCGGGTCTGCAACATTTCGGCGGTGGCCTTGCGTGCCGGCGCCAGCGGATCGCCCAGACTCAGGGTGGAAGTGACGTCCATCGGTAACTCCTCAATGGCCAATCGCCTGGAGCGATTGCCGCAAAAAAGTGGCTGTTTCGGTTCTTACGCAAGGCGGCGTATGTGCCCCATTCCGCGCCTGCCGATGGCGCTTGAGATGATGGGGAAATTCGCTCATGACCTTTATGGTTCGGCTGGGTCGGAGTGTGGAGTCGGGCGTGGTAATGACCTTATCCATGGGCGACATGGTTGCATCCGTTTCCGACGCGGCAAGCCACGGGCCCAGCGGCAGGTCGCGATAAGCATGTAAATGTCGCTGGTAGGTAAATGAGCGCCGTGGCCGTTGCGCACAATCCGCTGCAAGAGGCCGGCAATCTGGCCGCCGTGCGCGAGAGAACGACCATGTCGAATCATTTCCTCAATCCCGTTACCACCCAGACCTGGAGCAACGGCCGTCATCAGGTGCGTTGCGTCAAGGTGATCCAGGAAACCTGGGACGTGCGCACCTTCTGTTTCATGGCCGATCAGCCCGTGCTGTTCTTCTTCAAGCCGGGGCAGTTCGTCACCCTGGAGTTGGAGATCGACGGCCTGCCGATCATGCGCTCCTACACCATCTCCAGCTCGCCGGCGGTGCCCTACAGTTTTTCCATCACCATCAAACGCGTGCCAGGCGGCAAGGTCTCCAACTGGCTGCACGATAATTTGCAGGAAGGTCAGGAGCTGGCCGTGCACGGGCCGGTGGGGCTGTTCAATGCCATCGATTATCCGGCGGAGAAGGTGCTGTTTCTCTCCGGCGGCGTCGGCATCACCCCGGTGATGTCGATGGCGCGCTGGTTCTACGACACCAACGGCAATGTCGACATGGTCTTTGTGCACAGTGCGCGCTCGCCGAAAGACATCATCTTCCACCGCGAGCTGGAACACATGGCCGCGCGGATCAACAACTTCAGCCTGCATGTGATCTGCGAAAAACACGGCTTTGGCGAGGCCTGGGCGGGCTACCGTGGCTTCCTCAACCAGAAGATGCTGGAACTGATCGCCCCGGACTACCTGGAGCGGGAAATCTTCTGCTGCGGGCCGACGCCCTACATGGGCGCGGTCAAGCGCCTGCTCGAAGCCAACGGCTACGACATGGCGCGCTACCACGAAGAAGCCTTTGGCCCGACGCCGCCGGCGGTCCGTGCCGAGGTCAAGGAGCTGGCCGCCGAGGCCGCCGAAGCGCCGCCGGTGCCGATCGCCGATCAGCATCAGGTGGCGTTCATCGGCACCGGCAAGAGCATTCGCGTCGATCCGGGCGAAACCGTGCACGCCGCCGCCGCCAAGCTTGGCCTGCACATTCCCAAGGCATGCGGCATGGGCATCTGCGGCACCTGCAAGGTAATGAAAACCGCCGGCGAGGTGGACATGGAACACAACGGCGGGATCACCGACGAAGACGTCGCCGAGGGCTACATCCTGTCCTGCTGCAGCGTGCCCAAGGGCGACGTGGCCATCGATTATTGAGCGCAGGTCGGGCCTTTGGTGGACAAGGCTACGCCATGTCCACCCTACTAAAAGCCAAGCGCAACCGTAGGGCGGACATGGCGCAGCCTTGTCCGCCGTTTAGAGCGTTTACCCGCTAATCGCCACCCGGCACCTCGGCATCCCTATCCCCCGCCCACCCCAACGGATAAATACCTTCGCGCACGGCGCGGTGAAAGCTGGAGTAGGGCCAATCCTCTACGCGCTCGACCCAGCCGTGTTTGGCCGGGTTGAAATGCAGGTAATCGAAGTGCCGCTGAAAGTCGTCTTCGTCGCGGATCAGGTGCTCCCAGTAACGCCGTTGCCAGATCCCCGCTTCACCTCTTTTGCCGAAGCGCGCGGCTAAGGGCAGGCCGCGACAGAACAGTTGCTTGAGCACCATCCAGCGTGTGGCGTAGTCGCTGTCGCCAGGTGGTAGCGTCCACAGGCAATGCATATGTTCGGGGAGCACTACCCAGGCGTCGATCGCGAAAGGATGTCGCTCTTTGGTCAGGGCAACGACGCGGCGCAGCAGCGCAATTTGGCGAACCAGCAGGTCGCTGCGGCGATCTTGCAGATTGACGGTGAAAAAGTAGGTGCCGCCCGGCACCCAGGCGCGACGGTAGTTCGGCATGGACGCATCCGTGTGTCCGTGGGTTGATTTGGGAGTGTAGTCAGGATTTTTGGTGGACAAGGCTCTGCCATGTCCACCCTACTAAAAGCCAAGCGTAACCGTAGGGCGGACATGGCGGAGCCTTGTCCGCCGTGGTTTACCGGTGTCGTCCGCGGTTACTGCGCGGCCATCGCTGCGCGGATTGCCGCGGCCAGTTCGCGTACGCGGGCTTCTTCGGTGTCCCAGGAGCACATGAAGCGTGCGCCGCCGGCGCCGATGAAGGTGTAGAAGCGCCAGCCATTGCCGCGCAGGATCTCCAGTGCCGGCTCGGACATTTGCAGGAACACGCCGTTGGCTTCCACTGGGAACATCAGGCTGACGCCCGGCACGTCGCTGACCAGTTCGGCGAGCAGGCGCGCGCAGTGGTTGGCGTGGCGCGCGTATTTCAGCCAGGCGTCGTTTTGTAGCAGGCCGACCCAGGGCGCGGAGAGGTAGCGCATCTTCGAGGCCAGTTGGCCGGCCTGCTTGCAGCGGTAGTCGAAGTCTTCGGCCAGGTCTTTGTTGAAGAACAGGATCGCTTCACCGACCGCCATGCCGTTCTTGGTGCCGCCGAAGCACAGCACGTCGACGCCGGCTTTCCAGGTCAGCTCGGCCGGGGTGCAGCCGAGGAAGGCGCAGGCGTTGGAGAAGCGCGCGCCGTCCATGTGCAGGTTGAGGCCCAGTTCGCGGCAGGTGGCGCTGATCGCGCGGACCTCCTCGGGGCGGTATACGGTGCCCACTTCGCTGGCCTGGGTGAGGGTGACCACGCGCGGTTTGGGGAAGTGGATGTCCTGGCGCTTGAGCGCCAGTTCGCGGATCGCCTCGGGGGTCAGCTTGCCCTGCTCGGTTTTGGCCAGCAGCAGCTTGGAGCCGTTGGAGAAGAACTCCGGGGCGCCGCATTCGTCGGTCTCGACGTGCGCGGTCTCCGAGCAGATCACGCTGTGGTAGCTCTGGCACAAGGCGGCCAGGGCCAGCGAGTTGGCTGCGGTGCCGTTGAAGGCGAAGAACACTTCGCAGTCGGTCTCGAACAGTTGGCGGAAGTGATCGGCGGCGCGCGCCGTCCACTGGTCGTCGCCGTAGGCGCGTTGGTGGCCCTGGTTGGCCTCGGCCATGGCGGCCCAGGCTTCCGGGCAGATGCCCGAGTAGTTGTCGCTGGCGAACTGTTGGCTCTGCTCGGTCATCGTGCGTTCCTTATCAGTCTGGCGCCGGGATGAGGGGCCGGCGGATGCCGCTACTTTACCCCTGCGCCGCGCTACGGTGGGGCGTCTGCGGCGACATCTTGTTCATTCCAGGCGCTATTCGGCGCGGCGCCGGGCATGCCGCCACGGGTGCCCGCCGGCAAAGCAAAAGGCTCTGTCTCAGTGACGTATTGCAGGAAAAGCCGTGCTGTTGTGGGAGCGGCGGTCTGCATCAACAGTTAACGGGTGCAGAGCCAATCAAAAGGAACTCATGCGGGGCGTCGGCCTCACAACAAGGGTCCCGGCTGGTTTGCCGCTGTCATCGACCCGAACAGGAGTTCCCTATGCTTTCTCGTCATCTACTGGTCCTTTGTGCGTCCCTGGCATTTGCCCTGCCTGCCGTCGCCGCCGCCGATAAATGGCCGGCCGGCGCCAAGGCGGCATTCGTCAACGAGTGCGTGGCCGGCGCCCCGCAGGGGCATGCCGCGAGCAACCTGCAAGCCTATTGCGAGTGTGCGGCCGAGCAAGTCAGCAGCGAGTTCAGTCAGGCGGAGATGCAGGCCATGGGCGGCCAGGCGCCGGCCGATCCAACGTTGCAACAGCGTCTGGCCGCGGCGTCGAGCAGTTGCAGCAGCACCTTGCAGCCTTGATCGACACGGCGCTGCGCGCACGGGGTTGATCCCGGGCGCGCATCGGCGGCGCCGTTGGGTTACCGTCGAGCGCACCCGATGACCCACGAGCGCCGCCATGCCGATCCCCTTTGCCGCCTCCGCTAGCCGTCCACGCGATGTCGCGCTGGACCTGATCAAGTGGCTGGCGCTGCTGAGCATGTTGATCGACCACCTGCGGCATGTCTGGCCGCAGTTGTACTTTCTGTATGTTCCGGGGCGCCTGGCGTTTCCGTTGTTCTGCCTGGCGATTGCCGCCAACGTGGTGCGGCCCGTGGTGGGCGAGCGCAGGCCGCTGCCGCTGCGTTACCTCGGTCTGCTGCTGGTGTTCGCGCTGCTCTCCGAGTGGCCCTATCGGTTGTTGGTGCCGGCGCCGCAGTCGCTGAATGTGCTGCCGACTCTGTTGTTGGGCCTGTTGCTCGCCAGTGCGCTGCAACAGCCGTATGGGCAGCGCCGTTGGTTGGGCGCGGCGGCATTGCTGACGGCCGTTGTCGGCCATCCCTGGTTGATGTTCGGCGCCGCCGGCGCTCTGCTACCGGCGGCATTCGTGTATGCGTTGCAGCGCTCTGGCCCTGCGTGGGTCTGGCCCGTGTTGCTGTGCCTGCTGGCCAACTACTGGCCGCCGTTCTATATCGATGCCGCGCGCGGCGACCCGTTCGCCTGGGCGGTGATCCTGATCTGCGCCCTGGCGCCGCTGGGCGGGCTGTGGCTGCTGCGCCAGCCGCTGCAGCTGTGGGTGCCGCCAGTGCGGCGCTGGGCCTATCTGTTCTATCCCGGACACTTCCTGCTGCTGGTCGTCGTGCGCGAGTGGTTCACCTAAGAGGCGCCGCGCCTGCGGCTTGCGCTCTTGTAGGGTGGACATAGCAACGCCTTGTCCACCGCTTGCGGCCTGGGTGGCGGACAAGCCTTGCGGCCTGTCCGCCCTACGACTGCCCTGGCGGGTTGCACCCGCCCTGCGCGCATGTCGCAAACGCAACCCCCCGTGGCGTGCATAGGCATCTGACGGTTCAGGGCGAGTCATACCATCGGTTGCAAAGAGGCTAAGGCCTCTCGACCGACAGCTATGCGCCGCCCCGGTGCCGCAGGAGATCAGCAATGTTCAGCAAGCACGACCAGATTCAGGGCTACGACGACGAATTGCTCAGCGCCATCAACGCCGAAGAGCGTCGTCAGGAGCATCACATCGAGCTGATCGCCTCGGAGAACTACACCAGTCAGCGGGTGATGGAAGCCCAGGGCAGCGGCCTGACCAACAAGTACGCCGAAGGCTATCCGGGCAAGCGCTACTACGGCGGTTGCGAGCATGTCGATGTGGTCGAGCAGCTGGCCATCGACCGCGCCAAGCAGCTGTTCGGCGCCGATTACGCCAACGTCCAGCCGCACTCCGGCTCGCAGGCCAACAGCGCGGTGTACCTGGCCTTGTTACAGGCCGGAGACTGCATTCTCGGCATGAGCCTGGCGCATGGCGGTCACCTGACCCACGGCGCCAAGGTGTCGTCCTCGGGCAAGCTGTACCACGCCGTGCAGTACGGCATCGACACCGCCACCGGCTTGATCGACTACGA
>TARA_R100001244_G_scaffold262_2_pt1 | contig 41872 bp, 37 predicted proteins | sample TARA_R100001244 | Tara Oceans TARA_R100001244 (sample SAMEA2621564) | marine metagenome | biome: marine biome (ENVO:00000447); feature: mesopelagic zone (ENVO:00000213); material: "saline water (ENVO:00002010), including plankton (ENVO:xxxxxxxx)" | depth 790 m
ACCCCGATTGAAAGATTGGCTCCGCGACCAGGACTCGAACCTGGGACCCAATGATTAACAGTCATTTGCTCTACCGACTGAGCTATCGCGGAACTACGTGCTTTCAGTTCTCCGTTACTGGCTTTGGCCTAAACCGTTTCCCGTATCAGAGGCGCGCCATTTTACGGTTCCAGAACGCCCTGTCAACCCCTTAAATTGCTTTTGTGACAATGCTTTGCAGGTGAACGACGGGCTGCTATATCTTCCTATGACTGTGATCATCGCAGGACGCGTCAGCCACAAGGCTTCAGCCAGGAAAGTCCATGAGCAACCAGGGCACGCCACCATTCCCCCCCAAACCCACTGCAACCCTTGCCAGCCGAGGCATTCAGCCGCGCTTTGGCGAGCTGGTGCAGAGCTGTCGCAAACTGGTGATGAACCGCCTCGCCGAGCACCTGGCCGGCGTGTTCGGCCAGGTTGACGACACCCTGTTCGAATGCGCGGAAAAAGCCGAGAACAATCAGGTGCAAACCCTGTTCTTCGACAACATGCGCGAGATCCGCAAACAGCGCCCACAAATCGAACGCAGCTATCACCAGAAAATCTCGCAAAACTTCTCCGACTTCCTCGACGGCAAACTAAAGCCGCCCGCCAGCACCACGGAACTGGATGCCGAGCAACTGGCGCTGGTGCAAAACGAGGAGTACGAAGAAAGCCTGCAAGTCACCAATATGGTCAGCCGGGTCAAATCCCGTTGCGCGCAGCCACTGTTCGCGCTCGAGCAACGCCTGGCACTGCTCAACAACGGCCAAAAGCTCGGAGAGGACAGCAACCCCTTCGGCCCGCAGATGATCGCCCAGGCCTTTCGCGAAGCACTGGCGCCCTGCCCCTTTCCGCTGCGCATCAAGGTGGTTCTCTACGCACTGTTCGATCAGCACGTCATGCGCAGCCTGGACAGCGTCTATAGCGCGTTGAATCAACGCCTGATCGATGCCGACGTGCTGCCCAACCTTAAATACAGTGCGCCACGCAACCCCAGCGCGGCGCGCCCAGGCACCACGGCGCCGGCCGCCAGCAGCGACAAACCAACTGGCAACTCAGACGTGCAGCCAGCCGCCAGCGCGCCCGCGCAGCCGCGCCGCGCCGCGCACGACCTGAACGGCCCGCCACCCAGCGACCCTGCCGTACTGCTGGACGGCCTTGCCGCGCTGCTCGGCGAACACCGCCAGCGTGACATCAATGCGCCGCTGCTCGGCGGCACCCGCAGCATCGCCAGCCTCGCCCCGCGTGACGCAACGCGGACCTACAACGCCAGCGAATTGCTCGAAGCACTCAACCGTATGCAACGCCAGTCGGCCGACGACCTGGCGCAGCGCCTGCACAACCCGCAACCCGTTGCAGGCTTGAAAGCCGACCTACAGCAACAACTCGAGGCGCACAGCGACAGCCCCGGCCAGCAAAAACTCTCGGACCAGGAAGCCGATGTCATCGACCTGGTCGGCATGCTGTTCGACTTTATTCTGGACGACGACAACCTGCCGGATAACTGCAAAACCGCACTCTCTCACCTGCACACGCCTTACTTAAAAGTCGCCCTGCAAGACAAGGCACTGTTTACCCAACACCATCACCCCGCGCGGCGCCTGCTCAATGCCATGGCGCAGGCCGGCGTGCTGTATGGCGGCGAAGGCGATGAGCGCGGGCTGCTGGCCAAGATGCAGTGGGTGGTCGAACGGGTCATTCACGGTTTCACCGGCGAGCTGCAACTGTTCGAGAACCTGCTGGAGGAGTTCAACGAGTTCGCCGCCACCCTGCGGCACAAGGTCGAACTGCGCGAACGCCGCGCGGTGGAAGCTGCCAAAGGCCGCGACAAACTGCTCGGCGCACGCCAGCAAGCGGTCGAGGTGATTGCCCGCAGCCTGAGCAAGCGCGAACCGCCGAACATCATTCGCAATTTCCTCGAATTGACCTGGGCCGATGTACTGGTCTTCGTTCTGCTACGCCACGGCGACCGCAGCAACGAATGGCAACGCGCCAGCGAAGTGGCCGAGCAACTGGCCTGGAGCGGCACACCGCTCGACGAACCTGGGCGCGAACGCTTGCAAGGCCTGCGCGTGGCGCTGCTGGAGGATCTGCGCAAAGGCTTGCAGCTGCTCGGCGGCTATCACGAGGATGGCATTCGCCGCCTGCTGCAAGATCTGGTCGCCTGCCAGCACGCGGTGCAAGCCAAGCAACCGCAGGTGGCCGCCCAGCTCAACCCGAACCTGCCGGAAAGCCCGCTGGGCGCGATGCTCGGCGAGGATGCCGCGCTGGCGACCTTGGCGCCGCGCGAGTCCGGGCTGTCTCCTCGCGCCCAGATGCTTGCCAAGGAACTCGGACAGATCGAATTCGGCACCTGGTTCGAGTTCGTCAACGGCGAGCAAACCCGCGCCCTTAAACTCTCCTGGTTCAGCCCCACCACGCGCAACTACATGTTCGTCGACCACAGTGGCCAGCGCGCGGCGATCAAACCCCTCACCCTGCTGGCCACTGAAATGGAACAGGGCCTGGCACGCATCATCACCCCAGAACGTGGCGCTCCGCTCGTGGATCGCGCCCTTACCGCCATTTACCGTGTGCTGCAGCGCTTTACCGGGCGCGCAACCGAAACCAGCTAAGGAGTCTCCATGGAAGATCGTCGTCAGCACAGCCGCCATAGCACCGAGCTGCAGCTGGAAGTCTTCGACCTGCACTCCGGGCAGCGCCTCGGCCGCGTAGTAGACCTTTCCGCAGACGGCTTCATGCTGTTCAGCGATGTGCCGCACAGGCCCGAGGCGGTGCTGGAATGCCGCCTGGTCAGCGAGCAGGTGATCGAGGGCGTCTGCGAGATCAAACTCGGCGCCGACTGCCTATGGAGCCGCCGCGGCGCCGATGGCCAGCACAGCTGGGCAGGCTTTCATATCATCGACCTCGCAGAAGACCAGGCAGCCGCGCTGGAGGTGCTGCTCAAGCACCTGTGATACCGGCCTATCGAGGCGCTGCAGGGTGGACTTCAGCTCACCCCACGCAGGCATGAAAAAGGCTCTGTACCCGTTAAATGTTGATGCAGAGCGCCGTCACGTGGGAGCGGCTTTAGCCGCGAAAGATCTTCAGTTTTCAAAGATTTTTGCGGATAAATCCGCTCCCACAAAAGCGCGGCTTCTCCTGCAACACATAACTGGGACATAGCCATGAAAAAGCCCCGAACGGCTCACACCGGATCGGGGCTTTTGGCCACTCGGGCTCAGTTGAAGACGATCTCCTCGCCCACCACCGTGCCGGTTACGCTACTGCCAGGCGTGAAGGTGCCCGCCAGGATCTGCTGCGCCAGCGGGTTCTCGATCCAGCGCTGGATAGCCCGCTTCAACGGCCGCGCGCCGTATACCGGGTCGTAACCGATGGCCACCAGCTTATCCAGGGCCTCGTCGCTCAACTCCAGGCTCAGCTCGCGTTCGGCCAAGCGCTGACGCAAGCGCCCCAACTGAATCTGCGCGATACCGGCAATCTGCTCGCGGGCCAATGGCTCGAAGATCACCACCTCATCGATGCGGTTGACGAATTCCGGGCGGAAATGCGTGCTCACCGCATCCATCACCGCCGCGCGCTGCGCCTCGCGGTCATCGACCAGCTCCTGGATCTGCGCGGAGCCGAGGTTGGAGGTCATCACCACCACGGTGTTCTTGAAGTCCACGGTACGCCCATGGCTATCGGTCAGCCGACCGTCCTCCAGCACTTGCAGCAGCACGTTGAACACGTCCGGATGAGCCTTCTCGACTTCATCGAGGAGAATCACCGAGTACGGCTTGCGGCGTACCGCTTCGGTCAGGTAACCGCCCTCTTCATAGCCGACATAGCCGGGCGGCGCACCGATCAGCCGCGCCACCGAGTGCTTCTCCATGAACTCGGACATGTCGATGCGCACCAGCGCCTCTTCGGTGTCGAAGAGGAATTCGGCCAGCGCCTTGCACAGCTCGGTCTTGCCGACCCCAGTCGGGCCGAGGAAGAGGAACGAGCCGCTCGGTCGATTGGGATCGGACAAGCCCGCACGCGAGCGCCGCACGGCGTTGGCCACGGCGACCACCGCCTCGCTCTGACCAATCACCCGCTGGTGCAGCAGGCTTTCCATCTTCAGCAGTTTGTCGCGCTCGCCTTCGAGCATCTTGCTCACCGGAATACCGGTCCACTTTGACACCACCTCGGCAATTTCTTCCTCGGTGACCTTGCTGCGCAGCAACTGGTTTTCGGTTTTGCCGTGCTGATCGACCATCTGCAGGCTGCGTTCCAGGTCCGGAATGATGCCGTACTGCAACTCGGCCATGCGCTGTAGGTCGGACTTGCGCCGCGCCGCTTCCAGCTCCTGGCGGGCCTGTTCGATTTTCTGCTGGATCTGCGCCGAGCCCTGCACCTCGGCCTTCTCCGATTTCCAGATTTCCTCCAGGTCGGCGTATTCGCGCTCCAGGCGCGCAATGTCTTCGTTGAGCTTGGCCAGGCGCTTGATCGCCGCCTCGTCATCTTCTTTCTTCAGCGCCTGAGCTTCGACCTTGAGCTGAATCAGGCGGCGCTCCAGACGGTCGAGCACCTCCGGCTTGGAGTCGATTTCCATGCGGATGCGGCTGGCCGCCTCGTCGATCAGGTCGATGGCCTTGTCCGGCAGCTGGCGGTCGGTAATGTAGCGGTGCGACAGCTTGGCCGCGGCGATGATCGCGCCGTCGGTGATGGCCACCTTGTGGTGCACCTCATAGCGCTCCTTGAGGCCACGCAGGATGGCGATGGTGTCTTCTTCGCTCGGTTCATCGACCAACACCTTCTGGAAACGTCGCTCCAGCGCCGCGTCCTTCTCGATGTACTGGCGGTACTCGTCCAGAGTCGTGGCACCCACGCAGTGCAACTCGCCACGCGCCAGCGACGGTTTGAGCATGTTGCCGGCGTCCATCGCGCCTTCCGCCTTGCCGGCGCCGACCATGGTGTGCAGTTCGTCGATGAACAGGATGATCCGTCCTTCCTGCTTGGACAGTTCGTTGAGCACGGCCTTCAGGCGCTCCTCGAATTCGCCACGGAACTTGGCGCCGGCGATCAGCGCGCCCATGTCCAGCGACAGCAGGCGCTTGTCGCGCAGCCCGTCCGGCACTTCGCCGTTGACGATACGCTGCGCCAACCCCTCGGCAATCGCGGTTTTGCCCACCCCGGGCTCGCCGATCAGCACCGGGTTGTTCTTGGTGCGACGCTGCAAGACCTGAATGGTGCGACGGATCTCGTCGTCACGGCCAATCACCGGGTCGAGCTTGCCCTCCTCGGCGCGCTTGGTCAGGTCGATGGTGTACTTGTCCAGGGCCTGGCGCGCTTCCTCGATGTTCGGGTCGTTCACCGCATCGCCGCCGCGCAGGTTGTTTACGGCGTTTTCCAGGGCTTTTTTACTGACGCCCTGCCCCAGCAGCAATTTGCCGAGCTTGGTGTTGTCGTCCAGGCCGGCGAGCAGCACCAGCTCGCTGGAAATAAATTGATCGCCCTTCTGCTGCGACAACCGGTCGGCCTGATTAAGCAGACGCGCCAGATCCTGGGACAGGTTCACATCGCCGGTCGGGCTCTGGATCTTGGCCAGGTGATCAAGCTCTTTGGTCAACGCCTGGCGCAGGCTGTTGACGTCGAAGCCAACCTGCATCAGCAGCGGCTTGATCGAACCGCCCTGCTGATCGAGCAGCGCCTGCATCAGGTGCAGCGGCTCGATGGCGGCATGGTCGAGGCCGACGGCCAGGGATTGGGCGTCGGATAGCGCGAGTTGCAACTTACTGGTTAAACGGTCGATTCGCATTGCGTCATCCTTCCTTTTTAAGAGCAGGCCGGCGCGATGGACACACCTCAAACGAAAGCCTGCCGAGATGAAGACTAGATGAGGTCGATTGTGAGCGTTTCAAGCCACCTGGGCTTGATCTGGATCAGTGGGCTCAAGAGCAAACCGTAAGGCGGGCTTTAGCCGCCCACCGTGCGGGGCAGCGATTGGATAAACGCAGCGCCTGTTGGGACGCTTGCGTAGGCCCGAGATGGCGCAACCTTGTGTCCGCCCTACGAGCTTGCAGCACGCGGCCTAGTTGGCCAGCCAGATCAACGAAGCGAAGCGGCCGGTGCGCGGTGCGCGGCGATAGGAATAGAAACGCGGATCGCTGTGGCTGCAGAAATCGCCGCCATACACCGCGGTAACACCGCGGGCCGCCAAGCGGATACGCGCCAGTTGGTAGATATCGGCCATAAAACGTCCGGCATTGGCGCTCGCCACGAAGGCCTTGGCCGCCTGCGGGTGCTGCGCCAAAAACGCTTCACGCACTTCGCCGCCAACCTCGAAAGCCTGTGGCCCGATGGCGGGGCCAAGCCAAACCAGAACGTCCTCCGGCGCTACGGCCAGGGCATCCAGGGTCGCCTCCAGCACGCCACCCGCCAACCCGCGCCAACCGGCATGGGCCGCCGCCACCCGGCTGCCGGCACGATCGCAGAACAAAGCCGGCAGACAGTCGGCGGTCATCACCACACAGGCCACACCGACAGTGGCCGTCCAACTGGCATCGGCCTCGGCCACCTCATGCGGATCGGCGTGGACAACCACGCTGCCATGCACCTGACGCAACCAGGCGGGATGACAGCCCAGTTGGCTGATCAGGCGCTGACGGTTCTTCGCCACGGCAACGGCATCGTCCTCGACATGCTCGCCGAGGTTAAAGGTGTCGAACGGCGCGCCACTGATGCCGCCCGTTCGAGTGGTGACGCAGGCCTTGACCCACTCGGGCGCGGGCCAATCCGGCGTGAGCCAATCGTGCGCCCATTTAGTCACCCGATAAACGCCTCGCGATCCTGACGCAGCAGCGTCAGCAACCAGACCAGGTCGTCGGGCAACGGCGACTGCCATTTCATGCGCTGGCCGGTCATCGGGTGATCCAGCTCGAGGAAGCGCGCATGCAGGGCCTGGCGCGGGAACTCTTTCAAGCTCTGCACCATGGTTTGGTTAGCCGCCGGTGGAATGCGGAAGCGCCCGCCATAGACCGGGTCGCCGACCAGCGGATAGCCAATATGGCTCATGTGCACGCGAATCTGGTGGGTGCGCCCGGTTTCCAGCTTGACCCGGGTATAGGTGTGCGAGCGAAAACGCTCCAACACCCGATAATGGCTAACCGCCGGTTTGCCACCGTCGCTGACCGCCATGCGCTGGCGCTGCGAAGAGCTGCGGCCAATCGGCGCATTGATCTTGCCGCCGGAGGTAATCACGCCGATCACGATGCATTCATAGATGCGGCTGACCGTGCGCTTTTGCAGCTGATCGACCAGACGGGTCTGCGCCTCGATGGTCTTGGCCACCACCATCAGCCCGGTAGTGTCCTTGTCCAGGCGATGGACGATACCCGCGCGCGGCACATTGATGATGTCCGGTACATGGTGCAGCAAGGCATTGAGCAAGGTGCCGTCGGCGTGCCCGGCTGCCGGGTGCACCACCAAACCCGCAGGCTTGTTGATCACTAGCAGGTGCTCGTCTTCGTAGACGATATCCAGCTCAATGTCCTGGGCGATCCACTCGCCCTGGGCTTCCTGCTCGGCATTCAGTGCCAGCACGGCACCGCCATGCACAATATCGCGCGGACGCAGCACGGCACCATCGACGGTCAACAGGCCCTCTTTGATCCAGGCAGACAGACGCGAACGCGAGTGCTCGGCGAACAGTTGGGCGGCGACTTGGTCAAGGCGTTGCCCACCCATATCGGACGGCACCTCGGCGTTCAGTTCTATGGTCTGCTTATTAATAGAGGACATGCTCGGCAACAGAGGGGGTGTAGCCTTTGGTTTCAGCTACACGCTTGTGGTTAAATACGGCGTCTTTGCCCCAGGGGTACCGGGGGCGCTCATCATAACAGGACGGCTTAGCTCAAGACAGCCGCCGTCACAGGGACGCAAGCCGCCATGCAAGTGAAACACCTGCTGCTGATCGCCATCCTCGCCCTCACCGCCGCCTGCTCGTCCAACGACGTGCTCGACGAAAACCTGAGCGAGACCGAGCTGTACCAGCAGGCTCAGGACGATCTGGACAACAAGAGCTATACCAGCGCCGTGACCAAGCTCAAGGCCCTGGAGTCGCGCTATCCGTTCGGCCGCTACGCCGAGCAGGCGCAGCTGGAGCTGATCTACGCCTACTACAAGAACGTCGAGCCGGAAGCCGCGCGCTCCGCCGCCGAGCGCTTCATCCGCCTGCACCCGCAGCACCCGAACGTCGATTACGCCTATTACCTGAAAGGCCTGGCCTCTTTCGACCAGGACCGTGGCCTGCTGGCGCGCTTCCTGCCGCTGGACATGACCAAGCGGGACCCAGGCGCCGCCCGCGACTCCTACAACGAGTTCGCCCAGCTCACCAGTCGCTACCCGAACAGCCGCTACGCCGCGGATGCCAAGCAGCGCATGATCTACCTGCGCAACCTGCTGGCTGCCTACGAAATCCACGTGGCGCATTACTACCTGACCCGTCAGGCCTATGTCGCCGCCGCCAACCGTGGTCGTTACGTAGTGGAAAACTTCCAGGAAACCCCCGCAGTCGGCGACGGCCTGGCGGTGATGACCGAGGCTTACCAGCGCCTGACCCTGGACGAGCTGGCAGCCACCAGCCTGGAAACCCTCAAGCTCAACTACCCGGAGCACCCGAGCCTGGTCGACGGTCAATTCGTACCACGCGAAGAAGAGGCCGACACCCGCTCCTGGCTGGGCAAGGCCACCCTGGGCCTGATCGAAAGCGACACCCCGCTGCCACCGGGCGAAACCCGCGCCGGCCAGGACGTGATTCGTCAGTACGAAGAAGCCGAAGAGCAAATCCCGGCCGAATTGAAACCGGAAAACCAGGACGAAGTGCGCGAAGAGCGCAGTGAAGCGGAAGGCAACAACAGCAACCGTTCCTGGTTCAGCTACATGACTTTCGGTATTTTCGACTGATACGCCGTCGTGTAAAAACGCAGGCTTGAGACCCAATGCCAGTCAGTTACGCTGACTGGCATTTTTTATGGATATGTCCCCATTACGTGTTGAAACGCGGGGCCGGCTAGGCAATGTCTGGAGCGCGGTAATGCGTAGGGTGGGTTAGGTGCATGATCACGGACTATCGGCTACTGCATAGTCCGTTGCGCCGTAACCCACCCTACCGAATCGACGTACAACCGTTAACGGGTATATAGCCTTTCTATGGCGCCTTTCCCGTTACGCAGGCAGAGCTGCGCAAGCCCAGCGCCAACCGACCTCAATCCCCCAGACGCCAGCCCGAGGTGATCGGGTAACGCCGGTCCCGGCCAAAACCGCGCTGCGTCACGCGCACGCCAACGGCCGCCTGGCGCCGCTTGTATTCATTCAGGTCGACCAACCGCAGCACGCGCTTGACCGTGTCCTCATCGAAGCCTTCGGCGATGATCGCGTTGGCCGACAGGTCGTACTCGACATACAGCTTGAGGATCTCATCGAGCACCGGATACGGCGGCAACGAATCCTCATCCTTCTGATCCGGCGCCAGTTCGGCGGATGGCGGACGATCAATGACTCGCTGCGGGATCACCGCGCCCAGGGTATTGCGGTACTCGCAGAGGCGAAATACCAGGGTCTTCGGCACATCCTTGAGCACGTCGAAACCGCCGGCCATGTCGCCATACAGGGTGGCGTAGCCCACCGCCATTTCGCTCTTGTTGCCGGTGGTCAGCACCAAGTAGCCCTTCTTGTTGGAGATGGCCATCAGCAACGTGCCACGGCAACGGGCCTGCAGGTTCTCTTCGGTGGTATCGCGGGATAAACCCTCGAACACTGGCGCCAGCGTGCCCATGAAGGCCTCGACCATCGGCGCAATCGGCAGCACGCGGTAGGTCACACCCAAGGCATGGGCTTCGGCCTCGGCGTCCTCCAGGCTGATTTGCGCGGTGTAGTGGTACGGCATCATCACCGCCTCGACACGCTCGGCGCCCAGCGCGTCGACCGCCACCGCCAAGGTCAACGCCGAATCGATACCGCCGGACAGACCGAGCAGCACACCCTTGAAACCATTTTTTTGCACATAGTCGCGCACGCCCACGACCAGAGCCTGATACACGCTGGCCTCCAGCTCCGGCAATGGCACACAGTTGGCCGGCCGCGGGCTGACCCGCTCGCCATCGAGAATCAGGTCGACGGGATACAAGCCCTCATTAAAGGCCGCCATACGCTGGCTGACCTGACCGCTGGCATCGACCACGCAACTGCCACCGTCGAACACCAATTCGTCCTGACCGCCCACCTGGTTGACGTAGACAATCGGCATCGCCCCTTCGCGCGCGCGTTCGGCCAACACCTCTTCACGCTCGCGCTGCTTATCCAGGTGGAACGGTGATGCGTTCAAGCTGAGCATCAGTTGCGCCCCCGCCTCACGCGCCTGCGCCATCGGCTCGGCAAACCAGATGTCTTCACAAATGGTCAACGCCACCGACACGCCCTTGATATCGACGACGCACGGCTGGCTGCCGGCAACGAAATAGCGCTTCTCGTCGAACACCCGGTAATTCGGCAGTTTTTGCTTGTAGTAGCGAGCCAACAGCTGGCCATCGGCAATCAAGGCACAGGCGTTATAGCGCAGCTCATCCTCCAGCCAGGGATAGCCAACCACCAGGTAGATGCCTTGCACCTCCGTCTGTAGGCGTTGCAGTGCCTGCTCGATACGCAGTTGCATGCTCGAACGCAGCAGCAAATCCTCGGGCGGATATCCGCAAAGCGCCAGCTCGGGGAACACGATAACGTCCGCCTGCCACTGATCGCGGGCACTGCATGCCGCCTCAATGAGCCGCTCGACGTTGCCGTGCACATCGCCAACGCGCAAATTCAACTGGGCCATCACGACCCGCAGGGTTTGGCTCATGGCCGCCTCCACCAAAGAAATCCCATTTGCGACGCGGTCTATCGACTGCATCGCGGTCTATCCGCCATTCTCCCGCATCGCCCCTCACGGAAACAACGCACAGCACACGGTTTAGCGGCTGTGCTGGGGCGGCGTCCTTGGATAAACTGCCAGCTTTATAAAAGAAGAGAACGTTATGGGCCTGCTCCGCCTGCTGTTCTGGATCGCCGTTATCGTCGCCGCCTTCTGGCTCTGGCGCCGCTTTACCCGCCCGGCACGCCGCCCCAAGGACACCCCCGAAAATCCTACGCCGATGGTGCGGTGCGCGCATTGCGGCGTGCATGTGCCCCGCGCACATGCCCTGACCCAGGATGAACGCTGGTATTGCAGCCAGGCCCACCTTGAACAAGGCCGTCATTCCGGTGAGCACTGAAGCGCTCGCGCTTAGCGGTACGCAGGGCCGACGAGTCCTGCGGCTCTACCATCTGTATCGCCTGACCATTGGTCTGGCCTTGGTGCTGCTGATATCCAGCGACCTGCACACGCAACTGCTGGAGCTGGCCAGCCCCGACCTGTTTCGTAACGGCAGCTGGTTTTACCTGATTCTGAATATCCTGGTGGCCGTGGTCGTCCAACGTCCCCGCAGCCTGATTCAAATATTCAGCCTGGCGCTGGTCGATGTGATTTTGCTATCCGGCCTGTTCTACGCCGCCGGCGGCACGCCCAGCGGCATCGGCAACCTGCTGATCGTCGCCGTCGCGATCGCCAATATCCTGTTGCGTGGCCGGATTGGTCTGCTGATCGCCGCGGTCGGCGCCATCGGCCTGATTTACCTGACCTTCTACCTGAGCCTTGCTCGCCCCGCGGCGGCGGCACAGTACGTACAAGCCGGCGCCCTCGGCGCGCTGTGCTTTGCCGCCGCGCTCTTCGTGCAAGGGGTGACGCGGCGCCTGCAAGTCAGTGAAACCCTCGCCGAACAACGCGCCGCCGATGTGGCCAACCTGGAAGCGCTGAACGCCTTGATCCTGCAACGGATGCGCACCGGCATCCTGGTGCTCGACGCCCAGCATCGCGTGTTGCTGGCCAACCATGGCGCACTCAACCTGCTAGGCCGTGACGCGCTGGCCGGCAAGATTCTTGACCCGCACTGCCCGGAGCTGGTCAAACGCCTGCAACAGTGGCTGCACAACCCGACCCTGCGCCCGGCCAGCCTGCAAGCCTTCCCCGACGGCCCAGTGCTGCAACCGAGCTTCATTCCCCTGCAACGCGGCGAACAACGGCACAACCTGGTATTTCTTGACGATATTTCACAGATTGCCCAGCAGGCTCAGCAGCTCAAACTTGCCTCGCTCGGCCGCCTCACCGCCGGCATCGCGCATGAAATCCGCAACCCGCTCGGCGCGATCAGCCATGCCGCGCAACTGCTGCAAGAATCGGAAGACCTGCAAGGCCCGGATCAGCGCCTGGCGCAGATCATCCAGGACCATTCGCGGCGGATGAACCTGGTCATCGAAAACGTCCTGCAACTGTCGCGACGGCGCCAGGCCGAACCACAACTGCTCGACCTGAAATATTGGCTGCACCGCTTTGCCAGCGAATTTCGCAGCTCGGCACCAGTCGGGCAGATACTCCACCTGGAAACCTTGGGCGGCACCATTCAAACGCGCATGGACCCCCATCAATTGACCCAGGTGCTGACCAATCTGGTGCAAAACGGCCTGCGCTACAGCGCGCAAAAGCACAAACAAGGTCAGGTCTGGCTGCGGCTGTTCCGCGACCAGGACAGCGACCTGCCGGTGCTGGAAATACTCGACGACGGCCCCGGCGTACCGCCCGAACAACTGCAGCACATCTTTGAGCCGTTCTACACCACCGAAAACAAAGGCACCGGCCTGGGCCTGTATATTTCCCGCGAACTGTGCGAAAGCAACCAGGCTCGACTTGACTACAAACCTCGCGAAGGCGGCGGCAGTTGCTTTCGCATCACCTTCGCCCACCCGCGCAAACTGAGCTGACCATGACCCGCCAGAGAGCCCTGATCGTCGACGATGAACCCGATATCCGCGAACTCCTGGAAATCACCCTGGGACGGATGAAGCTCGACACCCGCAGCGCACGCAACGTCAAGGAAGCGCGCGAATGGCTGGCCAAGGAGCCGTTCGACCTGTGCCTGACCGACATGCGCCTGCCCGACGGCACGGGCCTGGAGCTGGTGCAACACATCCAACAACGCCATCCCCAGGTGCCAGTGGCAATGATCACCGCCTACGGCAGCCTGGACACCGCGATCAACGCACTCAAGGCCGGGGCCTTCGATTTTTTGACCAAGCCAGTCGACCTCGGCCGCTTGCGCGAACTGGTCGCCACCGCCCTGCGCTTGCGCAGCGCCGATGGCGAAGAACTGCCGGTGGACAGCCGCTTGCTCGGCGACTCGCCGCCCATGAAGGCCTTGCGCAAACAAATCCAGAAGCTCGCACGCAGCCAGGCGCCGGTGTATATCAGCGGCGAATCCGGTAGCGGCAAGGAGCTGGTCGCCCGCCTGATTCACGAACAAGGCCCGCGCTGCGAGCAACCGTTCGTGCCGGTCAACTGCGGCGCGATCCCCTCGGAGCTGATGGAAAGCGAATTTTTTGGCCATAAGAAAGGCAGCTTCACCGGCGCCATCGAAGACAAACAAGGCCTGTTCCAGGCCGCCAACGGTGGCACCCTGTTCCTCGACGAGGTCGCCGATTTGCCGCTGCCGATGCAGGTCAAACTGCTGCGCGCTATCCAGGAAAAAGCCGTACGCGCCGTGGGTGGTCAACAGGAAGTGGTCGTGGACGTGCGCATCCTCTGCGCCACCCACAAAGACCTGGCCGCCGAAGTGGCCGCCGGGCGCTTCCGCCAGGATTTGTACTACCGCCTCAACGTGATTGAGTTGCGCGTGCCATCGCTGCGCGAGCGGCGCGAAGACATCGCTCAACTGACTGAAGTCATGCTCAAGCGCCTCGCCGACGGCACCGGTCTCAGCGCCGCCAAGCTCGACACCGACGCCCTGGAAAAGCTGAAGAACTACCGCTTCCCCGGCAACGTGCGCGAGCTGGAGAATATGCTCGAGCGCGCCTATACCCTCTGCGAAGACGACCAGATCAGCGCCAGTGACCTGCGTCTGGCCGACGCCAGCACACCGAGCGAACATGGCGAAGCCAGCCTCGCGCAAATCGACAACCTGGAAGACCACCTGGAGAACATCGAGCGCAAGCTAATCATGCAGGCCCTCGAAGAAACCCGCTGGAACCGCACTGCGGCAGCGCAACGCCTGGGGCTGACCTTTCGCTCGATGCGTTATCGCCTGAAAAAACTCGGCCTCGATTAGCGGTGAGCCGCGAGGCCGCCGTTGGGTATCGCGGCGCTCGGCCTACGTGGCCCGCACCATCCTACGGTCGGCAGTCGGGGCTCTTGTAGGATGCGGTTGAGCGCAGCGATACCCATCACCGCGACCTGGGTGCAATCCGGGGCGCAGTACAATCGCCCCGGACTTCGCTTTCTGCTAATCCAGGCTACGGCCTCCGCCTGACGCCTACACCCTCAACCCAGCCGCCCCGCCGGCGCATAGGGTGCCGGGTCGATGATCGGCTCACGCCCGAGTAGCAGGTCGGTCAGCAGTTGGCAGGAGGCCGGCGCCAAGACCAAGCCATTGCGATAATGGCCACAATTCAACCAAAGCCCCGCAAACCCCGGAACCGGACCGATGAAGGGAATGCCCTCCGGCGAGCTCGGCCGCAACCCGGCCCAATGCCCGACAACCTCGGCATCCGCGAGCGCCGGCAACAACTCGACCGCCGAGGCCTTGAGGCTGGCCAATGCCGCCTCGGTGGGCGTCTTGTCGAAACCGGCATGTTCCAGTGTGCTACCAATCAAAATATGCCCATCGCGCCGCGGAATCGCATAACGCCCTTTGGCCAACACCATGCTTGGCAGAAAGCCCTCGGCGCACTTGTAGAGAATCATCTGCCCTTTCACCGGCTCGACGGGCAGCTGAACACCGAGGCCGCTGAACAGCTCGCCACTCCAAGCCCCGGCAGCCACAACCACCTGCTCGCCGCGCACATCGCCCTGCACAGTCCGCACGCCGCACACTCGCTCGCCCTCGCGGATAAACCCCGTGACCGCACAATGCTCACGCATCGTGACATTCGGCATTTGCAACAACGCTGCCCGCAAAGCCTTGACCAGCCGCGGGTTGCGCACATTGGCCACATCGGCCATCGCCACCGCCCGCCCAAACCCAGCCGCCAGTGCAGGCACAGCCCGATACACCGCCGCCATCTCGACCGGACATAATGGCCGCTGCTCACGCAGAGCCCAGGCCAAGGCTGCCGGCTCATCCTCCAGATCCAGCCAATACAGACCAGTCACCTGCACTTCCGGATCAATAGCGGTTTCTGCTAACAACTGCTCGCCCAGACGCGGATAGAAATCCTGCGACCAATGCGCCAACGCAGTAACTGCCGGGCTATAGCGCCAGGGATAGAGCGGCGAAACGATACCGCCGCCAGCCCAGGAGGACTCGCCACCAGTGACTCCGCACTCGACCAACACAACCTCATGCGCTGAACGCGCCAGATTCAGTGCTGAGAGCAGACCTATTACTCCGGCACCGACCACGACTATCGACACTGCCACCTCCAAAAAAAACGGGCCGCAAAGGCGGCCCGTTATACCAACAACGTTCAATCACCAACAGTCATCAAGCGCTTTACTATTAGCGTTCAGCGCACGCTGACCGCTGTGGCTAAGCTCGAAATTTCCGCAGCCATCCGCTGCCATACTGCCTGAGCGAGTGGCACGCAGAGTATAGCTAGTCGCAGTAGCTGCTTGAGCCGCAATCACGTAATTAGCGCTACCGCTCGCGGGCACGTTGGCAGTAAACACGTCCGCGATGCTGGCACCATCCAAGTAACTACCATTGACCGAGTAGTAGCGCTCAAGAGCCTGAGCAGCCTCCATCAACGCAGCCTGTACCTCAGCGCGCTTACCTCGATTTACGTATTCCGTATAACTGGGGTAGGCAATCGCCGCAAGAATTCCGACGATTGCGACTACGACCATTAACTCAATTAGAGTAAAGCCTTTTATTCTATTCATTGGACCTGATTCCAGGATTGGCGCCCTTCAATAATATTGAGGTTGTTGTTTGTCGGGATACACGCATTCACACCCGTACCACGGCAAATAAAGTACTTGTCGTTATCAAACAAGTCGAAGCTGCCAGTTGGAATGCCATCTTCAGAGCCAATACCGGAAATAGGCAGGGGTACTCCGTCCACCATTACATTATCCGCCTCATCGAATTTGCCATCCTGATTCATATCGAACAGCACATAGTTAAGCCGCCCGCCTGTGGCCGTATCCAGAACCATGGTCCAGCCGCTGCCCCCCCCAGTACAAGGGTCGGTCGATGGGATTGCGGTCTCGACCACCAGGCGATTGAGCAAAATAGTAGGTGAGAAAATCACTCGCTCGCCCTGCGCGCCCTTACTGGAAAGCGGTGAGATCAGATCCATGTACCAACCTTTTTTGGTATCCCAGTTAATGCCTTCAGCACCGTCATCTTCAGGCGCATCGACCACACGAACACCCCGCTGTGTATCGCCAGTACCGAAAGTACCTTCGTAAATAATCTCGCGGGCATCTAGGCTGGAGCGACCGGTGAAAGTGATGTCGTTGTCCCAGATACCGTAGATAGTCTGCACATCAGTCAACGCTGGCGCGATACCGTCTGCAGCCGTCATGTAGCTACCGGTACCGAAATAAATGACGTTGCCATTGTCCGAGCCATCGGGATGCTTGGCGATTTCCGGCTTGACCGTAATAGGCTGCGCCTTGCCGCTGCCATCCACGGCCTTGTAAAGCGGAGCCGGGTTGCTGGCATTGCCAAATGCCACTTTGAAATCGTCAGCGCTGCTGCCGCTGTTCGACATCTCGAACTTCCACAGATTACCGCCGAGGTCGCCCGCATAGATCTCGTCAACATAAATGCCATCGCCATCGTTGGCATAGACGAACGAAGGTGTCGACAAGCCGCCAGTTGCTGCACCCGCACGCACCTTGTTCACCGTACCCGTCTCCAAGTCGACAATGAACAACACCGAATCGAGCGCACCACCACCGCTATAGGTGCCGTAGCCGTTACCAAAGATCGCCACCCACTTGCCGTCCTTCAGGCGACCAATGATCGGCTCACTGTAGGTATAACCGAGGTCCACATCGCCTGTGACCTCCCAGAGCACATCATCTTCATCGAAGCCTGCAGCACTGGTGACATCCAGAGCGAAGACACTCTTGCCACCCGCTCCCAGACCACCCAACAAAAGAGTGCGCCAGTTGCCATCGAGGATCGCATCGCCTAGGTGAAGCTTGCCGTCCACGTAATACTTGTGCACGTATTTAGGATCAGCCAACTGCTTGACTGTCGGCAGCACGGCACGAGGCATAAAGGCAAACTGTTCACGTCCAGAGTTGGCATTGAACGCATGCAAAAAGCCATCGTTGGAGCCGGCAAATACGGTAGGCGTCTTAGCGGCCTTGGCGCTCACGAAGGTCTGGTAGTCAGGAGCGCTCTCACCTGTGATGCCCTGGAAACCCAGATTCTGCTTATTGGCGATCACAATCGATGAGTTGACGATATCGCCCAGCAAACTATTACGCGCGCGGTAGCTACCAGCCGGCTGCTCGCCAGTACGTGTACCAATCAGGTAATTGAACAGCGCCTGGGTGTTATCGAAGTTGGCTTGCAAACCAGCGGTTCCAAGCGCCGCCCAGGTCAGTGGAATACCCGCATCGACACCCGTAGCACCGGTATGGGTGAATAGCTTACGAGTAGCCGGCGGCAACAGATTGCCTGCCTCCCAGACATTATTGAAAACCAAACCATTACTGGTCGTGACTGGACGCTTGGCGGTGAGTTGACCGGTCCAATCGGTGCTTGAATACGTAGCTTCATACACCAGGGATTCGCTATCGATACGTCGCGCACTTGGCACGGCAGCGGTGTTAGAGCCCACACGCCCGGCAATTGAGGTCAGCGTGCTGCTCAGGGCATCGGCAAACTGCTGCGGGTTCTGCGCATTGAAGAACTCGCCACGACTGTTGATTGAGGCATGCAACAAGTCATCAATCTTGCCAGGGTTGCTACCGAACGGAGTGGGCCAGGTAACAGTAGCGCCAGAGTTGACGGCAGCTTCAGCAGTCGCCTGACTCACAGAGCCGCTCACCCCAAGACCTACCCCAAACGTCACCATATGCTGCCAGAACGCAGAGTTGGCCGGACTGTCTGGAACACGGTTGGCCAGAGTGCTATGCAAGTCACGGTTCCAGTAATACATCGCGACATCGGCCAGCGTATTACCTCGAGAATCGTTGAATGGCGAACGCGGGATATATTGAAAAGACTTGCCATCCGGCCCGGAAATAGTAGGGCCATTGCTGTTGTCGACATTGGCACGGCGGGCTGAGTTGACCGCCTCAAAACTATCTCCTTCGTTCCAGTAACCATCGGTGGTGAGGATCGTGTAGCTCTGGCGGCAGGAATAGTCTGTACCACCAGTTGATCCTGGTGTTGAACTCCATGGCCCCCGAGCATCAGTACGCGAATAATATTGGCCTGCGTAATCAAGGGCACGGCGCAGCGGCGTGGAACCATCGGCTTGTACAGACTTAAGCCAATCATAAAAGCCTGTTCGACCGGTATTTTCGAATACCCGAACACCACGGGTTACAGCCCCCGTATTCTCGCCATCGACCGTATTCACGCCTCGGTTGATCGTGCCATAGCCGACTCGAATGCTATTGCCTTGAGCGAAAAACCCTTGAGAGGCGCCAGACTTGGCAACCAACATGCGTGTACGATAGTAGGAAAACCAGTTCGAAAAATTCTGCCTATTCGTCGCATTAGTGCCGATATTGACTACCGAGTAACAGCTATTTTTATAAATATCGTTACTACCACAAGACGCACTAAATGCATAATAACGCGCGCCGCCAGGGCTACCTCCCGTCCCAATAACCAGCCCCCTACGCCCACCATTCCAGCCGATGAAGTAATCATCCATGATACCCCGATAATTATCAGACAAATTTATCGACGTGCCAGACTGCGCATATCCATCTATATAAGCTGACGTATAAGTTGCAGCAGGAAAGCGCGTACCATCACTTTTCAGCGGAGGCTGATATACAATATCTGGATTGTAGTAAATCTTATTAGCCACGCTGGACAGCAAAAATCTATTATTACCCTCAGGACATGCAACTGTTGCCACACCAGCATAGTCTTGTGTAGAGCAACCACTAAGACTCCACTGACTATCCAGCTCATCAGGCATATAGCCCCAACGCATCGAACCAGAGTCGTCCAGTAGGAACAAGATATTGGGTTCAACCTGCCCCCCCAAATTAAGTGGTGCATTTGCCGGAGTAAATGCACTGACGCCAACAGACCACGTTAGCGATGCCGCCAGCAAGGCGCGCGCGGAAAAAGACAGCATGGAAGTCTGCATGAAATGCCTCATTAGTTTTGTCCGCGAATCGCAATCGCCACCGTCGATCGCACAGTAACGCCTGTATCGGTGCTGCCGTAGCCTGTGGCCTCAACGTTATACAGGTAGGTCTTGCTCAAGCAGTTGAATGCATTGGTTTCCGCAATCGAGCCGTCCGTTTCACAAATAAAAGCAACGCCACCCGCACCTGTACTTGCGGATTCAGCATAATAATTACTGACGGAGCACTCCGGACGACTACCAGAGGTGACATTAGTTGGCGGAGCCCAATCTGCAGTGGTAATTGCAGGGCAATCTTCCGGAGCCATAAATAGCTCAGCAGGATCAGCCGCTGCGGCCACTTGGTCGCGGACATAATCCTCACCCACGCGCAGTGCCGCTTCAGCCGCTTGGAACGCCATGTTGTAGTCACGTGCGCCGCCGGCCATCCGCTCTTGCAACGTGCTATTGGACATAGAGGCCACGCCGATCACGGTAAGGATGAGCAGCATGATCAGGCAAATCGCCAGAACAGCGCCTTTCTGCTGCCGTGCATGAGTTAATCTAATCATCGTTATTCGATCCTGTTACGCAGTGCAATGACAGTGCTATAGATCTGCCGAAAGCGACCATCCGCAGCGACGGCCGTACCATTGAAGGTAATACTCTGCTGCTGAGCTCCAGGGGTCTGCGCGTCACTGGTCAATAGCAAATCAATGCGTACTGTTTGTACATCGCCCCAACGGTTGGCCGCCTCAATAGCGGCAGCAGATAGATACTCGTCAACCCCCACACCACTGGCATCCAACATGCCGTAACGCACTTGCATATTTTCCACACCGTCAACGATATCGTAGGGGCCAGCATCCTCAGACAGGTTATAACGAACAGCTAAGGCATTAATTGGATTACCCTGCGCGTCGTCACGACCGGTATAGCGGACAAAGTAGGAGCGATTGCTGAGCGACACTACGCGGGCGGTACTATCGAATACCATGTCACTGAACTTGAAGCCGCCACATTCCGCGCCCACATTATTGGCGCCGGAATGATTAATTGTCGGCTCCGCCGAGCCGGCACTTGGGCTATTATTCACCTCAATGATCACGGCCTTTTCAATATCCATGAGCATAAGAGCCTGGCCTTTTTTCATACCACTGCAGTACATGTTTGCCTTGAAATTAGCATTATTAATGCTCGGCTTGAAACTTTCGCTCTCGGCCAGCCAAGCGCCGCAGTTGTCCGTGGTTGTGACATTAACAACGTCTGTGCCAGGCACTGCTGTGGTGTCGGTGGTGCCAGCCGTATAACCGGATATCGCCATCGAGACATTCTCGACCATGTCACTCTCCGCGACTTGGCAGATACTCTCCTCAGGAAGCCTAACTCCGACCCCGACACCAGCGGGGCGGATTTCCAAGGCCAGATACTGAAGCGCAAAGCGCCCATTCTCTTGCACTCGACTCATACCATCCTGCATCAAGAAAGTTGTCTTATTGCTAATGAATACTTGAATAACTGCCCCGGTAATAATCAACCCAATGAGCATGGCAACCATCAACTCGACCAGGCTTAAGCCTCTTTGCTTGATCATCAATATCTACTCACATTCGGGTCACAAAAGAGAATTGTTGTGTTTCGCTATCACCAACCCGACTTTCATCCCACTGCACAGTGATAGTGACCTGGCCGCCATTTCGCGAAATGCTGCCAGTACCATTGGTCAACTGCGCACTCAAATTGGCACGCCACTCAGCTAAATCACGCTGGAAAGGCTTACAACCACCTGAGTTGGTGCTGTCAGGGACGCATGACAACTCGCCATCAAGAGACAGGTCATAGAAGCCGGCGGCGACATCACCTCGTCCTGCACGCATGCGATCAGCCATCTCGTACGCTAGAAATACCGCATGCGAGCGTTCGGAAGCCCCTTGATTGAACTTCAATGCATTCAGTTGCATCGCCGCCAACCCCAGCAAGCCGATTGAGAAAATCAAAACCGAAACAAGGATTTCAACCAAAGAAAAACCTTTTTGCAGCATTCCCCTCATGAGCAACCTCCTTTCGGTGAGCTCTCTACCCGGCCCAACGGGGAAACAATAAGTACACGGTCATATTTGGCACAGTCATGCGTTTCCAGGGTCAACGTTGGCAAGCTTGCCGCAGCAGTCCCAAGCCCAACACCTGAAAGCTGTCCTTGAGAGTTGAACGTGATCCCCGCGGCTGGAATATTTGCCGTACTTACTTGGATACTTTCCGGTTCAGCGAAACAACGGAGCGCACCGTCATCGTCGCAACCATCAGCACCATTGACGCCGACCAGCCAAAAATTCACGCCATCAGCGGGTGGTCTGACTGTTACGTTGCGAGCACGAACGACCGCTTCACTCCGCGCATAACTGAGAATCCCAACCATGTCGGTAATTTCAGATGCGGCGCGATTATCCCGCAGCATCTGAGCCAAATTGGGACTTGCCAATGCAATCAACACCCCAAGCACGGCAAGCGTGACCATTAGCTCGATCAGTGTAAAACCCTGATTTTTACGCATGCTGACAAACCTCCTTGATTGGCTAGACTCTAGGTCGTTGAGCATGCATCAGCACGCTGAGCGCGATGACCGGGCGACCTGACAGGATGACAGGCAGCTCTGCTGATAATTTGATCGAAATGCTTAAGGACGAGCGATGCGAACATACCGACGGGGATTCAGCCTTATTGAGCTGCTTGTCACACTCTGCGTGGCCTGCACACTACTGAGCGTCTCTTGGCCAATTGCACGTGACTGGATAGAGCGCGAGGAGTTACGAACAGGCATTCGTGCAATTACCAGTACATTGCATATGGCTCGCCAACAGGCCGTCCAATCTGGACGCACCGTGACAGTAAACACTGGCGATGGGAACTGGCACACAGGGTGGACACTGCAAACTCAAGGCGAGACTGAGCCAAGCCTGATAGGCAATCGGCTTGGAAAAAGCCTATTCAGCTACTCGGCATCTACCGTCAGCAAGGCAATTTTGTACCGCAGTGACGGCACAGCCAAACACCCCAGCGGCGCCTTTCAGGCAGGTACGATTTATCTGTGCAACAACGCAGGGCACCGCGGCAGCGCAATTATCCTTGCACCCAGTGGTCGCGTAAGGGTTGAGTCCATGAGCCCTTGCAAAAAGCTTCCCCAGCATGCCTCCACACAACCTTGAAGCACGCCGGGAACCTCTCGCAAAGATAATCACAACGCCTTCACCCGCAACTCCTTGGGCATCGAGAACGTCACGTTCTCCGGGCGGCCATCCAGTTCGCTTTCTCCGGTTGCGCCCCAGGCGCGCAGTTGATCGACCACACCGCGCACCAGCACTTCCGGAGCCGAGGCGCCGGCGGTGATGCCGATGCCGGCGGCGTCAGCGAACCATTCGCGCTTGAGGTCTTCGGCGCCGTCGATCAGGTAGGCGGGGGTGCCCATGCGCTCGGCCAGCTCGCGCAGGCGATTGGAGTTGGAGCTATTCGGGCTACCGACCACCAGGAGCACATCGCACTCGACGGCAAGTTGTTTGACCGCGTCCTGGCGGTTCTGCGTGGCGTAGCAGATGTCGTCCTTGCGTGGCCCGCCGATAGACGGAAACTTGCTGCGCAGGGCGTCGATCACCTTGCTGGTGTCGTCCATCGACAGGGTGGTCTGGGTGACGAAGGCCAATGCCTCGGGGTTGCGTACCTGCAACTCAGCGACGTCCGCTTCGTCCTCAACCAGGTAGATGGTGCCGCCGTTGCTCGCGTCGTACTGGCCCATGGTGCCTTCGACTTCCGGGTGGCCTTCGTGACCGATGAGGATGCACTCGCGGCCTTCGCGGCTGTAGCGCACCACTTCCATATGCACCTTGGTCACCAGCGGACAGGTGGCATCGAATATCTTCAGACCACGGCGTTCGGCTTCGCTGCGCACCGCCTGGGAGACACCATGGGCACTGAAGATGACAATGACGTCGTCAGGAATCTGATCCAGCTCTTCGACAAATACTGCACCGCGTGCGCGCAGGTCTTCGACCACGAATTTGTTGTGCACCACTTCATGACGCACGTAGATCGGTGGACCAAAGACTTCCAGCGCGCGATTGACGATTTCGATGGCGCGGTCGACGCCGGCGCAGAAGCCGCGAGGGTTGGCGAGTTTGATATGCATGCTGGTTATCTCGGCGCGCGGAAACAAAAGTTGTCGTAGGTTGGGTTAGCGGCACATTGCGGCATAAGCCACGAATGCCACGCAGCCCAACAACAGGGCGCCCGACATACGAACCATGGTGGGTTACGGCGCTCCAAACAACCTGATCCAGACTCAAGCTCTGCCTGTGCGCCTAACCCACCCTACGAAAATATTGCTCTGATCAGAGCGCTTTGACCTCAATAATTTCTACATCGAAGCTCAGCGCCTTGCCGGCCAGCGGGTGGTTGAAGTCGATGGTCACCTGACTGTCGTCAAAAGCTTTGACCACACCGGGCAACTCGGCATTGGCGGCATCATTGAAGATCACCAGCAAGCCTTCGGAAAGCTCCATGTCCTGGAACTGGCTACGCGGCATGATCTGAATATTCTGCGGGTTGCCCTGGCCGAAGCCTTGTTCCGGGGCGATGGGCAGGCTGCGCTTGTCACCGGCCTTGAGCCCGTAAATCGCCTGCTCGAAACCCGGTAGCAGGTTGCCGTCGCCGACCTTGAAGGTGGCCGGCTGCTTATCAAAGGTGCTGTCGACCACATCGCCGTTATCCAGCTTGAGGGCGAAATGCAGGGTAACTTCCTTGTCCGGGCCGATACGTACATCAGTCATGGGCGACTTCTCCGGACTTGTTGCTCTTGAACATATCCAGCGCCAGGAGGATGGCGCCGCAGGTAATGGCACTGTCGGCGATGTTGAACGCCGGGAAATACCAGCGATTCTGCCAATGTACCAAGATGAAATCGACGACATGGCCAAACACCACGCGGTCTACCAAGTTGCCCAGAGCGCCGCCGAGGACCAATGCCAAGGCGACGGCCAACCAGGTTTCCTCGGGCTTCAAGCGCTTGAGCCAGATCACCAGGACTACGCTGACCACCACCGCGATAGCGGCGAAGAACCAGCGCTGCCAGCCCGAGGCACCCGCCAGGAAGCTGAAAGCGGCGCCGGTGTTGTAGGCCAGGGTCCAGCTGAAGTAATCGGGGATCACCACGATTTGCTGGTACATGGTCAAGGTATTGTCGAAGTAGAACTTCGTCGCCTGGTCGACCACGAACACCAGCAGGCTCAACCACAGCCAGGCCAAACGGCCAAAACGACTGGCGTTAGGCATAGTGACGCACCTCGCCAGCACCTTCGATGTTATCCACACACCGGACGCAGATTTCCGGGTGCGCCGGGTTCACCCCGACGTCTTCACGGTGATGCCAGCAACGCGCGCACTTGGCGTGGGCCGACTTGACGATCTTCAGCTTCAGGCCCGCCACGTCCGTCACCACGGCATCGGCCGGGGCATCGGCGAGCGGCGCCAGGCCGGCGGTGGAGGTAATCAACACGAAGCGCAGTTCGTTGCCGAGCTTGCTCAGATCGGCAATCAGGCTGTCTTCGGCGTACAGGGTCACTTCGGCTTGCAGGTTGCCGCCGATGGCCTTGGCCGCACGCAGGTTTTCCATCTCCTTGTTCACCGCGACCTTGACCGCCATGACTCGCTCCCAGAACTCGCGGCTCAGCTCGAAGCCCTGCGGCAGCTCGCTTAGGCCCTGGTACCAGCTATTGAGCATCACCGACTCATTGCGCTCGCCCGGCAGGTACTGCCACAGCTCGTCGGCGGTAAACGACAGCACCGGCGCGATCCAGCGCACCAGCGCCTCGGCGATATGGAACAGCGCGGTCTGGCAGGAACGCCGCGCCACACTGTCGGCGGCGGTGGTGTATTGGCGGTCCTTGATGATGTCGAGGTAGAAACCGCCGAGCTCCTGCACACAGAAGTTGTGCACCTTCTGGTACACGTTCCAGAAGCGGTAGCTGTCGTAGGCTTCCTCGATCTCGCGTTGCAGCAGCAGCGCGCGGTCAACTGCCCAGCGGTCCAGGGCCAGCATGTCTGCCGCCGGCAACAGATGCTGCGCCGGGTCGAAACCGCTGAGGTTGGAGAGCAGGAAGCGTGCGGTGTTGCGAATACGCCGGTAGGAATCGGCGCTGCGCTGCAAGATGACCTTGGATACGGCCATCTCACCGGAGTAGTCGGTAGACGACACCCACAGACGCAGAATATCGGCACCCAGGCTGTCGTTCACTTCCTGCGGCGCGACCACATTGCCCAGGGACTTGGACATCTTGCGGCCGTTCTCATCGACCACGAAGCCGTGGGTCAACAGCTCCTTGTAAGGCGCATGGCCGTCGATGGCCGCGCCGGTCAACAGTGACGAGTGGAACCAGCCGCGGTGCTGGTCGGAGCCTTCCAGGTACAGATCGGCACGCGGGCCGCTAGCATGACCGAGCGGATGGGAGCCGCGCAGCACATGCCAGTGGGTGGTGCCGGAATCGAACCAGACGTCCAGGGTGTCGCTGATCTTGTCGTACTGCGTGGCCTCGTCGCCAAGCAGCTCGGCGGCGTCCAGCTTGAACCAGGCTTCGATGCCTTGCTGCTCGACGCGCTTGGCCACTTCCTCCATCAGCTCGGTGGTGCGCGGGTGCAGGTCACCGCTTTCCTTGTGCAGGAAGAACGGAATCGGCACGCCCCAGTTGCGCTGGCGCGAAATGCACCAGTCCGGGCGCCCGGCGATCATGCTGTGCAGGCGCGCCTGGCCCCAGGCTGGGACGAACGCGGTCTGCTCGATGGCGCTCAGCGCGCGTTCACGCAGGGTGGCGCCCTGCTCCGGTTGTTTATCCATGCCGACGAACCACTGCGCGGTGGCGCGGTAGATCAACGGGGTCTTGTGCCGCCAGCAGTGCATATAGCTGTGCTGGATAGGTTCGTGCTTGAGCAGGCAGCCGACTTCGTCGAGTTTGGCAACGATGTTCGGGTTAGCCTTCCAGATAAACTGGCCGCCGAAGAACGGCAGCGCCTCGACATACACGCCATTGCTCTGCACGGGGCTGAGAATGTCGTCGTTGCTCATGCCGTAGCCTTTGCAGGAACGGAAGTCGTCCTCGCCATAAGCCGGGGCCGAGTGGACGATACCGGTACCGGCACCCAGTTCGACGTATTCAGCCAGGTACACCGGGGCGAAACGCTCGTAGAACGGGTGACGGAAGCGGATCAGCTCCAGCGCCGCGCCCGGGGCGATTGCCAGCACCTCGCCTTGCAGGCCATAGCGCGCCAGGCTGCTTTCCACCAGTTCCTCGGCCAGCACCAACAGCTTGTCGCCGGTGTCGACCAGGGCGTAGTTGAATTCGGGGTGAACGTTAAGCGCCTGGTTGGCTGGAATGGTCCACGGCGTGGTAGTCCAAATTACGATAGAAGCCGGCTTCGGCAGGCTGGCCATACCAAAGGCGGCGGCCAGTTTGTCAGCATCTTCGACCGGGAAGGCCACGTCGATGGCATCGGACTTCTTGTCCTGATACTCGACTTCCGCTTCGGCCAGCGCCGAGCCGCAATCGAAACACCAGTTGACCGGCTTCAGGCCCTTGAACACGAAGCCCTGCTTGACCATCTCGGCCAGCGCGCGGATCTCGCCGGCTTCGTTGGCGAAGGCCATGGTCTTGTACGGATTGTCCCAGTCGCCCAGCACGCCGAGGCGGATAAAGTCGGCTTTTTGCCCTTCGATCTGCTCACCGGCATAGGTACGGCAACGCTCGCGGGTCAGGTCGGATGGCTGATTCTTACCAAAGGTGGTCTCGACCTTGTGCTCGATCGGCAGGCCGTGGCAGTCCCAACCCGGTACATAGGGCGCATCGAAACCAGCCAGGGTCTTGGAACGGGTGATGATGTCCTTGAGGATCTTGTTGACCGCATGACCGATATGGATGCTGCCGTTGGCATAGGGCGGGCCGTCATGCAGGACGAACTTCGGCCGGCCTTCGCCCTGCGCGCGCAGTTTCTGATACAAGCCAATCTCGTCCCAGCGCTGCAGAATCTGTGGCTCGCGCTGCGGCAGGCCGGCCTTCATCGGGAACTGGGTATCAGGCAGATTTAGCGTGGCTTTGTAGTCGGTCATTTCAGGCTCTTCATTTAAACGGTTGGCCCTGCCAATAGGCGCGGGCGGCGGCAATATCGGCAGCAATTGCCGTCTTCAAGGCCTCAAGTGAGGCGAAACGCTGCTCATCGCGCAGCTTGTGGTGGAACGCCACCGTCAAGCGCCGGCCATACAGATCACCGGCAAAATCCAGCAAATGCACCTCGAGGTGGGCGCTGCCATCGCCAGCAACGCTCGGGCGCACGCCAATATTGGCCACGCCCGGCCAGGGTTGCCCCTCTATTTCAGTGCTGACCAGGTACACCCCGGTCAACGGCACGCGGCGACGCTTGAGCTGGATATTGGCCGTTGGCGCATCCAATTGACGCCCCAGTTTCTGCCCGTGTAATACCCGCCCGGCGATCTGGAACGGCCGCCCGAGCAACAACTCAGCAAGGGCGAAATCGCCAGCGGCCAACGCCTCGCGCACCCCAGTACTGCTAACCCGCACGCCCTGCAACTCGACTGTAGTGGCCGCCTCGACGGTGAAACTCTCGCGTTCGCCAGCCTGCGCCAAAAACGCGAAATCGCCGGCGCGATCACAACCGAAACGAAAGTCGTCACCGACTTCCAGATGGCCTACAGCCAAACCTTCTATCAGCACTTTCTGCACGAACTCAGCCGCACTTAACTCGCGCAAGCGCCGGTTGAAGCTCAGGCACAGCACCCGATCGACACCCTCGGCCGCCAGCAGCGCCAGCTTGTCGCGCAAACGGGTCAAGCGCGCCGGCGCCGTATCCGGGGCAAAGAATTCACGGGGCTGCGGCTCGAAGATCACCACGCAACTGGGCACACCCAACTCCGCGGCGCGCTCACGCAGGCGCGCCAAAATGGCCTGATGACCACGATGGACGCCGTCGAAATTGCCGATAGTGGCGACACAGCCCCGATGCTGGGGCCGCAAATTATGAAGGCCTCGAACCAGCTGCATAGCGCGCTTCTTGCTCACAAAGTGGTCGATTATACGCACACCCGCCGACGGACAACAGGCAGCATATACGCCGCACGCCTGCTCAAGAGGCGGCGCGACGGGTGAAATCGCGCACCCGAAAGCCCAGCAGCACAAGCATGCCGAAGTAGCTGGCCAGCCCGAGCGCCACCAAACCAGCCAGGCGCAAAAGACGCAGCAGCATGCCGTCGTCCGACCAGACCGGCATGAAGTGCATGGCCAGCAACAACACTGCCGCCATCACCAGCACGGCAAACAACAACTTGCCCAGGAACAACGCCCAACCCGCTTGCGGCTGAAACACATCACGTTTACGCAGCTGCCAGTAAAGCAAGCCGGCATTCAGGCAAGCGCCCAGACCAATCGCCAGGGCCAGCCCGGCATGCGCCAACGGCCCGACCAGCAGCAGATTCAGCAGCTGAGTCACGACCAGGGTGACGATGGCAATCTTTACCGGGGTTCTGATGTTCTGCTGGGCATAAAAGCCTGGCGCGAGAATTTTCACCAGAATAATGCCCAGCAGGCCAACGGAATACGCCATCAAGGCTTGCTGGGTCATTAGCGCGTCATTGGCGGTGAACTTGCCGTACTGAAATAAGGAAACCGTCAGCGGCTCCGCCAGCACCGCCAAAGCCACCGCACTCGGCAGCGCCAACAAGAAGCACAGGCGCAGCCCCCAGTCGAGCAAGCGCGAATACTCATCACGATCGGCACTGGCGTAGGTTTTCGACAGCGCAGGCAAGAGGATCGTCCCCAAAGCCACCCCCAACACGCCGGAGGGCAGCTCCATGAGACGGTCGGCGTAGTACATCCAGGACACCGAGCCGGCCACCAGAAACGAGGCGAAGATAGTGTTGATGATCAGCGAAATCTGACTCACCGAGACCCCAAAGATCGCCGGCCCCATCTGTTTGAGCACGCGCCAGACCCCAGTGTCCTTGAGGTTCAGGCGCGGCAGTACCAGCATGCCGATTTTCTTCAGGTGCGGCAGCTGATAGAGCAGCTGCAGCAAACCACCCACCAGCACCGCCCAGCCCAGCGCCATGATCGGCGGGTCGAAATAGGGCGCCAGAAACAGCAGAAACATGATCATGCTGAGGTTGAGCAAGGTCGGCACGAACGCCGGCACCGAGAAACGGTTCCAGGTATTGAGCACTGCACCAGCCAGCGAAGACAGCGAGATCAGCAGGATATAGGGAAAGGTCACCCGCAACAGGTCGGTGGTCAGGGCAAAACGCTCGGCCTCATCGGCAAATCCTGGGGCGGAAGCCCACACGATCCAGGGCGCGATGACGATGCCCAGCAAGGTGACCACCGCCAACACCAACGTCAGCAACCCCGAAACGTACGCGACAAAGGTGCGCGCCGCCTCATCGCCCTGCTGGGTCTTGTATTCCGCGAGAATCGGCACGAAGGCCTGGGAAAACGCGCCCTCGGCGAAAATTCGCCGCAACAGATTGGGCAATTTGAAGGCCACCACAAAGGCATCCGACGCCACGCCAGCACCGAACACCCGCGCGATCAGGGTGTCGCGCACAAAACCCAGCACCCGGGACAACATGGTCAGAGAGCTGACAGCGGCCAGCGACTTGAGCAGATTCATGTAATAATTCGACTTCCGCGAGCGAACACGCCAGCGGAGAATCCGCCGGCGCGCGAAGGCGACGAGTGTAGCGGTCTGCCACTGGTCAGGCCAGCAGAGGGAAATGCCAACAGGCTTGACAGGCGCCCCTCATCTCGGCATGATTCGCGGCCTTATTTGTTTGTAACCCCCCAGTTTTCTCGAGGAGCTTGACGGTGGCCAATACACCTTCTGCCAAAAAACGCGCAAAACAGGCTGAGAAGCGTCGTAGCCATAACGCCAGCCTGCGCTCCATGGTTCGTACCTACATCAAGAACGTGGTCAAGGCTATCGACGCCAAAGATCTCGATCTGGCCAAAAATGCCTACACCCTGGCTGTGCCGGTAATCGACCGTATGGCCGACAAGGGCATCATCCACAAGAACAAAGCAGCGCGCCATAAAAGCCGCCTGAACGGCCACATCAAGGCCCTCGGTGAAGCTGCAGCTGCTTAAGCTGCCAGTTCTTCGCTGTTAGTTCTTAAAAAACCGGCCTGATGGCCGGTTTTTTATTGCCTGGAATATCTGCACACCGCAAGAACGACAAGACACCCAACATATATACGCCGCGAACCTTCGCGGCTACGACCCAGCCCGACAACCCCTGATCAGGACTGCTCTGGCCAGGGCAGGATCGGAATCGCCGTCACCGCATTCTGCGGGCTACCCTCGATCACCCGATCGCTGTAAACCAGATAAACCAGGGTATTGCGCTTTTCGTCGAAAAACCGCACCACCTGCATGGTCTTGAACACCAGGGAGGTACGCTCGCGAAACACCACCTCGCCCTCCTTGAGCTCCGCCGTGAAGCGAATCGGCCCGACCTGACGACAAGCGATTGAAGCCTCCGCGCGATCCTCCGCCAGGCCCAGCCCGCCTTTCACCCCACCGGTTTTAGCGCGCGACAGATAACAGGTCACACCAGAGACCTTGGGGTCATCGAACGCCTCGACCACGATCTTGTCGTTCGGCCCCACCCACTTGAATACCGTGGATACCTCGCCGATCTCTTCCGCCGACACAAGCAATGGCAGCGCCAGCAGCGCTGCCAACAAGCCGTTAGCCACCCACATAGCACACTCCTTAAACAAGAATCAGGTTATCCCGGTGCACCAACTCCGGCTCGTCGACATAGCCCAGAAGCTTCTCGATAGCCTCCGACGACTGACCGATAATCTTCTGCGCCTCCAGCGCACTGTAATTCGCCAGGCCACGGGCAATCTCCTTCCCATCGGGCCCTACACACACCACCATTTCGCCACGCCGAAAGCTACCTTGCACAGCCTTGACTCCGACCGGCAGCAAACTCTTCGCCCCCGTGACCAATGCCTTGACCGCCCCCGCATCCAGCACCAGCGTGCCACGGGTTTGCAAATGCCCCGCCAACCACTGCTTACGCGCCGCCAGCATGCCGCGCTCGGGTGCCAGCAGAGTACCTAAACGCTCGCCCTGCTTGAGCCGCGCCAGCACCTGCTCGATGGCGCCGCCGACAATCACCGTATGCGCGCCGGAGCGCGCGGCCAGACGCGCCGCACGCAGCTTGGTCTGCATGCCGCCGCGCCCCAGCGCGCCCCCCACGCCACCGGCCACCGCATCCAGCGCCGGATCATCGGCGCGCGCTTCATAAATCAACTCGGCACCGGGGTTGTGCCGCGGATCGGCGTTATACATGCCGTCGCGATCCGTCAGAATGACCAACAGGTCCGCCTCGACCAGATTGGCCACCAGCGCCGCGAGGGTGTCGTTGTCGCCAAAGCGAATCTCATCGGTCACCACCGTGTCGTTCTCGTTGATCACCGGAATCACGTCCAAATCGACCAGCGTACGCAACGTGCTGCGCGCATTCAGATAGCGCTTGCGGTCCGACAGATCGTCGTGGGTCAGCAGAATTTGCGCCGTGCGCCGACCATGCTCGGCAAAACTCGACTCCCACGCCTGAATCAGCACCATCTGGCCAATTGCCGCCGCCGCCTGCAACTCATGCATGGCGCTCGGGCGCGCGCCCCAGCCCAGCTTGCTCATGCCCGCCGCCACCGCACCGGAGGACACCAGCACCAGCTCGACGCCCGCTTCGCGCAGCGCCACCATCTGCCTAACCCACACCGCCATCGCCGCACGGTCCAGGCCACGCCCGTCCGCCGTCAGCAATGCACTGCCGATTTTCACCACCCAGCGCTGCGCGCCTGTCACCTTGTCACGCATCGTATTCCAACCTTAGTTGCGACCCGCCATTACAAAAACGCCGCAATTAAGCGGCGCTGAACAAGTTGCTTAATCCCGGACGTAAATGATTTCCGGGCCATCCTCTTCATCTTCCTCATCCCAGAAGCTGTCGTCCTCATCGACATCACCGACCGCCTTGACCCCAGAGCGACGCAGTGCACGCTTGTCATCCAGCGCCTGCAGCTGGGCACGCGCCTCATCTTCAATGCGCGTATCGAGCTCGGCCAACTCGGCGGCGAACTGAGGATTCTCCTGAATGCGCTCAGCACGCGCTTCAAGGAAGTCCATGATGTCATAACAGAGCTTTTCAGTACCCTGGCGGGCCAGGGCAGAAATCACATAAACCGGCCCAGTCCATTCAATCCGCGCAACGATTTCGGCAATCCGCGCTTCCTGCTCCTCATCGAGAATCTGGTCAGCCTTGTTCAGCACCAACCAGCGCTCACGCTCAGCCAGCGCCGGGCTGAACTTGGTCAGCTCGGCGATGATGGTCGCCGCCGACTCAGCCGGATCGGTCAGATCCAGCGGTGCCATATCAACGAGGTGCAACAGCAGACGAGTACGCGACAAATGCTTGAGGAAGCGAATACCCAGGCCAGCACCATCAGAAGCACCCTCGATCAGCCCCGGAATATCGGCGACCACAAAGTTCTTGTAACGATCGACACTGACCACCCCCAGGTTGGGCACCAGGGTGGTGAAGGGGTAGTCGGCAACTTTCGGCTTGGCCGCCGATACCGAGCGGATAAAGGTGCTCTTGCCAGCATTTGGCAAACCGAGCAAGCCGACATCGGCCAACACCTTCAACTCCAGCTTGAGGTCGCGCGCATCGCCCGGCTTGCCTGGCGTGGTCTGCCGCGGCGCCCGATTGGTACTGGACTTGAAGCGGGTGTTGCCCAGGCCATGCCAACCACCCTGGGCGACCAGCAAACGCTGCCCAGCCTTGGTCAGGTCACCAATGATTTCCTGGGTACCAGCATCGATCACCGTGGTGCCAATCGGCACCGGTAGGATCAGGTCCTCGCCCTTGGCACCGGTACAGTCGGTGCTGCCACCCTTCTCGCCATTCTGCGCCTGGAAGCGACGGGTATAGCGGTAGTCCACCAGGGTATTGAAGTTCTCGACAGCCTCGATATACACCGAGCCACCGTCACCGCCGTCACCACCGTTGGGGCCGCCCTTCTCGATGAACTTTTCACGACGAAAAGCCATCATGCCGTTACCGCCGTCGCCAGCCTTTACATAAATCGATACTTCATCGACGAATTTCATGGGTACGCCTCCCGCAATCAAGCGGGTTATCTAAGAACTTGCTCAACGTCTGCTGCGCGTCGGCCCTGCTGCGTTAAAACCAGACTCGGAATGCTCATTTACACCAGTAAACTCCGCTTCCTCGCCTGCTTTTGCCTTGCCGGACTCTAGCTCGCGAGACCTTGAACAGGTTCTAACGAGAAAACCAGGTTCTTGCAAAATTGACCTGCATTCAAACCGAACGCTAGACCCAGGACAGTTTGGCAAGAACCCCAAGAATACAGAAACAAAAAAGCCCCGTCGCAAGGACGGGGCTTTTCCAGCAGTCGCGCGATTAGGCCGCAACGACGCTCACGTAACGGCGGTTGAACGCGCCTTTTACTTCAAACTTGATCACGCCTTCGATTTTCGCGAAGAGGGTGTGATCTTTACCCATACCTACGCCGTAACCGGCGTGGAACTGGGTACCGCGCTGACGCACGATGATGTTGCCTGCTTTGATAGCCTGGCCACCATACATCTTCACGCCAAGGCGTTTGGCTTCTGAGTCGCGACCGTTGCGGGTACTACCGCCAGCTTTTTTGTGTGCCATGAGTTCAATACTCCTATAAAGGGATTAGACCGAAACGAATCAGGCCTGAATACCGGTGATTTTGATCTCGGTGTACCACTGACGGTGGCCCTGACGCTTCATGTGGTGCTTACGACGGCGGAACTTGATGATGGTGACCTTGTCGTGGCGACCTTGCGCAACAACTTCAGCCACTACCTTGGCGCCATCGACAACCGGCGCACCGATGGTGACGTCGTCGCCGTTGCCGATCAGCAACACGCGGTCAAAAGTCACGGCTTCGCCAGTGGCGATTTCGAGTTTTTCGACCTTGAGGAATTCGCCTTCGGTGACTTTGTATTGTTTGCCACCAGTAACAATTACTGCGTACATGGTAAATCTCCGTTAATCCTGCTCACCCAGCGCTTTATAGGAATAAGTGTCGGCTGGCATGGCTGCTTGGGGCCGGAAGGACACCCTTGCAATTGCGTAAGGCAGGGAAATACCCAGGGGGAAGTTCAGGGTGCGCGATTGTACGCAAGCCGCAGACCCGGCGCAAGGCCCAACCCCAGTTGCCTTGACAGCCCCTACCCCGCCCCCTAGCATGCCGCGCAACCTATGAGGAGCACGTGCCGCTGATGCAACCCCAGGCTTTCTACCGCGTGGTGGCGGATGATTTTACCGCCGTCGACGGCATCATCCGTCAGCAACTCGTCTCGCGCGTACCGCTGGTGGAAAAGATCGGCGACTACATTATCTCCGCGGGCGGCAAGCGCCTGCGCCCGCTACTGGTGCTGCTCAGTGGCAAAGCGCTAGGTCTGCACGACGACAAACTGCGCCTGCTCGCTGCCACCATCGAGTTCCTGCACACCGCCACCCTGCTACACGATGACGTGGTCGACATGTCCGACATGCGTCGCGGCCGCAGCACCGCCAACGCCCAGTGGGGCAACGCACCCAGCGTACTGGTTGGCGACTTCCTTTATTCGCGCTCGTTCGAAATGATGGTCGAACTCGGCTCCATGCCGGTGATGAAGATCCTTTCCAAGGCCACCCGGGTGATCGCCGAAGGTGAAGTGCTGCAGCTATCGAAGATCCGCGACGCCAGCACCAGCGAAGAAACCTATATGGAAGTCATCCGCGGCAAGACCGCCATGCTCTTCGAAGCCTCGACTCACAGCGCTGCCGCGCTGGCTGGCGCCACCGCCGAACAGACCGAAGCCCTGCGCACCTTTGGCGACCACCTCGGCGTGGCCTTCCAGCTGGTCGACGATCTGCTCGACTACAAGGGCGACGCCACCACCCTGGGCAAGAACGTCGGTGACGACCTGGCCGAAGGCAAACCTACTCTGCCGCTGATCTACACCATGCGCGAAGGCACCGCCGAACAAGCAGCCCTGGTACGCCAGGCCATCCAGAAAGGCGGCATTGAGGACCTGGAAAGCATCCGCGAAGCCGTAGAAGCCGCCGGCGCTCTCGATTACACCGCACAACAGGCGCGCAATTATGTCGAACGCGCCATCGCCTGCCTGGACGCCCTGCCCGCCAGCGAATACCGCGATGCGTTGGTCGAGCTCAGTCGTTTTGCCGTGGCACGCACGCACTGACGCTCACAGCGACAGACAAGAGCCCGTCCATGTGACGGGCTTTTTTATGCCCTGCATTCTTTCTTTGCGCGACGAAAGGCAGCGATTAAGACTTGCTATAAATACAATAAGAATTATTCTCATCTGACTACTTGAAGGGAGATGAGTCATGACCTATTTGATCGACGCCTGGCTGGATCGGCCGCAACCTTACCTGCGCATCCTCAACCGCGAAACCGGTCAAGTGTGTGCGGTATTGGAGCAAGAGGCGCTGGATGAATTACGCGATCAGGGCGATCTGGATCTGCACGAGCTGAACTCCAACGAGCCGCTGGTGCTCAAGGAGTTGGTGCGCAGCCTGTTTCTCTACTGCTACGCGCGGGCATTGCGCCCTTGAATTCGACAGCCTAAATGCATCGCGGGCATGGCCCGCTCCTACCAATCCGGCGTAGGAGCGGGCCATGCCCGCGATAGATGCCGCTGAAACGTTACAGAACGTCGAGCAGTTCGACGTCAAACACCAGCACGCTGTGCGGCGGGATGCTGCCCACGCCTTGCGCGCCGTAAGCCAGCTCGCTTGGCACGTACAGGCGCCATTTGCTGCCGGCATTCATCAGTTGCAGCGCTTCGGTCCAGCCGGCGATCACGCCACCCACCGGAAACTCGGCCGGCTCGCCACGATCGTAGGAGCTGTCGAACACGGTGCCGTCGATCAGGGTGCCGTGGTAGTGCGTGCGCACGCTGTCTTCACGAGAAGGCTGGGCGCCTTCGCCAGCGCTCAGCACTTCGTACTGCAGGCCGGAAGCCAGCACAGTGATGCCGTCGCGCTTGGCGTTTTCGGCGAGGAAAGCCAGGCCAGCGCCAGCAGCCGCTTCGGCTTTAGCCTGGGCGTCGGCCTGCATGATGTCGCGGATCACTTTGAAGCTGGCCGACAGTTCGGCTTCGCCAACACGGCTTGGTTGACCGGCGAATGCGTCGGTCAGGCCCGCCAGGATAGCGTCCAGGCTTACACCCGGCGGCGGGTTGTCGCGCAGTTGGCCACCCAGTTGACGGCCGATGCCGTAGCTGACGCGGGTTTCGTCAGTCGAGAGATTGAGTTCGGACATAGCACTGCTCCGCTAGGGGCTGAAAAAAGGTCGGCCAGCCTAGCACAAACGCCCTCACGGCTCTAACCGCCGACCACGCCAGCGGATGGACGACTGCGCCGGCAGCGCTCGGAGCAGTACTTCACCTCATCCCAGCAGCGCGCCCACTTCTTGCGCCAGGTGAAGGGCAAGCCACACACCTGGCAGGTCTTGACCGGCAGTTCGGCCTTTCTCACAACGCCTCGCCGGCATCCAGCCGCGCCAATAGCTGCTCGCCACGGACCCACAGCCCTTGCTGCTTGGCCTCGCTCATTTTGTCCAGGCCGCGGTAGATCATGCCTAGACGGTGGTTGCCGGACAGTTGCTGGCGGTGACGCATGAGAAAGTGCCAATACAGCGCATTGAACGGGCAGGCCTGCTCGCCCACGCTTTCCGTGACTTTATAGGCACAGTCGCCGCAATAATTCGACATGCGCTTGATGTACTGGCCGCTGGCGCAATAGGGCTTGGAGCCGAGGTAGCCGCCATCGGCGTGCATGACCATGCCCAGGGTATTGGGCAGCTCGACCCAGTCGAAGGCATCCATGTACACCGCCAGGTACCAGTCGCAAACCTGACTGGGCGCAATGCCGGCGAGCAGGGCAAAGTTGCCGGTGACCATCAGCCGCTGGATATGGTGGGCATAGGCATGCTCCAGCGTCTGGCCGATGGCCTGGCTCATGCACTTCATGCGGGTTTTGCCGGTCCAGTAGAACTCGGGTAACGGCCGGGTATTGCCGAAGGCATTGCGCTCGGCGTACTCGGGCATGTGCAGCCAGTAGATGCCGCGCACGTATTCGCGCCAGCCGATCAACTGCCGAATAAAGCCCTCGGCGGCATTCAGCGGCACCTGGCCGCGCCAGTAGGCCGCCTCCACATCCGCACACAGGCGGCGCACATCCAGCAGGCCGATATTCAGCGCCGCGCTGATCCGCGCATGAAACAGAAACGGCTCGCCGACCGCCATGGCATCTTGATAATCGCCAAAGGCCGGCAAGGCGAAGTCGAGAAAATGCTGCCACAACGCCTCGGCCTCGGCGTGGGTCACCGGGTAATCGAAAGACGCCAGGCTGCCGTAGTGATGACTGAAACGCTCGGCCACCAGCGCCAGTACTTCCTGAGTAATGGCGTCCGCCGGAAAACGCGCCGTCATCGGTGCTTTGACCTGCTTGGGCAGCGCCTTGCGATTTTCCGCATCAAAGTTCCACGCACCGCCCACCGGCGTGCCGTCGCCATTGATCAACAAACCGGTCTTACGGCGCATCTCGCGGTAGAAGAACTCCATGCGCAGCTGCTTGCGCCCCTCGGCCCAGCGCGCGAACTCGTCACGACCACAGATAAAGCGGCTGTCGGTATGCCAGGTGATCGGCAGGTCGCAGGCCTGCAAGGCGTGCTCCAGACGCCATTCACCACATTCAGTGATATGCACCTCAAGCGCCTGCAACTGCGCCGCCCATCGCTGCAACTCGCCCGGCAACGAACCACTGTTGTTGGGATCATCGAGCGTCACGTACTGCACGCTGAAACCGCGCTGACGCAGGAGCTCGGCGAAATGACGCATAGCACTGAAAATCAAAGCAATTTTCTGTGGATGATGCGGCACATAGTCGGTTTCCGCCGCCACCTCAGCCATCAGCACCACATCCTGCTGCGTGTTCAACGCCAGCAGGCTGGGCAGATCGAACGACAGCTGATCCCCCAACACCAACGCCAGTCGACGAGTGCTCATAAAACGATAACCTCGGCCTGGGGCCCTGCAAGTAACTCAAGAGAATGGGAGAGCGGCTTCCACGGCGGGCTCACGCACACCACTGAGTTCGCAAGTACTGCGATAGCTGGCCTGGGCGACTGCCCCTACCAAGCCGAACTGATCGACAGCGGTACGCGCAAGGTGTCCTGAGTACCGTCCTGCATGCCGCACATCTCGTCATGCACCACGGCATGCACCAGGTTGAACGGCAGCTTGGGCAGCTCATGCAGCAAGTCGCGGGCATGCTCGACGGAGCGCAGGTGCAGAGTGCGCCCGTTACCGTCGTTCAGCGGATGGGCGCGGCCGTCCATGCGCGCTTCGAGCACATAAATACCGCCTTCGATAGAAATCAGGTTGAGCTCATCGATATGCCCGGCATGGGCATGACTGGATAAATCGTGCAGGTTCATCGGACTACCTCGCGCCAGCAAGTTATACAAAAATCATCTCAAATACAATTCTTGTACAACACAACAAAAGCACAAGGCAGAAAGCAAACCGCCCGTCCGTTTGCAACGGCCGGGCGGCGAATCCAGCACCAGAAGCCGATCACTGATCGTGCTTGGTCAGCTTGTCCAAGTAACCCATGGCGAAGGCCGAGATCACGAAAGTCATGTGAATGATCACATACCACATGAGTTTTCCATCGGCGATGTTCTGCGCATCCATAAACACCTTGAGCAGGTGAATCGACGAAATCGCCACGATGGAGGCCGCGACTTTCATCTTCAGCGAGCCGGAGTCCATCTTGCCCAACCAGCTGAGCTTCTCCTTGCCGTCGTCGATGTCCAGTTGCGAGACGAAGTTCTCGTACCCGGAGATCATCACCATCACCAGCAAACCACCGACCAGGGCCATGTCGATCAACGACAGGATCACCAGAATCAGATCGGCCTCGGCCATGGCGAATACGCTGGGGAGAATATGAAAGATTTCTTGAAAGAACTTCAGCGCCAGCGCCAACAGCCCGAGCGACAAGCCGAAATAAATGGGTGCCAGCAACCAGCGCGAAGCGTACATCGCATTTTCGATAAAGCGTTCCATGGTGTCTCGCAGGGGTAGACCAGAGCAGCTCGCGAGTATACCCAGCGCACTGTTGCAGACAAAGACATACCCGCCGCCCTTGCCGTCACGCGATTATCCCCAGCAACTGTGGATAACCTTGTGGAGAGCCTCAGGATTAACGCCGCCAGCGCAACACTGATCGGGCCTGGCGGCCGTCGCACAAAAGCTGATCAACCCGGCGATCAACTTTCTGGCTGAAACTGGTAGTTGCCTAAATGGCGACAACGTTCGCCATTCAAACGACGCAGCTCGGCTTGAATATGCAGGCGCCAGATCGGCAACTCGCTGCACTCGCTATAGCCTTGGACGGCCAGGTTTTCGGCGATCTCGGCGAGCACCCCTTCAGCCACCAAAGGCCCGTAGAACGGGCCCTGCGCTTTGATCGCAGACGGTTGGGCGCCAGACATGCCGGCAGCACAGATCAATGTCCAGAGACCCTTCTCGCCAGCCAACGGCAGCACCACGCATTCGATGCGGGTGATCAGGCCCAGGCACTGACGGGTGAGGCAGAGGCTACGCGGCATGGCGGCGACCCTCGCAAGAGCAGGCCTTCAGCCTACACCCGCACGGGCGCCTCAGGGAAGCCAACAGTTATCCTGTGGATAACTGTGTGGATGAAATGCCCAGCGGCTTGACCGGGCAGCGCTGGCAGGCTCAATGACTCACCCGCCAGCGCGCCGGCAGCGACGCGTCAGGCCGCCGGTTTCTTCGCCCGCGGTTTTTTCTCCTTGGCGGGCGGCGTCGGCTCGTTCTTCGCCTCTTCTGGCTTCACGTGATCCTTGTCGTCCTCGCCCATGCCGATCTCGGCGATCTCGCGCAAGCGCTCGACCACCCGGGCATTGACGCTCCCCAGCGGGAACTGGCCTTCGGCATTCGGCGTACCGGCATCCTCGCCTACCAGCAGGCTCAGCGCCTCGTCGACATGGCGCACCGCATACACATGGAACAGCCCGGCGCGCACGGCTTGCAGCACGCGCTCGTCGAGCATCAGGGTGGTGACGTTGGAGTGCGGAATGATTGCGCCCTGCTCGCCCGTCAGGCCACGCGCCTCGCAAAGACGGAAGAAGCCTTCGATCTTCTCGTTGACCCCACCGACCGCCTGCACTTCGCCGAACTGGTTGATCGAACCGGTGATGGCGAAACACTGCTTGAGCGGCCTGCGCGACAACGCCGAGATCAGGGTGCAGACCTCGCCGAGGGAGGCGCTGTCGCCGTCGACGTAACCGTAGGATTGCTCCAGGGCGATGCTCGCGGAGATTTCCAGGGGGAATTCCTGGGCGTAACGGCTGCCGAGAAAGCCGGTGAGAATCATCACGCCCTTGGAGTGGATCGGCTGGCCGAGGTTGACCTCGCGCTCGATGTCGACGATGCCCGAACCGCCCGGATAGACGGTAGCGGAAATCCGCGCCGGCACCCCGAAGGCCGAGTCGCCGACTTCCAGCACGGTCAACCCGTTGCATTTGCCGACCGCGGCGCCGGCGGTGTCGATCAGAATGATGCCGGCGAGCATGTCGTCGATGATCCGTGCCGACACCCGCCCGGTGCGGGTGGCCTTGGCTTTCAGCGCGCGCTCGATGTGGCCGACGTCGGTCACCGTCTCACTGGCCAGTTGGCGAATGAAATCGGCTTCGCTGACCAGCTGGAACAAATCGCCGATACGCGCCGACAAACGCCCCTGGTGCTCGGCCAGGCGCGCGCTGTAGGTCGCCAGGCGCGCCACCGCGGCGGCGGTAAGCGGCGCCATGCCTTCCTCGGTGGTACGGGTTTTCATCAGTTGAGCGAACTGCTCCAGGCTTTCGTCGCCGAGGGGAATGTCCTCGTCGAAGTCGACCAGCACGCGAAACATTTCCTGGAAGTCCGGATCATGGTCCTGCAACGCGTAGTACAGCTGACGCGCGCCGATGATGATCACCTTGACCTGCAACGGAATCACTTGCGGATTGAGGGTCACGGTGGCGATCCGGCCAAGCTCACCGAGTGGCGACTCCATCTTCAGTTGCCGAGAATGCAGGGCGCGCTTGAGCGCATCCCAGACGAAGGGTTCGCCAAGCATCTTCTCCGCTTCCAGCACCAGGAAACCGCCATTGGCGCGATGCAGAGCGCCGGGACGCAACTGCCGGTAGCTGGTATAGATCGCCCCTTGGTCGGCGTTGTACTCGATGCGGCCGAACAGGTTGTCATAGGTCGGGTGCGGCTCGAACACCACCGGC
>TARA_R100001244_G_scaffold64627_7_pt1 | contig 41634 bp, 38 predicted proteins | sample TARA_R100001244 | Tara Oceans TARA_R100001244 (sample SAMEA2621564) | marine metagenome | biome: marine biome (ENVO:00000447); feature: mesopelagic zone (ENVO:00000213); material: "saline water (ENVO:00002010), including plankton (ENVO:xxxxxxxx)" | depth 790 m
GATTCCGCTGGCGCTGATCGTCAGCGCACTGTTGCTCAGTCGCGTCAGTTGGGATCTGCCGGGGTTGCTCTACGCCCTGCTCTCCGGCGCGCTCACCTCGGGCATCGGCTACGCCATCTGGTACACCGCCCTGCGCGGCTTGAAAGCCTTCCAGGCCGCCACCGTGCAACTCAGCGTGCCGATCATCACCGCCCTGGCCGGCAGCCTGCTGCTCGGCGAAGCCCTGAGCCTGCGCCTGCTGATCAGCAGCGCGGCGGTGCTCGGCGGCATCGCCCTGGTACTCGGCGCCAAGCAACGCGGCTAGCCGCGCGGGCGAACGGGCGAACGGGCGAACGGGCGAACGGAGCAATACCCGCAGCAATGCTGTCTGCTAGTGTGCCCTCTCGACAATCGGAAGCCCCGCTCATGTCCAGCCATCCACGCCGTCCCGCTGCCCCCATGCTGCGCGCCCTGTTCGCCGGCCTGCTGCTTGCCAGTCTGGCCGCGTGCAGCACCTTGGGCGCGCGCGATCCGTTGCATATCGACCTGGTCGGCCTCGACCCGCTGCCCGGCGAAGGCCTGGAAGTGCGCTTCGCGGTGAAACTGCGGGTGCAGAACCCCAACGAAAACGCCATCACCTACAACGGCATTGCCCTGCAACTGGAGATCAACGATCAGCCGCTGGCCAGCGGCGTCAGCGACCAGAGCGGCCAGGTGCCGCGTTTCGGCGAGGCGGTGATCAGCGTGCCGATGAGCATTTCCGCCTACTCCGCACTGCGCCAGGCCTGGGGCGCATCCGGCTATAAAGCCGGGCAAGACCTGCCTTACACCCTGCGCGGCAAACTCGCCGGCGGCCTGTTCGGCACCACGCGCTTTACCGACGCGGGCACGCTGAACTGGCCCGAACCGACCACCGCGTATTGAGTCCCCACCGCCGCTCGCCATAGGCCCTCACGGCCGCCACCTTGCGTCCGAAAAACCTGCCGGATGTACGCGCGCATGCGACTTCCCGCCTGCGTGGCGGTCGATATGTTTACCCGGCATCTGCCGGTGATCTGAAGGAGGCCCAATCATGCATGGCCGGATTCCTTTACTCGCCGTGCTCGTGGCCAGCTTGACGCTGGCAGGACAGGCCGCGGCGCATGGCTCGCACCGCGAAGCCGCCATCGCGGGGGTTGTAGTCGGGGCCTTGATCGGCGGCGTCATCGCCAGCAACAGTCGCTACCCGGTGTATGTCGAGATTGGCTTACCGCCGCCTGTCGTGTACTACGAACCCTACCCGATCTACTACCATCCCTACCCGGTGTACCAACGACACCCGTACTACCAGTACCAACCTCGCCACCACAAGCATCACCGCCACCACCGCGGCTATTACGCAGCCCCACGCTGGTAGCCCTGAAACACAAAAGCCCCGATAGCAGACCGGGGCTTTGCGTGGGCAAGATTGCCGCGCTTACTGGCTCAGCGATACCTGGCTGGCCTCGATGTTCACTGCACTCAAGCGCTTGAGCAGGGCTGCGATATTTTCCTTGGCCGACCCCTCGTTGGCCAAACGCAGGCGTTTGAGAATCACCCACGCAACAGCGACCAGCCCGCGCACACGCCAAAAGCCGGTAAAACCCTATACAATTTGCGGCCTTTAACCTGCCTGAACCAGAGAGCCCGCCGTGAGCACCCTGCCGCCCTGCCCTAACTGCCACTCCGAATACACCTACGAAGACGGCGCCCAGCTGGTCTGCCCGGAGTGCGCCCACGAATGGTCCGCCACCGACAATGCCGAAGCCACTGGCGAAGGCGACAAGGTCATCAAGGATTCAGTCGGTAACGTCCTGCAGGACGGCGACACCATCACCGTGATCAAAGACCTCAAGGTCAAAGGTTCGTCGCTGGTGGTCAAGGTCGGCACCAAGGTCAAAGGCATCCGCCTGGTCGACGGCGACCATGACATCGACTGCAAGATCGACGGCATCGGCGCGATGAAGCTGAAATCCGAGTTCGTGCGCAAGGTCTGATCGCCCGCTGCGCTTGCGCACAGCGATACCCCACACGGCTCACGGGCTGGCGACCAACCGCGCGATGATCCCATGCAAGTCAGGGTGCTCCGGCACCCGCAGGCCGAACTCCTCCCGCAGCACCCTGAGCAGCTCCTCGACACTCTGCAACTGCACGCGCTCGCTGCCTTGATCCAGACGGTGGATGGCGAAACTGGCGTTGTTCAAGGTCTTGCGCATCCGTGGTCCGCTACGCGCCACCATCAGTTGGCCGAGGAAAGGCGAGTCCGGGTGAGTCGACACGTACCAGTTGCCGACCGTGTAATCGATATCCGCCGTCGGTTGCAGATCGAACACATACATCGCCCGCCAACTCTCGGCCACCTGCGCGCGCAAGGTATAGCGGCCCTCGACCTGAGTAAGCCGGTAAGCCTCGTGCGGAGTGGCCTGCGGCGCTTCGCTGTCGAGCAGCAACGGCGCGGTCGGCACCATGCCGCCAAAACCGACATCGGCGATATAGCGCGTGCCGTCGATGGTCACCAGCAGCAACAGGTGAGTGCGCGCGGTCAACGCATCCTCCGGCCCACCCATCACCACCCGCCCGATCAGCCCGCGCGCCTCGAAACCGAGGGTGTGCAGCAGCAACAGAAACAACCGATTGAGCTCAAAGCAATACCCCCCGCGCCCCTGCCTAAACAGCTTGTCCTGCACGGCAGACGGGTCGATGGGCACCGGCGCGCGCAGCAGGGTCGACAAGGTCTCGAAGGGAAACTCGGCGGTGTGCCGCCACTGCAACTCGCGCAGGGTTTCCAGAGTCGGCGGCGGCGCCGAGCGGTAGCCCAGCCGCGTGAGGTAAGTCTCCAGTTCCAGCTGGTACAGCTCGTCCATCGGGGGTGCTCCTTGCCACAGATAGATTGCCTTTCGCTCATCCGGTGCTAACCGCTAACCGCCGCACAAGACGCCCTCTTAGCCAAGCAGCTAATGCCGCAAACACAAGCGCCGCCACCGGGTTGCAACACGGACCACATTGCCTACAGTTGCTAGGCTTGAACGTTAGCCCAGCGGCACACCAGAGGCGCGCGGCAACGGGCATCACGGAGTGTGAATATCAGGGGAAGGAGCGCGCATGCCGACCGTCAAGATACTGATGTGGAATACCCAGCACCTCAACAACCAGAACGTACGCAAGCCGATGAGCGAAGCGTATGAGGAAAAACTGGATGCCTTGACCGGCACCCTGATGATGCTGAAGCCGGAGATTCTTGCACTGTTCGAGGTCGGCACCACCGGCAACCCGAACTTGAAACTGGTGGACGACCTGAAGGGCACCTACGAACTGAAAGCCTCGCTCAGCCAGGAAGGCGGCTTGCGCAAGAGCACGACCCTGGGCTCCATGGTGTTTGTCAGGAACGACGTGGCGGATCAATATTCCGAAAAATTCGAACTTCCGCTCGGCGACCAGGCGATCCGCGCCACCCTGCTGTTGAGCGACAACCAGGACAACCTCTTCGCCTTCTGCCACGCCAACGCCTCCTACAAAGCCGCCGCGCAGGTACGCGACGACATTCAACTGCTCGGCACTCTGCAAGAGCAAGACGGCAAAATTAAACGCCTGGTGTTCTTCGGCGGCGATTTGAATACCGAGGCCAGCAACGCCGCAAAGTCAATCACCCTCAACCCCAGCAAGGAACAAATGCTGCGCTGCACACCGGGCAAAGCCGGGTTCACCCACATCTCCGTGCGCACCTCACTCTCCCTGGCGAAAAAGCTCTACGCCGAGGAGAAAAAGAACGCCTACGGCGGCGTGCAACTGAGCGAAAGCGACTACGTGAATTACTGCATGGGCAGCGATGTTGCGTTTGGCGATATCGCCGTGCCCTCCTTGCTGGACTACGCCTACATCAACGAAAACTGCGAATGGGACTCCGTGTGCCACGCCGCGGTCTCGGTCAAAACACTGTCCGACGAAGTGGACACATTCAAGTCCGTCCACCACTTCAAACCGAACGAGGTGTACAACACCGTCGAAAGGATTTACCTGGGCAAAGTCCTGCGCAGCGACCACTTCCCGGTCGCCTATCGCGTGACCTACCCCTGACGCACAAAACAACCACAAACGCCTTATTGGCATAGCGGCCAGCACACCACGCAGCCGTAGGATGGGTTGAGCGCAGCGATGCCCATCACAGCTCGACAAGCAACTTGTCATATCCGGGGTTCGCCCTTACGGCGATTCACTTGGCTAGCTCGCAGGGCGCAACCACCAGCACGAACAACGCCTAAGCGGCGCGCGCACCCAAGACCAAAAGCCAATGCGCAAACTATGGCGCATAGCCACCTATTCGCAGTAATGTCGAGCCAACCTCATTCAAGGAAGAAGCATGGCCGCCAAATCCAGCCCACCTCGGCAGCAGAAGCACCTTGCCGTGCTAATCGACGCCGACAACGCCTCAGCCGCAATCGTTGAAGGCCTGTTCGAGGAAATCGCCAAATACGGCGTCGCCAGCGTCAAACGCATCTACGGTGACTGGACCGGCCCGCAACTGGGCGGCTGGAAGAAGGTGCTGCTGGAACACTCGATTCAACCCATGCAGCAGTTCGCCTACACCACCGGCAAAAACGCCACCGACAGCTCACTGATCATCGACGCCATGGACCTGCTCTATACCCGGCGCTTTGATGGCTTCTGCCTGGTCTCCAGCGACAGCGACTTCACCCGCCTGGCCGCCCGCCTACGTGAAGAAGGGCTGGAAGTCATCGGCTTTGGCGAACAGAAAACACCCAAGCCGTTCGTCTCCGCCTGCGACAAATTTATCTACACCGAACTGCTGCGCAACGACGCCGAACCTGCCGAACCAGAAAGTCCTGGCAACGGTGCGTCAGCCGCAACGCCGGCACCCGCCATCACAACAGAAAGCAAACCCGCCACGCCGCCCGCACCGGCCAAGGTCAAACCGCAGAAAGTGCCGGTGGACTTTATTGCCAAGGTGATCGATGACAATTCGGACGAGGATGGCTGGTGCCACTTAGGTGCTCTCGGCATGAACATCAGCAAATTGCGCTCGGACTTCGACTCGCGCCTTTATGGCCATAAGAAGCTTAGCGATTTGATCAAAGCCCTTGGTAGCCGCTTTGAAATGCAGGAACGCGGGGTAACCGCTACTGGCGGAAAATCGTTATATGCAAGAAATCGTAAACTAGCCAAGTAGCGAATAAAGAACTGAATTCAGGGCGCGTTTAGGACAAATCAAATTACGGATCTATAAATTCCCTCCAGAAGAAATAATACTGCATCCATTACCAATTGAGGTTAACTGCAGACATGGAAAAAATTAAAATTGCAGAATTCTCCTACGACATCCATAACGCCCTTGGCGACTATGAATCACCAGAATTTGATCATCTAAAATTACTAGGCATGGCAGCAACTCTTTCAATACACATAAGAGGCCTAGGCGAAATAGAATATGAGGTCCTAAAAATGGCCTCGTACTACTATTTCAAAATACCATCACTTGCATTAAAACAAGTCATACAAATACTAAGCGAACTTGAATTTATCGACGTAATAGGATCAAAAATAAATATAAAATCCATAATCCCAAAAATACCGCATTTCAAAAGCATCTACCAACTGATAGGTGACTACACCGAACCAGGCGATCTAAACGAAACAGAACTCGCCATGCTTGCAATACTAAATGAAATCTCCAGCAAACCAGAAAACAAGCAACGACTAATAAATTCCGTATCAACCGACAAACAAATTTTTGATACTTGCTTTAGATATGGAGAGTCAAGCGGGCTTCTTCGTACCCACAGCGCCCGAGGTAAAGAAATAATACTTAGCCCCTATTATTTTGCCGACAACCTCGACGGCCTTGCTGACCTTACAGCAAAATCAGGCTCAACTAAAATAAAAAACGTGCTGGACAAAGTAAAGTCCAATCAAGGCTGGCCACTTTCTTTAGTCATGCAACAATCAGAAATTGGAGGTCAAAAGCTTGACAGCATTGAGCTTTCTCTAATTCACACAATGGCATCAGAAGGGATATTAAAGCCCCCATCCATAAGCTTTGGAACCACAAAGACAGAACAGTTTATTTTCACTCCTAACCCTGGCTCAACTCGACTAAACGCATCAAACCGAGAAGTTTACGAAAGAGCAATGGCACTAATCTCTTGCGTTCGGAAGGGTCAACTCATGCCTGATGAATACAAAATAAACTGGCCACTGGCACTTTTACGCAGCCTAAGAGACAAAGGATATTTAAAAAGCAATTCAGAAGCACCGGAACAGTATAAAAATCTTGTTTTCATGAAAGTAGCAAACCTGATACCGACAGGTGGAAAGCGCTATCAGCTGAAACTAATAAATTCAGAGGAAAACATTCAAGCCATTAACATTGCGATAAAGCTTTTAGAAGGAGGTAGCCTTGCAAACCTCGAGGTTAACAAAGAGGCAAGGTTATCGTTCTCAAAAGATGAGACATATATACAATCAATAATTTCCTCATCCGAAATGAGAAAACGAAAACAAATACAAATTGCAGAAGAAGCAAAGCATGAAATGGATCAACTACTTCTAAATCTGGACATTTAAGGTAAGCCATGGCCATCTCAGATAAAGACACATTTCAAAAACAAAAAGCCATACGATATTGCTTATCTAACAACATACTTCCATTTCTTGAAGTAATAATAAGTAACCTACGCGAAGTAACCGAAATCAACACCGTAATTACCGACATCGACGTAATGGGGGTTGAAATATCCCGGAGAGGGAAACCCAGAAGAATATTATTTGACTGCAAAACAGTTAACAAAATGAGTGCCGTTAACCGGGCATTTTGGGCATCCGGAGTAATGAGCTACACCGGATGCGATGAATCATATGTAATACTTACAAAGAAGGCATCTGAAGCACACAGATTAAGCGCAAAATCCCTTAATGTTCACCTATTCACTGAGAGCGATTTCGATGCATATGCCGAGTCCGCAAATATCGGGTATTTAGACCAGCTTTCCTATTCCTCTAAGATATGTAACTGGCACAAATATTTAGAAATTTTCGAAAAAAACCCAAAACTCAAAACAGCGGGCGACTTTTTAAATAGCAGAATACCTATAGAGCAAGACCACTGTAAATCCCTAAGAGAGTTACTTGGGATAGCCCGCACTATTAAAGGAGAGCTTGATCCAGACAAAGATATACACATGTCTGTATACCTGACCCTTGTCATGTCGTTAATGCTAGTTTTTGCCCCTATCTCCTCCGAGCTTTCTGACATTTATGACCCTGACATGAGTATCGAAAACTATGAAAAGCTACTCAGGTTCTACATATGGGGAGGCAGAGAGAGCTACATACAACGCCGCGACCTTAAGAATGCAGCGCTTGAGTTTACGGGGCAAAAAAAAGCAGAGCTTGAACTTCCCGGCTGGGCGAAATTTATTGAATTATCTAGAAATCTGCTAAACGCTCCTGCAGAGATAAGCTCGACCTTGATACCTTGTCGAGAACTCGCAATGAGGTTCCTCTCCGATAATGATGTTGAAATCGACAAACATTTACGAGCTCGACTAAAAACCTCAAATAGAACAAAGCAATTTATGACAGCAGCCTCGGACTATCTCGTATCTGCAACAGGGCTTCCAAAGGACCTCCACACTCGTCTAACAACGGCTATTTCTGAACTCACGTAACATCCAGAGTGCCTACGAGAGAATTCAATAAGGCCCGTCATTCGACGGGCCTTTTTTTTCAATCACCAACGCAGTGTTTAGACCAACGCCGCCTCACTGCGGCACTCAAGCTTCTTCACCTGATATTCCCGCGCCGCCTGATGAAACGCCCCCAGCAGTGCGTCGTACTGCGGATTCTCCCAATAGCGATACTCAGGATGCCACTGCACCCCAACGGCAAATGCCTTGGCGCCCATCACACTGACCGCCTCGATCTGCCCGTCCTCGGCCACGGCTTCAACCTGTAAGCCCTCGCCCAATCGATCAATCCCCTGACCGTGCAACGAGTTGACCTTGATCTGCCGCTCGCCGAACAACGAATGCAGCACGCCGCCATCGGTCAGGGCTACATTGTGCATCGGGCCGTAGGCCACGTCGTCCGGTACGTCCTTCACCTCGCGGTGGTAGAGGCGGCCGGCCACTGCATGCACTTCACGGTGCAGGGTGCCGCCGAACAGCACATTGAGTTTCTGCACACCCAAGGAAGGGAATGCCACGTTCCAGGCAGGCACGCACCAAGCGCAGCACGCTCACGTCGCGGGGTTTTGTGGAGGATAGCTATCGCTGCGCTCAAGCCACCTTGCGATGCTGCTTTTGTAGGAGCGAGGGGGACGCCTAGTCCTTGCCCGCGAACATCGGCTGGCGCCTTGATCACGGATCGCGGCCAAAGCCGCTTACAGAACCAATATTCCTGCGGGTGATGGATTTATCCTGTGGCTGCGCTGATGCCATGCGTCAGGCTCGGCTACGCAATTGGAGCCATATTCAGGCCAATGTGAAAGCTCGCGGCTAAAGCCCCTCCCACGGTGCGGGAGCATGCATCAAAAAAAGGGGGCTGATCCTGCGATCAGCCCCTTTGGGTGTTACGACAGATTGTTGAAAAACGTAGCCGAGGCAGCCGAGCCTGTTTCTAACACCCTTTTCTTTTATTAGAAGGGGGCAACGTAGGTAGTTTTACAACGGCCTGTTAGCCATTACTCGGGAAAGCGAACTGCGCCGCCTCGTGGCTGGCGCGCTGCGGCCAGCGTTGGGTGATGGCCTTCTTGCGGGTGTAGAAGCGCACACCGTCGGGGCCGTAGGCGTGCAGGTCGCCGAACAGCGAACGCTTCCAGCCGCCGAAGCTGTGGTAGGCCACTGGCACCGGCAGCGGTACGTTGACGCCGACCATGCCGACTTCGATCTCGTCGCAGAACAGCCGCGCCGCTTCACCGTCGCGGGTGAAGATGCAGGTGCCGTTGCCGTATTCGTGGTCGTTGATCAGCTGCATGGCTTGTTCCAGGCTGCCGACGCGGACGATGCACAGCACGGGGCCGAAGATTTCGTCGGTGTAGATGGTCATCTCCGGGGTCACCTTGTCGAACAGGGTGCCGCCGACGAAGAAGCCGTTTTCGTTGCCCGCCACCACCAGGTCGCGACCGTCGACCACCAGGCGTGCGCCCTGGGCCACACCGGCGTCGATATAACCTTTGACCTTGTCACGCGCAGCAGCAGTAACCAGCGGGCCCATGTCCAGGCCGCAGGAGGTGCCGGCACCGATTTTCAGGGCTTTGATCTGCGGCACGATCTTCTCGACCAGGGCATCGGCGATCTGGTCGCCTACACACACGGCCACGGAGATGGCCATGCAGCGCTCGCCGCAGGAGCCGTAGGCCGCGCCCATCAGTGCGCTGACGGCGTTGTCTAGGTCAGCATCAGGCATCAGCACGGCGTGGTTTTTCGCGCCGCCCAGGGCCTGGACGCGCTTACCGCGCTTGGTGCCTTCGCTGTAGATGTATTCGGCGATTGGCGTGGAGCCGACAAAGCTCAGGGCTTTGACTTCCGGCGCTTCGATCAGCGCATCCACCGCTTCCTTGTCGCCGTGCACCACGTTGAGTACGCCTTTCGGCAGACCGGCCTCGATCAGCAGTTGGGCGATATACAGGGTGGAGCTTGGGTCGCGCTCGGACGGCTTCAAGATAAAGCAGTTACCGCAGACGATGGCCAGCGGGTACATCCATAGCGGCACCATGGCCGGGAAGTTGAACGGGGTGATGCCGGCCACGACGCCGATTGGCTGCATGTCGCTCCAGGCGTCGATATTCGGGCCGACGTTGCGGCTGTACTCGCCCTTGAGGATTTCCGGGGCGGCGCAGGCGAACTCGACGTTCTCGATGCCGCGCTTGAGTTCACCGGCGGCGTCTTCCAGGGTCTTGCCATGCTCTTCGCTGATCAGCTTGGAGATGGTCGCTTCGTGCTGCTCAAGCAGCTGCTTGAAGCGGAACATCACCTGGGCGCGCTTGGCCGGCGGGGTGTTGCGCCAAGCCGGGAAGGCGGCCTTGGCCGAGTCGATGGCCAGTTGCATGGTGGCGCGGTCGGCCAGGGCAACTTTCTTGGTCGCTGCGCCGGTGGACGGGTTGAACACGTCAGCGCTGCGGCCGGTGCCGGCGGTCAGTTCGCCGTGGATCAGGTGGTTAACGAGGGTCATGGCAATTCCTTAATAACGGATCTGGTTTTGTAGGAGCCAGCTTGCTGGCGATCAGGCTTTAAAAGCATCGCCAGCAAGCTGGCTCCTACAGGGAATAGTGTTTGGCTTAATCCAGGCGGTTGAGTACGTCGCCCACGGCGTTGAACACGCGGTCGAGGTCTTCCATCTTGGCGTTGAAGGTTGGGCCGAATTGCAGGGTATCGCCGCCGAAGCGCACATAGAAGCCAGCTTTCCATAGGGCGATGCCGGCTTCGAACGGACGGATCACCGGGTCGCCGTCGCGCGGGGCCAGTTGGATCGCGCCGGCCAGGCCGCAGTTGCGGATGTCGACGATGTGCTTGCTGCCTTTCAGGCCATGCAGCGCCGCGCCAAACGTTGGCGCCAGGTCGGCGGCTTGCTGCACCAGGTTGTCGCGCTTGAGCAGCTCCAGGGTCGCCAGGCCAGCGGCGCAGGCCACCGGGTGCCCGGAGTAGGTGTAACCATGGGTGAACTCGACCATGTGCTCGGGCGACGGCTGGTTCATAAAGGTCTGGTAGATCTCTTTGCTGGCGATCACCGCGCCCAGCGGCACGGCGCCGTTGGTGATCTGTTTGGCGGTGTTGACGATGTCCGGAGTGACGCCAAAGTACTCGGCGCCGCTCCATTTGCCCATGCGACCAAATGCGGTGATCACTTCGTCGAAGATCAGCAGGATGTTGTGCTGCGTGCAGATTTCGCGCAGCCGTTGCAGGTAGCCGACTGGCGGCACGATCACGCCGGCCGAGCCGGACATCGGCTCGACGATCACCGCAGCGATGTTCGAGGCGTCGTGCAGTTCGATGAGTTTCAGCAGCTCGTTGGCCAGTTCGACGCCGCCGGTCGCGGCCATGCCCTGGGTGTAGGCCATGCCCGCTTGCAGGGTGTGCGGCAGGTGATCGACATCCATCAGGCTGCCGTACATTTTGCGGTTGCCGCCGATGCCGCCGAGGCTGGTGCCGGCGATGTTGACGCCGTGGTAACCGCGGGCGCGGCCGATCAGTTTGCTTTTGCTCGCCTGGCCTTTCAGGCGCCAGTAGGCGCGGGCCATTTTCACCGCGGTGTCGGCGCACTCGGAGCCGGAACCGGTGAAGAACACGTGGTTGAGTTCGCCCGGCATCAGGTCGGCGATCTGCTCGGCCAGCTTGAACGACAGCGGGTGGCCGTACTGGAAGCCGGGGGCGTAGTCGAGGGTGCCGAGCTGCTTGGCCACCGCGTCCTGGATTTCCTTGCGCGAGTGGCCGGCGCCGCAGGTCCACAAGCCGGACAGGCTGTCATAGACCTTGCGGCCCTGATCGTCGGTCAGCCAGCTGCCGGAGGCCTCGACGATAAAGCGCGGGTCACGCTGAAAATTGCGGTTGGCGGAAAACGGCATCCAGTGCGCATCCAGCTTGAGCTGGCTGGCCAGGGACGGGGTGGTGGTTTGCGGCATGTTCATCGGCGGCCTCGCGTATGGGCAACTTCATCGGTGTAGGTACCGTGGGAGGGGCTTCAGCCGCGACAGCTGTCGATCATCGCGGCTAAAGCGGATCGCCGCCCGCCCCTCCCACAGAGAAAGCGCATCTGTTGCCAGTAAAGGTGCCACGGGCTTAGAGTCAGGAAAACACGACTCTTCTTATCTTTAGTTATCCGGTGACTAAACAAATGAGCACCCGCCGCCCCGATCCGCTGGCCCAGGTCAGCGACTTCGATATCCGTTTACTCAAGCTGTTTCGCAGCGTGGTCGAGTGTGGCGGCTTTTCCGCCGCCGAAAGCGTGCTGGGCATCGGTCGCTCGGCGATCAGCCAGCAGATGAGCGACCTCGAACAGCGCCTCGGTCTGCGCCTGTGCCAGCGCGGCCGCGCCGGCTTCGCCCTGACCGAAGAAGGCCGCGAGGTGTACCAGAGCACCCAGCAACTGCTGGCGGCGCTGGAGAGTTTTCGCACCGAGGTCAACGGCCTGCACCAGCACCTGCGCGGCGAGCTGAATATCGGCCTGACCGACAATCTGGTAACGGTGCCGCATATGCGCATCACCAACGCCCTGGCGCGGCTCAAGGAGCGCGGCCCGGACGTGCGCATCCACATCCGCATGACCCCGCCGAGCGAAGTGGAGCAAGGCGTGCTCGACGGCCGTTTGCATATTGGCGTGGTGCCGCAGACCAATGCGCTGTCCGGGCTGGAATACCAGACGCTGTATGACGAGCGTTCGCTGCTTTACTGCGCGGTCGGCCACCCACTGTTTTATGTCGACGATCAGCAGCTTGAGGAGGCGCGGCTGAATGATCAGGACGCCATCGCCCCAACCTTCCGCCTGCCGCCGGAGGTGCAAAGCCACTACCAGACGCTCAACTGCACCGCCAGCGCCTCGGACCGCGAAGGCATGGCGTTCTTGATTCTCACCGGGCGCTACATCGGCTACCTGCCCGACCATTACGCCAGCGCCTGGGTGCAACAGGGCCGCCTGCGCGCGCTGAAGCCAAGCACGCGCTTCTACGACCTCAGCCTGGCTTCCGTCACCCGCAAAGGCCGCCGCCCGCACCTGGTGCTGGAGAGTTTTCTCGACGCCCTGGCGGCCAGCGCTTGAAACAGCGCACGCTCGGGCGGAAGGGGTTTTAGCCGCGAGCGGTTACGCCGCCGGCGATAGCACGGCGGGGCTCTTGCCGTGCGCCTGCGCATGGGGTCTGCCCCACGCAAATCGACACAGCAGGTAACAACTGGCCGGAAGCCGGCGGCGGAGCGCTGCGGTCACAGGTCTATGCTCGGTCGGTGCCCTCGTTGCGAGGGCGCCTCTCTGCCACTTCCTGTGCAGTGCCACCACGGAGGACACCATGCCCAACCGTCGTCACTTCATCCAGCGCAGCGCCACCCTGCTCGCCCTCGCGGCTGCCGCGCCCTGGTTGCCACGCTTCGCCTTCGCGGCTGATCCCACTCAACTGCTGCAACGCGCGATCCCGTCCAGCGGCGAAAAGCTGCCTGTGATTGGTCTGGGCACCTCACGCACCTTCGATGTACGCCTCGATGACGCCAGCCTCAAACCACTCGACGAGGTGCTGCGCACCTTTATCAACGGCGGCGCGCGGCTGATCGATACGGCGCCCAGTTATGGCGCCTCCGAGGCGGTCACCGGCGAATTGCTCAAACGCACCAACACCCAGGGCAAGGCGTTTCTTGCCACGAAGATTTCCGCCACTGGCCGCGAGCGCGGCATGGCGCAGTTCGAGGCCAGCCTCAAGGCCCTGCAAACCGACAAACTCGACCTGGTGCAGGTGCACAACCTGCAAGACACACGCACTCAGCTGGCGCTGCTGCGTGAGCTGAAAGCCCAGGGCAAGGTGCGCTATATCGGCATTACCCACTACATCGAATCGGCCCACGACGACCTGCTCGCGGTGCTCGCCCAGGAGCCGGTGGATTTCGTCCAGCTCAACTACTCGGTGGGCGAACGCAACGCCGAGAAACGCCTGCTGCCGTACTGCGCCGACCATGGCATCGCCACGCTGATCAACCGGCCGTTCCAGCGCGCGCAGTTGCTCAGCCGGGTCAAGGGCCGGGCACTGCCGGACTGGGCGATGGAAACCGACGCCACCTCCTGGGCGCAGTTATTGCTCAAGTTCATCCTCGCCAATCAGGCGGTGACGGCGGTGATTCCCGCCACCTCCAACCCACGCTACATGGCCGACAACCTGCAAGCTGGCCAGGGACGCCTGCCGGATGCGGCCCTGCGCGCGAAGATCGTCCAGGCGTTTACCTAACGCTTTTGTAGGGTGGACATGGCGAAGCCTTGTCCACCACCTGCCGATTACTCGGCGGACCAGCCTAGCGGCGACTGCGCAGCACCGACCAAGCCCCGTAGGCGCCAACTTGCTGGCGCCTACGCAGTCATCCCACAGCAGTGCGAAAAGGCAGTTTCATGACCCCAGCCCAGCGCCTAGCGACAGCGATCAACGCCAGGCCCACAGAACTGTTCGCCGCGCTGTGCGGCTTCGGCCTGTTCTTCTGTCTGTTCAGCGGCTACTTCATGCTGCGGCCGATTCGCGAGGCCATGGGCATTCGTGGCGGCGTGGAAAACCTGCAATGGCTGTTCACCGCGACCTTCCTGGTGATGCTCGCCGCCGTGCCGCTGTTCGCCTGGCTCAACTCGACGGTGGCGCGGGCGCGCTACATCGACTGGGTGTACGGCTTTTTCATCGTCAACCTGCTGGCCTTCGCCGCGCTGTTCCAGCAGGCCGGCGACGACATCTGGGTGGCGCGGGTGTTTTACGTGTGGATCTCGGTCTACAACCTGTTCGTCGTCTCGGTGGCCTGGAGCCTGATGGCCGATGTATTCGATGCCACCCAGGCCCGGCGCCTGTTCGCCTTTATCGCCGCCGGCGCCAGTTGCGGCGGCCTGGCCGGCCCGGCGTTGGGCGCGTTACTGATCGATGGCCTTGGGCAGAGCGGTTTGATCCTGTTAGCGGCGCTGCTGCTCGGCGTGGCGATCCTGGCCAAGCAGCAGCTGATGACCTGGCGCGCCCTGGGCGGCGCCGGCCGCCCCGACGCGCCGCCCAGCGAAAACCCGCGCCAGCCGGTGCTTGGCAACCCGTTCAGCGGCCTCACCCGCGTGCTCGCCTCGCCCTACCTGCTGGGCATTAGCGCCTTCGTCATCCTCCTGGCCACCGCCAGCACCTTTCTCTATTTCGAGCAGGCGCGGCTGGTGGCGCAAACCTTCCCCGAGCGCAACGAGCAAATCCGCGTGTTCGGCCTGATCGACTTCTGCGTGCAGGCGCTCTCCTTGCTCGCGCAGCTGTTCATCACCGGACGAATCGCCCAGCGCTTTGGCATTCGCGCCCTGCTCGCCGGGGTGCCGCTGCTGGTCTGCCTGGGCTTTATCGGCCTGGCCCTGGCGCCGACCTTCGCCATGCTCGCGGCATTGATGATCGTACGCCGGGTCGGCGAATACGCCTTCGTCCGCCCCGGCCGGGAAATGCTCTTCGCCCCGCTGGATGCCGAGAGCAAATACAAGGCGAAGAACTTTATCGACACCGTGGTCTACCGCGCCGGCGACGCCGTCAGCGCCTGGGCCAAAGCGCTGCTCGACATGCTCGCCAACGGCGTGCTGATCGCCGCCCTGGCCGGAGCCGCCTGCGCCGCATTGTGGGGGGCACTGGGCTGGTACCTGGGTGGGCGCAAGGAACAGAGCACGCAACCGGCAAACGCGGAGTTGCGCGACTGAGGCTGCTGCCATGCCCGTCGTGGATGGCATCCGGGCTTGGGCTGCGATGCCAGTAGGTGGGTGCTGACGAGGGGCACGCAGCCAGGGCATATGACGCGTCGAGCGCAGCCACAAGCGGCTCCCTGTTGGGCCGGGCTACGTAGGCTTCGTGCCTCAACCCAACCGACCGTCCGGCCAGAAACCGTGCACTCGCAGCGCTCCACCGCACAACTGCGGTGCATCGCCTAGGCTAAAGGCCATCGACAGCGGTTTTTCTGCGCCTTGCGCTTGTCACCTCGCCAACAGTGGGGTATCTGTGCTCTCGCTCCGCTCCCTGATCAGTTCGGAATCGCCCATGACCTTTGAAGTCCCCGCGCACAGCGCCCATTCCGCCGGCAAGCCTGCCGGGCGCATCCGCCAGAAAAATGAAGAAGCCATCCTCGCTGCCGCCGAGGAAGAGTTCGCCCGCCATGGCTTCAAGGGCACCAGCATGAACACCATCGCGCAGAATGTCGGCCTGCCCAAGGCCAACCTGCATTACTACTTCAACAACAAGCTGGGCCTGTACCTGGCGGTGCTGAGCAACATCCTCGAACTGTGGGACAGCACCTTCAACACCCTCACCGTCGACGACGACCCGGCCGAAGCGCTGACCCGCTACATCCGCGCCAAGATGGAGTTTTCGCGGCGCTACCCCAAGGCCTCGCGGATCTTCGCCATGGAAGTGATCAGCGGCGGCGAATGCCTGTCGGACTACTTCAACCAGGATTACCTGACCTGGTTCCGCGGCCGCGCCGCGGTGTTCGAGGGCTGGATCGCCGCTGGTAAGATCGACCCGGTCGACCCGGTGCACTTGATCTTCCTGCTATGGGGCAGCACCCAGCATTACGCCGACTTCGCCTCGCAGATCTGCCGCGTCACCGGCCGTTCGCGCCTGACCAAAGTGGACTACGAAGAAGCCAGCGATAACCTGGTGCGCATCATCCTCAAGGGCTGCGGCCTGACGCCTCCCGTCAAAGACGCCTGATGCCTTTCACCCTGCTCGGCCCTTGCGACTACCGCGAGGAGATTCGCAAAAGCCGCTTCATCGCCCTCGCCGCGCCGGCTGCCAGCGCGGCCGAGGCGCAGGCGTTTATCGCCGCGCACAGCGATGCCAGCGCCAGCCATAACTGCTGGGCCTGGAAGGTCGGCCAGCAGTACCGCTTCAGCGACGACGGCGAGCCCGGCGGTACCGCGGGCAGGCCGATCCTTGCCGCCATCGAGAGCCAGGAAATGGATCAGGTGGCGGTGCTGGTGATCCGCTTCTATGGCGGCATCCAGCTCGGCACCGGCGGCCTCGCTCGTGCCTACGGCGGCAGCGCCAACAAATGCCTGCAAGCCGCTCCGCGCCGCGAGCTGATCGCCCGCGCGCAGTACCGCTGCCATTGCCTGTTCGCCGAACTGCCGCTGCTCAAGGCGCGCCTGGCGGAACTCGATTGCCTGCTGGAAAGCGAGAGCTACGACGCCAGCGGTGCCGAACTGCACCTGGCCATCCCCCCGCCACGGGTTGCCGAGTTGCAGCGGCTGCTGGCGGATATCAGCCGTGGGCGGATTGAGTTGCGGCCGTTGTAGATCCACTGCACTACACTTCCTCATTGACGCTTTGAGCCTGCACCCAACTTCACGAATTATCGCGGGCAAGCCCGCTCCTACAAAAACGTGCAACGACGGCCATCCCGGTCACGCCTGCCCCCTGTAGGAGCGGGCTTGCCCGCGATCAATCTCGAATACACCACAAGAGGCAATGGAATGCCTGCAAAACCCCATGGCTGCAACCTGCGGCGTGGCCGCCATTCAGAGCCGGATCGCCTTTACCTACTGACCGCAGCCCTGTTGCAGCGCCGCCCGCTGTTTAATGACTTCGCATTGGCCCGCTTACTGATCACTGAACTGCGCGCAGCCCATGAGCAGCAAAAGGTTGCGTCTCTGGCCTGGGTGGTAATGCCCGATCACTTGCACTGGCTTGTGCAACTGCAGTCAGGCTCGCTGGATGAACTGATGCGCCGCATCAAAAGCAACAGTGCACGGCAGATCAATCAGCGTCTTGGCACACAGGGCCCAATCTGGCAGCCGGGTTACCACGACCGCGCGCTACGCCAGGATGAAGACATGCAATCGGCAGCTCGTTATATCGTCGCCAATCCATTGCGCGCGGGGCTGGTAAAACATATTGGTGATTACCCGTTATGGGATGCGGTGTGGCTGTAAGCCTGCATCGACCTCAGGATTTATCGCGGGCAAGCCCGCTCCTACAGGGGCGGTAGCGTTCTTAAAATCTCTGATCAACACACGCTCACTTGTAGGAGCGGGGGGAACGCCCAGTTATTGCCCGTGATGCGCCAAAACGCACCAAACCGTAAGACTGCGCACCACGCTGGAGCCTGCGCCTGACATGGCATTGCGGCGAGGCGTGCACGGGCGCTGGCCGCCAGCGTTTCTGACCCACTGGCCAGCTTTTTGCTTTAGCCAGGCCAGTTGTCATTCCTGAGCCACTGCCCATGTCCAGTTCCCCCTCTGTTCCACGCTTGCAGCTGAGCGGTATCAGCAAGCGCTATCCCGGCTGCCTGGCCAACGACCGTATCGACCTGAGCATCGCCCCTGGGGAAATCCATGCGCTGCTCGGCGAGAACGGGGCCGGCAAGAGCACCCTGATGAAGATCATCTACGGCGTCACCCAGCCCGACAGCGGCGAAGTCCGCTGGCAGGGTGAGGCCCTGAAGATGCGTGACCCGGCCATGGCCCGCAGTCTCGGTGTGGGCATGGTGTTCCAGCACTTCTCGCTATTCGAGACCCTGAGCGTGGCGGAGAACATCGCCCTGGCCATGGGCGCGGCGGCCGGCACACCGAAGCAGCTGGAGCCGAAAATCCGCGAAGTCTCCCAGCGTTATGGCATGGCCCTGGAACCGGGCCGCCTGGTGCACAGCCTGTCCATAGGCGAACGGCAACGGGTAGAGATCGTCCGTTGTCTGATGCAGGACATCAAACTCTTGATCCTCGATGAGCCGACCTCGGTGCTCACCCCGCAGGAGGCCGACGAGCTGTTTGTCACCCTGCGCCGGCTGGCCGCCGAGGGTTGCAGCATTCTGTTTATCAGCCACAAGCTCGGCGAGGTGCGCGCCTTGTGCCAGAGCGCCACGGTGCTGCGCGGCGGCAAGGTGTCGGGGCATTGCGTACCGGCCGAATGCAGCGACCTGCAGCTGGCGCGGCTGATGGTTGGCGATGCCGAGGGCCTGGAAAGCAGTTACCCGAAAGCCAGCGGCGGCCTGCCGCGCTTGCGCGTGGATGATTTGAGTTGGCACAACGCCGACCCGTTCGGCTGCACCCTCAGCCAGATCCGCCTGGAGGTGCGCAGCGGCGAGATCGTCGGCATCGCCGGGGTCGCCGGCAATGGTCAGGACGAACTGCTGGCCCTGCTTAGCGGGGAAACCCGCCTGCCGCGCAGCGAGCGCGAACGCATCAGCCTGGACACCCTGCCGATTGCCGACCTGTACCCGGATGCGCGGCGCAAGCTGGGCCTGGCCTTTGTTCCGGCCGAGCGCCTGGGCCACGGCGCGGTGCCGGATATGAGCCTGAGTGATAACGCCCTGCTCACTGCCTTCCAACAGGGTTTGCTGAGCAAGGGCCTGATCCAGCGCGGCAAGGTGCGCGCCCTGGCTGACGAAATCATCCAACGCTTTGCGGTAAAAACGCCGGATGCCGATGCGCCCGCGCGCAGCCTGTCCGGTGGCAACCTGCAGAAATTTATCCTCGGCCGCGAAATCCTGCAGAACCCGAAACTGCTGGTGGCCGCGCACCCGACCTGGGGCGTGGACGTGGGCGCGGCGGCGGCGATTCATCGTGCGCTGATTGCCCTGCGTGATGCCGGCGCGGCGATTTTGGTGATTTCCGAAGACCTCGACGAGCTGTTCCAGATCAGCGACCGCATCGGTGCCCTGTGCAGCGGCAAGCTCTCGCCCCTGGCCGCCACGGCAGAAACCGAAGCCGTTGATGTCGGCCGCTGGATGGCCGGCGAGTTCGCCCCGTTGCCCCCTATCACAATCACGCCCGCAGCCACTGCAGCCGGCCTGAGCTGACGGAGTTTTCCATGCTGTTATCCCTCGAACCGCGCGGCCAGCAATCGCGCGCCATGCTCTGGTTGTCGCCACTGCTCGCCGCCGTGCTGACCCTGCTCAGCGGCGCGCTGCTGTTTAGCCTACTCGGCCACGACCCGCTGCAAACCCTGCACACGCTGCTGATTGCGCCACTGGCCGACTGGTATGGCGTCTCCGAACTGCTGGTCAAGGCGCTGCCGATTCTGCTCTGCGCCCTCGGCCTGGCCGTGGCCTATCAGGCGCGCATCTGGAATATCGGTGCCGAAGGACAGCTGCTGCTCGGCGCACTGGCCGGCAGCGCCATGGCGATCCAGATTATCGACTGGGACAGCCGCTGGGCGCTGGTCTGGGTGGTGCTCGCAGGCGTGGCGGCGGGCGCGGCCTGGGGCGGCCTGACCGCCTGGCTGCGCACGCAGTTCAATGCCAACGAAATCCTCACCAGCATCATGCTCAACTACATCGCGCTGAACCTGCTGCTGTTCTTTGTGCATGGCCCGCTCAAGGACCCGGCCGGCTTCAACTTCCCCGAGTCGGCGATGTTCGGCGATGCCAGCCGTCTGCCGCTGGTGAGTGAAGACGGTCGCCTGCATGGCGGCCTGTACTTCGCCCTGCTGGCCCTGGTGGCGGTGTGGGTGCTGCTGCACAAGAGCTTTCTCGGCTTTCAGATCAAGGTGCTCGGCCTCGACCGCCGCGCCGCCGGTTTTGTCGGTTTTCGCGAGAAGCGCCTGGTGTGGTTTGCCCTGCTGGTCAGCGGCGGCCTAGCCGGGCTGGCCGGTGTCGGTGAAGTAGCCGGGCCGATTGGCCAACTGGTGCCGCAAGTGTCGCCGGGCTACGGCTACGCGGCGATCACCGTGGCCTTTCTCGGCCGCCTGAATCCGCTCGGCATCCTGTTCGCCAGCCTGCTGATGGCCCTGCTGTACCTGGGCGGCGAGAACGCGCAGATGACCATGAACCTGCCCCAGGCGATCACCCAACTGTTCCAGGGAATGATGCTGTTCTTCCTGCTCGCCTGCGACGTGCTGATCCTCTATCGGCCACGGCTGAAGTGGAATTGGGCGCAGCGCGAGAAGCTCACCGAGGCGACCACCTGACAGCTCTGCGATTCAACATGTCGCGGCTAAAGCCCCTCCCACGAAGCAGATAACCCCATCATTTTTACCTACCGCGCGCAGCGTGCAGTCTGAGATTTCAAATATGGATATCGACCTGTTAAGCAATATCTTCTACGCCATGGTGCGTACCGGTACGCCGCTGCTGCTGGTGGCCTTGGGTGAACTGATCTGCGAGAAGAGCGGCGTACTCAACCTCGGCCAGGAAGGCATGATGCTGTTCGGCGCGGTGATCGGCTTTATCGTCGCCCTCTCCACCGGTAACCTGTGGTTGGGCGTGCTGCTGGCGATGGCTGCCGGCATGCTGCTGTCGATGCTGTTCGCCGCCGTGGCCCTGGGCTTTAACGCCAACCAGGTGGCCACCGGCCTGGCGTTGACCATCTTCGGCGTGGGCCTGTCGACCTTTGTTGGCGCGGCCTGGGTCGGCAAACCGCTGGCCGGTTTCGAGCCCATCGCCATTCCACTGCTTAGCGAAATCCCTTTGATCGGACGCATGCTGTTTGCCCAGGACATTCTGGTCTACCTGTCCTTCGCCCTGTTTGCCCTAGTGGCCTGGGCGCTGCTGAAAAGCCGCATCGGCCTGATCATCCAGGCGGTCGGCGAGAACCCCGACGCTGCCAGCGCCATGGGTCTGCCGGTGCTGCGCGTACGCACCCTGGCAGTACTGTTCGGCGGCGCCATGGCCGGGTTGGCGGGCGGCTATCTGTCGCTGGCCTATACACCGATGTGGGCAGAGAACATGACCGCCGGGCGCGGCTGGATCGCCCTGGCGCTGGTGGTGTTTGCCAGTTGGCGGGTATTCCGCGTGCTGCTCGGTGCCTACCTGTTCGGCCTGGCCAGCATCATTCATCTGGTGGCCCAGGGCATCGGCCTGTCGATCCCCTCCAATCTGCTGGCGATGCTGCCCTATGTGGCGACCATTCTGGTGCTGGTATTGCTGTCGCGCGATGCGCTCAAGACCCGCCTGCTCGCCCCCGTGTCCCTGGGCAAGCCCTGGCAGCCGGGGCACTGACGTTTTTTACCTTGTTCGCGGCTAAAGCCCCTCCCACAAAAGCCCCTCCCACAGGATGTGGTGAGCTGTGGGTACTGCCGGGCGGCACTCCGCTTTAGCCGCAGCTGGCGTTGCCCCTGACCAATGAGTCAGGTATCTTCGCTGGCACGTCGTTCGACGCACCTGGATCAGCAGACAGGGTCAACACTGAGCTGGCTAACCTGAACTCACCCTCAGAGGAGCCTGCTCATGGCAGCTACCCGTATCTGGATCAAGAACCCCCTGGCCATCTTCACGGCCAACAGCCTCGACGCCGCTGGCGGCCTAGTGATTGAAGATGGCGTGATCGTTGAACTGCTGACGGCCGGGCAACAACCGAGCAAACCCTGCGCGCAGACCTTCGATGCCCGCGAGCATGTGGTGCTGCCGGGGCTGATCAACACCCACCACCACTTCTATCAGACCCTCACCCGCGCCTGGGGCCCGGTGGTCAACCAGCCGCTGTTCCCCTGGCTGAAGACCCTGTACCCGGTATGGGCACGCCTGACCCCGGAGAAGCTCGCCCTGGCCAGCAAGGTGGCCCTGGCCGAACTGCTGCTGTCTGGTTGCAGCACTGCGGCGGACCACCACTACCTGTTCCCCGGCGGCCTGGAAAACGCCATCGACGTGCAGGTCGAAGCGGTGCGTGAGCTGGGCATGCGCGCCATGCTCACCCGCGGCTCCATGAGCCTGGGCGAAGCCGACGGCGGCCTGCCGCCGCAGCAGACCGTGCAACAGGGTGAAGTGATCCTGGCCGACAGCCAACGGCTGATCCATGACTACCACCAGCGTGGCGACGGCGCGCAGATTCAGATCGCCCTGGCGCCCTGCTCGCCGTTCTCGGTGACCCAGGAAATCATGCGCCAGAGCGCCGAGCTGGCCGAGGAGCTGGACGTGCGCCTGCACACCCACCTGGCGGAAACTCTCGACGAAGAGGACTTCTGCCTGCAACGCTTCGGCCTGCGCACCGTGGATTACCTGGACAGCGTCGGCTGGCTCAGCTCGCGCACCTGGCTGGCCCACGGCATCCACTTCAACCCGGACGAAATCGCCCGCCTGGGCCAGGCCGGCACCGGCATCTGCCATTGCCCGAGCTCGAATATGCGCCTGGCCTCAGGCATCTGCCCGACCCTCGATCTGCAAGCGGCCGGCGCGCCGATCGGCATCGGCGTCGACGGCTCGGCCTCCAACGATGCCTCGAACATGATCCTCGAAGCGCGCCAGGCCCTGTATATCCAGCGCCTGCGCTACGGTGCCGAGAAGATCACCCCGGAATTGGTGCTGGGCTGGGCCAGCAAGGGCTCGGCCAAACTGCTCGGCCGCACGGATATCGGCGAACTGGCGGTGGGCAAGCAGGCCGACCTGGCCTTCTTCAAGCTCGACGAGCTGCGCTTCTCCGGCAGCCACGACCCGCTTTCCGCGCTGCTGCTGTGCGGTGCCGACAAGGCCGACCGAATGATGATCGCAGGCACCTGGCGGGTGATCGACGGGCAGATCGAAGGCCTGGATGTCGCCCAACTGATCGCCGATCACCGCCAGGCGGCGCGTGAGTTGATCGCCGGCTAAGGCCACTCGCCGTCACCCCCGTAGGATGGGTTGAGCGCAGCGATACCCATCGAACCCAGGTTACCCCCGCGCAGCGGTGGACAAGGCTTCGCCATGTCCACCCTACCCAGCGACTACCGCACCATCACGCAGCACGGCTCAATATCCTCGCACCAACCCGGCTCCAGACGAACTCAGCCTTCAGCAACGCCATGGCTACAGGCAGCGTATTCACGCGTATCTGTCTTATTGGTCAGTTTTTTGCAGTCAGGGGATCAGCCAACCAACGGCCACCCCAACACAGACTGGAGCTGCACCCACCATGCACAAGAAGAGCAAAAAACCCCTGCTGCGCGCCCTCGTTGCCGCCCTTGGCTTTAGCGCCACCTTAGGTGCTTCCGCCGCCGACCCGTTGAAGGTCGGCTTCGTCTATATCGGCCCGATTGGCGACCACGGCTGGACCTACCAGCATGAGCAGGGCCGTCAGGCGGTGATCAAGCAGCTCGGCGACAAGGTCGAAACCAGCTACGTGGAAAACGTGCCGGAAGGCGCGGATGCCGAGCGGGTAATCCGCAACATGGCCAAGGGCGGCTATGACCTGATCTTCACCACCTCCTTCGGTTATATGAACCCGACGCTGAAAGTGGCCAAGCAATTCCCCAAGCTGACCTTCGAGCACGCCACCGGCTACAAGCAGGACAAGAACCTCGGCACCTACCTGTCGCGCTCTTATGAAGGCCGTTATGTCGGCGGTTTCCTCGCGGCGAAGATGACCAAGACCAAGAAGATCGGCTACGTCGCCTCCTTCCCGATCCCGGAAGTGATCCGCGATATCAACGCCATCCAGCTGGCCCTGGACAAGTACAACCCCGGCACCGAAATCAAGGTGGTGTGGGTCAACTCCTGGTTCGATCCGGGCAAGGAATCCGATGCGGCCAACGCGCTGATCGACCAGGGCGTCGATGTGGTGTTCCAGCACACTGACAGCCCGGCACCGATCCAGACCGCCGAGCGTCGCGGCGTCTACTCCGTGGGCTACGCCTCGGACATGGCGCACTTCGGGCCGAAGGCCGTGCTCACCTCGATCGTCAACGACTGGGGCCCGCACTACGTCAAATCCACCCAGGCGGTGATCGACGGCAACTGGGCCGCGCAGGATTTCTGGGGCGGCCTGGCGGAAGACACCATCAAGCTGCCGATCAGCGACCTGGTGCCGAGCGAGGTGAAAGCCGAAGCCGAGCAGATCATCGCCGACATCAAGAGCGGCGCGTTCCACCCGTTCACCGGACCGATCCTGGACCAGAGCGGCGTAGAGAAAATCCCGGCCGGCGTCGCCGCGACCAACGCCGAACTGGCCTCGATGAACTACTACGTGGAAAACGTAAAGGCTGAATTGCCGAAGTAAGCGGCTACAACAACCTGTGGGAGGGGCTTTAGCCGCGAGCTGTCCAATCGTCGCGGCTAAAGCCCCTCCCACGGCACATCACCTAGATGCCGTCCCTGCTGGTCGCCAGCAGAACCGCATCAGAAGGACGATGCCCTAACCAGGCATCGTCCTTTTTCGCTGCCCTGGGTACGAGAAGACTCGCAGCACGCCCCCACCCGGAGCCCTTATGAATACCCTACCGATTATCGATATCGCCCCGTTCTACAGCGACAACCAAGCAGCCTGGTCCACCGTAGCTGAGCAGATTGACCGCGCCTGCCGCGACTGGGGTTTCTTCTATATCACCGGCCACCCGATCAGCCCGGCGCGTATCGCCGAGCTGCTGACGGCCGCCAAGACCTTCTTCGCGTTACCTACGGAAGAAAAGCTCAATATCGATATCACCCAGACCGCCCATCACCGCGGCTACGGCGCAATTGCCACCGAGCAGCTCGACCCGAGCAAGCCGAGCGATCTCAAGGAAACCTTTGACATGGGTTTCCATATGCACCTGAACCATCCAGAGGTCTTGGCCGGCAAGCCGCTGCGCGGGGCCAATCGGCACCCCGACCTGCCCGGTTGGGACACACTGATGGAACAGCACTACGCCGATGTGCAGGCGCTGGCGCAAACCCTGCTGCGCGCCATGACCCTGGCCCTGGATATCGAGCGCGACTTCTTCGATACCCGCTTCCATGAGCCGATCAGCGTGCTGCGGATGATCCACTACCCGCCGCGCCACACCGCCAGCAGTGCCGAACAGCAAGGTGCCGGCGCACACACCGACTACGGCTGCATCACCCTGCTCTACCAGGACGATGCCGGCGGCCTGCAAGTGCGCCACCGCGACGGTGAATGGATCGACGCACCGCCGATTGCCGGCAGCTTTGTGGTGAATATCGGCGACATGCTCGCGCGCTGGAGCAACGACCGTTACACCTCGACCCCGCACCGGGTGATCAGCCCGCTGGGGGTTGATCGCTACTCCATGCCGTTCTTCGCCGAGCCGCACCCGGATACCGAGATCAGCTGCCTGCCCAACTGCTCGGACGCCGCCAATCCGCCCAAGTATCCGTCAGTAACCAGCGCCGACTACCTGCTATCACGCTTTGCCGACACCTATGCCTATCGGCGGGAGGAAGCGAAGGATGCATGAAGCGTAGGGTGGACATGCCGCCAGGCTTGTCCACCACGAAACCGGCAATGGTGGACAAGGCTTCGCCATGTCCACCCTACACAGGCCGATTCGGCGAAATCCTGTCTCAGCGGTTAAACTTTGCGGCACCTCAGCCTGATAACGAGACCTGACCATGTACGACTGGCTCAATGCCCTGCCCAAGGCCGAACTGCACCTGCACCTGGAAGGCTCGCTGGAGCCCGAGCTGCTGTTTGCCCTGGCCGAGCGCAACAAGATCAAACTGCCCTGGAACGACGTCGAGGCGCTGCGCAGCGCCTACGCGTTCAACAACCTGCAGGAGTTTCTCGACCTGTATTACGCCGGTGCCGACGTGCTGCGCACCGAGCAGGATTTCTACGACCTGACCTGGGCCTACCTGCAAAAGTGCAAGGCGCAGAACGTGATCCACACCGAGCCGTTCTTCGACCCGCAGACCCACACCGACCGTGGCATTCCCTTTGAAGTGGTGCTGCGCGGCATCAAACAGGCGCTGGTCGATGGCGAGAAACAGTTGGGCATTAGCCACGGCCTGATCCTGAGTTTTCTGCGCCACTTGTCCGAAGAAGAAGCCTTCAAAACCTTTGAGCAAGCCATGCCGTTCCGCGATGCGTTTATCGCCGTCGGCCTGGACAGCTCGGAGATGGGCCACCCGCCGCGCAAGTTCCAGCGAGTGTTCGACAAGGCACGCAGCGAAGGCCTGCTGACCGTCGCCCACGCCGGTGAGGAAGGCCCGCCCGAATACATCTGGGAAGCCCTCGACCTGTTGAAGATTCAGCGGATCGACCACGGCGTGCGCGCCATCGAAGACGAGCGGCTGATGCAGCGCATCATCGACGAGCAGATCCCGCTGACCGTCTGCCCGCTGTCGAATACCAAGCTCTGCGTATTCGACGACATGCGCCAGCACAACATCCTGCAGATGCTCGAACGTGGAGTGAAGGTGACAGTGAACTCGGACGACCCTGCCTACTTCGGCGGCTACGTCACCGAAAACTTCGCCGCGCTGTACGACAGCCTGGGCATGACCCAGGAGCAGGCCAAGCGCCTGGCGCAGAACAGCCTGGATGCACGGCTGGTGCAATAAGAGTCCGCAGTGGGAGGGGCTTCAGCCGCGATATTTTCAGCGCTATCGCTGACGGATCGCCGCTAAAGCGCCTCCCACGAGGCAATGCGAGCCGGTCAATGGCCTTGATGTGCCTGCCCGTGATCGGCAGCAGCCTCTGGCGCATCCTTCTGCACCGCGATCTCCACCTCGACCGCGCCGGCCTTCTCGAAGGTCAGGGTCAGCGGGAAGCGCTCGCCGTCCTTGGCCTGCTGTTTCAGGTTGAACAGCATCACGTGGTAGCCCATCGGCGCGAACTTGACCTCGCCACCGGCGGGAATCGCCACGCTCTGCACCTGCTGCATCTTCATCAGGCCATCGGCGTGGAGATGTTCATGCAACTCGGCCTTGCCGGCCACTGGAGTGCTGACGCCAAGCAGGCGATCAGCCTCGGTGCCCTTGTTATGCACCACAAAATAGGCCGCCGCCGTCGGCGCTACTGGCGGCATTTCCCGCGACCAGGGGTGCTCGATATGCAGCTCGCCAGCGCTGTATTCATGGGCGCTGGCAAACAGGCTCGGGCTCAGCAATGCGGCGATCAGCAGGGTCTTTTTCAACAACATGGTATTCCTCCACTAACGGACTGACTGTCCATGACACGTGTTGTAACGCGAAGCCTTGACGCGGGCCAAGCCCGCGTCGGGAAAACGACTCAACCGTTGGCCAGACGCTGACCTGACAGGCGCGACAGCAGCAACCAGTCCAGCGCCCAGATCAGCAGCAGGGATGCCCCCACCAGCGGGAACGCCGCACCGAGCAGCAGCATGATGACGATGGCGCTTTTCCAGCGCGGCAGGTCATGGCGCAGCGGCGGAACCCCCAGGCTGCCTTGCGGCCGCCGCGTCCACCACATGATCAGGCCGCTGACGGCGCTGAGCAGCACCAGCAGGCACACCGCGAGCATCAGCAGTTGGTTGGCCAAACCGAACAGCTTGCCTTCATGCAACATCACCCCGGTTTCCACGGTTTTCGCCACCGGGCCGTAATCCTGCCAGCGCACATCGGCGAGTACCGCGCCGCTGTATTGATCAAGGTGCAGGGTCGCATCATTACGCGGGTCGTCGGCAAATAGCGCCACGCTGTACACCCCGGTTTCGCCTTTCGGCATTGTGATGCTGTAACCCGGCTGCACGCCGCGCGCGGCGGCGCTGTCGACCACCTGTTGCAAGCTGACCTGCGCTACGGTGCTGGGCGCACTGCTGGCGGCATGGCCGTTATGCGCGGCATGCGGATCGGAAGCCGGCAGCGGTGTGGTTTCCACCGCCCAGGCAACAGTCTGCTGGCTGCTGTTATTCAGGCTGCCGGTGAGCTTGCCGGACTGCGGCACGGCATCCCACATCGCCGCCGGGAAGTGGTTCCAGGCCCCGGCGAACTGCGCGCCCCAGAACCCGGTCCAGGTCATCCCGGTCAGCAGCATGAATAGCAGTAACAGCGAGCCCCAGAACCCGGTCACCGCATGCAGGTCACGCCACAGCAGGCGGCCACGGGCGCTCAGGCGCGGCCACAGCACACCGGCGCCGGAGCTGCCGCGCGGCCACCACAGGTACAGGCCGGACACCACCAGCACGATGCCCCAGCCGGCGGCCAGTTCGATCAGGCGGTCGCCGACGGTGCCGATCATCAGCTCGCCGTGCAGCTGGCGGGCGATGGCTTGCAGGTTGTTCTGCGCATCCTGGCTGCCGAGCAGCGTGCCGCGATAAGGGTCGACAAACACGTTGAGGCCCTGGCCTTCGGCCTCGATCACAAACTGCGCACTGCGCTCGGCATTTATCGGCGGCAGGTACTGTTTGATCAGCGCCTGCGGGTACGCCTGCCGCACCACCGCCAGCTGCTGATCGGCGCTGATCGGCTGCGCCGCCACCGGCACCTGCAACAGTTCGGGGTACATCAGCTGATCAAGCTGCGGCTTGAACAGGTAGATGATCCCAGTGAGCGACAGCAGGATCAGAAACGGGATAACGAACAGCCCAGCGTAGAAATGCCAGCGCCAGGCCAGGTTGTAAAAGGAAGGGGCGCGCTTGTTCATGCTGCAACTCCAATAGATCGCGAACACCACGCCTGCACGCAGTGCAGGGCAAGGGAACGGCAGAGAATGTCCGGGAAGGCGTCGCGCAATGCGCACGCCAGTGGCTATTCGCTAGATCGATGGAGAGGCGCGGGGGTTGGCCGAGGGCCAGAGGTAGCGGACGGGACGCGGAACGAAGGTGGGTGCGGCCAGCGGCGGGAGACTGGCGCTGAGTAGCCCGAGCAGGCCGAAAAACGCGGCGAGGATGATGGCGCTGAAGGTCGAACTGAGCGAGCAACCGGAACCGCTGGCAGGGTTCAGTGGGGCGATACCGGAGCCGCGCAGATCTGCCCCGGCGCCGAAATTGCCGTCGAAGGAGCAGTACTGGCCATCCAGGCCGCTGAGTTGCATGCCGGCCATCTGACCGTGGCCGATGCTGCAGGCGAACGCACTGAACAGAACGCTGAAATACAGCATCCAGGCAATCAGTGAACGGTCGGTGCGGGCCAGTTTCATGGCGGGCGACTCTAGCAGTTGCTGTCGGTGGAACAAGCGGAGCGCGCTGTGGTGGATTGCCGCAGCCGATCCCCCGACAAGCCTAGTGCTGCCACGGCGCGTGCGCCAGCAACTCGCTGCAACGCGCCTGGACGAATTCGCGCAGCAGGTGCACCGGTTTGCTCAGTTGCGCACGGTGGGCGCAGATCAGGTTGAGCGGCGTCGCCTCGCCCAGCCACTGCGGCATCAGCACCTTGAGCCGCCCGGCCTGCACGTCGCCGGCCACGTCCAGCCAGGATTTGTACACCAACCCAGCACCCGCCACGGCCCAGCGGCGCACCACATCGGCATCGTCGCTGACCCGGTCGCCGCTGACTGTCAGGCTCTGCTCGCGCTTGCCGGCCTGAAAACGCCAGCGCTCATGCACCCGTCCGCCGAGCATGTACAGCAGGCAGTTGTGCTCGGCCAGCGCTTCGACCGTTTGCGGTTCGCCGTGGCGCGCCAGGTAATCCGGCGCGGCGCAGAGCACCCTGCGGTTGCTCGCCGCCACCGGCAAGGCGACCAGGCTGGAGTCCTCCGGCGCGCCATAGCGCAGGGCAATATCCACCGGCTCGCGAAACAGGTCGGTGACGCGGTCGCCGAGCAGCAGGCGCACGTGCAGTTGCGGGTGAGACCGTTGGAACTCATCGAGCCAGGGCAGCAAGGTGTTACGGCCGAAATCCGAGGGCGCCGAGAGTTGCAACAGCCCGCTGATACCGACCTTGCTGCCAGCCAGTTGCTGGCGCCCGGCGTCCAGGCTCTGCAAGGCCTGGCGCGCATGGGCGAGGAACAGCTCGCCCTCGGGGGTCAGGCGCAGGCTGCGGGTGGAGCGGGCGAACAGGCGCGCTTCCAATTGCCGCTCCAGGCGCTTCAACGCGGCGCTGGCGACGGCCGGCGAGATATCCAGCAAGCGCGCGGCGGCGGACAGGCTACCGAGTTCGGCAGTACGCACGAACAGCTGCAAATCATCGAAACGCAGCATGATGCGCCACCATTTTCAAAAAAATATTGAAAGAGACTCTACTTCGCCGCGGTTTTTCTTGCCACGCAAATCCACGAGCATGGGCGCCTTATTGCACTGGAGCCACGCCATGTCCACGCCGCTCACTCTGATCGCCACCCTCACCGCGCTCGATGGTCAGGCCGAGGTCGTCGAAGCCGGCTTGCGCCTGCTGGTCGCTGCCAGTCGCCAGGAAGCCGGTTGCCTGCAATATGACCTGCATCGCCACCAGGACAACCCGCAGCGATTCATCATGATCGAACAGTGGCAGAACAGCGCCGCGTTGAACGAGCACCAGAACACCGCGCATTACCAGCACTTCGGCAGTACCTGCGGCGAGCGCTTGCAGGGTGTCGACCTGCAACTCATGCACCGTATCGCCTGATTTCCCTCTCTCAAGGAGCACGCATGAAAGCCATCGCCTACTACCAGTCCCTGCCCGCAGAACACCCCGAGTCGTTGCAAGATGTGCAACTGGCAGAACCCACACCCGGCCCGCGCGACCTGTTGGTGGCAGTCCATGCCATTTCGGTCAACCCGGTGGACACCAAGATCCGCCGCAACGTCGCCCCGGAAAACGACGACGCCAAGGTGCTCGGCTGGGATGCCAGCGGCATCGTCACCGCCGTGGGCAGCGACGTCAGCCTGTTCCAACCCGGCGACCGGGTGTATTACGCCGGGGCGATCCACCGGGCGGGGGCCAACAGCGAACTGCATGTGGTGGACGAACGCATCGTCGGGCATATGCCCAAGAGCCTGTCGTTCGCCGCCGCCGCCGCCCTGCCGCTGACCGCGATCACCGCCTGGGAGCTGCTGTTCGAGCGGTTGCAGATCCGCCAGGGCAGCGCCGATGAGGGCCAGAGCCTGCTGATCGTCGGCGCCGCCGGTGGGGTCGGGTCGATCCTCACCCAACTGGCGCGCCAGCTTACCGGCCTGACCGTGATCGGCAGCGCCTCGCGCCCGCAAACCCAGGCCTGGGTGCGTGAGCTCGGCGCGCACCATGTGATCGACCACAGCCAGCCGCTGAGCGCAGAGCTCAAGCGTATCGGCATCGACCAGGTGACCCACGTCGCCAGCCTGACCCAGACCGACCAGCACTTCGAGCAACTGATCGAAGCCCTGGCGCCACAGGGCCGCCTGGCGTTGATCGACGACCCGCAGCAGCCGCTGGATGTACTGAAGCTCAAGCGCAAGAGCCTGTCGTTGCACTGGGAGCTGATGTACACCCGCTCGCTGTACGAAACCGCCGACATGATCGAACAGCACCGCCTGCTCGAACGAGTCGCCGAACTGGTCGATGCCGGGGTGCTGAAAACCACCCTCGGCGAGCACTTCGGCACCATCAACGCGGCCAACCTGCGCCGCGCCCATGCGCTGCTGGAAAGCGGCACGGCCAAGGGCAAGATCGTCCTCGAAGGTTTTTAAGCCGGCCGCCCAGGGTTCAGTCGCCGACTGGCCCTGGGCACACCGACCAACGGTAATAGCACCGCGTAACGCCACTGCGACTCATGCGTCCATTGAGTCGTAGAACATCCTTACGAGGTCACCATCATGAAACGCCTTATGCCCCTCGCCCTCGCTGCAGTCTTCGGCTTCGCCGGCTCGGCCTTCGCGCAAACCCCACTCACCACCAATGCCAAGGATGTGCAGGCGGTGGATTACCACTACGGCATGCACCTGGACATCCAGCGGGTCATCCACATTACCGATAACTCGGACAAGATGGGGGTCGTGCCGGCAACCATCACCTTCATCGACAGCAGCGGCATGCTGCGCAAGGTCAACTACCTGGAGCTGGGTGGCTACGACCGCAGCAACTGATCGACAGGCACCACCTCAGGCGCCGGCCACCTTAGCCGGCGCCTGATTTTTTTACGCGCCACACTGCCTTTCGCCACGCAATCGATTAGTGGCCGACTAGACTCTCAATAGCGCCGAGCGAATTGGCGCGATGCCCAGCCGTCTCCCGCTAACCTGCGACTCTTCGGCGGTAAGGATGCGACCCGATCTAGTAGCGCCCATGCGCCTGGCAAGCGTGTATATCCTCTTCAGTACCGCCTGGATTCTCTCCAGCGACTACCTGCTGACGGCCCTGATGTCGAACAGCGAACTGACCGCGCGCCTGCAAACCATCAAGGGCTTGACCTTCGTCCTGCTCAGCAGCGTGCTGATCTTTTACGTCAGCTACCGCGACCGCCTGGCGCAACGCGCCTTGCTCGATGCCCTGACCCATAACACGCGCTTGCTGCAACAAGCGCAGCGCAATGCCGCGCTGGGCAACTGGGAATACGACGGGCGCTTTCACTGGAGCCAGGAAGCCCTGCAACTGCTCGGCCGCGACGCGGGCAGCGCCTCCAGTAGCATCGAACAACTGCTCAACTGGCTGCACCCGGCCGAACGTGCCAGCGTGCAGCGCGCCATTCACACCCTGCTTGAGCAGCGCACGCCGCTGGCCATCAGTGCCCGCCTGCACCAACCGCACCGGCAATACGCCACCTGGCTGATGCTGCGTGGCGAAATCGACGACAGCGGGCAGATTCTCGGCACCGTGCAGGACGTCAGCAACCAGAAGCGCGACGAGGCCGCACTGCGCGAGAGCGAACAACGCTTTCGCCAACTGTTCGAGCAAACGCCACGGATTGCCGTGCAAGGCTACGACCGCGAACGCCGGGTGATTTACTGGAACCAGGCCAGCACCCAGCTGTATGGCTACAGCCTGCAAGAGGCGATGGGCAAGCGCCTGGAGGAGCTGATCGTGCCGCCGGCGCTGCGCAACCAGGTGGCCAGCGCGATCAACACCTGGCTCCTCGGCGGCCCGGCGATTCCCGCGGCGGAGCTGCAATTGCAGCGCAAAAACGGCAGCCGAGTGTGGGTCTATTCCAGCCACTCGATGCTGCGCAACAACCGCGATCAACCGGAGCTGTACTGCGTCGACATCGACCTCAGCGAACAGAAGCAGATCTACGGCGAACTGCATGCCAGCGAGGCGCGCTACCGCGAGCTGGTCGAACAACTCAACGACGTGATCATCCTGACCGATGCCAACGCCCACCTGACCTTTCTCAACCCGGCCTGGGAGCGGCTCAGCGGTTACGCCAGCTATGAAAGCATCGGCCGCTCATTGACCCAGTTCTTCGATGCCCACGATGGCATCCGCCTGAGCGAACAACTGGCCGCCATCGCCCGTGGCGAGTACGCCACGCTGCGCAACGAATACCGCCTGCTGACACGCCAAGGGCAATTGCGCTGGGTCGAACTGCACCTGACGCGCAACCTGCCTGGGCAACACCTGCGCGGCAGCCTGCGTGACATTCACGAGCGCTACCAGAACCAGGAGCTGCAACAGGCGCGCAATGCCGTGCTCGACGAACTGCTGGGTCGACGCCCCCTGACCAGCATCCTCGAGGGCATCAGCCGGCGCCTGCAAGACCTGCACCCACACATGCTGGTGTCGATCATGCTGCTCGACGCCCACCAGCGCCTGCACGTGGCAGCCGCCCCCAACCTGCCCATGGCCTACCGCCAAGCCATCGACGGCATCGAAGCGGCCCTTGAAGTCGGCTCCTGCGGACATGCCGCACGCAGCGGCGAACTGGTGATCGTCGAAGACCTCGGCAGCCATCCCTACTGGCGCAATTTCCAGAACGATGCGCAAGCCGCCGGCCTACGCGCCTGCTGGTCGCTGCCCTTCAAGGATGACAACGGCCAGGTACTCGGCACCTTCGGGATTTACTACAACAAACCGGCCAGGCCGAGTGCCGCCGATATTGCCCTGGTCACCGAGTTCACCCGCCTGGCCGGTCTGGCCGTGCAGCAGGCAGCCAGTGAGCGGTTTACCTCGATTGGCGCCATCCGTGATGACCGTCAGTCGTTCACTTGACCACGGTCAGGGAAAATTCACATGGGCTGGCTAGACTAGATTTTCCGTGTCTAGGAGGTGCCGACCATGAACATCCGCATTCAGCCGCTGAACAAGCCCGACGGTATCTGCTGGCAGGTCTGCTTCGCCAACAACAGCGTGACCTTTCGCAGCGAAGCCGAAGCCCGGCAGTTCGTGGCCACCCTCGAATCACGCTTGCAGGCACCGCACCGCTTGCCGTTACCCGAGCAGCGCGTCGCCAGCTGAGCGCTGCTCAGCCCGGGTGTCCGGCACGCCGCTCGGCCCAGCGGGTAACGCGCGAGAACAGCACGGCCAGCACGCCGCAGCCGCAAATCACCAGCGCCATTGGCCAGGCACTGCCATCGTGCAGTGCGCCGACCAACGCGGCGGCGCTGGCAGCAATCGCGAACTGCACGCTGCCAAGCAAGGCCGAGGCACTCCCGGCATGTCGTCCCTGCCCGGCCATGGCGCAGGCCGAGGCGTTTGGCAGGAGGATGCCGAGGCTGGCTATGCAGCCGAATAACGGCAGCAGCAATGGCCACAACGCCATCGGCCGCACCAGCGCAACCGCCAACAACGCGACCCCACACGCCAGGTAGAACCACACCGTGCGCCGCAGCCAATAACCTGGGCCGTGGCGCACCACCAGCCAGGCATTCAATTGCGCGGCCAGAATGAAACCCAACGCATTGCTGCCGAACAGCCAACCGTAGTGCTCGGCGGGTACGCCATACAGTTCGATGAAGACGAAGGGCGAGCCGGCGATATAGGCGAACATCCCGGCAATCGCCAACCCACCCGTCAGCGCATGACCGAGAAACGGCAGGTCGCCGAACAACCGCCGGTATTCGCCCAGCGCACCGCGCAAGGGTGCTTTGGGCGCATCCGCCGCCAGGGTTTCCGGTAGCCACCAGGCCACAGCCACCAAGCACACCGCGCTGAAGAGCGTCAGGCAGACGAAGATCGACGGCCAGCCCAGGCTGCTCAGCAGCAACCCGCCGGCCAGCGGCGCGAGAATCGGCGCCAGGCCCATCACCAGCATCAACTGGGAAAACACCTTGGCCGAGGTAATCGGGTCACACAAGTCGCGCACCACCGCCCGCGACACCACCATGCCCGCGCAACCGCCCAAGGCCTGGACGAAACGTGCAGCGATCAACCACTCAAGACTCGGCGCCACGGCGCAGGCCAGCGACGCCAGGGTAAACAGCAGCACCCCGGCCAATACTGGGCCACGCCGCCCAAAGCGGTCGGCCAATGGCCCATACAGCAGCTGGCCGATGGCCAGACCGGCGAAATAGGCCGCCAACGTCAGCTGCACATGCTCGACATCGGTGGCGAACGCCCGTGCCAGGGCGGGAAAGCTCGGCAGGTAGAAATCGATGGCCAACGGGCCAAAAGCGCTCAAGGCGCCAAGAATCAGCAGAATACGTAACGGCATGGGCATCCAAAGCGGGTAAGGCTATTTATCGACCGACGCCGCATCCGGCGCGCGGCGTATAACAGTGCGGACAGTCGCGCTTGCGCAGGGTGGCCATGGCTCAGCCTTGTCCACCGCCGATGCTTGCCCCTCGGCAATTCAGCCGCGGCAGCGTGGCTATCGCCAAGTGCAACCCAGCCTACCGCGCGGGTATATAACCTATTCATCGGTCATCGACGCACAAAACGCCCGGCTTGCCGCCGGGCTACGAATTGCGTTTCCACCTCTTGCGCCCGGATGGCGGACAAGCCTTGCGGCATCTCCGCCCTACGACTCTGGTAACGACGGAGGGTACACGGCGCGCCTAACCCAGCTTACGGCTCGGCCACCTCTTCGCGCGGGTTGCGCCGGCTGCTCAGCTTGGCCGCCAGCGACTCCACCAACAGGTAGAACATCGGGATCAAGAAGATCGCCAGCACGGTGGCGGCGAGCATGCCGCCGATCACCCCAGTACCGATCGAGTGACGGCTGGCCGAGCCGGCGCCGCTGCTGATGGCCAGCGGTACAACGCCGAGGATAAAGGCCAGCGAGGTCATGATGATCGGCCGGAAACGCAGGCGCGAGGCCTCCAGCGCCGACTCGAAGATGCCCATGCCCTGCTTTCGGCACAGCACGGCGAACTCGACGATGAGGATGGCGTTCTTCGCCGCCAGACCGATCAGCGTCACCAGGCCGACCTGGAAGTACACGTCGTTCTCGATGCCGCGCAGCCACACCGCGAGGATCGCCCCGAACACCGCGAACGGCACCGCGGTGACCACCGCCAGCGGTAGGGTCCAACGCTCGTACTGCGCGGCGAGGATCAAAAACACCATGATCAGACCGAAGACGAACGCCGTGCTGCCAGAGCCCTGGGTCGCCAGTTCCTGGTAGGCCGAACCGGTCCAGCCGATGCTGTAGTCGCTGCCGAGTACCTCGTCCGCCACTTCCTGCACCGCCGCCAAGGCCTGCCCGGAGCTGAAGCCCGGCGCCGGGCCACCGAGGATTTTCGCCGCCGGGTAGACGTTGAACCGCGCATAGGTGTCCGGGCCGAGAATCCGCTCGACCTTGACCAGGGTCGCCAGCGACACCAGTTCGCCACCGGCCGACCGCACATACACCTGGGACAGGTCTTCAGGCTTGCGGCGGAATTCCGATTCGGACTGCAAGCTGACCTGGAAGGTGCGGCCGAACAGGCTGAAGTCGTTGACGTAGTAACTGCCGAATGTCGCCTGCATGGCGGTGAACACATCGGTGATCGACACCCCCAGCGCGCGCGCCTTGGTGCGGTCGAGGTCGATGTAGTACTGCGGCACATCGGCGCTGAAGGTGCTTTGCACGCCCGCCAGTTCCGGGCGCTTGCGCGCTGCGGCGAGGAAGCTGTTGACCCGCTCTGCCAACTGCGCGGTGCCCGCGCCGCTGCGATCCTGGATATAGCCTTCAAAACCGCCGGTGGTGCTCATGCCAGTGATCGGTGGCGGGTTGAAGGTCATCACCACGCCATCCTTCTGCGCGGCGCCCATGCCCATAAATTCACGCGTCAGATTGCGCGCGTCCAATTCCGGCGTGGTGCGCTCGCTCCAGTCCTTCAGCGGCACGAACGACACCCCGGCGTTGCTGCGGGTGCCGAAGGTCAGCACGTCGAAACCGGCGAAGGTCACCACATCCTGCACCGCAGGGTGCGCCATCAATTGCTGGGTCACGTCACTGGTGAGCTTCTCGGTGCGGGTCAGCGAGGCGGCCGGCGGCAGGAAATAGGCGTTGATCACATAGCCCTGGTCTTCATCCGGCACCAAAGAGCTGGGCACCCGGCTGAACAGCACGACCATCAAGGCGATCATCCCGCCAAACAGCAGCAAGCCGACCAGCGAACGCTTGAGGAAGAAGCGCACCCCGGCGGTGTAACCGTTGGTGAAGCGGTCGAAGACCCGGTTGAAGGCGCGGAACGGCGCCGCCGGCTCGTGATGCCCCGGCTTGAGCAGCAGGGCGCACAGCGCCGGGCTCAAGGTCAGTGCGACGATGCCGGAAATCACCACCGACACGGCAATGGTGATGGCGAACTGTTTATACATCTCCCCGGCCAGGCCGCCGAGAAAACCCACCGGCACGAACACCGCGCAGAGCACCAGCACGATGGCGATGATCGGTCCGGTCACCTCCTCCATGGCCTTGATGGTCGCCTCGCGCGGGCCGATCTTGTCGGTGGCCATCACCCGCTCGACGTTCTCGATCACCACAATGGCGTCGTCGACCACAATGCCGATGGCCAGCACCATGCCGAACAACGTCAGCAGGTTGATCGAGAAACCGAGCATGTACATGCCGGCGAAGGTGCCGACCAGCGATACCGGAATCGCCAGCACCGGGATCAGCGTGGCGCGCCAGTTCTGCAGGAAGATAAACACCACCAGCACCACCAGCACCAGTGCCTCGAAGAAGGTGTGGATCACCTCGGTGATCGACACCCGGACGAATTTGGTGGTGTCGTAGGGGATTTTGTAGGTCATGCCGCTGGGGAAGCTCTGCGACAGTCGCTCCAGGGTGACCGCCACCGCGTCGGCGGTATCCAGGGCGTTGGCGCCCGGTTGCAGGTAAACGCCGAAGGCAGCGTTCTGTTGACCGTTGAGGGAGGTCATCAGGGAATAGTCCTGAGCGCCCAACTCGATCCGCGCGACATCTTTGAGCAACAAGCTGGCGCCGGTGGCATCGCTGCGCAGGATCACGCTCTCGAACTCGGCCGGATCGGTGAAACGGCCCTGGGTGGTTACCGTATAGGTGAAGTCCTGATCCTGCTCCAGCGGCTGCTGACCGAAGCTGCCGGCGGCGAATTGCGAGTTCTGTTCGCGGATCGCGTTGACCACATCGGTGGGCGTCAGGTTGTACTGCGCCAGCTTGTCCGGGCGCAGCCAGATGCGCATGGAATAGTCTTTCGAGCCGAACTGGCTGACATCGCCGACGCCGGGCAGGCGCTTGAGTTCGTCGATCACGTTGATCAGCGCGTAGTTGCTGATATACACCGGATCGCGCGAGCCGTCCGGGGAAAACAGGGTAACCACCTGGAGAATGTCCGAGGACTTTTTCACCACCTTGACGCCCTGGCGGCGCACTTCTTCCGGCAACTTGGCCAGGGCGGCCTGCACCCGGTTGTTAACGTCGATAGTGGCCTGATCGGGGTCGCGGCCGACTTCGAAATACACCGACAGGCTCATGGCGTTGCCGCCGGAGTTGGACTGTTGGTAGATCATGCCCTCGACGCCATTGATCGACTGTTCCAGCGGCGCGGCGACGGTTTCCGCGATCACCTGGGCGCTGGCGCCGGCATAGGTTGCATTGACCGAGACCTGCGGCGGCAGAATCTGTGGGTATTGGGCAATCGGTAGCGCACGCATGGCCATCAGGCCGGCGAGCACGATGACGATGGAGATGACTGCAGCAAATACCGGGCGGTCGATAAAGAAGCGTGAGATCACCGGAGAAGCTCCCTAAGATTGCTTGGCGGGCGGCTCAGCGGCATCGCTGACGCTGACCGGGGTATCCGGGCGCACCTTGGGCAAGCCTTCCACAATCACCCGATCGCCTTCGCTGACGCCAGACTCGATCACCCAGCGGCCATTGCCGGTGCGGCCGGTACTGACCTCGCGCATGCGCGCGATGCCCTCGCCGTCCACCACATACACGAAAGTGCCACGCGGCCCCTGCGCCACCGCGCGCTCGGGTACGGTCATGGCGCTGGGCAGGCTGATGCCCTTGACCAGCACCCGCACGAACTGGCCGGGCAGCAACTTCTGCTCCGGGTTAGGCACCACCGCGCGGGCGCCGACGGTGCCGGTGCCGCGGTCGACCAGGCTGTCGGTAAAGTCGACCTTGCCTTCCAGCGGGTAGCTGGAGCCGTCGCCGAACATGATCTGCACGCTCATTTGCCCGCCTTCGAGCAGCAACGCGCCACTCTGCAAACCGCTGCGTACGGTTTCCACATCATTGTCCGGGGCGGCGAAGTTGACGTAGATCGGGTCGAGCTGGGTGATATTGGTCAACAGGCTGGCACTCGGATCGCCGGCCACCATCAGGCTGCCCTCGGAGACCGTTTCCTTGCTGGTGATACCGGAGATCGGCGCCTTCACCGTGGTGTAGTCGAGGTCGATCTGCTTGGATTGCACCTCGGCTTCGGCCGCCTGGATATTCGCCTTGCTCTGCTCGAAGTTGGAAATCGCGTTGTCCAGCTCGCTTTCGCTGGCGAAGCCCTTCTTCTGCAACTCGCGGATGCGCTTGAGGTCACGCTCGGTCTGCCGGTAGCGCGCCTGCTCCTGCGCCAACGCACCTTTGGCGCGCGCCAGGGCAGCCTGGTAAGTGCGCGCATCGATGCGAAACATCACCTGGCCCTGCTTGACCTGACTGCCCTCCAGGTAGGTGCGCTCCTGCAAAATGCCACTGACTTGGGCGCGCACCTGCACCTCGCGAAACCCCGCAGTACGCGCCGAATACTCCAGCTCCAGGGGAAAGGCCGCCGTCTTGACGATTTCCACCACCACTTCCGGTGCGGGCGGTGCATTCCCTGCCAGGGCCACAGGCAGCAGAGCGCTGGCGGTTAACATCCCAAGGGCGAAGGGCAGCTGACGAACAAAGAACATAGGTCTCTCCGAGACGACGCGAGGCACGGCGCACAAAGGCGACGATGCTAATTACATACACTTATGTTTGTAAACAGAACATCGAGCGCTAAATTCATTACACTCTGTTCCCCAAAGCAGAGCCTAGCCAGAAATCGCCCAGCCGCCATGCGCCGAACCAAAGAAGAAGCCGAAAAAACCCGCAGCGCCATCCTCGAGGCGGCCGAGGCGTTGTTCCTGGAAAAAGGCGTGGCGCATACCAGCCTCGAACAGATCGCCCGTCACGCCGGCGTGACGCGTGGCGCGGTGTACTGGCACTTCGAGAATAAAGCGCATCTGTTTCACGACATGCTCAGCCACGTGCGCCTGCCACCCGAGCAGTTGGCCGAACGCTTGAGCGGTTGCGCCGAGCGCGATCCGTTACTGGCCCTGCGCGACCTGTGTGTAGAGGCCATCGAAAGCCTGGCCGTGGACCCACAGAAGCGGCGAATTTTCACCATCCTGCTACGCCGTTGCGAGTTCACCGAGGAACTGCGCGAAGCCGAAGAGCGCCACGAAGCCTTCATCAACCAATTTATCGGGCTCTGCGAGCAACAGTTCAGCAGCTCTTGCGTGCTTGATCGCCTGCAACCGGGCATGACCCCGCGCCTGGCCGCGCGCACGTTGCACGCGCTGATCATCGGCCTGTTCAGCGATTGGCTACGCGACCCGACGCTGTTCGACCCGCTCAACGACACCGCGCCGATGATCGACGCCTGCTTTCGCGGCTTGATCCGCGACTGGCAGGTCTGAGCGCCGCCGTTTTTGGCTATGCCTGCCTAAAAAGGTTCTTCACGGCTAGCAGGCAAGCGCAGCAACCTCGTTGGCTGGGTTAGCGGCGCAGGCCTCCAAGGTACAGGCGACACATTTGCCGAACGCCGCGTAACCCAGCCTACGGAACCGATGGCTATTTCTGAGACAGCGCACTAACCGAGTTCAGCGCATAAGCTAGGCCAGGCTTACCTCGTAGCCCTCCTGGCGAATTGCCTCGGTTAGCTCTTCTACAGACAATCGGCTGGCCACGCGCACCTCTCCGCCGGCCAGATCGACCTGCACCTCGGCGGCCTGATCGCGCGCCTGCACGGCCTGGGTAATCGCCCGCACACAATGCCCGCATGACATGCCTTGCACCTTGAATACCTGCATCGCTTACCTCCACATAAGCACCCGGACAATCCGCGGCTGGCTCGCAGTATTCGGCTTGCCAGCGTGGCAAGGTCAA
>TARA_R100001244_G_scaffold39766_9_pt1 | contig 40404 bp, 37 predicted proteins | sample TARA_R100001244 | Tara Oceans TARA_R100001244 (sample SAMEA2621564) | marine metagenome | biome: marine biome (ENVO:00000447); feature: mesopelagic zone (ENVO:00000213); material: "saline water (ENVO:00002010), including plankton (ENVO:xxxxxxxx)" | depth 790 m
CACTGCCTTGTCGTCCTTGAGCGCGAGATAGACATGGCCCGAGGCGGCGCGCTTGAAGCCCGAGATTTCGCCGCGAATCCGGACATAGCCGAAGCGGTCCTCGACCACCCGCTTGAGCGCGCCGGATATTTCCGAAACCGACAACGGCGGGGCGTTGTCACCCTGCCCGCTCTCGGCTAGGAGCTTCGCGTCCAGAGAAAGGGAATCGTCCATGAATATCCTGTTGATCGGTTCGGGTGGCCGCGAACATGCCTTGGCGTGGAAGCTGGCGCAATCCCCTTCGCTCGAGAAATTATACACGACGCCGGGCAATCCCGGTATCGCCCAGCATGCCGAGCTGGTCGAACTCGACATCAGCGACCACGCGGAAGTCATCCTGTTTTGCGGCGAGCAGGACATCGATCTGGTCGTAATCGGCCCGGAAGCACCGCTGGTTGATGGCCTCGCCGAGAGCCTGCGGATCGCCGAGATTTTCGTGTTCGGTCCGGACAAGGCGGCGGCGCAGCTGGAAGGCTCGAAAGGCTTTACCAAGGACCTGTGCGCCCGCGCCAATATCCCGACCGCCGGTTACGTCCGCGCCACCAGCGCTGCCGATGCGATGGCCGCGCTCGACGGCTTTGCCATTCCGGTGGTGATCAAGGCCGATGGCCTGGCCGCCGGCAAGGGCGTGATTATCGCCGAGACCCGCGCCGAGGCCGAAGCCGCAATCACCGACATGTTCGACGGCAGCTTCGGTGAAGCCGGCGCCGAAGTGGTGATCGAGGAATTTCTGACCGGCGAGGAAGCAAGCTTCTTCGCGATCACCGATGGCGAGAATGTTGTCCCCTTTGGCACCGCGCAGGACCACAAGCGGGTTGGCGACGGCGATGTCGGCCCCAATACCGGCGGCATGGGTGCCTATAGTCCGGCGCCGGTGCTGACCAAGGAGTTGCAGCAGCAAGTGATGGACGAGATTATCCGCCCGACCGTCACCACCATGGCGGCGGAGGGCACGCCCTATAGCGGGGTGCTGTTCGCCGGGCTGATGCTGACCGAGACGGGGCCGCAGCTGATCGAATATAACGCGCGGTTTGGCGACCCGGAATGCCAGGTGCTGATGATGCGGCTGGAAAGCGATCTCGCCAAGCTGATGATGGCCACCGCCAGGGGTGACCTCGCCCAGACCAGCGCCCCGGTGTTCGCGCCGGAAACCGCGCTGACCGTGGTGATGGCGGCGAAGGGCTATCCGGCGACTCCCGAGAAAGGTGGCAAGATCCAGAATCTGGCCCGGGCCGAGCGCGAGGGCGCCAAGATATTCCATGCCGGCACCGCCGAGGTCGACGGTGCGCTGGTTGCCAATGGTGGCCGCGTGCTCAATGTTACCGCGCTGGGGGCCAATGCGACCGAGGCGCAGGCCAGGGCTTATGCTGCGGTGGACCAGATCGATTTCGAGAGCGGCTTTTGCCGGCGCGATATCGGCTGGCGCGAGGTTGCGCGGGAGGCGGGGGAGTAGTTTGGCTCGTCGCGTTTGAGCTCCAAAGTTAGTCAAACTTAGGGCCAATGATCGGATCTCACATGCCCGTTCGCGGGGAGCGGGTTTATGGGACTCGCACGAAGACACGAAGGCACGAAGGGATTGTGCTTTGTGTCTTTGTGTAAGCCTGACCATTTCCCGGTTGCGCGACATGCTTGACAGTTTGCGCTGTTTTTATTTTCTGTGACCTTTGCCGTAAAGCCCCAGAATTTTGGCATTTGTAGGGATTCGACAGGCCGTCTAGTGTGACCTTTCAAATCGTCTCCCGAACAAGTCCGCTGGCCAAATGCACACGGCGGCCACCGCTGCTATCATATCCAGATTGTCAAAGAGCCCGTCCCGCGCATGGCGCGGGAATGGTAGAGATAATAAACGATGAGGTCGGATGTAGGACAGCGCTTTTTCCACCTTCTCCCGAGAGGGAGAAGGATACGAAATCTTGCCGCCGGAGCGTCAGCGCAGGTGGCTAGATGTAGTTGGATGAGGGTGTTCCGCTGGTGGGGTGCTGTGCCACTACTGTTCGGTACACCCTCACCCAGCTCCGACTAGGCAGCAAGCTGCCAAGTCTGCACATCCAGTTTGGTTCGGCTTCAGGTCGAAGCGATCCCCCGGATCACTTCTAAAACATGCTGGGAGCATGTTTTACTTGCAGCAGAACGAAACTCCCTCAAGGGAGAGGGAACTCATCACTTCACCGGATCGCTCGCCAGCAAATCCGCCACCAGCAGGGCGGTGCGTTGCGTCGCCTGCTGGAGGCTGGTCAGGTCCATATCCTCCTTGACGGTGTGCGCGCCGGTGCCCGAGACGCCCAGTCCGTCCATGCTGGGGACATAGGGGGCGACGAAGCTGATGTCCGCGGCGCCGCGGCCTTCGGGAGGGAAGGACTTGGCGGGTTCGAGACCGAGACGCGCGTGGACTGCGTTGAGGCGGTCGAGCAGCGCTTCGTTCGCCTTGGTCAATTCCATCGCGGGATATCGGTCCTCGAAGGTGATCGTTGCCCGGGTCAGCGGCAGGCTGTCCTCGACAATCCCGCGCATCAGATTTTCCGCGGCGCGCAATTGTGCGTCGTTCATGAAGCGCAGGCCGCCCGAGGCGATCGCGGTTTCGGCGATTACGTTATCCTTGCCGCTGACCGTCACCGCTCCGGCGCTGCCGACCGGCTCGATCGCCGAGCCTGCAACGACCATGCCGGGGTTGAAGGTCAGTCCGTGCGGGCCGCGCACCTCGCCGTAGAAGCGGTTCAGGATGCGCGCCATTTCGAAAGCGGCACCGGCGCCGCTGCCGTCGCTGAAAATCCCTGAAGAATGAGCGCGCTTTCCCGTTACCTCGAGCTTCCAATTCGAGGACCCGCGCCGGCCAACCACGGCCCACTCGGGACTGCCGCCTTCGAAGTTCAGGGCATAATCGGCGGCCTTGCCGGCCGCGATCAGGTCCTTGCGCGCCTCGGCAAGCGGGGTACCGGTGCTCTCCTCGTCACCGGTGAAGAATATCGTCAGCTTGCCGCCCCTGATCGCGTCAGCCTCGATCAGCGCCCGCACGGCATAGATGACCACCGCATTGCCGCCCTTCATGTCAGAAATGCCCGGGCCGCGCAGCGTGTCGCCGTCACGCTCGAAGCGCTGGAACGGGCTGTCGGGTTCGAACACCGTGTCGAGATGGCCGATCAGCAGCAGGTCGGGGCCCTCGCCAAAATCCCGTTCGGCGACCAGATGACCGCCGCGCGCCATCGATTCCGGCATGTCGATCCAGCGAACCGCAAAGCCGATATCCTCCAGTTCGCGCCGGTAGATTTCGCCGACCTTGCGGACTCCTTCAACATTGAGCGAGCCGGAATTCTGATTGACCGTCGCTTCGAGCAATTGCAGCTGCTCTTCGCCATTGGCGGCGACGGCGTCGAGAATCGGCTTGTCACTGGCGCTGGCGCTGGTGATCGGGACCGTGATCGCGGCGAGCAGCAGGCAGGCGGACGTGGCGGCTTTCAGTATCGCGAACATGGTGGAGGCCTTTTCTCTTCGGTCATGGATATTTGTAATGATGGTTGAAACTAGCGACCCGGCGGTCAACCGCAAGGGGGCATCTGTCGCCAGCATCCATCACACCAAGCTCAGTTACACAGCACGCAATCTTTCCGAGACGGCAGTCGGCTTTTCCCTGGATTTCGGCTTTTAGAGTTCATTCCTATGGCGCGCCGTCATCGCCGTCGATTCGGTGGCATGACGGGGCGGCCCAAGATATCCGCTTCACTCGGCCAGCGTTTTCAAAATCCAGTACCAGTGGTCCAGTCCGCCGTAGAAGGACGCAACCGGCTGGCGCTCGTTGAGGCCATGGGCGAACATGTCGGAGGCCTTCATTGCCGCACCGGACATCGCCACCGTATCATAGCCGAGCGTCCGGTAATGCATGCCGTCGGTGCCGCCGGATTCCATATAGGGCAATATGGTCAGGCCGGGATATCTTTTGTCGAGACTGGTGCGCAAGGCCGCCCTGACATCGTCGCGCAGTTTTGACTCCGGGCTTTCGGTGACGTCGGTGATCAGCTTGAACGCGACATCGTCATTGCCGACGACCTCCTTCAGCCTGGCCTCGGTCGCCGCGGCGCCCTCGCCCGGAAAAATCCGGCAATTGACGGTCGCGGTTGCCGATTGCGGCAGGGCATTTTCGGCGTGACCAGCGGTCAGCATGGTCGCGATGCAGGTCGTGCCCAGCGTGCCGACCATTGCCGGATTGGCCTGCAAGGCAGCGATGGCCGCAGCGTCGGTCGGATCCTCGGCAAAGCGGACCATCGCCTCGCCGATCGCGCCGGGTGTCAATTTGCCGGCGGTGGCGAAATAGCTTCGGGTCAGGTCGGTGGCGCGCACCGGGAACCTGAAAGACTGGATCTTGCCCAGCGCCGCAGCCAGTTCGTAGATCGCATTGTCCGACCGGGGACGCGAGCTGTGGCCGCCGGGATTGGTTATCGTCAGTTCGTAGGTGGCAAAAGTTTTTTCCGCCGACTGCACGCGGAACGCGACCGGTGTGCCCTCCTCGGCTAGCGCAATGCCGCCCGCATCACTGTTCAGAACATATTCGGGGTCGATATTCTCCGCGACATAGGCGGCCTGGGCCCGGGTCGAAATCATCCCGGTTTCCTCGTCGCCCGAGAAGACCAGCACAAGATCGCGCGATGACTGCCAGCCTTCTGCCTTGAGGCGCAGGAAGGTGGATGTCAGATTGGTGATGCCATATTTGTTGTCGGCGGTTCCGCGGCCAAAGAAAAAGCCCTCTTCCTCGACCAACGTGAACGGCGGCCGGACCCAGTCCTTGGCCAGCGCGTCGACCACATCCATATGGCCGAGCAAAACGATCGGCTTGGCGGTGCTGCCCGGTTTGGCGCGATAGGTGACCATCAGTCCCTGGGTTTTCTCGCCCTCGCTATCATAGTCGGTGACCTGGATATCATCATCGCTGAATCCGGCTGTTTTGAACCGGTCCACCAGATAGGCGACCATCGCCGGCACCTGTTGCTGCCCGCGCGCGGTGCGAAAGGCGATGACATCGCGGTAGATGTCGCGGGCCAGTTGCTGGTGCGGGGTGAGCACAGCGCTATCCTGCGCAAGGGCGGGCTGGGCGGAGAGCCCGGCAGCCAGCGCAGCAAGAGCGATCCGGCCCGCCCATTTGCACCGAACCTTCGAAATCGCCTGCACCATCATCGCCAAATCCCCCCAAAAAATTCAATCCTATCTGATGGATAGATAAAGTAAATCTCTTTATCCGAGCCGGAATGCCCCCTTGCCTCATCTGGCGCGTCGGAACATGCCCGCGATATTAACCGTATAAATTTACCCATTGTTCCAAAAGAAGACAGTTCGTGCCGGAATTCGCCCGGCCCGGCGATCAGCCAACTGGACTCACGCGGCGTTATCCGTCATTTTAGTCTATCATTTCGAAAAATGGCCATGGGCCGCAAAGGACTGAGGGTAGCGGATGGAAAGCGGAAGCAAGATTTTGACCGGCATGGCGGCCACCGCAATCCTGGCCCTGGTCGGTCATGTCGCGACGGGCGACACGTTCATTGCGGGTCTGGAACAGAAGGCACAGACCGAGCTGGCGGCGCGGGGACTGGATGCGGCAACGGTCAGCCTGGGTCATGCACCGCTTTCGCGAGAAGCTGTTCTCGACGGCGACCTGCCGGATACCGCCAAACAGGACGCCCTGCAGGTGGTCATGGCGATCCCGGGAATCTCCAGCGCCAGTTGGGAGGGGATGCCGGTAGTCGCAGCTGCCGATGGCGATCCAGCCGCGGCTCCCGCCGACCGGGACAGGATTGCCAAATGCCAGGCCGGAGTCGACACGATTGTCGAAGCCAGAAAAATCAACTTCCGCTCCGGCAGCGCCTATGTGTCGCTCGAATCCCGGCAGATCCTCGACGAGCTCGCCAAAGGGCTGAAGACATGTGACGGGCTGTCGATCGCAGTGGAAGGCCATACCGACGATAATGGCAACCCCGATGTCAACCGGGTGATGTCGCAGGAGCGGGCCGACCGCATCAAGGCGGGACTGGTCGAGCGGGGCATCCCGGCAAGCCGGATCACCGCAACCGGCTACGGGTCGACCCGGCCCCGCGCCGAGGGTACCGATGCCGCAGCCGATGCGCAGAACCGCAGGATTGAATTCCGGATCGGTGCCGCAAGCGGGGCGCCGCAAAATGATGCCGAAGCGCAACAGGGAAAATAATCGATGCCACTTTTACTTGAAAATCTGTTGCTCCTGCTGATTACTTTTGCAATTGGCCTCGCCATTGGCTGGCTTGTCTGGGGTCGCACCAACGAAGAGCATTAGCCAATCACGGCGAAGAACGGAAACCAGAACGGGGTTTTGAGACAATGATTACGCTGATTACGGCCAATTGGCTGCTCTATCTGATGGCATTGCTGATCGGTATCGTCACCGCTTTCTGGGTCTGGGCGGCAACCGGTCGGGAAGCCTCGATCGGCGAGACATTCTCTGCCGATGACGGCCTGCTCGAAAAAGCCGGTGAACCTGTTCAACCGGCGGAGACCGCCCCCGAACCGGCGAAGACGGCGGAACCGGCACCGCCGCCGCCATCGGCAAAGCCGGTCGTTGCCGCCGCTGCGCCCAAAGCCAAAGCCAAGCCTGCTGCGGCGCCAGCAGCCGCACCACCGCCGTCAGGCAAGCCCAATATTCCGGCAGCGGTCGGAGAAGCTGACAATCTGCGTCTGATCAAAGGCGTCGGTCCCAAGCTGAATACGCTGCTGAACAGTCTCGGCGTGACCCGCTTCGACCAGATTGCCGAATGGAAAGAGGCGGAAATCAACGAGGTCGACCAATATCTCGATACGTTCAGCGGACGGATCACCCGCGACGCGTGGATCGATCAGGCGAAATTTCTCGCCAGGGACGATATCGCCGGGTTCGAGAAGAAATACGGCAAGCTCTAGGGCCTGACGCCAGTCAGTCTATTTCGGGATTGCTCGCGCGCACGATCAGCTTGTCGATCTTGCGACCGTCCATGTCGACAATCTCGAAGATCCAGTCCTGGTCTTCAAAGCTTTCGCCCTCCTCCGGCAGATGGCGCAGCTGCGACAGGGCATGGCCGGCAACCGTTGCATAATCCCGGTCTTCCGACAGCCGGATACCCAGCTTTTCGGCCAGGGCATCAATCGCCATCGCCCCGGAGACCAGGAAACTGCCGTCAGCGCGCTCGATCAGGCTGCGCTGGGTCTTCTCGTCCTGGTCCGAGACAAATTCACCGGCGATCGAGCTGAGCAGGTCATTGGGGGTCACGATGCCCTCGAAATGACCATATTCGTCGTGCACCAATATCATCGGCACTTCGGTTTCGCGCAATATTTCCAGCACATCAAGCGCGTCCAGCTGGTCGGGCACTTTTTCCAGAGGGCGCATCAGCTTGCGCAGGTCGAGCGGATCACCGCCGAGTTGCGCCGCGACAATGTCGCGGGCCTGCACCACACCCCTGATCTCGTCGACGGAATGTTCGGCAACCGGAAACCGGCTGTGCTGGGATTCCATCAGCAGCTTGTGAATATCCTCGCGCTTGGCATCGATATCGAGCCAGTCGATCTCGGTACGCGGCGTCATCACCTCGCGGATCGGCCGATCGGCCAGGCGGACAACGCCAGCCATCACGGCGCGCTCATGCTCCTCGATCACGCCGGAACGGGTCGCGTCGGCAAACACCATCTGCAATTCTTCTGCGGTAACGTGGTTGATCTGCTCCCGCTTCATCCGCATCAGCCGGAAAATCAGGGCGCTGCTATTGTCGAGCAGCCAGACCAGCGGCGCAGAAATACGCGCCAGCAATTCCATCGGCTGGGCCATGATCAGGGCGATACGTTCCGCAGAACGCAAGGCGATCTGTTTGGGGACCAGTTCGCCGACTACCAGTGATGCATATGTCGTCAGGCCGATCACCAGCACGAAACCGAACGTACCCGACAGTTCCCGGCCCATGCCAAGCGCCTGCAAACGCTCTGCTACCGGACCGCCAAGGCTGGCGCCGGAAAAGGCACCGGCGAGAATGCCGATCAGGGTGATGCCGATCTGCACGGTGGAGAGAAACTTGCCGGGATCGCCGGCGAGGCGGAGCGCGGCTTTGGCGCGCTTGCTGCCCTGATCCGCCAGGCTGTGCAGCTGCGCCTTGCGCGCGGAGACGATCGCCAGTTCCGACATGGCAAAAACACCATTGATCAGCACCAGTACGATTATGATTGCAACGTCAAACCAGGGAAAGGGTGTCATATTGTCCATTGAAAGGGCGAAAGGCCATGAGTCCTTTAGCAGCAAGTTATACAAAATCTCAAGTTTGCTGTCAGTCGCCGTTCATTTAACATGCGATAAGCGGAACCTTCTGGACGACAGGGGGTTACCTTGTTCGAAGAGGAATACCTAAAAGGGAAATAAACATGCGGATGAACAAAAATATAATTGCAGCGGCCTCGCTGAGTGCCCTGGCACTTACAAGCGGCTGCGTGACCGATCCGGAAACCGGAAACCGGACGATCTCCAAGGCAGCCATCGGTGGTCTGGGCGGCGCTGTCGGCGGTTATCTGCTCGGCGATGTTCTCGGCGGACGCAATGATCGCACGGCCAAGATTGTTGGCGCCGGTCTCGGCGGCCTCGCCGGTGCAGGTATCGGCTATTATATGGACGAGCAGGAAAAGAAACTGCGCGAGCAAACCGCCGGCACCGGTATCGATGTCACCCGCGAAGGCGACAACCTGATTCTCAACATGCCGTCGAACGTGACCTTCCCGGTCGACAGCAGCGCGATTCAGCCAGCGTTCCAGACCACGCTTGGCAATGTCGCCAACACGCTTGCCCAATATGAGAAGAGCTATGTCGACGTCCTCGGCCATACCGACAGCACCGGCAGTGACGCCTATAATCAGGCGCTGTCAGAGCGGCGGGCGGACGCGGTTGCCAATTTCCTGGCCAACAGCGGCGTCCAGCGCGCGCGTCTGGCAACCAGAGGCTATGGCGAAAGCCAGCCGATCGCGACCAATAGCACCGAAGAAGGCCGTGCGGCCAACCGCCGCGTGGAAATCAAGATTGTTCCAATCGCACAATCTGACCTGAACAACTAATTTAGCCCTTGCGCTAATCCGGTCATAACGGGCATCTCCTGCAAAAATTTGCAGAGGATGCCCGGATATGACCACCGTCAATTTTTCAATCGATCTTACAGGACGTACCGCCATTGTGACGGGCGCGTCCGCTGGCCTCGGGCGGCGATTCGCCAAGGTGCTGGCGGCCTGTGGCGCAAAAGTTGCGTGCACGGCGCGGCGCAAGGACAAGCTCGACGATCTGGTCGCCGAGATATCTGCCGAAGGCGGCACGGCGCAGGCCTTTGCACTGGATGTGCGCGATGCGGCGCAGCTCCAGGCGATCATTCCGGCTGTCACCGAAGCACTGGGTCAGCCCGACATCCTGGTCAACAATGCCGGTATCGTCGATGCCGAACATGCCACCCGGATGTCGACCGAGCTGATCGACGATGTGCTGGATACAAATCTGCGCAGCGTGTTCATCCTGTCGAACGAATTTGCCCGTCCGCTGATCGCGCAAAAAAAGCCCGGGCGGATCGTCAATGTCGCGTCCATCGCAGCGACGAGCTACAGTGGCGGCGGGGCAGCGCTCTATTCGACGACCAAGGCCGGCGTCGTTCGCATCACCGAAACCCTGGCGGTAGAATGGTCAAAATTTCATATCAATGTGAATGGCATTGCGCCCGGCCTGTTTGCCACCGACATGGCTGATGGCATGATCGAGCGCGCTGGCGATTTTTCTGTCCATTTCCCGCGCAAGCGTGTGGCTCAGCCGGAGCAAATGGATAGCAGCTTGCTTTATCTGGTGTCGCCTTCTTCGGACGCGGTGACCGGAACCGTGATCAAGATCGATGACGGCCAGGGATCTCGCTAAAACCGGGGTCTAGACCAGCTCGCCCCGAAGCAGCTTGGGCAGATCGCCGGTTTCGCCTTTCGCTTCCGCCATGAACTGTGCCTTGAGCGGCGGAATCCGCTGGACCAGACCGATGCCCATGCGCCGGATCTTTGACGAGGTTTCACCCGGCAGGCCAAACAGGCGGGTCAGCAGATCGGTGGACGCAGATACCATCATATTGTCGAGACTGCGCCAGCGGTCATAACGCGCGAGTATCTGGGTTTCGCCAAGATCAAGACCGGTGCGCGCGCCCTCGACCAGGCATTCGGTCAGCGCGGCAACGTCGCGCAGGCCGAGGTTGAGCCCCTGCCCCGCGATCGGATGGATGCCATGACCGGCGTCACCAATCAGAGCGAGGCGATCGGCGGTCAGATGGGAGCAATGGTGGAAACCCAGAGGATAGGTCTGGCGATCCGTGAGCAATTCCATGTCGCCAAGAAACCCTCCGGTCTTTTTCATCATTTCGGCGACAAAGGCCCGCTTGTTGATCTTCGCATAAGCAGGCCCGTCCTTTCGTGAAACCGTCCACACCAGCGCCGAACGGTGCTTGCCGTCCTCATCATCGAGCATCGGCAGGATCGCAAAGGGTCCGGACGGAAAGAACAGTTCGTAGGCGGTGTTGCCATGCGGCTTTTCATGCGTAATTTTGCATACAATAGCGCTGTGATCATATTGCCAGTGTGCCATGATGATCCCGGCTTCCTCGCGCATCCGGCTGCCGCGGCCGTCGGCGGCAACCAATAGCGGTGCGGATAGCTGCTCGCCGTTGTCGAGAGTGATTTCGACGCGATGTTCTTTGCGATCACAGGAGGCAACCTGGGCCGGCAAGTGGAGCGCAATGTCGGGATTGGCCTGAACGGCCTGAAACAAAAGCCGGTGAAGGACGGCATTTTCGACCATGATGCCCATCGGGCCTTCATCATCACCCGGCACAAAATCCAGTGCTCCAGGCTTCAATCCGTCGTTGACCAGTATCTTCCCGATATCACAGCCGTGCGGTCGCAGTTGCCCCGCGAGGCCAATGGCATCGAACATATTCCAGCTGGCGCTGTTGATTGCCGAGACCCGGCCATCGGTTTGCGGGTTTGGCAGGTTGGCCGGCTCAACACGGTCGATAATCGACACCCGCAGTCCGTGGGCAGCCAGCGTCAGCGCCTGGGTCAGGCCGATCATGCCCGCCCCCAATATGATGATATCGCTATTCCGAGAATCGAATCCCATGGAGACCGCCTTTCCGAGCCACAAATCTGTACACTAGGTAGGCATCGGCGGCGGGGAAAGAAAGGCAAATCCGGTAAAATATCGCCAAGAAACTTGACGGCGAGTCCCCGATTCGCGCAAAGGAGCAGATAGTTAATGCGTGCCTTCGGCTGGGGCGACGCACGGGAGTATATCATGGCGCAAAAAGCCAACGAAGCGAACTGGCGCGAGATCATGCGCCTCAGCCTGCTGCGCAGTGGTGCCCTGATCGGGGCCATCGCGATCTTTCTGACGACCGTGTTCCTGCTGCTGGCGCTGGCCAGCTATTCCCCCAGCGATCCGTCCTTCAGCACCTCCGCCGGCAGCGTCGACCATAATTGGATGGGGATTTTCGGCTCCTATCTGTCCGACCTGACATTGTTGCTGATCGGGCTGCCTGTGGTGATGTTCCTGCCGCTGCTGCTGTTGCTCGCCAACCGGCTGTGGCGCGACATTCCGCAGCCCGGCTGGAAACAGCAATTGCTCTGGTGCCTGCTCGCTGCCGTGCTGGTCGGAACCGGTCTCGCCCTGTGGGTTCCGGAACCGCAGATGGAACTGCCTTCCGGTCTGGGCGGTCTCACCGGCATGCTGCTGGCCAACGGTATCAGCGCCGGCCTCAACGCCATTTCGACGAGCTGGAGCGGCCTGATTTCCGGCCTGCTGATCGCCCTCACCCTGTCTGGCGGCCTGGCCCTCGGCTATTTCAGCCTGCGGCTGGACCGGCCGCTGTTCTCCGGTGCATCCTTGAAAATCCCGGCAATCAGAAGTCCGTTTGGGCCAAAGGAAGACGATCTGGTGATCGAACCGGACCGGTCCGGCATTGCCAAGCCCAAGCCGGAACCTACTCCGCGCAAGTCCGTCCAGCCCGACACCCGGCCGCCGCCGGAGATCAGCGACCGGGCACTGCCACCGAAGAAAGCCAGCGCCAGCAAAGCCAAGCAGGGAGACTTTTTCGGACCCTATGTGCTGCCGTCGCTGGACCTGCTGACCCCTGCGCCCCAGCAGAACAACAATGTGATCGACAAGGCCGGCCTCGAACGCAACGCACGCCTGCTGGAATCGGTGCTCGACGATTTTCACGTCAAGGGTACGATCAACGCGGTCCGGCCGGGGCCGGTGGTCACCATGTACGAGCTGGAACCGGCGCCGGGCATCAAGGCCAGCAGGGTGATCCAGCTGGCCGAGGATATTGCCCGCAACATGTCGGCGCTGTCGGCGCGCGTCGCCGCCATTCCCGGCCGCACGGTGATGGGCATCGAGCTGCCCAACGCCAATCGCGAAATGGTCGTGCTGCACGAGATGGTCGGTAGTGACAGCTTCGCCGAGCAGACCGGCAAGCTGCCGATCATCCTGGGCAAGAATATCTCCGGTGATCCGGTGATTGCCGATCTCGCGCCAATGCCGCATCTGCTGGTCGCCGGCACCACCGGCTCGGGCAAGTCGGTTGGCCTCAACTGCATGATTCTCTCTTTGCTCTACCGGCTCACGCCCGACGAGTGCAAGATGATCATGATCGATCCGAAGATGCTCGAACTGAGCACCTATGACGATATCCCGCATCTGCTGTCGCCGGTGGTGACCGAACCGGCCAAAGCCATTCGCGCGCTGAAATGGGCGGTCGAACAGATGGAAGAACGCTACCGGATGATGTCGTCCCTCTCGGTCCGGAACCTGGCCAATTACAATGAAAAGGTAAAGGCCGCAAAGGCCAAGGGCCAGCCGCTCGGCCGCCGCGTCCAGACCGGCTATGACCCCGAAACCTCGCGTCCGATCTACGAGGAAGAGCAGCTCGACTATGAAGTGCTGCCGCAGATCGTGATCATCGTCGACGAGCTGGCCGACCTGATGATGACCGCGGGCAAGGAAGTCGAATTTCTGATCCAGCGGCTGGCGCAAAAGGCGCGCGCCGCGGGCATCCACCTGATCATGGCGACACAGCGGCCCTCGGTCGATGTCATCACCGGCGTGATCAAGGCCAACCTGCCGACCCGGATCAGCTTCCACGTCACCTCGAAGATCGATTCACGGACGATTTTGGGCGAACAGGGCGCCGAGCAGCTGCTCGGCAAGGGCGACATGCTGTACATGCCCGGCGGCAAACAATTGACCCGCGTGCACGGGCCCTTTGTCTCCGATGACGAAGTGCGGCGGGTCGCCGACCACTGGCGCTCGCAGGGCCAGCCGGACTATATCCAGGCGGTCACCGAAGAGCCCGAGGACGGCAGCTTTGCCCTGGACGGCGCGGATCTCAGCGACAGCAAGGAAGACCGGCAATATACGCAGGCCTGCCAGATTGTCTTCGAGAGCCAGAAAGTCTCGACCAGCTGGCTGCAGCGGCAACTCAGGATCGGCTATAACACCGCCGCCCGGATCATCGACCGGATGGAAGAGGACGGGTTCATCACGCCGCCCAACCATATCGGTCGCCGCGAGGTGTTGCGCGATCAGCACGGCGAACCGCTCTAGCGGCGACGAATCGTCGGTTTCCTGACAGAGTGATTAAGCCATCGTTCAATCGCCCCTGGCTAGGCGGATAGCTAGTTAATCTGGAGTTTTTGTAATGTTGAAATATGGTTTCGCCTTGATCGCTGCGCCGCTGGCCCTGACAGCAAGCCTGCCCGCCACCGCGCAGCAAAGTCCGACCGACAGCCTGTCGAAAATCTCGACCCATTTGCGGTCGATGTCGACGATGACCGCGAATTTCACCCAGACCGATCGCAGCGGCCAGATGCTGACCGGAAAGCTAACCATCAAGCAGCCCGGCAGGATCCGTTTCGAATATCAGAAGGATGCCAACTTGCTGATCGTCGGGGACGGCAAGGCGCTGACCCTGATCGACTATGACGTGAACCAGGTCCAGCGCTGGCCGATCCGCAACAGCCCGCTTGCCGCTCTGCTCAATCCGGAACGGGACCTGTCAAAATATGGCAAGATCGTTCCGACTCGCAATCCGGCGGTGCTGAGCGTCGAGGTCAGCGATCCGAAGCGCCCGGAATATGGCGTGATTACAATGGTTTTCACCAAAAAACCCGGCGCGCCCGGCGGACTGATCCTGGATGGCTGGGTGTCGCTGGATTCGAAAAACAACCGCACCTCGATCCGGCTTTCGAACCAGAGATTCGGCGCCGCGGTCTCCAACAGCACGTTCAACTGGGATGATCCCCGGCGGAAAACCCGTCGCAAGCGGTGAACCGAGACAGGTTGCCGATCAGCAGAACAGGATAGCTGTTCCGTTCATATTCGCGACAGAAATGCCAACGTATAACTGATCACAGGATGAGAAGAGACAGTCAGGTTTTCCCCCTGTTACCTGACAAAAAAAGCTTCATCTCATCTTTTGCGTGACGAACGCGAGTTAGCCCCCACCTCCCAAATGCCCCCGGAGGTGGGGGTTTTACTTTCTCCACCTGACAAAATTACCCGCCGCCCGATTGCCTTTGGGCTTGGGTTTCCGCGCGAGCGTGGCTATCAGGCTCGACATGAGTGATAGCCTGAAAATCGTCAGCTGGAATATTAACAGCATCCGTGCCCGACTCGACATCGTCGAACGCTTTCTGACCGAGGAAGCGCCCGATGTTCTGTGCCTGCAGGAAACCAAGGTCCGCAACGAGCAGTTTCCCGAAGGAATGTTCCGGCGCCTCGGCTATAATCACCAGATCCTGAACGGCCAGCCGATGCACCATGGCGTGGCAATCATCAGCCGCGTGCCGCTGCACAAGGATGAACGATTCGACTGGCAGGACAATGGCGAAGCCCGTCATGTCGGCGCGGTGCTGCAGAACGGCGTGCGGATCGAGAATGTCTATATCCCGGCCGGTGGTGAAATTCCGGACCGCGACCTCAATCCCAAATTTGGCCAGAAGCTCGACTTCTTTGGCCGGATGACCGAGTGGTCGAAAAATCTCAAGGAACCGACGATCCTGATGGGCGACTTCAATGTCGCGCCGCTCGAGTCCGATGTCTGGAGCCACAAGGCCCTGGTCAAGGTCGTCAGCCACACCCAGATCGAGATCGACCATCTCTACCGGCTGCGCGATGCGCATGGCTGGGTCGATGTCGGTCGCAAGCTGATCCCCGATCCGGAGCGGCTCTACACCTGGTGGAGCTACCGCGCCAAGGACTGGCGAGCCTCCGACAAGGGCCGGCGGCTTGACCATGTCTGGGTCAGCCCGGAACTGGGCAACAAGGCAGTCAGCCATTCTGTCCTCGAAGACGCACGCAGTTGGGGCAAGCCGTCCGACCATGCGCCGCTGATCACGGAATTCGAATTTTGAACGCAGTGCCTCTTGACGAGGCCCGCAAGGCTGCTGCCCGCCGCGCAGCCCGCGCGATCGATGCGCTCCGCCGCGGCTGGCCGGTCGGCGTCGAGCCAGGCGGTGAGCGGCTGAACCTGCTGCCGGTCGAGACCGGCTCCCTGGACGCAGCGCTGCCATCGTCGGGCACCGTCTCCCTGCTGATTTCGGCGAGCCGGGCCGCCACCCTGAAACTGCTCAACCAGCTTGCCGCTGCCGACCCGAACCTGCCGATCCAGATTTCCATTCCGGCACCGGTCACCGCGGCAGAGATTATCGCCATCGTCGACCCGGTGCTCGACATGCAATATCCGATGAAGGGGCCGTTTCGCAGCGAGCCGCTGACCAATCCCGCCGCTGCCGAGGCGGCGATGGAACTGGCCCGCCATGCGGCATTGCTGCCCGCCTTCCTGATCGTCGACCAGGCCGAGGATGTGGTCGAGGCGGATGATGTCGCTGCCTATGCCGATTCCAGCGCACTGACGATCAGCGCCCATGCCCGGCTGCCGGTCGCGGCCAATGCCGAGGCGCATATCTACGGCTTTCGCAGCGACGCCGACGCCACCGACCATGTCGCACTGGTCGTCGGCAAGCGCGATGCCAGCACCCCGGTGGTGCGGCTGCACAGCGAATGCCTGACCGGCGACGTACTGGGCAGCCTGAAATGCGATTGCGGCCCGCAGTTGCACGCGGCGCTGGAGCAGATGGCCGAGGCGAGCTGGGGCATATTGCTCTATCTGCGTCAGGAAGGCCGCGGTATCGGACTGATCAACAAGCTGCGCGCCTATGCGCTGCAGGACCAGGGGTTCGACACGGTCGATGCCAACCAGCGGCTCGGCTTTGCCATCGACGCGCGCGATTTTTCAACCGCCGCCCGGATGCTGGAACTGCTCAATGTACCGAAGGTCAAACTGCTCACCAACAATCCGGAGAAAGTCGCCGGACTGGAAGGCTGCGGCATAACCGTCGAGAAGCGCCTGCCGGTCAAGATCGCCGCCAATCCACACAATGAATTTTATCTGGATACGAAGCGGGACCGGACCGGGCATCAGTTGTGAAATTCTGATGTCGGCCGTGGCTGCAGAGGCGAATGATAGCGATAGCTGACGGCCATTTCGCATTGAGTCGATGGACTGGCCAGACCGGATATGCAGCTACCAACTCTGGAATGACGGTCTGTTGCCCCTGGATATTTTAACCAAACCGCGTTCAGCCCTAATTCGGAAATAAGCTAGCAAGGTCACGCTCTGATACTCGAATAATCGTGAGACTGGCTCTGTATTTAATGCAAAATTTACCTCGGCTTAACTGTGAGAGACTACGATCACCGTGTTGATTAGTGATTGTACCAAGCGGAGTGAGCTTATTTTTTTCGAGGCAAACAATATACGCCGAAGTAAATACAGCTTACCAGCAGAACGGGTTTGAGCCATGATGAACTCGACTGAAATCAAACAGATGCTGGACGCGTTGCCGCTTCCGGTCTTTGCCAAGGCTGAAGACCATCGCTGGATATACGGCAATCAGGCTTTCGTCGAACTGATCGGTCTGGACGACTTCATCGGGCGGGACGACACCAGCCTGTTTGACGAAGAGCAAATCGCTGTCTTCTGGAGAGAAGACGATCTCGTGTTCAGTGGTGAGGCAAGTACGAGTTTTGAGGAAATCGGCGAAGGTACATTCGCGCTCACGCGAAAATTTCCGATAACGCTCGAAGATGGAAAGCCCGGTCTTATTGGCCTGATCATCGAAGCCGTGGCAAGCCCGGAAGATCTCAGGAAGATGCGCTCCGAGTACAAGACTGCCCAGGAAAAAAGCAATCTCCTGTTATCGCAATTGCAGAGCGAGGCGGACGACCACGCCTTGCGATACGAAAGACGTCTGCGAGATCTTGAGCGTGAACGCGAGACTGCCCAAAACCTGGCCCAGACCGATCCGCTGACAAAAGTCCGGAATCGCCTCGGCTTCCAGGCGGACCTGCAGTGGCTGTCCAAGCGTTATGAAGAGACGTCCAGTTCCTTCACACTTGCGTTCATCGACCTCGACGATTTCAAACATATAAATGATACATTCGGACATCAGATGGGGGATCGTATCCTGAGCAAGGTGTCTGAAAGGCTGAAATCTTTTGGTACCATTTTTTCGGTGTCCCGACTGGGTGGCGACGAGTTTGCCGTACTGCTGGAGTGCCCCGGGTGGTCAACACAACAGGTTGAAGAACAGCTTCAACGGATGGCAGATTTTGTTTTCCGGCCTGTTACCGAATTCAGGCGGGAAGTAGCCGCATCAGGCTCGTTAGGCTTCACAAGATACCCGTTCGACACAAAGAATCTCAGCGAGTTGAAACGCTTTGCCGATCTTGCCTTAATGAAGGCCAAGAATGCCGGTAAAGGCCGTATTCGAAAATTCGAGTTTTCGGACCATTCCGATGACTTGCGGCTGCGGCAACTTGAAGCGGGTCTGAGAACGGCACTCGAGCAACGCCAGATCTCCGCTGTATACCAGCCGATTTTTGATGCGCGTGAAGGAGGAATCCAGGGTGTAGAAGTCCTGGCCCGTTGGACGCATCCGGAACTGGGGCCCATTTCACCCGACGAGTTTATATTTATAGCCGGACGAATGGGTTTGCTGGTGCATGTGGATCAAATTATCCTCAGGCACGCATGCAATGAGCTGGCCGGGTTCGTCCAAAACGGCAGTATCGAATATTTCTCGGTCAATGCGAGTCCCAGCGATGTGGCTTCGCTCGGATATGCGAGGAATTTTCTCGATACGCTCTGGGAATTCAAAATCGATCCCGGCTCGGTCATGATCGAGATTATCGAGACCGCGGTCATGGAAAAATCGCAAACTGCCCGTAACAACCTCGAAGAATTGAACGCCGCCGGCATAAAAATCGCACTGGACGACTTCGGGAGCGGCTATGCGAATTACAGGACATTGCTGGACCTTCCCGTGAATGTCCTGAAAGTTGACCGCTCTTTGATCAACACGATCAACGATAAGCCGCACCTGATCGATTTTCTCGTTTCCATTCTCCATATGGCCCAAGCTCTCGGCGCCAGCACCGTATGCGAAGGCATCGAGACCAAAGAGGAGAAGATACTCGCGGAGACGCTCGGATTTGATGCGTTGCAGGGGTTTCTGGTCAGCAAGCCAATCGGCATTGCGGACCTGACGAAAGCGATCCAGTTCCAGAAGGAGAACAGGACGCCAACTGATCGGCAGCATGCCAGGTCGGCTAGCTGACTTTCCCGAGATTGTAGCCTTCGCCGCCACGGCCCGATACAGGCCAATATCGGCTTTCTGCCTGACGGATATTGTACCGGGTGGTAGCAATTGTGGCAGGGACAGGGATCGGAAAATCGCGCAAAATTGCCCGTTACGACTCCGTGACCACCAGACGGTATCCCACGTCAAGGTCTTCCAGTTCCATCAGATATCCGTAGCGCTCTTGCCATGCGCCGGAAACGAGATCCCGTTCCAGCCTTGCCAAAGCGCTCGACAGATTATCCAGCTTTGAAAAGGTGGATATCGCGGAACGAACCTTCGGATCGAGATAGGCGTGCGGGCGCCGCCAATAGGCACCCAGAAAGCCGTCGGTGCAATCGCGCGGAACCGGGACAATGCTGACTTGGGTATTGCCCAATATCCGATCGAATGTCTCCAGCCTTGGCATGATCGGCTGGTCGAGTTCTATGATTTCCGGGAAATAGTCCGCCAGCCAGAAATAGGGCGAAGCCGGGTCGAAGGTCAGTATCACCAGACGACCTCTGGTGACGCGGCGCATTTCGCGGAGGCCGGCCTCGAAATCCGACCAATGATGAACCGTCAGTACCGCCATCGCGGCATCAAATTGATCCTCGGCGAAAGGCATGGCTTCCGCTGCTCCCTGACAAGCAGGAGCAGAACCGGCGGTACGTTGGCGAATCATTTCGGCAGAGGGTTCCAGCGCGGTGACCATGCGATCATCGGGTTCATATGAGCCGGTGCCGGCCCCGACATTCAATACCGATCGTGCATCGCCAAGAGCAGCATGGATCGCTCGCACAATCCTGCTGTCCGGCTGGCGCTGGTGCGCATAACCGACACCGATCCGATCATAAACTGCGTTCATAGACATGAACTAGCAGTCCAGGACTGTGATTCACCAGCCGATTTCGTCCACTTGGCGATGGACACAGACGGCACTCCGAAGAACCAGCGAAAAACCTAGAACGGAACGTCGTCGTCGAGATCGCTGTCAAAAGCGCCGCCACCCTGGCCGCCGCCGGAGCCGCCGGTCTGGCCCCAGCCGCCGCCGGAACCGCCGCCACCCGATGGTGAGCCGCCGCCCTGACCACCGCCCCAGCCATCGCTGGAGCCGCCGCCCTGGCCACCGCCGCCGGGCTTGCTGTCGAGCATTTCCATTTTCGCGTCAAAACCCTGCAGCACGACATCGGTCGAATAGCGGTCATTGCCGGACTGGTCCTGCCATTTGCGGGTCTGCAGCTTGCCTTCGAGATAGACCTTGCTGCCCTTGCGCAGATATTTTTCGGCAACCCCAGCGAGGCCCTCGTTATAGATCGAGATATTGTGCCACTCGGTCTTTTCCTTGCGCTCGCCGGTCTGCTTGTCCTTCCAGCTTTCCGAAGTCGCGACGCTGAAATTGCAGACCTTGCCGCCATTGGCGAAGGTGCGCACTTCCGGATCCTTGCCCAGATTGCCTACGATGATGACTTTGTTGATGCCGCCGGCCATTCAATATTTCCTCTGAATTTTGTGTGTTTTTCGAGTCTCTGGCAACTCTTTACAAGCCGAGCGCGATAGCAGTCCAGTAAGTTATGCCCGCAGCCAAATATGCCAAGCCAAACAGGTATATCACCATGAAGGCCGGCCAGCGCCAGCCGTTGGTTTCGCGGCGGGTGACCGCGATGGTCGAGATGCACTGCGGTGCGAAGACAAACCAGGCGAGGAAGGCGAGCGCGGTCGGCAGCGACCAGCGGCTCTGCAGGCGTTCGGTCAATGATTTCGCTTCCGCTTCCTCGTCCGGCGCATCGATCGCATAAGTGGTGGCGAGCGCGGCGACCGCCACTTCCCGCGCGGCCATCGCCGGAATCAGGGCAAGCGCAATGTCGCGGTCGAAGCCGACCGGCTTGACGATTGGCGCGATGACATTGGCAATGCGCCCGGCCGCGCTATAGTCGACCTGGCTCATTGCACTGTCTTCGGGCACTTTCGGAAAGGTGAGCAACAGCCACAATACCACTGTTGCAGCGAAGATGATGGTGCCGGCACGGCGCAGAAAAATCCAGGCGCGTTGCCACAGGCCGATCAATATGTCTTTCATCAGGGGCATCTGATATTTCGGCATTTCCATCAGGAAACCGCTGTTCGGTCCCTTGGTGACAGTGCTGCGCAGCACCAGCGCAACGACCATCGCGCCGACAATCCCGAACACGTAGAGTCCGAACAGCACCAGGCCCTGCAGGCCGATGCCGGGACCCACACGGGTCGGCGGAATGAATGCGCCAATGATGATCGCGTAGACCGGCAGCCGCGCCGAACAGGTCATCAGCGGTGCCACCAATATCGTCGTCAGCCGGTCCCGGGAATCGGAGATACTGCGCGTTGCCATGATGCCGGGAATGGCACAGGCAAAGGAGGAGAGAAGCGGAATGAAACTGCGGCCGGACAGCCCGACGCTGGCCATCATCCGGTCCATGATATAGGCCGCCCTGGTCATGTAACCGCTGGCCTCGAGCAGCAGGATGAACAGAAACAGGATCAGGATCTGCGGCAGGAAGACGACCACCGATCCGACGCCGCCGATTGCTCCCTCGATGATGAAATCGCGTATGAATCCGGACGGCAAATTGGCCTCCACGGATGCGGCAACCCATTCGCTGGCGCTTTCGATCCAGCCGATCGGCGCCTCCGACCAGGCGAAGACCGCCTGGAACATGACGAACAGCACAGCGAACAGAATCAGCGGCCCGGCGAACGGGTGCAGGAACAGCGCATCGGCCCGTTCCGACCAGCGCCGGCCGGCGGTTTCGGAGACCACTGCGAGCCTGGCGATCCGCTTCGCCTGCATGCTCAGGCCATGATCGCGATCTTTCGGAGTGACCGGCTCGACATTCTCCGGCTCGTGCAGCAGGCGACTTTCCAAAGCGGAGGACAGATCCTCCAGTCCGCGACGCCGCACGGCGACGGTGGGAATCACGGGAACCCCGAGCTCTTGCTCAAGCCTTGCCGGATCGAGCGTCAGGCCATCCCGCTCCGCCAGGTCCATCATGTTGAGCGCCACGACGACCGGCTGGCCGAGCGCGATGACTTCGAGAGCGAAGCGCAGGTGATTGTCGAGATTGGCCGCATCGAGCACCAGGATGATCGCGTCGGGGCGGCGTTCGCCTTTCTGCAAGCCCATGATCACGCTGCGGGTGACTTCCTCGTCGGGGCTGGTCGGATCGAGGCTGTAGCTGCCGGGCAGGTCGACCAGTTCGGCGGGCCGGCCGTCGGCAAAGGCAAAATGACCGGATTTGCGCTCGACGGTCACGCCGGGATAGTTGGCGATCTTCTGCCGCGCGCCGGTGAGCGCGTTGAACAGGGCACTCTTGCCGGAATTGGGGTTGCCCGCAAGGACAATGAGAGGCGCGATTTCCGACATCGATCAGGCGGCGATCGTCACCGAGACGGGGCTTACCGATATTGCCCGGGCGTGTGATTTGCGCACCGCGATCATCATCCTCCCGACCTTGAGCGCGATCGGATCATTCATCCCGAACATACCCTTGTACAGCTTTTCCACGGACACGCCGGTGTCGATGCCCAGCGCCCGCAAACGCCGTCCCTCGTTGTCGGAAATGGCCGTCCAGTCGATTGCTACGATTTCCGCGCGTTGCCGGAGAGACAGCAGGTCCAGGGTGGTGGATGGTGGCATAAATATCGAAACTCGAGCTTTCTAGTTGCGATTGATTATCAATATTGATTAGATTTGGCGAGTCTTTTTGTCAGATCATGATCAAAGCGAGTTGCGAAGCCGCGCACGGCTGCTGCTGCAGATGAAGTCAGGCTCCGCGATACCGCAGGCGGCCGATGAAGCGCGCCACGCTGAACCGGTCGCCGCCGCGGCCGGTGACCCTGGCCTTGACCTTCTCGAACTGCATGACATTTTCGATCCGGCGATCGAGGAAGGCGCGCGTTTCGGCAAAATTTTCGCTGTCATCGTCCAGAAAAACGCTGATCGTGCTGCCATAGACTCCGGAAAGCAGGGTGCGCTTGGTATAATGATTAAAGTCGGTGGCGGTGTCCCCCGCGAGACGCCACATCCTGTCGGCCGCCCGCCAGCCCATTTTGGCAGCGCGGCGCAAATGCGGCGGTGCCGCCAGGATCGCCAGCGCACGCCGCAGCCCTTCGCGATGTGCTTCCAATGCTTCCAGCCGCGCTTCGACCAACGCCTTGATCCGCAGCCGGATTTTCATCGCGGCCAGTTCGTCGGCGCTATATTTGGCCGCCATTTGCTCGTCAATCGCCTGAAACCAGGCATCAATCATGTCGACCGGCCCGTCATTGAAGGCCAGTCTGGCAAGGTCGGTATCTACCCCGGCGAGGTCGGCAGCGGCCAGCACCGCCTTCTCGTTCCAGCCGTCGAATGCCGCCTGCGCCGCCAGTTCGGGCGCGAGAAAGCTGCGCACCTCGTCAAGGGTCGGATCTTCGGGAAGCGATGCGGGCATGGGAGTTCCTTTGAAATCAGAGCTATCGATATAGACAGAAATTGCTCGGTTTCAAACCATTGCATTTGCTCCTGCGGTCTCTTAACTGTCTGATTAACAATCCATGCCTCTTCTTTCAGGGAATTCCATCTTGACCACATTATTTGATCCGATCACTCTTGGCGCCATCGAAGCCCCGAACCGCATGTTGATGGCACCGCTGACCCGCTGCCGCTCCACCATGGAACACGTCCCGACACCGATCATGGGCGAATATTATGCCCAGCGCGCCGGTGCCGGTCTGATCATTTCGGAAGCGACCGGAATCAGCCAGCAGGGCCTGGGTACGCCTTTCGCACCGGGCATCTGGAACGAGGCGCAGACCGAGGCCTGGAAGCCGGTGATCGAACAGGTCCATCAGGCCGGCGGCCGGATCATCTGTCAGCTCTGGCACATGGGGCGCATCGTCCATTCCGACTTCCTGAACGGCGAAAAGCCGGTGTCCGCTTCAGCGACTACCGCACCAGGCAGCGTCCGCACCTATGCCGGCAAGCGCGACTATGTCGAAGCACGGCCGCTGGAAATCAGCGAGATTCCCGGCTTGCTCGACGATTATCAAAATGCTGCGGAAAATGCCAAAAAGGCCGGCTTTGACGGGGTACAGCTGCACGCCGCCAACGGCTATCTTATCGACCAGTTCATCCGCTCCGGCACCAATCTGCGGACCGATGAATATGGTGGGTCGGCGGAAAACAGGGTTCGCCTGCTCGGCGAAGTGACCCAGCGGCTGGTCGATGTCTGGGGCGGGGACCGCGTGTCCGTGCGGCTGTCTCCCAATGGTGACTCGCAGGGTGCGGACGACGCGACGCCGGTCGAGACCTTTACCACCGCCGCGAAACTGCTCGACAGTATCGGTATCGCGTTTCTCGAGTTGCGCGAGCCGCCTGCCCACGGCACCTATGGCAATACCGATGTACCCGCGGTTAGCCCGGACATCCGGCCGGTGTTCAAGGGCCCGCTGGTGCTCAACAGCGACTATTTCTACGAGAATGCGACGGCAGCGCTGGCCGAAAACAAGGCTGACGCGATCAGCTTTGGCCGGACCTTCATGACCAACCCCGATCTGCCAGAACGCTTTCGCAGCGGCGCAGAGCTCAACCCGATCGATTTCACACCGACCTGGTACAGCCAGGGTGAGGAAGGATATACCGATTATCCGACGATGGAGGAGAAAGCGAAGGTCAGCGCCTGAGCGGTTTCCGGCCGCCTCGATTGCAGCCTAAAAGGAGCTTTTGAGGCGGCGGAACATATCCTGGACAGCTGATTCGGCTTCCATTTCCCGTTCCATATTCATCGAGAGGCGTTGCAGGCGCTGGAACAATTCTTCGCTGGCCAGGACAATCTGGCGCGCCTCTTCCGGAAACCGGTCGGACATCGAATGGTCGGTGACGGGCGAACTGCCGAGCGCGCGGTCATGGTTCCAGGTTTCTCCCGCAGACAGCTCTCCGCTGTTCACGGCCTTCTGGTTCAAGAGCCACGCGATGCAGTGCATCAGTCTGGTCGTCACCTTCAGCGACTCACAGGAAAAAGAAACGGCGAGCTGGTGGTCCGGATCGGACTCTTCGTGGAAACGGCCCGATTCAAAATAGGAACGCGCTTCATCCGCAAGCAGCATAGCTTCGGTATAAAGTGCGTCGATCAATTTCATTGTCAAAAGCGATTCACGAACATCCATTTACGTTTCGTAGCAAGAAACCGGCTTGGATTGACAGTTAATTCTGGGCACCGGATCGCCCCGAAAGACGTTTGTTCCAAACTGACACGCGGGAGATTCCGGGGTTAACTGGTGGACAGTTCTGGTTAACGTCTGGCTAGGCCGCAGAACCGCAAGCAGATCAGGCAATGATGTCGGGAATGAGCTGGTTCTCGAGCATGATGATACGATCGCGCAATTGCAATTTTCTTTTCTTGAGTCGCGCTGTCCGGAGCTGATCCGGACTGCCTGCTTTGACCAGCGCGGCAATGGCTTCGTCGAGGTCGCGATGTTCAATTTTCAGCAGTTCGAGCCGCGTTTGCAACTCCTCATCGCTCATCCCCATTCTGGATCAATCTCCCCCTTGCGCCGGTGCAACAAATTTGCAATCTTAACCCTATTCATGGTTCAAGTCTAAACCAAGACAATTTAACTATGAAGCCGGAAGCCAAGGCCTGTTGGCCAAATCTATCAGGAAAGGAACTTTGATCCTCTTTCATTTTCAGAAACACCATTTTTGAGGAGACTTTAATGATTCAGAATCACCTGTCAGCATTGCGCAAAAAGCATGAAGCCCTGGACCGCAAGATCAACGAAGAAGAAACCCGGCCCCTTCCCGACACGATTCGAATCCATAGTCTGAAGAAAGAGAAGCTCAGATTGAAAGAGGAACTGCTGGATTAGCCAGGAGCCTGCGACGGCAACACGACTAGCCTGATAAATATAACATCCATTTTGGCGCAGACGCATTTATTCTGCATCGCGCTCCCGCGGCCTTTCTGCTAGGCGTAAATCATGCCAACAACAGACCCTTCGAGCACCAAGACTGCCCGCAATATCCTGACCGGCCTCAGGACGATCATGGCGTCGCGCGGCAACGCCCAGACCAAATTGAACAGGGTGGTGAATACTATCGCGAAAGCGGTGAACAGCGAGGTCTGTTCGATATATCTCCGCCGCGAGGGCGTACTGGAACTGTTCGCCACGCGCGGGCTGAATGCCGAAGCGGTCCATGTCACCAAACTGGCCATGGGCGAAGGGCTTACCGGCTATATCGCCAAGAATGTCGAGACGCTGAATCTCGACGAGGCGGCGAGCCATCCCGATTTCCAGTATCGACCCGAAACCGGCGAAGAAAAATTTCACAGCTTTGCCGGCGTGCCGATCATCCGCAACCAGCAAGCGATCGGCGTCCTATGCGCCCAGCATGTCGAACCACGACGCTATTCCGAGGTGGAGATCGAAGCCTTTGAAACGGCTGCTATGGTACTGTCGGAACTGATCTCCAGCGCCGATTTTGTTGATGACAATCTGGCAGAGGAAGCCGCTTCGCTGGACAATGGCGCCAATCGTCTGAGCGGGCTGCAACTGGTCAAGGGCAAGGCCAGCGGCCATGCGGTCTTTCACCAGCCACGGGTAAAAATCGAACATACGGTGGCGGAGGATACCGAGGCCGAACGGCACCGCGTCTATTCGGCTTTCGACAAGATGCGCGACCAGATCGACCAGATGACCAGCCAGGCGGAATTCGGGGTCGGCGGCGAGCACGAGGAGGTGCTCGAGACATACAAGATGTTTGCCTATGACGAAGGCTGGAGCCGGCGCATCAACGAGGCCATCGACAGCGGCCTGACGGCGGAAGCGGCCATCGAAAGAGTCCAGCAGCATACCCGCATGCGCATGCGGCAGATCGACGACCCGTTGCTGGCAGAGCGCATGCATGATCTGGAAGATCTGGCCAACCGTCTGCTACGCATCGTTTCCGGACAGATGGGCACGGCGGCCAAAATGGGGCTGCGGGAGGACACGATCCTGATCGCGCGCAATCTGGGCCCGGCGGAACTGCTGGAATATGACCGGCGCCGGCTGAAAGGCGTTGTGCTCGAAGAAGGCTCGCTGACCGCCCATGTGACGATCATTGCCCGGGCGATGGGTATCCCCATCCTCGGTCAGGTCAAGAACATCCGTCAGGTCGTACGGGAAGACGATCACCTGCTGCTCAATGTGGACGAGAATGTCGTTTTTGTCCGCCCCGGCCCCCCGGTGGTCGAGGCCTTTGAAGCGCAGCTGGAGCTAAGCCAGAAAAAGCGCGCCGCCTATTCCGAACTGCGCGACAAGGAAGCGATCACCAGGGACGGCGTGCGGATCACGGTCAATATCAATGCCGGCCTGCGGGACGATCTGGCCATGCTCAGCCTGACCGGTGCCGACGGCATCGGACTGTTCCGGACCGAATTGCAGTTTCTGGTCGCCGCGAACATGCCGGGACGGGCGGGCCAGACCCGTTTCTATCGGGATGTACTGGATGCGGCCGGCGACAAGCCGGTCATATTCCGCACCATCGACATCGGCGGGGACAAGCCCCTGCCCTATTTTCAGACGAGCGACGCCCGAGAGGACAATCCGGCGATGGGCTGGCGCGCGATCCGTATCGGCCTTGAACGGGATGCCCTGATGAAGGTTCAGGCCCGGGCGCTGATAGAGGCAGCAGCCGGCCGCAAGCTGAACGTGATGTTTCCGATGGTCGCCGAGCCCTGGGAATTTGACCAGGCCAAGGCGGTATTCGAAAACCAGCGCGCCTATCTGCTCGGCCAGAAAAAGCGACTGCCTTCGCAAATCCGCTATGGTGCCATGCTCGAGGTCCCGGCGCTGGCGGAATGCCTTGACCTGATGGCGGGCCGGCTCGACTTTCTCTCCATCGGTACCAATGATCTCACCCAGTTTCTGTTTGCCGCAGACCGCAGCAACCCCAAGCTGGCCGAGCGGTTCGACTGGATGAGTCCGGCCATTCTCAGGTTCCTCAACCGCGCATCAAACAATGCTGCGCTGTTCGAGATTCCTCTCGGCGTTTGCGGGGAGATGGGCGGCCGCCCGCTGGATGCTCTCGCGCTATTGGGACTGGGCATCCGCAGCCTTTCGATCACACCGGCTTCGGTTGGCCCGATCAAGGCCATGGTCCGGTCACTGGATCTCGCTCAGGCCAAGCTCGAGATCGAGGCGATCTTGAAGGAAGCACCCGAGGAGCCAAGAGTGCGGCTGGAAAAATGGGCAAATCAGCACGATGTCGATCTGGGTTGATCAATTTCCATCGGATCGGCCGGCAATTTTTCCGCAGATGCACCGAATTCGATGAAATGCAGCAATTTCGCCATGATAGCCATTGACTTTTGCTGCCCAAACTGGCTTTTTTCAGGGGAATATCCGGGGAGTGCGAAAAGGGTCGCAAATTGATCCGGCCAAGGGAGTTTCGAGTGGCCGAAGATAGTAATGACGACGAAAATGTTGAACTGAATCTGCATAACACAGGTCAATTGTTGCGCCGTGCGCGTGAGCAGAAAGGCCTGTCGCTGGAAGATATTGCCAAAAAAACCAGAATCCCGCACCGCCATCTGGCGTCGATCGAAAGCGGTGATTTTGAAGCCCTTCCCGGACGGACCTACGCCATCGGCTTTGCCAAATCCTACGCGAGAACCGTCGGTCTGAGCGACGCATCGATCGGCAGCCAGTTGCGCGCCGAAATGGATGAACAGGGTCATACCGCATATCCGGCCGAATCCAGCGGATATGCTCCGGCCAACCCTTCGAGTATTCCGCCACTCTATCTGGCATGGACCGCCGGCGGCATCGGGATATTGGTGCTGGTCGGCTATCTGGTTTGGCGCACCCTGATCCTCAATCCGGATGATATAGCGCCGCTGGCAGAAACCGAAAATGCCGCTCCGGCTGAATCGGTTCAGACGGATTCTGTTCCGCAGAATGTCCAGGAAAGTGCGACGACCGCTTCAATTGAAGGCACCGTCGTTCTGACAGCAACCGAACCGGTATGGATGCAAATCTATGATGCCGAGGGCAAGCGCCTGTTCGAAAATGAAATGGCCGCCGGCGACACGTTCACGGTTCCGGCAGACGCCGACAATCCGCAGATTCTTACAGGGCGCCCCGATGCTCTGACTGTTACCATAGACGGCCAGGTCGTCCCGCAACTGGGTACCGGGGAACGGACAATCAAGGACGTCGGGGTCAGCGCAAAAGCTTTGCTTGCCCGGGACAACATACGCAATCCGGCAGCTGACCTGTCGCCCGAATGAACAATGCATCGACCGGCAGGCGAAGCGGCGGACGGGTGCAGCGGGCCAGTTCGCCAGCATAATTTTCTTTACCTTTCAGACTAGTATATGGTTAATGCAAGAGAATTCAGCGGAGGCCTCGATGACGAAATTTGGTATCACAATCCTGCTCGCCGGCTTGCTTGTCAGCGCGCCCGCATCGGCTCAGAACGCGAATGTAGACGTGCGTGTAGACAGGCTGGAGCAGGAAATGCGCGCTGTTCAGCGCAAGGTTTTTCCCGGCGGTTCATCCCGCTATTTCGAACCGGAAATTACGGCAGAGCGTGATCCGGCATCGCCCGCGACGTCGATCACGACATCAGCGGTCAGTGACCTGATCGCACGGGTCGACGCGCTGGAAGCCAGCTTGGCCAATCTCACCGGCCAGGTCGAGGAAAACGGGTTCCGGCTGAAAAAAATCGAGGACAAGTTGGCCGCCGCAGAAGCAGTTCCGGCCAGCCCCACGGCACTGCTCCCCACCCCCAAACCTTCTGCACAGGCAGCGGATGCTGCGCCAGATCCCCAGCGCGTCGCCGCCGTCGCAGCCATCATCATGCCCGATTCCGGCGATGCGGCGGAAGACGCCTATATTTACGGCTATCGCCTGTGGGACGCCAAATTCTATCCCGAAGCGCAGATGCAGCTGAAAAAGATGGTCGAGGAACATCCCGGCCATCGACGCGCCAGTTTTGCCCAGAATTTGCTCGGTCGCGCCTATCTCGATGACGACAAGCCGGCACTGGCGTCGGTAGCCCTGTACGAGAATTACCAGAAAAGGCCGCGGGGCGAACGCGCGCCGGACAGCCTCTATTATCTCAGCACGGCGCTGGTCCAACTGGGCAAGAAAGACGATGCTTGCCGGGTTCTGGCGGAAATGCAGGATGTGTATCCCGAGGTTGCCGGCGGCCGGCTCGCGGATAGCGTGGCATCAGGCAAGGCCGCCGCCAACTGCAAGTAGATCATGGATGACGATGTCGCCTCGCTTCACACACGGTTCGAGGAGGCGCTTGATCGACTGATTCCCGATTTTCGATCCAATGACCAGAAACTGGGCCTCGCGGTTTCCGGCGGCCCAGACAGCCTCGCGCTGCTGCTGCTTGCCTTTGCGGCCTGCCCGGACCACATTGCTGCGGCGACGGTTGATCACGGCTTGCGGCCGGCCGCGCGCGCGGAAGCGGAGTTTGTTGCATCCCTGTGCCGGGAACGCGGTATCCCGCACAAAATCCTGCGGCCGGTGGTTCCGATCCGCGGCAGCATCCAGAGCGCGGCACGACGGGCTCGCTACGGATTGCTGCACGACTGGATGAGGGAAAACCGGATCCAGTGGCTCGCCACCGCCCATCACGCCGATGACCAGCTGGAAACGATGATCATGCGGATTTTGCGCGGCAGCGGTATCGACGGGATGTCCGGCATCCGGGAAAAACGGACCAATATCATTCGGCCGCTGCTGCATTTTCAAAAAGCCGAGCTGGAATCCTATGTCGCTGGCCAGGGCATCGAGGCGGTCAACGATCCGTCCAATCACGACCAGGGCTACGACCGTGTGCGGGTCCGCAACGCGCTCCACGATCTGGAAGGATTTGACACCAGGCTAGCGAGCCAGAGCGCCAGCGCTTTGGGCGCGGCGCGCGAGGCGATCGAATGGATCGTGGAACGGCTGGCCGCCGACCATATCGCCACCAGTGAGCCAGGCTGCACGCTCTCCCGGACGGAGTTTCCGCCCGAAATCCGGCGGCGGCTGTTGCTCAAATGCCTGCATATTTGTGACCCTGCCCTGTCGCCGCGCGGCAGCCAGATCGATCAGACGATTCTGGCCCTGGAAAAGGGCGAAACCGTCACACTGGGGGACATATTGTGCCGGGGCGGCAATAGCTGGCGCTTCCAGCCCGCTCCAAAGCGGCGGAACAGCTGAATTTTTGGTCGAACAATGGTTTGATCCCGGTCCAATGACTGTGATCGGTAAAAACATTGGTCCGTATATTGTCATCCGCCGCAAAAGGCCTATCTTTAGAGGACTGATAAAATCGCGGCGGGATGCCTATCATCCGCGGCGACCATGATGACAGGACAAGATGCGTAATGAATGACGAACAGGATCCCAAAGAAAATCCTTGGATGAAGAGCATGTTCATCTGGGCCGGCGTCATCGTCGCGCTTTTGCTTACCGTTTCGATGTTTGGCGCTGGCGCTGCCTCAGAAGCCGGTACCGGCATTAGCTATTCCTCCTTCCGCAACAAGGTCGAAGAAGGCAGCGTGAAGAGCGTGGCCATCGCGCCCGACAAGATCACCGGCGAACTCACCAACGGCGACATGTTCACCACCACCCCGGTTGGCAGCGATCCGTCGCTGGTGACGCTGCTGGACGAAAAGGGCGTCGAATATAGCGGCAAGGCACAGGAACAGGCCAGCATCTGGCAGATCATTCTCGTGCAGTCCCTGCCCTTCCTGCTGATCCTCGGTATCGCCTTCTTCGTGCTGCGCCAGATGCAAAAGGGCAGCGGTTCCGGAGCAATGGGCTTTGGCAAGTCAAAGGCCAAGCTGCTGACCGAAAAGCAGGGCAAGGTTACGTTCCAGGACGTGGCGGGTATCGACGAAGCCCGCGAAGAGCTGGAAGAGATTGTCGAATTTCTGAAAAATCCGGGCCGCTTTGCCAAGCTGGGCGGCCAGATTCCGAAAGGCGCGCTGCTGGTCGGTTCGCCGGGTACAGGTAAAACTTTGCTGGCCCGCGCCATTGCAGGCGAAGCCGGCGTTCCCTTTTTCTCCATTTCCGGTTCGGATTTTGTCGAGATGTTCGTCGGCGTCGGCGCCAGCCGCGTCCGCGACATGTTCGAGCAGGCCAAGAAAAACGCACCGTGCATCGTCTTCATCGACGAAATCGACGCCGTCGGTCGCCATCGTGGTGCCGGACTCGGCAACGGCAATGACGAGCGCGAGCAGACGCTGAACCAGCTGCTCGTCGAAATGGACGGCTTTGAAGCCAATGAAGGCATCATCATTATCGCCGCAACCAACCGTCCCGACGTGCTCGACCCCGCGCTGCTACGTCCCGGCCGGTTTGACCGGCAGGTCGTGGTGCCGCGCCCCGACATCGAAGGCCGGGAAAAAATCCTGGCGGTGCATATGAAAAAGGTGCCGCTGGCTCCCGACGTCGATGCCCGCACGATCGCGCGCGGCACGCCCGGTTTCTCCGGTGCGGATCTCGCCAACCTTGTCAACGAGGCAGCCCTGATGGCGGCCCGCCGCGGCAAGCGCATGGTCGCGATGAGCGAATTCGAGGATGCCAAGGACAAGGTCATGATGGGCACCGAACGCAAGTCGATGGTGATGACCGACGACGAGAAGAAGATGACCGCCTATCACGAAGCGGGCCATGCGATTGTGTCGGTTCACGAAGATGCATCCGATCCGATCCACAAGGCGACGATCATCCCCCGCGGGCGCGCGCTTGGCATGGTCATGCGCCTGCCCGAGCGGGACAATTACAGCTACCACCGCGACAAGATGCATGCCAATCTGGCGGTATCCATGGGCGGCCGCGTCGCCGAGGAAATCATCTTCGGCCATGACAAGGTTTCTTCGGGTGCCTCCAGCGATATCCAATATGCCACCAAGCTGGCGCGCGACATGGTCACCCAGTGGGGCATGTCCGAGGAGATGGGACCGCTGCAATATGAAGAGGAGCAAGGTGAAACCTTCCTCGGCTACTCGCAGTCCCAGCGTGTCCATATGTCCGACGAGACCGCGAAGAAAATCGATCTGGAAATCCGCAAGCTGATCGACGACAGCTACGCACGGGCGAAGCATATTTTGACCAAGCATGATGACCAGTTGCACGCACTCGCCAATGCCCTGCTCGAATATGAAACCCTGTCGGGCGACGAAATTGACGAACTGGTCAAGAACGGAAAGTTCCACCGGCCGGGTGGCGATGTCATCAAGCCGGCCGCGGTACCGACAATCGGCACGACCATCCCGAAAGCCGGGCGGAAAAAGAAAGGACCGTTTACCGATCCCAAACCGCAGGGCGCCTGATCCGTCCGTCACTGACGCAAACGAATTCAAGGCAAAAGAAAAGGCCGCTCGGGAATATTCCCGGCGGCCTTTTCTTTTGTCTCCAGCAATTCTGCCGCGCTATGCGTGCAGTTTAGCGGCGGCCGTAATCTCCGGCGACTCCGGCACTGCGTGGCGGTGCGGCAGCCGTAAGACGGAGCGCTTCTGCCGACTGGCTGATCGAACCGATTTCGTCCGGCGTATCGTCGTCGTCGATCAGAACCTTCTGCAGTGACTGGACCAGGCTTTCTTCCAGATCCTTCGGCTTGATCGTTTCCTCTGCGATTTCGCGCAGCGCAACAACCGGATTTTTATCGCGATCGCGATCGACGGTCAGCTCTGCGCCGCCCGAAATCTCGCGTGCGCGTTGCGCAGCGAACAACACCAGATCAAACCGGTTTGTAACTTTATCAACGCAATCTTCAACCGTAACGCGAGCCATAAGGCGCTCCTGATTCTGCAAACTTTTGGAAAGAGGCTGTCATTTAGGGAGATCGGCGGAATTTGTCAACAAATCCGGACGCGCTCCGGCATGCGCCGGCAAACCCGTTGGCAATCTAATGGTTTGTCGCTGCGCCGATGTTATTCTATGTCCGGACAGGATGGAAAACACCAAAGTGAAAGCGCAACGGTCACAACCCGATGCACCGCAATGGTTTGAAGTCGGCAGCAACCGGCTGCGGCTTTTTCACCAACCGGCAGAGCGCCTTGCCGCACTGGTAGAGACGCTTGATGCGGCGGAACAAAGCCTCAAACTGTTCTTCTACATGTTCGAGGATGATCGCCTGGGCCGGATGGTCCTCGGCAAACTGATTGCCGCCTGTGAACGGGGCGTGGCGGTCGAAATGATGGTCGACAGTTTCGGGTCCAACGGGACACCCCGGAAATTTTTTGATCCGTTCATAGGGGCAGGCGGCAAATTCCGGATATTCAGCCCCCGCTTTTCAACCAGCTATTTTGTCCGGAATCACCAGAAAATGGTCATCGCCGATGACCGCCGTGCCCTGCTCGGGGGATTCAATATTGCCAATGAATATTTCAACATGCAGGAACCGGACGATGACGGGAATCCGGTCGACACCAGCTGGGAAGATCTCGGCCTGGCGATCGACGGACCGGAGGTGGCCAATCTTGCCAGCTACTATCGCGTTCTTTCCGACTGGGTGTACCAGCAAAATGGCAACATGCGTTCCCTGCGGAAGATGGTCCGGCAATGGGATGCCGGACAAGGGCGGTTCCGATGGCTTCTGGGAGGCCCTAGCAACCGCCTGAGCCGCTGGGCCGGTGCGATCAAGAAGGATCTTGAAAACGGCCGCAGGCTGGACCTGGTCACCGCCTATTTTTCGCCCGGTCAAGGGCTGCTGCGGCGGATTGGCGGCCTGTCCAAACGCGGCGGCCAAAGCCGGCTCATCTTGCCCGGCAAAACCGACAATGCGGCGACCATCGGGGCCAGCAGACTGCTCTATGGCTATCTGCTCAAGCGACGCGCGCGGATTTACGAATTTCAGCCGCGACTTCTCCATACAAAATTGGTGATCGTCGACGATGCCGTCTATATCGGATCCGCGAATTTCGACTTGCGCAGCCTGTTTATCAATGTCGAAATGATGCTGCGCATCGAAGATGCCGGCTTTGCCGATCATGCCCGCGCCGTGATCGATATCTTGCAGAAAGAAGCGGAAACGATCACGCCGGAGCTGCACGGATCGCGCCGGTCACTTCTCAACCGCCTGCGCTGGACCATATCCTATTTTCTCGTCAATACGCTCGACTATCGGATCACGCGCCGGTTCAATTTCGGTTCCGGGAAATAGGGATTGCTTGATGGAGACAAGCGCTTCGGCAAACGGGCCGGGGCCATCCGTCGCAACAGATGAATCATTCACCGCAAACGGTCATTTTCCCCCTGTTCAGACAGCGGTGCCCGGTTAGAAGGATTTATGAACATTCCAACAGCAGGCAGTCGACATATCTTAAGGCATTTTCGGCATATAGGAATGATATTGCTGTCCGTCAGCTTGACCGCCTGTGTGTCTGCGCCCAACCGTCCGCAACCTCAGCAGGCCAAGGCGCCACCGCCGATATATCAGAATCGGCCGCCGTCCGGACCGACGCGCATCGACGCGGCGCGTGAACAGCCCAATCCTGCTCTGGTCCGGGAAATCCAGGAACTTTGGCGGACGTTTCCGGGCAAGACCGGCATCGCCGTCAAGCGGATCGACGGGGAATGGGAATTCGGGTTCCGGTCTGATGAATTATTTCCCCAGCAGAGCGTCTCCAAGCTTTGGGTAGCGATGACCCTGCTCGACAAGGTCGACCAGGGCAAGGCATCGCTGTCCGACGCAATTCGCATTGGCAAGGACGACCTGACAGTCTTCCATCAACCGATGGCAGCGGAAGTGCAACGGAACGGCGCGGTTACCAAAAGCGTCTATACATTGCTGGAGATGGCGCTGGCGAGCAGCGACAACACAGCAAATGACGCCTTGCTTCGTCATGCCGGCGGACCCGAAGCCGTCCGGAGCTTTGTCGCCAAGAACTCGCTCGGAAAAATTCGCTTCGGACCCGGCGAGCGATTGTTGCAAAGCGGCATTGCCGGGATGGAGTGGAAGCAGGACCTGTCCTACGGTCGGACATTCTATGCCGCCCGCGCCAGAATCCCGGTCGAGCAGCGGCGGCAATCACTTGATGCCTATCTCGCCGATCCCGTCGACGGTGCCAGCCCGATTGCAATCGCCCGCGCTCTCGACAAACTGGCCCGCGGCACGCTGCTCTCCGTCAATTCAACCAAATTGCTGCAATCGATATTGAAACGCACGCGCAGCGGCCCGAACCGGCTGAAGGCGGGCGTGCCCTCAGGATGGGAATTTCTGCACAAAACCGGAACCGGGCAAGTGCTGGGCCCCGTTGCAACCGGGTATAATGATATTGGCATCATGACCGCGCCGGACGGCACGCGCTATGCGGTGGTTGTGATGCTGGGCGATACGACCGCCTCGATTCCCGAGCGCATGCGCCTGATGCAGGCGGTGACCCGGGCCGTGGGCCGCTATCACCCGGGCTAACGCCTATTCGCTGGCAGCTGGCTCGGCATTCTGATTCTCGATCGAAGGCGGCGGTGCATTGCGTTCGTCAAGCATTTCTGCCGCTTCATCCAGCGCCTTGGCTTCGCCGACGGTGACGCCGCCGGGGCCTGGATCGTTCTGGGCCGGGCCGCAGGCGACCAGTCCGGTCATAATCGCGACACTGAACAGGTTTCTCATGACTTCTCCATAAAAGCTATTCCGCCTGGACCAAAGACAAAAAAAAGGGCCGTCCGAGGACCGCCCTTTTTCTTAAAAGAATCAGAAAGCTTATTCAGCTGCTTCTTTAACAGCATCTGCAGCTTCACCAGCGGCATCAGCAGCTTCGTTAGCAGCATCAGCGGCTTCTTCGGTTGCTTCTACAGCAGCTTCGCCCATGGCGTCTGCAGTGCCTTCAGCAGCATCCATGGCATCATCAGCGGCTTCTTCAGCGGTTGCTTCGGTGCCTGCTGCGTCTTCTGCGCCAGCTTCAGCATTGTCAGCGCCGGAACATGCGGCCAGGCCGAGTGCAGCGGCGAAAACGATTGACGTTGTAACTTTTTTCATTGGGATAACCCTCTATTATATTCCTCAAAAACCACACAGGCCGGAAGTACTTTGCCTCCTTCGGCCTGCGGTGCGTATCTTTAGCGATATCCCGTAATGAACGCAATGAAGAACCTGTTCAGCCACTTTCCTGAATTGGGAATTGTAGCGGATCGGTGCTCTCCGACAAAAGCCGAATGGCAAAATCTAGCTGATTGACCAGATATAAAGATTTCTTTATATAGGCTTTTGTCATGGACGATATATTGAACATTTTCAGGGCGCTCGCCGACCCGACCCGTTTGCGAATCATGCTGTTGCTGCAAAAGATGGAACTGGCGGTCGGCGAGCTCGCCCAGATTCTCAACCAGAGTCAGCCGCGCATCTCCCGGCACATAAGAATTCTGGACGAGGCCGGACTGGCGGAGCGTCGCAAGGAAGGCAGCTGGGTGTTTCTGAAGCCCGGGCCAGCGGTCGAGCTGGAAATACTGAGGCGCGTTTTTCGATCAACGAAGGTCGCGAAATCGGAGCAAGCGATGCAGGACCAGGCGCAGCTGTCGCTGGTCCGCAACGCGCGTGCCGAAATGGCGGAACGCTATTTTGCCGCGCATGCCGATCAATGGGATGCGATTCGGTCCTTGCATCTGCCGGAGGCCGAGGTCGAGCGCGCGATGCTTGCGCTGCTCAAGGACGCGCGCCTAGGCAAGATGCTGGATATCGGGACCGGCACGGGGCGGATGGTCGAACTTTTCGGCGCCGCGGCGCAATCTATCATCGCGATCGACAACAGCCCCGAAATGTTGCGGCTGGCGCGCGCGAAGCTGCTCGAAAGCGAGAGCGCCAACGGATCGAACCTGATCAAGAAGACCGAACTGAAACAGGGCGACTTCAACAATCTGCCGCTGGCCAATGGTGCGGTGGACAGCGCCATTCTCCATCAGGTCCTGCATTATGCGCAACATCCCGAGGCCGTTCTGGCGGAAGTGTCGCGGGTCCTGAAATCCAACGGCATCGTTTTGATTGCCGATTTTGCTGCCCATGATCGGGAAAATCTGCGGACGGAACATGCGCATGCACGGCTTGGCTTCAGCGATGAAAGCATCAAACACTGGCTTGCCGCATCGAAGCTCGAACTCGTCCAGACCCGGACTCTGGACGGCGGCGAGCTGACGGTAAAGATCTGGGTTGCCAGAAAACCCGCCATTCCAAGCCTGCATCCCGACGCCGACGCGTTGCCCTCCCGAACCGATAATTTGAAAAGAGCATCAGCATGACAAATCCAACAAGGCCGCTGGCGCTCAGCGAGCTCGAAGAAGCCAAGCGCGCGCTCGATGTTCCGCTGTTTGCGGGACTGAACGGGGATGCAGATGTCTCTTTTGAATTTTTTCCACCCAAGTCCGAAAAGATGGAGCGAACCCTGTGGGACAGCGTGGTAACACTCGAGCCGCTCAGCCCGCGGTTTGTTTCGGTGACCTACGGGGCCGGCGGCACGACCCGCGAACGCACCCATGCAACGGTTGCCAGAATTGCCAGGGAAACCAAGATCCCGGCTGCGGCGCATCTGACCTGTGTCGGTGCCAGCAAGGCGGAAATCGCAGACGTGGCCAGATCCTATTGGGAAGCAGGGGTTCGCCATATCGTTGCCCTGCGCGGCGATCCACCGACAGAAGGCCAGGCGTTCGAACCGCACCCGCAGGGCTATGCCAGCGCCGCCGAACTGGTGAAAGGCCTGACGGATATTGCGCCGTTTGAAATATCGGTGGCCGCTTATCCGGAAACCCATCCCGAAGCCGATTGCCCGCAAAGCGATCTCGACAATCTGAAGCGCAAGCTCGATGCAGGCGCGAGCCGGGCCATCACCCAGTTTTTCTTCACCCCCGAGGCCTTTTTCCGTTTCCGCGATGCCGCGACCGCGGCCGGTATCGACGCGGAACTCGTTCCCGGCATCCTGCCGGTCTCCAATGTCGCCCAGACCCGCAAGTTCGCGGGCATGTGCGGCGCGGAAATCCCGCCCTGGATGAATGATCTGTTCGAAGGCCTGGACGACCATCCCTCCGCCCGGCAATTGATCGCGGCCACCGTGGCGGCGGAACTGTGCCGCAAGCTTTACGCCGGCGGCGTTCGCCAGTTCCATTTCTACACGCTCAACCGGGCTGAACTCAGCTACGCCATTTGCCATTTGCTGGGCAAGCGCCCCACCGGCAACCGACAGGAGAAAGCGGCATGACCACAGCGCGTGAAAAACTGCAGCAACTCGCCGCAGAACGCATATTGGTGTTTGATGGCGGCTATGGCACGGCGATCCAGAACTATCGGCTGGGAGAAGACGATTATCGCGGCAGTCTCGACCTCACCGATGACCAGAAGGGCAATAATGACCTGCTCAGCCTGACCCGCCCGGACATCATTGAAGCAATCCACACGTCCTATCTCGAAGCCGGCGCGGATATTATTGAAACCAATACATTCAGTTCCACCGTGATCAGCCAGGCCGACTATAGCTGCGAGCATCTCGTGCGCGACCTGAACGTCAGGTCGGCGGAAATCGCGCGCGCCGCCTGTGACAAGGCGGAAGCCAAGGACGGCCGGCCGCGTTTTGTCGCCGGTTCCATCGGTCCGACCAACAAGACGCTGTCCCTGTCCCCCGATGTCAACGACCCCGGTTTTCGGGAGATTGACTATGACTATCTGAAGGGTGTCTATCGCGAGCAATGCGATGCGCTGATCGAAGGCGGCGTCGACTTTCTGCTGATCGAGACGATATTCGACACGCTCAACGCCAAATGTGCCGGCATGGCGGCAATGGAAGCCGCCGAGGCGAGCGGCCGCGATGTGCCGCTGATGATCTCGATGACCCTGACCGACCTGTCCGGCCGTAATCTGTCGGGCCATACGGTCGAGGCCTTCTGGCATGCCGTCCGGCACCTGAAACCGCTGACCATCGGTCTCAACTGCTCGTTCGGCGCGGACCAGCTCCGGCCGCATCTGGCGATGTTGGCGAAGGAAGCGGATGCCCTGATCATGGCCTATCCCAACGCCGGCCTGCCCAATGATCTCGGCGAATATGACGAAATGCCGGAAGAGACCGCAGAACTGATCGGCGACTGGCTGAAAGATCGCCTGGTCAATATTGTCGGTGGCTGCTGCGGCACGACGCCGGACCATATTGCTGCCATTGCTGCGGCCGTGGCGGAACAGGAGCCACGCCAGATACCCGGCATCACGGTCCGTACCCGCCTGTCAGGGCTGGAACCGTTTACCATGGCGGCCTGAACCGTCCACACAAGCTTTCGCTTCGCGCGCCACGCGACAAGAACGGCGCAAACATATTTGTCTCCCGGAATAGCCCGGACCAACGGATACCATCGCAATAATATGACCAAGACCTCTTCCACCAATTTCGTCAATATCGGTGAACGCACCAACGTCACCGGCTCGGCGCGCTTCAAGAAGCTCATCCTCAACGATGACTATGAGGCCGCCGTCGAAGTCGCGCGCCAGCAGGTCGAAAACGGCGCGCAGGTGATCGATATCAACATGGACGAGGGCCTGCTCGACGCGCATCACGCGATGACCACCTTTCTCAAGCTGATCTCTGCCGAACCCGATATCGCCCGCGTGCCGGTGATGATCGACAGCAGCAAATGGTCGGTGATCGAGGCGGGGCTGAAATGCGTGTCCGGCAA
>TARA_R100001244_G_scaffold64627_1_pt1 | contig 40217 bp, 33 predicted proteins | sample TARA_R100001244 | Tara Oceans TARA_R100001244 (sample SAMEA2621564) | marine metagenome | biome: marine biome (ENVO:00000447); feature: mesopelagic zone (ENVO:00000213); material: "saline water (ENVO:00002010), including plankton (ENVO:xxxxxxxx)" | depth 790 m
GATGTGCGTGGAATGGGTGTCCGAGTCAGCGTGGAATCCGCAGGGTATCGACTCCTCTACGTACTAGACAATCTGCGAGCCATTCCAAGCTGCAGTCTCGAGAGTACTATCGCAAGCCCTGTGCCAACCCAATAGATTCAAATAACCCATTACTTATCAAGTACTTAGAAAAACATCGGCATCGCTCGATTCGTGCAAGCTGCATGTTCCAAGCAATCAACCCAGGCAAATTGCACGATGCAAAATGCCATCACGCCTGGTCGCGCAGTTTCGCCAGCGTCGCTTCCAAAGCGGCCACGTCGCCCAATAAAGGCGACTGCGGGTAACGCATACGGATAAACGCCAACAGTTTCTGCGCCGGCTCGACCTGGCCCAAGTCTTCGGCAAACCCGCGGGCAGCCAACAGGTAGGCACGTGGAATATGTGGGTAAGCAGGGAAGCGTTGATGCAGGTTGCGCAACAGGCTCAGCCCCTCACGCGTCTTGTGTCGCAGCAACAACGCAGCGGCCAAGCGCTCGCAGACCAGCGCATCGTCGGGCAGGTAATCCGCCTGTAACTGACGCGCATTGAGCAAGGCCGTCGCCGCCAACGGCGGGTTCAGCCGAGCAGCCAACGGCAGGTAATGCGCCAGATGGCGCAGGCAGCGCTCGCGCGCATGCAGACCAAACAACAGCTGATGAAAGCGCTCGTTGAGCTTGAGGTCGTCGGCATCGCGCTCCAGTGCCACGGTCAGGGTCTCCAGGGCCTGGGCACTCTGCCCTTCCTTGAGGCGAATCTCCGCTTCAGCCAAGGCACGCCGGCGTAGGAATTCGGCGGCCGGGAACGCCGCCTGAGCCTCTTCATCGGCAATCACATAGCCCAGCGCGCCCTGATACTGGAACACCGCATAGCCCATCATGGCGCACATCACCACGCCGAAATAGGCGAACAGGAACGCCGCAATCGGCAGCAGCACCACGCGCGGCAAGCCACTGGAAAGCATGTACGTCACCCAACTCGGCGATTGCCAGAGGATGAACAGGAACGCGCAGAGAATCAGGTAGCGCCAGCCCATGGCACCGATCACCTGGCCAACCTGCTCGGGACTGAGTGCGGCGCCCAGCTCTTTGTCCAGCGCCAGGCGGATGATGCTGGCTGGCAACGCCAGAAGGATGCCGATGTTCACCGCCCAGTACAGCGCTTCGCTGTCGAAGTCAGCGGCCAGCCAGAGTGCGGCAAAGGCAATCAGAAACACCGCCAGTTGCTTGAAGAACAAGCTGAACCCTTCGCCACTGAAGGCGCTGAGCAGGCTGGGTGCCTGCTTGTCCGCCTGGCTGCTGGCTTCGATCACGCTATGGAAGTATTTGGTCGCCACGCTGAACAGCACGACCCACAGGATGATCGAGCGCGGCATGAACAGGCTGGCCAGCGCCAACAAGGCGGCGAATGCGAGCGGACCGGTCTGCAGGCCGTAGACGAAGAACGTGGCAATCCGCTCCCAGAAGGGCTGGGCGCTGTTGGCCGCGCCAAGAAACTGCAACGGCCCGACGCACAGCGGACAAACCGGCGCATCATCCGGTGCATCGGCACTCAGCGGGATGCAGCAATCGCCGTAGCTGCGCTCGCAAGGCATGCACTGCCAGGTGGCGGGCTGCGCCGGGTGGTAGCGGCAGACAGTCTTATCCATAAGTAAAGCGTTCCTGAGGGGGCGTGCAGAGCCGGTGGACGCACCAGCCGACCGCGAGAAGTGAGGCGCTATTGTCCAGGCAAAAAAAGAGGGCCCGCAAGGGGCCCTCTTTCAGTCGCGTGAAGCAGTCGCGTCAACGCGTGGTCGATTAAACGCCCGAAGCCTTGGCAGCGGCGACGTCCTTGATCGACAGCTTGATACGGCCGCGGTTGTCCACGTCCAGTACCAGTACTTCAACTTCCTGACCTTCTTTCAGAATGTCGGTGACTTTCTCAACGCGCGCGTCGCTCAGCATGGAGATGTGCACCAGACCGTCTTTGCCCGGCAGGATGTTGACGAAGGCACCGAAATCGACGATGCGCTCGACCTTGCCGACGTAGATCTTGCCGATCTCGGCTTCCGCGGTAATGCCCAGCACGCGCTGACGCGCAGCCTCGGCCGCTTCCTTGGTTTCGCCGAAGATCTTGATGGTGCCGTCGTCTTCGATGTCGATCGACGCCTTGGTTTCTTCGCAGATGGCACGGATGGTCGCGCCACCTTTGCCGATCACGTCGCGAATCTTGTCCTGGTCGATCTTCATCGCGATCATGGTCGGTGCGTTGGCCGACAGTTCGGTACGCGACTGGGCGATTACCTGGTTCATCTGACCGAGGATATTCAGGCGCGCTTCCAGGGCTTGGCCCAGGGCGATCTCCATGATTTCTTCGGTGATGCCCTGGATCTTGATGTCCATCTGCAACGCGGTGACGCCCTTGGCGGTACCGGCCACCTTGAAGTCCATGTCGCCCAGGTGATCTTCGTCACCGAGGATGTCGGTCAGCACGGCGAACTTCTCGCCTTCCTTGACCAGGCCCATGGCGATACCGGCAACCGGCGCCTTCATCGGCACACCGGCATCCATCAGGGCCAGGGAAGCGCCGCAGACGGAAGCCATCGAGGACGAACCGTTGGACTCGGTGATTTCCGAAACCACGCGAATGGTGTACGGGAACTCGTCGGCGCTCGGCAGCATGGCGGCAACGGAACGGCGCGCCAGGCGACCGTGACCGATTTCGCGACGACCAGTAGCGCCCATGCGACCACACTCGCCTACCGAGTACGGCGGGAAGTTGTAGTGCAGCATGAAGGGGTCTTTGCGCTCGCCTTCGAGGGTGTCGAGCAGCTGCGCATCACGCGCGGTACCGAGGGTGGCAACCACCAGGGCCTGGGTTTCGCCACGGGTGAACAGGGCCGAACCGTGGGTCTTGGCCAGTACGCCAACTTCGATGTTCAGACCACGTACGGTACGGGTGTCACGGCCGTCGATACGCGGCTTGCCGTTAACGATGTTCTCGCGCACGGTGCGGTATTCGATTTCGCCGAAAGCGTCCTTCACTTCACCGGCAGACGGCTGACCTTCTTCGCCGGAGAACTTGGCAACGATTTCATTGCGCAGCTCACCCAGACGGCCATAACGCTCGTGCTTGATGGTGATGGTGTAAGCCTGGGAGATCGCCTCGCCGAATTCGCTACGGATAGCGCTCAGCAGTGCAGTGTTCTCAGGCTTGGCGGACCAATCCCAAGTCGGCTTGGCAGCTTCGGCGGCCAGTTCGGTAACAGCCTGGATCACGGCTTGGAATTCGTCGTGGGCGAACAGTACCGCGCCCAGCATCTGGTCTTCGGTCAGCTCTTTGGCTTCCGATTCAACCATCAGTACGGCGTCTTTGGTGCCGGCTACGACCATGTCCAGGCTGGAGGCCTTGAGTTGTTCGTAGGTCGGGTTCAGCAGGTAGCCGGTTTCCGGGTGGAAGGCGACGCGCGCGGCACCGATCGGGCCGTTGAACGGGATGCCGGAGATCGCCAGAGCGGCCGAGGTACCGATCATCGCAGCGATGTCCGGATCGGTCTTCTTGCTGGTGGAGATCACGGTGCAGATAACCTGCACTTCGTTCTGGAAACCTTCCGGGAACAGCGGGCGGATCGGACGGTCGATCAGGCGCGAGGTCAGGGTTTCTTTTTCGCTTGGGCGCGCTTCACGCTTGAAGAAGCCGCCTGGGATCTTGCCGGCTGCGTAGGTTTTTTCCTGGTAGTGCACGGACAGCGGGAAAAAGCCCTTGCTTGGATCGGCAGTCTTGGCGCCGGTTACGGCAACCAGTACGGCGACGTCGTCGTCAACGGTGACCAGCACTGCGCCGGAGGCTTGACGGGCGATACGGCCTGTCTCGAGGGTAACGGTCGATTGACCGAACTGGAACTTCTTGATTACCGGGTTCACGGTGTTTTCCTTCTCTTTGTTGCCCTTGGGGAAAGCGTTTCTTGCGACCGTTTGCTCACGCATGTGAACACGCGGGTCTTGCAGAATGGGTGGGCGGTTACGGGAATCGGACCCGCTAGCGTCCAAAACAGCTAAAGCAGAAAAGCAAAAGCTGGAAGCAGGGGCAAACCCCACTTCCAGCTTCGGCAGTCAGCTACGCGTAAGCATTGCTTAGCGACGCAGACCCAGGCGACCGATCAGGGCGCTGTAACGACTGGCGTCCTTACCCTTCAGGTAATCCAGCAGCTTACGACGCTGGTTAACCATACGGATCAGGCCACGACGCGAGTGGTGGTCTTTACCGTTGGCCTTGAAGTGGCCTTGCAGCTTGTTGATATTGGCGGACAGCAGTGCAACTTGCACTTCCGGGCTACCGGTGTCGCCAGCAGCTTGCTGGTAGTCAGTTACGATTTGGGCTTTTTCTTCAGCGCTGAGTGCCATGGGGCAATCCTCTCAGTTAAGAAACCGCTGCAATGCAGCCGTTTCAATAGGCCGGGAATCGCTTCCCGTGTTTTTAAAGTGAGGTATGACCGTGCCTATTAACAGCCACCCTCGATACACGCAGGCCAGAGCCGAAACCCCTTGCCTGCGCTACGGTCATGCCGACCGAATCTTGCGCCACAGGCCTGTGACCTGTGTCTGTAACCAAGGCTAGGCCTTGTTTGCAATCAATCGACGCGGCGCAATGCGCCCATCTTCGCTCACTTCACCGATACCGATAAAGCGACCGTTGTGATCCTGAACCCGCACCATGCCGAATTTCGGCGCGTCCGGGGCGCGTACCGGCTGCCCTTGCAACCAGTAGAACGAACTGTGCTCGGAGAACTGCAGCAACGGCCAATGCAGCAGGCCACTGTCCGACGGCAGCAGGAACTGATCCACCGCCTCATTGCCACCCTCGGCATGCACCCGTTCCAACTCTTCGAGCGTCACGGTGCGGGCCAGATCGAAAGGGCCGGCCTTGGTTCTGCGCAGCTCTGCAACGTGGGCGCCGCAGCCCAACAACTGGCCAAGATCTTCGACCAGGGTGCGGATATAGGTGCCTTTGCTGCAATCGACCGCCAGGCGCGCCTGCTCCGCCTCGCAGTCCAGTAATTCCAGGCGCGCAATAGTAACAGAACGCGGCTCGCGCTCCACTACCTCACCGGCACGGGCCAACTTGTACAACGGCTGACCGTCACGCTTGAGCGCCGAGTACATCGGCGGTATCTGACTGATTTCGCCACGAAAACGCGGCAACAGCGCGTCGATATCGGCGCGACCAACGGTCACCGGACGCCGCTCCAGCACTTCGCCTTCGGCATCCGCGGTGGTGGTGGTCACGCCCAACTGCATCAGGGTTTCATAGCCCTTATCGGCATCCAGCAAATACTGCGAGAACTTGGTCGCCTCACCGAAGCACAGCGGCAATACGCCAGTGGCCAGCGGATCGAGGCTGCCGGTGTGTCCGGCCTTCTCGGCATTGAGCAACCAGCGCACCTTCTGCAGTGCGGCGTTGGAGCTGAAACCCTTGGGTTTATCCAGCAGGATGATGCCATCGACGGCACGACGAATACGTTTGACCTGGGCCACGTGCTTACTCCTTGGCCTCGGGTTCATCACCGTGCTGACGGTCTTCACTGACCGCACGCTCGATCAGCGCCGACAACTGCGCACCACGAATCACGCTCTCGTCGTAATGGAAACGCAGGTTTGGCACGCTGCGCAGCTTCATCGCCTTGCCCAACTGCATGCGCAGGAAACCGCTGGCGTCATTGAGCACCTTGAGGCTCTGCACGACGGGATCGACGCCTTCTTCAGGCTCGCCGCCCATGATGGTGACAAACACCTTGGCGTGGCTGGAGTCACGACTGACTTCCACCGCCGTCACAGTCACCAGGCCACCAAGGCGTGGGTCTTTGACTTCCATACGGATCAACTGCGCCAGTTCGCGCTGTATCTGGTCGCCGATGCGCTGGGCACGGCTATATTCTTTGGCCATATCTACTACCTTCCACTCGCCTCGACACCTGGAAAAGCATCGGGCCTAAAAGCGGCAAACGCCCGGCCGAGCAAAAGCAGGGCCGGGCGTTGCATGTTGCAACTCGTGCTTACAGGCTACGAGCCACTTGGACTTTCTCGAACACTTCGATCTTGTCGCCGACCTTGACGTCGTTGTAGCTCTTCACGCCGATACCGCACTCCATGCCGGCACGCACCTCGGACATGTCGTCCTTGAAGCGGCGCAGGGATTCCAGCTCGCCTTCGAAGATCACCACGTCTTCACGCAGCACGCGGATCGGACGGTTACGGTGCACAACACCTTCGATCACCATGCAACCGGCAACCGCGCCAAACTTCGGCGAACGGAATACGTCACGTACTTCGGCGATACCCAGGATGTTCTCGCGAACATCGCTGCCGAGCATGCCGGTCAGGGCTTTCTTGACGTCTTCGATGATGTCGTAGATCACGTTGTAGTAACGCATATCCAGACCTTCCTGCTCGACGATCTTGCGCGCGCCGGCATCGGCACGCACGTTGAAGCCGAACAGGACCGCGTTGGAGGCCAGCGCCAGGTTGGCATCGGATTCGGTGATACCACCGACGCCGCCACCGACCACACGCACTTGCACTTCGTCGTTGCCCAGGCCACCGAGCGAACCTTGCAGTGCTTCCAACGAACCACGGACGTCGGATTTGAGGACGATATTCAGCGTCTTCTTCTCTTCCTGGCCCATGTTCTCGAAGATGTTTTCCAGCTTGCCGGCATGGGCACGGGCCAGTTTCACTTCGCGGAACTTGCCTTGACGGAACATCGCCACTTCACGGGCTTTCTTCTCGTCGGTCAGCACGCTCATCTCGTCACCCGCATCCGGGGTGCCGTCCAGGCCGAGAATCTCAACCGGAATCGATGGGCCAGCTTCTTTGATCGGCTTGCCGTTCTCGTCGAGCATCGCGCGGATACGCCCGAAGTTCGAACCGACCAGCACCATGTCGCCTTGACGCAGGGTGCCGTCTTGAACCAGCACGGTGGCAACCGGGCCACGACCTTTGTCGAGACGCGATTCGACCACGACGCCACGACCAGGAGCGGACGGAGTGGCTTTCAGTTCGAGAATCTCGGCCTGCAGCAACACCGCCTCGAGCAGGTCGTCAACGCCAGTACCCATTTTCGCGGATACCGAAATGAACGGCGTATCACCGCCCCACTCTTCGGACGTTACGCCATGCACCGACAGTTCGCTGCGGATGCGATCGAGATCGGCGCCCGGCTTGTCGATTTTGTTCACTGCGACCACCAGCGGAACGCCAGCGGCTTTCGCGTGCTGAACCGCTTCAACGGTTTGCGGCATCACGCCGTCGTCCGCAGCCACCACCAGAATCACAATGTCGGTCGCCTGGGCACCACGAGCACGCATGGCGGTAAACGCCGCGTGACCCGGGGTATCGAGGAAAGTGACCATGCCACGCTCGGTTTCGACGTGGTAAGCACCGATGTGCTGAGTGATACCACCGGCTTCGCCAGCGGCCACTTTAGCGCGACGGATATAGTCGAGCAGCGAGGTCTTACCGTGGTCGACGTGACCCATTACGGTCACCACCGGCGCACGGGAGAAGGTCTCGCCTTCGAATTTCAGCGACTCGGCCAGTTGATCTTCCAGGGCGTTGTCGCTAACCAGCGTGACCTTGTGACCCAACTCTTCGGCGATCAACTGGGCAGTTTCCTGATCCAGCACCTGGTTGATGGTCACCGGGGTGCCCATCTTGAACATGAACTTGATCACTTCAGCGGCTTTCACCGACATCTGCTGGGCCAAGTCGCCGACCGTGATGGTCTCGCCAATTGCCACGTCACGCACCACTGGCCCGGTTGGGCTCTGGAAACCGTGGGCGTTACGCTTCTTCAGCTTGGACTTGCCACGACCGCCACGACGGAAACCATCGCTTTCTTCGTCGATGGTACGCGGCGCGACACGTGGTGCCGGGGCCTTTTCCTTGACGGTCGGACGGTGCTGAGTGGTCTTGCGATCGCCGCCACGGCGATCGGCATCGTCGTTACGCGCTTTATCGGGACGACGCGGCTCGTCTTTCTTACGCTCTTCGACCAGCGGAGTCGCCACCGGCAACTCGACAGCCGCGACAGCGGCAACCGGTGCAGGCGCCACATCGCTGGCAGACGGTGCTGCGCTCTGGCGCTGCGCCTCTTCCTCGGCGCGACGCTTAGCCTCTTCTTCAGCCTTCAGGCGCGCCGCTTCGGCTGCCACACGCTGCTCTTCGAGCTCACGCTGCTTCTCAGCTTCGATCTCTTCGTTGCTGCGCTTGACGAAGGTTTTCTTCTTGCGCACTTCAACGCTGATCGTCTTGCTGCCAGCCACCCGCAAGGTGCTGGTGGTTTTGCGCTGCAAGGTGATCTTGCGCGGCTCTTCAACTTTATCGCCGTGACTGCTCTTGAGATGAGCGAGCAAGGCTTGCTTCTCATTATCGGTGACAACTTGCTCGGCACTGCTGTGCGGCAAACCCGCCTCACGCATCTGCTGCAGCAGGCGCTCTACCGGTGTGTCGACCACTTGGGCCAGTTCTTTCACCGTGACTTGCGTCATGCACTTCTCTCCTCAGGCCGTGAAACTTACTCGAACCAATGGGCTCGGGCGGCCATGATCAACTTGCCGGCACGCTCTTGGTCGATGCCGTCGATGTCGAGCAGGTCGTCAATCGACTGCTCGGCCAGGTCTTCGCGGGTAATCACACCGCGTACTGCCAGTTCCTGCGCCAAACCTTTATCCATACCCTCAAGCGAGAGCAGGTCTTCGGCGGGGTGCGCGTCTGCCAGTTTTTCTTCAGTGGCGATGGCTTTGGTCAGCAGGCGATCTTTTGCCCGCGAACGCAGCTCATTGACGATTTCTTCATCAAAACCGTCGATGCTGAGCATCTCTTCCATCGGCACATAGGCGATTTCTTCCAGGCTGGTAAAGCCTTCCTCGACCAACACCTGGGCCAGTTCTTCGTCGACTTCCAGCTCGTCGATGAAGTTCTGCAAGATGTCGCCCGTTTCCGCTTGCTGCTTGGCCTGAATGTCCGCCTCGGTCATCACGTTGAGCGTCCAACCCGTCAACTGACTGGCTAACCGCACATTTTGACCGCCACGACCAATGGCCTGAGCAAGGTTGTCTGCGCCAACGGCGATGTCCATGGCATGGGCATCTTCGTCAACGATGATGGCTGCAACTTCGGCCGGCGACATGGCGTTGATCACGAACTGCGCCGGGTTGTCATCCCACAGCACGATGTCCACACGCTCGCCCGCCAACTCGCCGGAAACTGCCTGCACGCGCGAACCGCGCATACCGATACAGGCACCTTGCGGATCAATACGTTTGTCCTTCGAACGCACGGCCAACTTGGCGCGCGAACCCGGATCGCGGGAGGCAGCCATAACTTCGATCAGCTCTTCGGCGATTTCCGGCACTTCGATACGGAACAACTCGATGAGCATTTCCGGCGCGGTACGCGAGAGGATCAGCTGCGGGCCGCGGTTCTCGGTGCGGATTTCCTTGAGCAGCGCACGCAAGCGCGCACCGACCCGGAAAGTCTCGCGGGAGATGATGTCTTCACGGGCCAGCAAAGCTTCGGCGTTGTTGCCCAGGTCAACGATAACGTTGTCGCGGGTAACCTTCTTCACCGTACCGGAGATGATTTCGCCCAACCGCTCGCGGTAGGCTTCAACCACCTGCGCGCGCTCGGCCTCGCGAACCTTCTGCACGATGACTTGCTTGGCAGTTTGCGCAGCAATGCGACCAAACTCGATGGACTCGATCTTTTCCTCGAGCACATCACCGACTTTTGCATTGGCCTCGACAGCCCGTGGCATGTCGGTGGTCAGTTGATGCGCCGGGTCATCAAAATCGACTTCCTCGACCACTGTCCAGCAACGGAAGGTCTCGTAGTTGCCCGTCTGACGATTGATCGCCACACGCAACTCGACTTCGTCTTCAAAACGTTTTTTGGTCGCTGTGGCCAAAGCCAGCTCAAGCGCTTCAAAAATTACGCTAGCCGGCACGCCCTTTTCGTTGGACACCGACTCAACAACCAGCAGTACTTCTTTGCTCATCGTACGCCTCGCCTTTCGCAATCCATTTGGATCCACGCAATCCGCGTACACCGCGGGATCCGCGTCTCAATCAAATCGGGGGATGATATTGGCCTTGTCGATCAAGTCGATCGGCAACAGAAATTCGTGGTCATCCACCTGCACCACCACGTCCTGCTCCTCCACACCGCGGAGAAGACCTTGAAAGTTACGGCGCCCTTCGAAAGGCGAACGCAGCTTGATCTTTACTTGCTCACCGGCATGACTGGCGAACTGTTCCAACGTGAACAGCGGCCGATCCATGCCAGGCGAAGACACCTCGAGGGTGTACTCCGCACTGATCGGGTCCTCGACATCGAGGACACCACTGATCTGCCGGCTGACCTTCTCGCAATCTTCGATGAGAACGCCATTGGCATGATCGATATAAATTCGCAGCAAAGAATGCCGCCCTTGCGACAGGAACTCGATACCCCAGCATTGATAGCCGAGAGCTTCGACTACCGGGGCCACCAAGGCCTGCAACTGTTCTAGCTTGCTCGACACCTGAACCCCTCGCGCATGCTGTGCAAATGAAAAATGGGCGAAACGCCCATCCCTAAAACCGCCTCCAAGAGGTCGGCAAACCTGTCTACCAGCTAGCAAAAAGCCCCTGAAAAGGGGCTCCGCTATTACTGGTTGCGGGGGCTGGATTTGAACCAACGACCTTCGGGTTATGAGCCCGACGAGCTACCAGACTGCTCCACCCCGCGTCAAAGCTGGGGCCGAAGTATACGGCCGAACCCCCTCAAGGGTCAACCGACGCTCCAGCAACAAGAAAGCCCGCATGTAGCGGGCTTTCTTGCAAATTGGTACCGAGGAGGGGACTCGAACCCCTACAGCCTATGGCCACTACCACCTCAAGGTAGCGTGTCTACCAATTCCACCACCTCGGCAAAACTGCGTTTACTGCTGCTCTGGAGCTTGAGGTACATCCGCCGCTTCGACAGCCGGCTTTTGCTCTTCGAGCACCGGCACATCTTCAGCTGCCGGTTTTTCTTGTTGCACTTCCAACACCGCCGGATCAGGCAAACCTACCTGAGTCAGCGCGTCAGCTTTTTCATTAGCAAAGAACGCTAAGCCCAAGCTAGTCATGAAAAAACCGGTGGCGAGTATAGCAGTAACGCGACTCATAAAGGTAGAGGAACCTTGACTACCGAAAACGGTAGAAGAAGCACCTGCACCAAAAGACGCGCCCGCATCGGCACCCTTACCCTGCTGCAGCAAAACCAGCGCAACAACACCGATCGCACCCAACAGATGAAAAACCACTATGACTGTTTCCAGCATTTCTTTAGCTTCCTGCGGCGCGACAAATAGCGCCGAACTCATCAGCATTCAGAGAGGCTCCACCGACAAGCCCCCCATCGATATCCGGCATACCGAACAACTCGGCTGCACTGGCGGCCTTTACACTGCCGCCATATAGAATTCTCACACCACGCGCCACATCGGCATTCTCTGCCGCGAGCTGCGCACGAATAGCCGCATGGACTTGCTGCGCCTGCTCGGGCGAAGCCGTCAAGCCCGTACCAATCGCCCAAACTGGCTCGTAAGCCACTACAGCCTGCGCAAACACGCCGACACCAAGCGACTCGATAACACTATCCAGCTGACGTCCAACCACCTCGAGGGTCTTGCCAGACTCGCGCTGCTCACGCGTTTCACCCACACACAGCACCGGGGTCAAGCCGCACGACTGCGCCGCAGCAAACTTGCGTGCAACCCAATCATCAGACTCACCAAGCAATATACGCCGCTCGGAGTGACCAACCAGAACCAGAGAACAACCTGCATCTTGCAGCTGACTGGCCGCCACCTCACCAGTCAACGCTCCCTGCAAGGGCTCAACCGCGCAATTCTGCGCGCCCACCAAGATCGACTTACCTGCCAGACCTTCTACAACCTGGCCGATGTACAAACAGGGTGGAAAAACTGCAACCTCGACGCCTGCCGGCATTGCCAGCTGACGAAGACCTTTGATCAGCTCTGCGACGCTGGCGCGAGTACCGTGCATTTTCCAGTTACCAGCAACCAATGGGCGACGCATGCTTTACCTCGTCGGTCAAAGAGGGCGCAGATGTTACCCAACAGCACCAGGCCTGGCAAGCCGAATCAAACGCAGACTTCAGCAACAACTTTAGCCAATTCATCGGCATAGCTGCGCACCTGGGCTTCGTCATCACCTTCGACCATCACCCGCACCAGTGGCTCGGTGCCGGATTTGCGCAACAACACCCGCCCACGCCCCGCCATCCGCTCGGTTACTCGCGCACTGGCGTCCTGCACAGCCGGGTGTTCAAGCGGATCGACGCCACCGGCAAACCGCACATTGACCAGCACCTGCGGACACTTGCGCAATGCCTGCCGCGTCTCGGCCAAACTCTGCTCACGCCGCTTGAGCGCCAGCAACACCTGCAACGCGGCGATAATCGCATCGCCCGTCGTAGTGTGCTGGAAACACACCAAATGCCCGGAGTTTTCCCCGCCCAGCTGCCAGTTGCGCGCCAACAATTCGGCAATCACATAACGATCGCCCACATTGGCCCGCACGAACGGAATACCCAGATCGGCCAGCGCCAATTCCAGGCCAAGATTGCTCATCAAGGTGCCAACCACGCCACCCTGCAACTTGCCACGCTCCTGCAAATCACGCGCAATGATGAACAGCAACTCATCACCATCGACCACAGCGCCCGTGTGATCGACCATCAGCACGCGATCGGCATCGCCATCGAAGGCGATGCCCAAATCGGCCTGCTGCGCCACGACCTCAGCCTGCAGGGCCTCGACATGGGTCGAGCCGCAGGCATCATTGATATTCAAACCATTCGGCTGCGCCGATAGCACAACAACCTGCGCACCCAACTCACGAAACACACTGGGCGCAACTTTATAGGCAGCGCCATGGGCGCAATCAATGACGATTTTCAAACCGGCAAAATCAGTGCTGGTCGGCACGCTACTTTTGCAAAACTCGATATAGCGCCCGGCCGCATCATTGATCCGCGAGACTTTACCGAGTTGCCCCGACTCGACCACGGTCATCGGCGCATCGAGCAGTTCCTCGATCATCAACTCGACCTCGTCCGGCAGCTTGGTGCCCTGCCCCGAGAAGAATTTGATGCCATTGTCATGATGCGGATTGTGCGAGGCGCTGATTACGATTCCGGCTTCGGCATGAAAGGTCCGAGTCAGGTAAGCAATCGCCGGCGTCGGCATCGGCCCCAGCAGCATGACGTCAGCACCGGCGGCGGAAAGACCCGCCTCCAGGGCCGACTCGAACATGTAGCCAGAAATTCGCGTGTCCTTGCCGATCAGAATGCGGCACTTGCCTTGCTTGCGGAACGCCATACCAGCCGCCCAGCCGAGCTTGAGCATGAAGTCCGGGGTAATCGGAAACTCACCGACACGCCCACGGATACCGTCAGTGCCAAAATATTTTCTGCCCATAACCCACGCTTCCTTCTTACTTATTCAGCCGCTTCAACTGCAGCAATCATGCGCACCACATCAACCGTTTCCGCCACATCGTGCACCCGCAGGATGTGCGCACCCTTGGCGACGGCCAGAGCGGCCAGAGCCAGACTGCCATACAGCCGCTCGCCCACCTCATGGCCCAGCACCTTGCCGATCATGCTCTTGCGCGACACACCGACCAATAACGGCCGACCGAAGGCGTGTAACGCCTCCAAGTGTTTGAACAGGCTGAGATTGTGCTCCAGTGTTTTGGCGAAACCAAAGCCCGGATCGAGAATCACCCGCTCAGCGGCAATACCGGCCGTCGCGCACGCTGCCAGTCGCTCAGCGAGAAAGTCCCGCACCTCGACCAGTACATCGGCGTAAACCGGGCTCTGCTGCATGGTGGTTGGTTCGCCGCGCATGTGCATCAAGCACACCGGCAAGCCGGTATCGGCCGCCGCATCCAGCGCACCATCGCGCTGCAGCGAACGCACGTCATTGATCAACCCGGCACCCAGGCGCGCCGTTTCGCGCATGACCGCCGGCGTGGAGGTGTCGACGGAGATGATCACATCGAGCTCAGCCGCAATAGCTTCGACCACGGGCGCTACACGCTCGAGCTCCTCGATGGGCGAGACCTCACGCGCACCGGGGCGGGTCGACTCGCCGCCCACATCGATCAGCGTCGCGCCGGCACGCAGCATCGCCTCAGCGTGACGCAACGCGGCATCACGCTGGGCGAAACGGCCACCGTCGGAAAAGGAATCAGGGGTTACATTGAGAATACCCATCACCTGCGGACGGGTTAAATCAAGAAGCCGGCTGCCACATGGCAGCCGGCTAAGGTTTTGCGCTACAGACATGTCAGGCCTTAATGCTCGGCAGCAGGGCCACCGATCGGCTTTTCAGGACGATCTGCCTCGTCGGCATTGACCACTGGCTTACCCGCATCGCTGTCACCACCATTCCAGTCGCGTGGCTCACGCGGAGCACGACCATTCATGATGTCCTCGATCTGCTCGGCATCGATGGTCTCATATTTCATCAAGGCTTCAGCCATCGCATCGAGCTTGTCGCGATTTTCTTCCAGCAAGCCCTTCGCGGTGGCGTAGCAGTGATCGATGATGCTGCGCACTTCCTGATCGATCAGCTTCGCCGTATCGGCCGAAATATTGCTGTGCTGGCTGCCCATGCTGCGACCAAGGAAGACTTCACCTTCTTCTTCCGCATACATCAACGGACCGAGCTTCTCGGACAAGCCCCACTTGGTCACCATGTTCTTGGCCAATTGAGTCGCACGCATGATGTCGTTGGACGCACCCGTGGTGACGCCATCGAAGCCCAAGGTCATTTCTTCGGCGATGCGGCCACCGAACAGCGAGCAGATCTGGCTGGTCAGCGCACGCTTGCTAAGGCTGTAACGGTCCTCTTCGGGGAGGAACATCGTCACACCCAGGGCACGACCACGCGGAATGATCGACACTTTGTAGACCGGATCATGCTCGGGCACCAAGCGCCCCACAATCGCGTGACCCGCTTCGTGGAAGGCCGTATTGAGCTTTTCCTTGTCCGACATGACCATGGTTTTGCGCTCGGCACCCATCATGATCTTGTCTTTGGCCAGTTCGAATTCCTTCATTTCGACCAAGCGCTTACCGGAACGAGCGGCAAACAACGACGCTTCGTTGACCAGATTGGCCAAGTCCGCACCAGAGAAGCCTGGCGTGCCACGGGCGATGACCGCCGGATTGACATTCTCGCCCATCGGCACTTTGCGCATGTGCACTTTGAGGATCTGCTCGCGCCCACGAATATCCGGCAAACCAACCACGACCTGACGGTCAAAACGACCGGGGCGCAGCAGCGCTGGATCGAGTACGTCCGGGCGGTTGGTGGCCGCGATAACAATAATACCGTCATTGACTTCGAAGCCGTCCATCTCCACCAGCAACTGGTTGAGGGTCTGCTCACGCTCATCGTGACCGCCGCCCATGCCAGCGCCACGATGGCGGCCGACGGCGTCGATTTCGTCAATAAAGATAATGCACGGCGCGTGCTTCTTGGCTTGTTCGAACATGTCACGCACGCGGGACGCGCCGACACCGACGAACATTTCCACGAAATCGGAACCGGAAATGGTGAAGAACGGTACTTTCGCCTCGCCGGCAACCGCCTTGGCCAACAGTGTCTTACCAGTACCCGGCGAGCCAACCATCAACACGCCACGCGGAATACGCCCACCGAGGCGCTGGAACTTACCCGGATCACGGAGGAACTCGACCAGCTCACTGACTTCTTCCTTGGCCTCGTCGCAACCGGCGACGTCAGCGAAGGTGGTCTTGACCTGGTCTTCCGAGAGCAGACGCGCCTTGCTCTTGCCAAAGCTCATCGGCCCGCCTTTACCGCCAGCACCGCCCTGCATCTGACGCATGAAGAACATGAATACCGCGATGATCACCAGAATCGGGAAGCTGGCCACCAGCAACTGCGTCCAAATGCTCTGCTGCTCAGGCTGCTTGCCGACGATTTCGACGTTGTTGTCGATCAGGTCCTTGATCAGACCGTTGTCCTGGATAGCCGGACGCACGGTTTCGAAGGACGAGCCGTCTGCGCGCAAGCCGCTGATGATGAAACCGTCAACGGTAACCCGCTTAACGCCGCCATCTTGAACCTGCTGAATGAATTCCGAGTAATTGAGTTTGTTCGACTCGCTCGGGCTGGAGAAATTGTTCATCACCGTCACCAAAACAGCAGCGATGATCAGCCACAGGATCAGATTCTTTGCCATGTCGTTCAATTAGCTACCCTCTGAAGCAGGCCTCGTGCCGAAGCGTGCCTCGCATGACGACCAGTTATGTACCGATCTAACTTACTACACAACGCCCACCCCTGGCAGACGCTGTCTGTAACCCTTTATTAGGCAGCAACCCGAGCAGATTGTTCACGCCCCGTCGGACCGCCAAACCCGCCGCAGATTGCACATCGCTCAAACGCCGCGAAAACCACGCGCGAGTAGATACTGCTCGCGCGAACGGTCGCGTGACGACAACGGTTTGCGCATCTGCACCTTGTCGAACATTTCGCGCACTTGCTTGTGGTACAGGTCGAAACCTTCGCCCTGGAAAATCTTGATCAGGAAATCTCCGCCCGGACGCAACACGCGACCGGAGAGATCCAGCGCCAATTCGCAGAGATACATGGCCCGCGCCTGATCGGCAGTTCTTACCCCACTCATATTGGGGGCCATATCGGAAATCACAAGGTCTACCGGACGATCGCCAATAGCTTCCAATATCTGTGCGAACACTGCATCTTCGGTGAAGTCGCCCTGGATGAAGGTGACATCGGGGATACTGTCCATTTCCAGAATATCAGACGCGATCAGCGTGCCCTTGTCACCGATTACCCGACTGGTGACCTGCGACCAACCACCTGGCGCCGCACCCAAATCGACCACGGTTATGCCTGGCCGCAGGATGCGATCCTTTTCCTGGATCTCCAACAGCTTATAACTCGCACGCGAGCGGTAGCCGTCCTTTTGCGCCATTTTGACGTAAGGATCGTCGAAGTGTTCTTTCAGCCAACGCTGGCTGGTTTTGGAACGGGCCACGCAATACCTCGATTGTGCAAAGTGTGAATATCTGGGCGGCCCCGAAGGCGCTCGGGTAAACTAATCGCCGTTTTTTACCAGATCAGACGCAGGGGTCGGATTATGCCGCTCACTCAAGAGCAGAAGAAACAATTCAAATCTATCGGCCACCATCTGAAACCCGTATTGATCGTGGCGGACAATGGTTTGACCGAAGGTGTGCTAGCCGAACTGGAGCGCGCACTGGGCGATCACGAACTGATTAAAGTGCAATTACGCATCATCGAACGCGAAGATCGCCTGGCCGCCATCAATCAACTGTGCAAAGCCGGCAATGCCGATCTGGTACAGGTAATTGGCAAGATGGCACTGATTTACCGCAAGAACCCGAAAGTGAACAAGAACCTGTCCAACGTTCACCGCCATCACGGCTGAGCCACACATCATTGCGAGGCGCAACCAGCGCCTTCGCAAGGATCTGGCCCGCCGCTTTAGAGCCTGCGCCTGAACCGCTCCGGTACGGGCTGCAACACCAGTAGCAGACCGCAAAACGCCATGACCAGGTAACTGAACATCAACCACAGTTCAGCCTCGGGCAGCAGCAGCGGTACCGCGAAGTAACTCCCCGCCATCACCACAACCACCAACAGCAGCTGCCCGCGCATGTCGCGCCACAGGCTCGCCAGTCGCTCGGCTCGCACCAGCACCAAGGCCTGCAAGCCGGCACAGAATGCCGCCAAGCCCACCAGCAGCGGGCGCAGGGTATTGCCAAGCTCTTCGACCAGCAAAGCCGCCAGCCCGGTTTTGGCTATCGCCGGCAACACCAGAAAATGCAGCAGCCAGAGGCCGCCAACCCACAGAGTCTGGGCCAGCAACCAACTGATGGTGCCCGCATCGCGCAGACCTGGCTTAGATATGGCGAACCTCGACAATCTCATACTCGACCGCGCCGCTTGGCGTTTTGACCAGCACCACATCCCCCTCTTCCTTGCCGATCAAGGCGCGGGCAATCGGTGAGCCGACCGACAATTTGGACTGCTTGATATCCGCCTCGTCTTCGCCAACGATCTGATAGGTCACGCTTTCATCGGTCTCGACGTTGGCGATCTCGACGGTCGTGCCGAAAATCACCTTGCCGGTGTGCTCGATGTTGGTGACATCGATGACCACCGCATTCTGCAGGCGGCCTTCGATATCGCGGATACGCGCCTCGACCATGCCCTGCTGCTCGCGCGCGGCATGGTATTCGGCGTTTTCCTTGAGGTCACCGAGCTCGCGCGCGGTGCCAATGTCCTGGCTGAGCTTGGGACGCACCACCTTGGTCAGGTGCGCCAGCTCTTCCTCCAGGGCGCGAGCGCCCTGGACCGTCATCGGGTATTTGGTCATGCCTTGATTCCTGCATGCAGATCCTGCAAACGGCGCACGGTCTTCTCGGGACCAAACTTCAGCGCCTCACAGATCGCCTGACCACCGGCCAACGTGGTGGTACAGCAGATTTTGTGCTGCAGAGCGTTACGACGGATCGAGTAGGAGTCGGCAATCGACTGACGCCCCTCAGTGGTGTTGATGATCAGGGTGACTTCGTCATTCTTGATCATATCGACAACGTGCGGGCGCCCCTCGGTCACCTTGTTGACCCGACGCACGGGCAGGCCGGCGGCTTCGATCAACTTGGCCGTACCGGCGGTCGCGACCACCTCGAAACCCAACTCGACCAAGTCACGCGCCACGTCAGCCACCAGCGGCTTGTCGTCGTCGCGCACGCTGATAAAGGCGCAGCCACTGTTCGGTAGAATCTCGCTGGCGCCCAACTGAGCCTTGGCGAAGGCTTCGGCGAAGCTGTCGCCTACACCCATCACTTCACCGGTGGACTTCATTTCTGGGCCGAGGATCGGGTCGACGCCGGGGAACTTGGCGAAGGGGAACACCGCTTCCTTGACGCTGTAGAAGTTCGGAATGATTTCCTGGGTGAAGCCAACCTCGGCCAAGGTCTTGCCAGCCATCACCCGGGCACCGAGCATCGCCAGGGAAATGCCGATGCACTTGGAGACGAACGGCACGGTACGCGAGGCGCGCGGGTTCACTTCGATGACGAAGATATCCTCGCCCTGCACGGCCATCTGCACGTTCATCAAACCGACTACGCCGAGCTCCAGGGCCATCTTCTTGACCTGTTCGCGAATCTCGTCCTGGATATGCGCCGGCAACGAGTACGGCGGCAGCGAACACGCCGAGTCACCGGAGTGCACGCCGGCCTGCTCGATGTGCTGCATGATCGCGCCGATCACCACGGTCTCGCCGTCGCAGATGGCGTCGATATCGACTTCGATGGCGCAATTGAGGAAGTGGTCGAGCAGCACCGGGCTGTCGTTCGACACCTTCACCGCTTCGCGCATGTAGCGACGCAGCTCTTCTTCCTGGTAGACGATTTCCATCGCGCGGCCGCCCAGCACATAGGACGGACGCACCACCAGCGGATAACCGATGACCTTGGACGCAGCCAGCGCCTCTTCTTCGCTGCGCGCGGTGCAGTTTGGCGGCTGGCGCAGGTGCAGGCGCTGGACCATCTGCTGGAAGCGCTCGCGGTCTTCGGCGCGGTCGATGGCATCCGGGCTGGTACCGATGATCGGCACGCCGGCTTCTTCCAAGGCGCGGCAGATCTTCAGCGGGGTCTGCCCGCCGTACTGCACAATCACACCTTTGGGCTGCTCGACACGGACAATTTCCAGCACGTCTTCCAGGGTTACCGGCTCGAAGTACAGGCGATCCGAGGTGTCGTAGTCGGTGGAGACGGTTTCCGGGTTGCAGTTGACCATGATGGTCTCGTAACCGTCTTCACGCAGCGCCAGTGCCGCGTGCACGCAGCAGTAGTCGAACTCGATGCCCTGGCCGATGCGGTTCGGCCCGCCGCCGAGGATCATGATCTTGTCGCGGCTCGACGGATTGGCCTCGCACTCTTCCTCGTAGGTCGAATACATATAGGCAGTGTCGCTGGCGAACTCGGCGGCGCAGGTGTCGACGCGCTTGTACACCGGCAGCACTTTCAACTTGTGGCGGTGGCTACGCAGGCTCTTCTCGGAAACGCCGAGCAGCTTGGCTAGGCGGATGTCGGAGAAGCCCTTGCGCTTGAGCTTGTACATCAGCTCGCGGTCGATGCTGGCCAGACTCAGGGTCTTGATCCGCTCTTCGTCCTTGATCAGGTCCTCGATCTGCACCAGGAACCACTCGTCGATGTTGGTCAGTTCGAAGATTTCCGCGACGCTCTTGCCGGCGCGGAAGGCATCAGCCAGGTACCAGATGCGGTCGGCGCCCGGCACGATCAGCTCGCGCTTGAGGGTGCTTTCCGCCTCGGGATCATTCAGATCGAGAATCGGATCGAAGCCAGACACCCCGACTTCCAGGCCGCGCAGGGCTTTCTGCATGGATTCCTGGAAGGTCCGGCCGATGGCCATGACTTCGCCGACCGATTTCATCTGGGTGGTCAGGCGCGCGTCGGCCTTGGGGAACTTCTCGAAGGCGAAACGCGGGATCTTGGTCACGACGTAGTCGATGGCCGGCTCGAACGAGGCCGGAGTGCGACCGCCGGTGATGTCATTGGACAGCTCGTCCAGGGTGTAGCCGACAGCCAGCTTGGCGGCGATCTTGGCAATCGGGAAGCCGGTGGCCTTGGAGGCCAGCGCCGAGGAACGCGACACCCGCGGGTTCATCTCGATCACCACCATGCGCCCGGTGTTCGGGCAGATGCCGAACTGCACGTTGGAGCCGCCGGTTTCCACGCCGATCTCACGCAGCACCGCCAGGGAAGCGTTACGCAGGATCTGATATTCCTTGTCGGTCAGGGTCTGTGCTGGCGCCACGGTGATCGAGTCACCGGTGTGCACGCCCATCGGGTCGAAGTTTTCGATGGCGCAAACGATGATGCAGTTGTCCTTCTTGTCGCGGACCACCTCCATCTCGTATTCCTTCCAGCCGATCAGCGACTCGTCGATCAGCAATTCGCTGGTCGGCGACAGATCGATACCGCGGGCGCAGATTTCTTCGAACTCTTCACGGTTGTAGGCGATACCGCCACCGGTGCCGCCCATGGTGAAGGACGGCCGGATGATGCACGGGAAGCCGACCTTTTCGAGTACCGCGTAGGCTTCTTCCATGTTGTGTGCGATGCCGGAAACCGGGCAGGCCAGGCCGATGTCTTTCATCGCCTTGTCGAAGCGCGAACGGTCTTCGGCCTTGTCGATGGTGTCGGCGTTGGCGCCGATCATTTCCACACCGAACTTTTCCAGCACGCCGTGCTTTTCCAGGTCCAGCGCGCAGTTCAGCGCGGTCTGTCCACCCATGGTCGGCAGCAGGGCGTCCGGGCGCTCCTTCTCGATGATCTTGGCCACGGTCGACCATTTGATCGGCTCGATATAAGTGGCGTCGGCCATGGCCGGGTCGGTCATGATGGTGGCCGGGTTGGAGTTCACCAGAATGACGCGGTAACCCTCTTCTTTCAGGGCTTTACAGGCCTGGGCACCGGAATAGTCGAACTCGCAGGCCTGGCCGATAACGATCGGACCAGCGCCGAGGATCAGGATGCTTTTAATGTCTGTACGTTTTGGCATGTTCTCTCTCGAATCCTTGGGCAGTCGGCGAGTCATCTTGAGAGCTACTGCGCGCGGCCTGGGCTGCGTTGCGCGGTACTCACTTCCTCACCGTACTGCATGTACTGTCTCGTCGTTGCGTTCCGGGCGCCTTGCCCAGACAGCGCTCGCTACACTCTCCAGACGACTCGTCTATTGCCGCTTGGCCATGGCTTCGATAAAACGGTCGAACAGCGGCGCCACATCGGCGGGGCCTGGGCTCGCTTCGGGGTGACCCTGGAAGCTGAAAGCGTCCTTATCGGTCCGCTCGATACCTTGCAGAGAGCCGTCGAACAGCGACTTGTGGATCGCCCGCACATTACTCGGCAGGCTGGCTTCATCCACCGCAAAACCATGGTTCTGGCTGGTGATCATCACCACGCCGCTGTCCAGGTCCTGCACCGGGTGGTTGGCGCCATGGTGGCCATGGCCCATTTTCAGGGTCTTGGCGCCGGAGGCCAGGGCCAGCAACTGGTGGCCGAGGCAGATGCCGAATAGCGGGATTTCGGTGTCCAGTACGTCCTTGATCGCCTGGATCGCGTAGTCGCATGGCTCGGGGTCACCCGGGCCGTTGGACAGGAACACGCCATCGGGATTCAGCGCCAGCACGTCGCTCGCCGGGGTTTGCGCCGGCACCACGGTCAGGCGGCAGCCGCGCTCGACCAGCATGCGCAGGATGTTCCATTTAACGCCGTAATCGTAGGCCACCACGTGGTACTTCAGCTCACTGGCCGGGCGCTCCGGGTGGCTGTCGTCTTGCAGACGCCACACGCTGGAGCGCCACTCGTAAGGCTCGGTGCAACTGACCACCTTGGCCAGGTCCATGCCTTTGAGGCCAGGAAAGCTGCGCGCCAACTCCAGCGCCTTCTCTTCGGTGGCGTCGTCGCCGACCAGGATGCAGCCATTTTGCGAGCCTTTCTCACGCAGAATGCGGGTCAGGCGACGGGTATCGATGCCGGCGATGGCAACAGTGCCGTTTTCCTTCAGGTATTCATCCAGCGGCTGCTTGCTGCGCCAGTTGCTGGCAATCAACGGCAGGTCACGAATGATCAGGCCGGCTGCCCACACACGGTTCGACTCAGCATCTTCCGGGGTGATGCCGGTGTTGCCGATATGCGGATAGGTCAGGGTGACGATTTGTTGGGCATAGGAAGGATCGGTAAGGATTTCCTGATAGCCGGTCATGGCGGTGTTGAAAACCACCTCTCCAATAGTTTGGCCATCGGCACCGATGGCCTCGCCGCGAAAAATACTGCCATCAGCAAGAGCCAGGATGGCAGGTTTAAGGGCTGGCTTACTCAAGAAAACCTCCGAAAATCAAAGCTTGAAGCAAACGCAGATTGTAAAAAAGCGGGATGACGTATCGACCGTCACCCCGCTTTTTTATCTGATTCATTCTGCGTAACTTTTAGTGGACACACTAAAGCGGGAAGCTTACAGGAAAGTGCCTTTTTGGTCCACCGCAAGATGCAATCAAGCCCAGAGCAAACGTCTTCTTTCTGACAAGATGCTCAGTTGAGGCCCAATACATCCTGCATGTCATACAGCCCCGACTGTCGCCCCTGTAGCCACAATGCCGCACGCACGGCGCCCTTGGCGAAGGTCATGCGACTGGAGGCTTTGTGGGTAATTTCCACGCGCTCACCATCGGCGGCGAACAACACCGTGTGATCGCCGACCACATCGCCGGCACGCACGGTGGCGAAACCGATGGTTTCCCGGGCGCGCGCGCCGGTTTGCCCCTCGCGACCATACACGGCGACTTTTTGCAGGTCGCGCCCCAGCGCATTGGCCACCACTTCGCCCATGCGCAGCGCCGTGCCGGACGGCGCGTCGACCTTGTGCCGGTGATGGGCTTCGATGATCTCGATATCCACGTCATCGCCAAGCACCCGCGCGGCAGTGTCGAGCAATTTCAGGCACAGGTTGACGCCGACGCTGAAGTTGGCGGCAAACACAATCGGGATCTGCTTGCCAGCATCCGCCAGCAGCTGTTTTTCCTCCGGAGAGAAACCGGTGGTGCCGATGACCATGGCTTTGCCGGCCTGGCGACAGATTTCCAGGTTCTTCAAAGTCACCGACGGGTGGGTGAAATCGATCAGCACGTCGAACCGATCGAGCACCGCGCCCAGATCGCCCGACAAGCTGACACCGATTTTGCCCACGGCCGCCAACTCACCGGCATCGGCGCCGACCAGGCTACTGTCCGCGCGGTCGACGGCAGCGGACAAGCTCGCGCCCTCGGCCTGCTGCACCGCCTCGATCAGGGTTTTACCCATGCGCCCAGCGGCGCCCATCACTGCAATACGCTGCATAACCTCAGCTCCACGCTACTAGCCGCAAACCGGCGACAGCGCTACACACCTGCCGCCGACCTGCCGCCGATTACTTACAAATCGCCAAAGAAGCGCTTCACGCCTTCAAACCAGCCATTGGCCTTCGGCGAATGCGAGCTGTCGCCAGCCAACGACTGGCGGAATTCTTCGAGCAATTCACGCTGACGCTTATCCAGGTGCACCGGTGTTTCCACTGCTACCCGGCACATCAGGTCGCCAGCACCGCCGCCCCGCACGGGCGCCACGCCCTTGCCGCGCAGGCGGAACAGCTTGCCGGTCTGCGTGCCCTCGGGAATCTTCAACTTGACCCGACCATCCAGAGTCGGCACCTCCAGCTCGCCACCGAGCGCGGCATCGGCGAAGCTGATCGGCACCTCGCAATACAGGTGCTTGCCGTCGCGCTGGAAGATCGAGTGCTCGCGCACATTGACCACCACGTACAGGTCACCCGCCGGACCACCGTGAGCCCCCGCCTCGCCTTCGCCCGACAGGCGAATGCGGTCGCCGGTATCGACGCCAGCTGGCACTTTCACCGACAGGGTTTTGTGCTCTTCGACACGGCCGTGACCGTGGCAGGAGCCACAAGGATCGGTGATCATCTTGCCGCTGCCGTGGCAGCGCGGGCAGGTCTGCTGCACCGAGAAGAAGCCTTGCTGCATGCGCACCTGGCCGATACCACCACAAGTGGTACAGGTCACCGGCGTGGTGCCTTTCTTCGCACCGGAGCCATCGCACGGCTTGCAATTGACCAGGGTCGGCACACGGATGGTCACCGTGGTGCCACGCACCGCCTCTTCCAGGTCCAACTCCAGGGTGTAACGCAAGTCACTGCCACGCTGGGCACCGCCACGCTGACCACCACGCGCCCCACCGAAGAAATCACTGAACACATCGCCGAAAATATCGGAGAAGTTCGCCCCACCGAAGCCAGCACCACCGGCGCCGCCACCCATCTGCGGGTCGACACCGGCATGTCCGTACTGATCGTAGGCCGCACGCTTGCTGGTGTCGGACAACACTTCGTAGGCCTCATTGGCCTCTTTGAACATGTCTTCCGACGCTTTATCGTCGGGATTGCGGTCCGGGTGATGCTTCATCGCCAGGCGCCGGTAAGCCTTTTTCAGCTCCGCTTCGCTGGCACCGCGCTCGACACCCAGCACCTCGTAATAATCACGTTTAGCCATAAGTCTTCAACACCCTTAAATCGTCGCCTCCAGACACGCCAACGCGGGAGCAAGCTCCCGCGTGGCGGATCGTGCCGGCCGCGACTCGCGCCACAACCGGTTGGTACGCATAAGCTCGCGCTTACTTGTTTTCCTTGACCTCTTCGAACTCAGCGTCGACCGCGTCATCGGCGGAGCCTTTTGCCTCGCCTGCATCTTGCGGCGCAGCACCCGGCTGCGGCTGTTCGGCGTACATCTTTTGCGCCAACGGCGTGGTGGCCTCGGACAGTGCGCTCATCTTCGCCTCGATGGCCGCTTTGTCGTCGCCCTTCACCGCGACTTCCAGCTCACCCAGGGCTTTTTCGATGGCGGCTTTCTCGTCGGCAGTTGCCTTGTCGCCGGCTTCGGCGATCATTTTGCGGGTGGCGTGCACCAGTTGATCGCCCTGGTTGCGGGCGGTCGCCAGCTCTTCGAACTTGCGGTCTTCTTCGGCGTTGACCTCGGCATCGCGAACCATCTGCTGAATTTCTTCCTCAGACAGACCGGAGTTGGCCTTGATCACGATCGACTGCTGCTTGCCAGTCGCCTTGTCTTTCGCGCCGACGTGCAGGATGCCGTTGGCATCGATATCGAAGGTTACTTCGATCTGCGGTACGCCACGCGGAGCCGGTGGAATCTCGGCCAGGTCGAATTTGCCCAAGGACTTGTTACCGCTGGCTTGCTTGCGCTCGCCCTGCAGCACGTGAATGGTCACGGCGCCCTGGTTGTCGTCGGCAGTCGAGAACACTTGCGACTTCTTGGTCGGAATGGTGGTGTTCTTCTCGATCAGCGCGGTCATCACGCCGCCCATGGTTTCGATACCCAGGGTCAGCGGGCTGACGTCGAGCAGCAACACATCTTTCACATCGCCCGCCAGAACCGCGCCCTGGATAGCCGCGCCCATGGCCACGGCTTCGTCCGGGTTGACGTCTTTACGCGCTTCTTTGCCGAAGAACTCGGTCACCAGCTTCTGCACCAGCGGCATGCGGGTCTGGCCGCCGACCAGGATCACGTCGTTGATCGCGCCCACGTCGATACCGGCGTCTTTCAACGCGATACGGCACGGCTCGATGGTGCGCTGCACCAGGTCTTCGACCAGCGACTCCAGCTTGGCGCGGGAGATTTTCACGTTCAGGTGCTTGGGACCGGTGGCATCTGCGGTGATGTACGGCAGGTTGACGTCGGTCTGCTGGCTCGAGGACAGCTCGATCTTGGCTTTTTCAGCGGCTTCTTTCAGGCGCTGCATGGCCAGCGGGTCACCCTTGAGGTTCATGCCGCTTTCTTTCTTGAATTCGTCAACCAGGTAGTCGATCAGACGAATATCGAAGTCTTCACCGCCGAGGAACGTGTCGCCGTTGGTCGCCAACACTTCGAACTGGTGCTCGCCATCGACTTCGGCGATCTCGATCACCGACACGTCGAAGGTACCGCCACCCAGGTCATAGACGATCACGGTGTGGTCGCCCTTGGCCTTGTCCATACCGTAAGCCAGCGCGGCTGCGGTCGGCTCGTTGATGATGCGCTTGACGTCCAGACCGGCGATGCGACCGGCGTCCTTGGTGGCCTGACGCTGGCTGTCGTTGAAATACGCAGGAACCGTGATCACTGCTTCGGTCACTGGCTCGCCGAGGTAGTCTTCGGCGGTTTTCTTCATTTTTTTCAGGATTTCAGCGGAAATCTGCGGCGGCGCCATCTTCTGGCCGTTCACTTCGACCCAGGCATCGCCGTTGTCGGCTTTGACGATCTTGTACGGCACCATCTGGATGTCTTTCTGCACGACTTCTTCGTCGAAACGACGACCGATCAACCGCTTCACCGCGTACAGGGTGTTGTGCGGATTGGTCACAGCCTGACGCTTGGCCGACTGGCCAACCAGAATTTCACCGTCATTGGCATACGCGATGATCGACGGCGTGGTGCGCGCGCCTTCGGCGTTCTCGATGACCTTGACGTTGCCGTTTTCCAGAATGGAGACGCACGAGTTGGTGGTCCCCAGGTCGATACCGATAATCTTGCCCATCTTTACTCTCCCAAAACTTGGATATTCCCGCCGCTGTGATTTGTCAGCGGCGGTAGCACTAAAACGCTTGACTCATAAGTTGGGGCTGATCGCCGAATTTCAAGCCTGCTCATCGATGGATGGCGGTACTTCGCTTGGCGCCTTGCTGACCACCACCATTGCCGGACGCAACAAGCGACCGTTGAGCAGATAGCCCTTCTGGAACACCTTGAGCACGCTATTGGGCTCGACATGGGTGCTTTCCTGCAGGGCCATGGCTTGATGGTGCTCCGGGTTGAACGGCGCGCCATGCGGGTCGACGGCCTCCAACTGATAACGCTTGAGGGTGTCGTGGAACAACTTGAGGGTCAGCTCCATGCCCTCGCGTACCGCCCTGATCGCCTCGTCGTCCGGGCTCGATAGCTCCAGACCGCGCTCCAGGCTGTCGATGATCGGCAGCAGATCGCCAGCGAACTTCTCCAAGGCGAACTTGTGCGCCTTTTCAACATCCTGCTCGGCGCGACGACGCACGTTCTGCAAATCAGCCGCCACGCGCAAGGCCTGATCCTGAGCGGCAGCCAACTCTTCCTCGAGCACGTGGATGCGAGCGTCCACCTGATCGCTCGACTCCATTTCGGCACCAGGGGCCACATCGGGAAGCTGGTTATCGTGGGTCTGTTCGTCAGCCATGCGTTTCTCCTCTAAATATTCGACGCGAGCCTCAACTCACGTGTCTGCCGCCTATATGGGGACAAATTCTCGCGCTTCAAGGGTTACATGGCGAACAACCCAGCCGCCGCGGGATGCGCAGCCGAACCGACGGCAGAGCGAATTGGCCATAACCGAGGATTGTCAGCCCACAAATAAACACTGTATAAATAACCAGACTTCAGGCTTGGGAGGCCGCGCCATGCTGGTACACCTGTCCGTACACAACTACGCCATCGTTGAACACCTCGACCTTGAACTGGATGGCGGCATGAGCGTCATCAGCGGCGAAACCGGCGCCGGCAAATCGATCATGCTCGACGCGCTTGGCCTGACCCTCGGCGACCGCGCCGACAGCGGCGTGGTGCGCCCAGGCGCCGACAAGGCGGACATCCTCGCCAGCTTCGACCTCCGCGACATCCCGGAAGCCCGCGCCTGGCTGGCCGAACGCGATCTGGGCCATAACCAGGATCAGGACGGCCCGTGCATCCTGCGCCGGGTGATCACCGCCGAAGGCCGCTCGCGCGGCTACATCAACGGCTCGCCGTGCCCCCAGGGTGACCTCAAGGCCCTCGGCGAGCTGCTGATCGATATCCACAGCCAGCACGAACACCAATCGCTACTGAAAGCCGAGACCCACCGCCGCCTACTCGACGAATACGCCGGCAGCCAGGAGCTTGCACGCCAAGTGCAACTGGCGGCGCAGCGCTGGAAGCAAACCAAGAGCGAACTGCAGCGCCTGTCGAGCATCGGCGACGAGCAACGTGCCCGCCATCAACTGCTCAGTTACCAGCTGGAGGAACTGGATAACCTGGCCCTCGGCGAAAACGAACTGGCGCAATTGGAGCAGGAGCACAAGAACCTGACCAACGCCGAAAGCCTGCTCAGCGCCTGCCGCCTGGTCATCGAACAATGCAGCGAGAATGATGCCGGCAACGTACTGTCCGCACTGACCGGCAGCCTCAACCGCCTGGGCGCCTTTCAGGGACAACCGGGCGCCTTGAACGAGGCGATCAACCTGCTGGCCAGCGCGCAGATCCAGGTGGAAGAAGCCGTCGGCGAGCTGAACCGCTTTCTCGACCACTTCGATGCCGACCCAGAGCGCTTGCAGCAGATGGAAGAACGCCTGGACGCGATCTATACCCTGGCACGCAAACACCGCAGCCAGCCCAGCGAACTGACCGCCTTGCAGCAGCAGCTGTTCGAAGAACTGGAAAGCCTGAATGCCGACGACCAGGCCACCGAGCGCCTGGGCGAAGAACTGGCGGCCTACGCACGGCACTATCAGGAAAAAGCCGCCGAGCTGAGCGCCCTGCGCCATGGCGCCGCCAGTGCGCTGGCGAGCGCCGTCGAGCAGGAAATGCAACACCTGGGCATGCCAGGCGGCCGCTTCACCATCAAGCTCAGCACTAACCACAGTGCCGAACCGCACCCCAATGGCCTGGAGCAGTTGGAGTTCCTGGTCAGCGCCAACCCCGGACAACCGCTGAAAGCCCTGGCCAAGGTCGCTTCCGGCGGCGAACTCTCACGGATCAGCCTGGCCATCCAGGTCATCACCGCACAAACCTCGCGCGTGCCGACCCTGGTGTTCGACGAAGTCGACGTCGGCATTGGCGGCCCAACGGCCGAAGTGGTCGGTCAGCTGCTGCGCCGCCTGGGAGAACGCGGCCAGGTGCTGACCGTCACCCACCTGCCGCAAGTCGCCGCCCAGGGCCATCAGCACCTGTTCGTGCACAAGGTGCGCGACAGCGACGCCACGCGCACCGCGGTGAGCAAACTGGACAACGCACAGCGCGTCGAGGAAATCGCCCGCATGCTCGGCGGCGTCGATCTCACCGAGGAATCCCTGGCCCATGCGCGGCAGATGGTCAGCAGCGCTCAAGCGTAGGGCCGGCGGGCCGCCACACAGCAAAAAGGCGACCCGAAGGTCGCCTTTTTCATACACACGGGCTGCTTATTTCTTCTTGCGCACGTACAACACCAGGTTGTGATCGACCATCTCGAAACCGTGCTCGCGGACGATCTCTTTCTGACGTTTTTCGATCTCAGCATCGAAGAACTCGATCACCTCGCCCGAGTCGACACAAACCATATGGTCGTGGTGGCCGCCATCGGCTAATTCGAACACCGCATGACCGCCATCGAAATTGTGACGCACCACCAGGCCGGCGGCTTCGAACTGGGTCAGTACGCGGTACACCGTGGCCAGACCGACATCCTCGCCCGCCTCCATCAGTGCCTTGTAAACATCTTCTGCACTCATGTGACGCTGCTCGGCTGAGTCGAGCATCTGCAGAATTTTGACCCGTGGCAGGGTCACTTTCAGGCCAGCTTTGCGTAGTTCGCTATTTTCAACCATGGTCTGCTTTCTCGCGGAAGCGGCTTCGCAGCTTCCTTTATTGCGGGTATGATCCGGGTTTACGTTGCCCAGCCAAGATAGTGGAAGTCGCCCACCGATGCAAAAAACCAAACTCCTGCTGACCAGCCTCACCTTTATGGGGCTCATCGCACTCGCCGGTTGTTCATTCCCCGGGGTTTATAAAATCGACATTCAACAGGGCAATGTCGTCACGCAAGACATGATAGACCAGTTGCGTCCAGGAATGACCCGCAGCCAAGTGCGGTTTATCATGGGCAATCCGCTGCTGACCGACACCTTCCACGCTAACCGCTGGGACTACCTGTACAGCATCCAGCCGGGCGGCGGGCAACGCCTGCAAGAACGCGTCAGCGTGGTGTTCGACGGCAATGATCAACTGGCAGGTCTGGCCGGCGACTTCATGCCAGGCGTCAGCCGCGACCAGGAAATCCTCGGCGAAGACGGTGTCTCCGCACCGCAAACCCAGCAGCCACAAGCTGAAGACGAGCCACCGGCACCAGGCTCGCTGCTGGAGCAGATCCAACGCGAAGTGGATAACGTCGAAACCGTACCGGTACCGACGCCAGAACCACTGGAAACCACCCCGCAGTAACCTGTCGCAACACATACAGGTACAAAAAAGCCCGGATCGCTCCGGGCTTTTTCATGTGTGCGCATAAGCCGATCAAGCGTCGCCCTGATCGGCTTTGGCTTGCGCGGCTTTGGCCGCACGCTGTTTGCGCACCTCTTTCGGATCGGCAATCAGCGGCCGGTAGATTTCCACCCGCTCACCCTCTTCCAGCACCCGCTCTTCTGGCTTGGCCACGGCCTTGCCAAATATCCCCAGCGGACTCGTCGCCAGATCCAGGCCGGGGAAATGTGCGGCCATGCCCGATTGCTCGGCAGCCTGACGCACCGTCGTGCCATAGGGCAGGCTCAGACGCAGCAGCTTCTGCTTGTCCGCCAGGGCATAGGCCACCTCGACCACAATCGTTGGGTTATCCATGCAGTTGCTTCGCCCTTTGACAGAAGGCGTCCACCAAGGTGTTCGCCGCCTGATTGAACAGCGGCCCGAGCGTGGCCCGCACCAATGGTCCAGCGTAGTCGAAGGTCAGGTCCAGGCTGATCTTGCAGGCTTTTTCGCCCAGCGCCTTGAACACCCAACGGCCATGTAACTGGCTGAACGGTCCCTCCTCCAGATTCAACTCGATCGACTCCCCCGCCACCAGGGTATTGCGGGTGACGAAGCGCTGGCTCAGCCCGCCCTTGGCCACCGCCAGACTGGCGCGCATGTGCGTCTCGCTGGCCTCCAGCACTTCACTCGACGAGCACCAGGGCAGGAACTCCGGGTAGCGCGCGACATCGTTGACCAAGTCGAACAGCGCATGCGCCGGGTACGGCAACAGGGCCGAACGCTGGATATGGGTACTCATAAGGCAGCAACTTCGCACAAAAGGTGGAGGGCACTCATTTCATCAGCTCTGCGACAAACACAATCAATACACCAATCGGCGCAACCACGCGGATCAACCAATACACCACCCCGAACAACAGCGGGCTCTTCAGCGCCAACTCGTCGCGAACCGCCTCACGCTTGAGCACCCAGCCAGCGAATACGGCGAAAGCCAAGCCACCCAACGGTAGAAGAATCCGACTGGTGAGGTAGTCGATGCTGTCGAAGAAATTCCGGCCACCTTCGGCACCCCACTGGAACAGATGGAAACCGTCGTCGGCAAACACGAAGAACTTGGCCTCGGCAGCGATATTGAAGGACAACACCGTGCCCATGCCGACGATCCAGCACAGCAGCGCCAGTACGCTGGTGACCACGACACGGCTGCGCCGGGTGCGCTCGACCAGATACGCCACCGCCGGTTCGAGCATGGAGATCGACGAGGTCCAGGCGGCAATCAGCACCAGGATAAAGAACACCGTGCCCATGATCTGGCCGAAGGCGATATTGCCGAAGGCCACCGGCAAGGTGACAAACATCAACCCCGGCCCTGCGCCTGGCTCCATGCCGCCGGCAAAGACGATGGGAAATAACGCCAAACCAGCGGTCAACGCCACCAGCGTATCGAGAATACCGACGGTGAGAATGGTCCCGCCAATCGAGGCATTTTTCGGCATGTACGCGCCGTAGACCATGATCGAACCGACGCCGACGCTCAAGGTAAAGAAGGCATGGCCCATGGCGGCAAGCACGCCGTCGAGCAGCTTGTCCGGCTGAAAATCGAAAAGAAAATGAAAGCCCTGCATGAAATACCCGGTGGTCATGCTGTAGCCGAGCAGAATCAGCAACAACACGAACAGCAACGGCATCATGATGCGCAAACTACGCTCCAGGCCGGCAACCACGCCGCGGGCGATGACAAAACCGGTCAGCAGCATGAACAGCGTGTGCCACAGCGTCAGCCGCCACGGGTCGGCAGTCAATGCGCCGAACGCCGCACCGGCACCGTCGGCAGTCACGCCGCTGAACTGCCCGCGCCCCATGCCCAGGATGTAGTCCAGCGACCAGCCGGCCACCACGCTGTAGAACGACAGAATCAGCAGCGCGGCAATCATCCCCATCAGCGCCGCCCACGACCACTTCGGCGAGGCGCCGGACTCGATCGCCAGGGTCTTCAAAGTATTCACCGGGCTCTGCCGGCCACGGCGACCGATCAGGGTTTCGGCGAGCATGATCGGCAAACCGACCAGAAAGATGCACACCAGGTACATCATGACGAAGGCCCCGCCGCCGTACATGCCGGTCATGTAGGGAAACTTCCAGATGTTGCCGAGACCGACCGCCGAACCGGTGGCCGCCAGGATAAAGACCCAACGACTGGCCCATGCACCGTGGATGGAAACCTTGTCACTCGCCATGAATACGCCCGAGATGCGTGCAAAAGAGCGCGCATTGTCCGGGATTAGCCTAACGCTCTCAAGATCAGGCTGTCGCCAGCAGGCCGCCGACTCCCTATAATGCGCGCCCTATGGCTAAACAAAAGAAACACCCACAAGGCAGCATCGCCCAGAACAAAAAGGCGATGCACGACTATTTCGTCGAACACAAGTTCGAGGCGGGCCTGGTGCTGTCTGGCTGGGAAGTGAAGAGCCTGCGCGCCGGCAAGGCCCAGTTGGTCGACAGCTATGTACTGCTGAAGGACGACGAAGCCTGGCTGATGGGCTGTCACATCACGCCCCTGAAAACCGCCAGCACCCATGTGATCGCCGATCCGATCCGCACCCGCAAGCTGCTGCTGAACAAGCGCGAGCTGGAAAAACTGTTCGGCTCCGTGCAGCAGAAAGGCTACACCTGCGTAGCCCTGTCGATTTACTGGAAGCAGCATCTGGTCAAATGCGAAATCGCCTTGGCCAAGGGCAAGAAGGACTTCGACAAGCGCCACACCGAGAAAGAGCGCGATGCCGACCGCGAAGTGCAGCGCGCCATGCGCAGCAAAGGCAAAGACGACTGAGCCCGTGGCGCGGGGATTAACAACGCCGCGTAAACCGCCACCGCGCCTGCACCCATAAAGCCATGATGAACCGCGCCGATATGCGGCGCGCTCAACCCAACGCACTCAAGACTTGGCCACGCCACCACGGCGTTGCGCGCGCGCCATGCGCCGGGTCTCCTGCTGCACTTCGGCGAGCACTTCCTGCACGTAATCGATATGCCGGTTGGACAGCTCCCGCGCCTCTTCCGCCCGCCCTTCGATAATCGCCGCGTAGAGCGCGCGGTGCTGGTCGATCAGCATGTCGCGGGTCTCGCTGCGCTGGGCGTACATGCCACCGATATTGGTCACCACGTTGCGCTTGAGCAGGTCGAACAAGCCGCGAATGGTGTGCAGCAACACGGCGTTATGACTGGCTTCGGCGATAGCCAGGTGAAAACGGGCGTCGGCGGCCCCTTCTTCCAGGCGGGTGACCGTGCCGCTGCGGCCGTAACAGTCGAGCAACTCGCTGAAGGCTTCGCCCAGTCGCTGGCGATCGAGTTCGGTGGCACGCAGCGCAGCGTAATAGGCGCAGGAACCCTCCAGGGTGTGGCGGAATTCGAGCAGATCGCGCTGCGCCTCGGGGTTGCTTTCCAGCAAGTGCAACAGCGGATCGCTGAAGGTCGAGCCCAGCGATTCGGCGACATAGTTGCCGCCGCCCTGACGACTGACCAGCAACCCTTTGGCCGCCAACTTCTGGATTGCCTCACGCAGCGACGGCCGCGATACGCCAAAACGTTCGGCCAACAGCCGCTCGGCCGGCAAGCGCTCGCCGGCCTTCAGCGTGCCCTCGAGGATCATGGTTTCCAGCTGCGCGACGATATCGTCCGACAAACGGCGCTGGCGCACCTGACCTACTTCCATATCCCGCTCTCCACTGGTTTTACCACCTGCTCAGGCCCTTGCAGGCCCGTATCCGGCAAGCCTATAGCGGCCCTCCAAGGCACACAAGTCGGCTCCATGCGACCAAAGTCGTAGACCGCTCAATTGACAGCGACGCGAGCGCGCTTTTAACCTGAGCAGACTATTTTGTAAATTGGTAATACCAATTTAACGAGTTCCATAACAACAAGTCCAAACGCTCAACCGAGGTTTCCCCATGCTGGTTATGCCTGTCACGCTCGCTGCGCCGTTGTTTCTGCCCTGCACTTCGCGCCCTGCGCGCTGCTGAACGGAGTCGCCATCATGTCCTCCGGTCTGCTCGCCCTACTCGCCTTTTCGCCCATCCTGCTCGCCGCCATTCTGCTGATCGGCCTGCGCTGGCCGGCCAAACGTGCCATGCCTCTGGTCTACCTGCTCACCGCAGGGATCGGCCTGTACGCCTGGGACATGAGCCTCAACCGCGTCCTCGCCTCCACCGTACAAGGCCTGGTGATTACCGCCGGCGTGCTGTGGATCATCTTCGGCGCCATCCTGCTGCTGAACACCCTCAAGCACTCCGGCGGCATCACCGCGATCCGCGCCGGCTTCGCCACCATCAGCCCGGATCGGCGGATTCAGGCGATCATCATTGCCTGGCTGTTTGGCTGCTTTATCGAGGGCGCTTCCGGCTTCGGTACGCCAGCGGCCATCGCCGCGCCACTGCTGGTCGCCATCGGCTTCCCGGCGCTCGCCGCGGTGATGCTCGGCATGCTGGTGCAAAGCACGCCGGTGTCTTTCGGCGCGGTGGGCACGCCGATCATCATCGGCATCAACAGCGGCCTGGACACCGCCACGCTCGGCGCCCAACTGACCGCGCAAGGCTCCAGCTGGGAGATTTTCCTGCAGTTGATCACCAGCAATGTGGCGATCATCCATGCCCTCGTGGGCACGGCGATGCCGCTGATCATGGTGCTGATGTTGACGCGCTTCTTCGGTCGGGAAAAAAGCTGGAAAGCCGGCTTCGAAGTACTGCCGTTCGCGATCTTTTCCGGCCTGGCTTTCACCGTGCCCTACATGGCCACGGGGATTTTCCTCGGTCCGGAATTCCCCTCGCTGGCCGGTGGTTTGATCGGCCTGGCGATAGTCACCAGCGCTGCGCGCCTGGGCTTTCTGATACCCAAAACCACCTGGGACTTCGCCCCGGCCAAAGACTGGCCGAGCGAGTGGATCGGCAGCATCGAGATGAAGCTCGACGAACTCACGGCCAAGCCGATGAGCAGCCTGCGCGCCTGGTTGCCGTACGTGCTGGTCGGCGCCCTGCTGGTGATCAGCCGGGTCTTTCCGGAGGTCGGCAGCGCACTGAAATCGGTGGTGCTGGTATTCCCGGACATCCTTGGCGAAGCCGGGATCAAGGCCGACTTCATGCCGCTCTACTTGCCTGGCGGCATCCTGGTTGCCGTGGTGCTGGCGACCTTCTTCCTGCACGGCATGAAAGTGCGTGAGCTGGGCGCCGCACTGGGCGAGTCGACCAAGGTCTTGCTGGGCGCGGGCTTCGTCTTGCTGTTCACTGTGCCGATGGTACGTATTCTGATCAACTCGGGCGTCAACGCCGCCGACCTGCCCAGCATGCCGATCGCCATGGCGCGCTACGTGGCCGACAGCGTCGGTGGCGTCTACCCGCTGCTGGCCCCGAGCGTGGGTGCGCTGGGCGCCTTTATCGCCGGCTCGAACACCGTCAGCAACATGATGCTCAGCCAATTCCAGTACGGCGTGGCGCACAGCCTGGGGATTTCCGGCGCGTTGATCGTCGCCGTGCAGGCCATTGGTGCCGCCGCCGGCAACATGGTGGCGATTCACAACGTGGTGGCGGCATCAGCCACCGTGGGCCTGCTCGGCCGCGAGGGCACCACCCTGCGCAAAACCGTATGGCCTACCCTCTACTACGTGCTCTTTACGGGATTGATTGCCCTGGTAGCAATCTACGTACTGGGCGTCAGCGATCCGCTGGTGGTGCACTGACAGACACCGCGCCACGCACCCGCAGCATCGGGCGCGTGGAGCGCGAAGCAGCAAGCGTTCACGTTCATTACAACTAGAAGAAGCCGGAACACTGGGCGAGAACAGCCGCTCACTTGGCTCCCATTTTTCCTGAACCAGGATAAATCCAATGATCATTTCCTCTTCCACCGACTACCGCGCCGCCGCACAACGCAAGCTACCGCCATTTTTGTTTCACTATGCCGATGGCGGCGCCTATGCCGAGCACACGCTGCGGCGCAACGTCGAGGACCTGGCCGAGATCGCCCTGCGTCAGCGCGTCCTGAAGAACATGTCCGACCTGAGCCTGGAAACCCGCCTGTTCAACGAAACCCTGGCGATGCCGGTAGCCCTGGCACCCGTCGGCCTAACCGGCATGTTCGCGCGCCGCGGTGAAGTGCAGGCGGCCAAGGCGGCAGCGGCCAAAGGCATCCCCTTCACCCTGTCGACCGTATCGGTATGCCCGATCGAGGAAGTGGCCCCGGCCATCGACCGCCCGATGTGGTTTCAGCTCTACGTACTCAAAGATCGCGGCTTCATGAAGAACGCCCTGGAGCGTGCCAAGGCCGCCGGCGTGACCACCCTGGTGTTCACCGTGGACATGCCGGTGCCGGGCGCCCGCTACCGCGATGCCCACTCCGGCATGAGCGGCCCGAATGCCGCCGCGCGGCGCATGCTCCAGGCCGTGACCCACCCGGCCTGGGCCTTGGATGTCGGCCTGCTCGGCCGCCCGCACGACCTGGGCAATATCTCCGCCTACCGCGGTAACCCCACCGGACTGGCCGACTATATCGGTTGGCTGGGGACGAACTTCGACCCGTCGATCTCGTGGAAGGACCTGGAGTGGATTCGCGACTTCTGGCAGGGGCCGATGGTGATCAAGGGCATCCTCGACCCAGAGGATGCCAAGGACGCGGTGACGTTCGGCGCCGATGGCATCGTCGTTTCCAACCACGGCGGCCGCCAGCTCGACGGCGTGCTGTCCAGTGCACGGGCAATGCCGGCCATCGCCGATGCGGTCAAGGGCGACCTGGCGATCCTCGCGGACTCGGGCATTCGCTCCGGTCTCGACGTGGTGCGCATGCTCGCCCTCGGCGCCGACACGGTGATGCTCGGACGCGCCTTCATCTACGCCCTGGCCGCTGCCGGTGGCGCTGGCGTGAGCAACCTGCTGGAGCTGATCGAAAAAGAAATGCGCGTGGCCATGGTGTTGACGGGCGCCAAGTCCGTGCACGACATCAGCGCCGACTCGCTGGTCCGCGAACTGGGCCGCTGAGCCCGGCGCCACCGCCACGTGAGGTCGGCTTGCGCGACACATATCGCAGATCAAGCCGCGCCCCCAACACGCCGAGCAGGCCGCTCAAACGGCCCCCGTAACCGATGCACTCTGGAGCACGCATGAGCCTGCCCGCTGCCTTTCTCACCGCCGTGCACCACCTGATCCCACGCGAGCGCCGCTTCGACGACCCACTGTCGACTTTGGCCTTCGGCACCGACGCCAGCTTCTACCGCCTGATTCCCAAGCTGGTGGTGCGCGTGGAGAGCGAAGAGGAAGTGGTCGCGCTGCTCAAGCTGGCCAGTGCCGAACAGGTGCCGGTAACGTTCCGCGCTGCCGGCACCAGTCTGTCCGGTCAAGCGCTCAGCGACTCGCTGCTGATCGTCCTCGGCGACAACTGGAACGACCGCGAAATTCGCCGCAACGGTGAGCAAATCCGCCTGCAACCCGGAGTCATCGGCGCCCAGGCGAATGTCCTGCTGGCCCCCTTCCAACGCAAGATCGGCCCTGACCCAGCGTCGATCAACGCCTGCAAGATCGGCGGTATCGTCGCCAACAACGCCAGCGGCATGTGCTGCGGCACCGCGCAAAACAGCTACCACACCCTGGCCGGCATGCGCCTGGTGCTGGCCGACGGCACGGTGCTGGACAGCGAAGACCCGCAGAGCGTGGCACGCTTCTGCGCCAGCCATGCCGACCTACTCGAACAACTGGCCGAGCTGGGCCGCACAACCCGCGGCAACCGCGAACTGGCGGCGCGGATTCGTCACAAATACCGGCTGAAAAACACCACCGGGCTGTCGCTCAACGCCCTGGTCGACTTCGACCAGCCGCTGGATATCCTCAGCCACCTGATGGTCGGTTCCGAGGGCACCCTGGGCTTCATCAGCGCGGTGACCTACAACACCGTGCCCGATCACCCACACAAGGCCAGCGCGCTGGTGGTCTTTCCCGATGTGGAAAACTGCTGCCGCGCGGTCACCGTGCTCAAACAGCAAGCAGTCTCAGCGGTCGAGTTGCTGGACCGCCGCAGCCTGCGCTCGGTGGAGCACAAAGCGGGCATGCCGGCATGGGTGAAACACCTGTCGAACGGCGCCTGCGCGTTACTGATCGAATCGCGCGCCGCCAGCCAGAGCCTGCTGCACGAGCAACTGAGCCAGGTCATGGCTGCCCTCGCCGACTTCCCGGTAGAGAAACAGGTCGATTTCAGCGCAGACCCGGCGGTCTACAACCAGCTGTGGAAGATGCGCAAAGACACCTTTCCGGCGGTCGGCGCGGTACGCCAGACCGGCACCACGGTGATCATCGAAGACGTCACCTTCCCGATCGAGCAGCTCGCCGAAGGCGTCAATCGCCTGCTCGCGCTGTTCGACAAGCATCACTACGACGAAGCGATCATTTTCGGCCACGCCCTGGAAGGCAATCTGCACTTCGTCTTCACTCAGGCCTTCGAAACACCGGCACAAATCGCCCGTTACTCCGCGTTTATGGACGAGGTGACGCAGTTGGTGGCCGTGGAGTTCGGCGGTTCGCTGAAAGCCGAGCACGGCACCGGACGCAACATGGCGCCCTTCGTCGAACTGGAATGGGGCGCGGATGCCTATCGGCTGATGTGGCAACTCAAGCGCTTGCTCGACCCCCAGGGCATCCTCAACCCGGACGTGGTGTTGTCGGACGACCCGCAGATTCACCTGAAGCACCTCAAGCCCTTGCCGGCCGCCGACGCGATCGTCGATACGTGCATCGAATGCGGCTTCTGCGAGCCCGTCTGCCCATCCAAGGAGCTGACCCTCAGCCCACGTCAGCGCATCGTCATCTGGCGCGATATTCAGGCGCGAAAACGCCGGGGCGAAAACACCCACGAGCTGGAACGCGATTTTCAGTACCAGGGCATCGATACCTGCGCCGCGACCGGTCTGTGCGCGCAACGCTGTCCGGTGGGCATCAATACCGGCGACCTGGTGCGCAAGCTGCGCGCGCGCAGCGCCGCTAACCCGCGCAGCGCCGACTGGCTGGCCAGCCACTTCCAGCGCGCCATGCAGGGCACACGCTTGCTCCTGCATGTGGCCAATGGCGCGCGCATGAGCCTCGGCGCGCCGCTGCTCAAGCGCGGCTCAGCGGCTCTGAGCAGAGCCAGCAATGGCCGCGTACCGCAGTGGACACCTGCCGTCCCGCAACCGCTGCATCGGCTGGTGTTGCCCGAGGCCACGACCGAC
>TARA_R100001244_G_scaffold39766_6_pt1 | contig 40207 bp, 39 predicted proteins | sample TARA_R100001244 | Tara Oceans TARA_R100001244 (sample SAMEA2621564) | marine metagenome | biome: marine biome (ENVO:00000447); feature: mesopelagic zone (ENVO:00000213); material: "saline water (ENVO:00002010), including plankton (ENVO:xxxxxxxx)" | depth 790 m
GTCGTGGATGAATTGAAAAAACTGGGTGCGATATTTGTCGAAGAGCTGGACGAAGTGCCCGACGGTGTCCCGGTGGTCTTTTCCGCCCACGGCGTACCCAAGGCGGTGCCGCATAAAGCGGAAGAGCGTGGCCTTGAATATCTTGATGCGACCTGTCCGTTGGTGTCCAAGGTGCATCGTCAGGCCGAGCGGCAGAGCGACGCCGGCCGGCATATCATTTTCGTCGGCCATGCCAATCATCCCGAGGTCATCGGCACCTTCGGGCAGGTTGCGGACGGTCAGATGACATTGGTTGAAACATTGGCCGATGTAGCGGCGCTGCAACCCGCGGATCCCGAGGCGCTGGCGTTCCTGACCCAGACAACGCTATCGGTCGATGACACGCATGCGATTGTGGAGGCGCTGCAGGCCCGCTTCCCCAATATCGTCGGTCCGAAGGGCGAGGATATTTGCTACGCCACGTCCAACCGTCAGGATGCGGTCAAAAAAATAGCCACGGAATGCCAGCTTGTCCTAGTCATCGGTGCTCCGAACAGCTCCAACAGCCTGCGCCTGGTCGAAGTTGCCGAACGCAGCGGTGCTGCTGCCAAATTGATCCAGCGGGCCGATGAAATCGACCTTGACTGGTTCGACGGCGTCAACACGGTCGGATTAACCGCCGGCGCATCGGCCCCGGAAATATTGGTCCGCGAAGTGACGAGCCTGCTCGAGGAGCATTTCGAAATTCGCATGGAAAAGGTCAAGACCGCCGAGGAAAATATGGTTTTCAAACTGCCCCGTGGACTTGAAGCGGCCTGATGGCTGTCTATACCAAGGTCAGCGCAGAGGAAATCGGTCAGTTTCTGACCCGGTTTGATGTCGGTACATTGGTGTCCGCAAAGGGCATTGCCGAAGGCGTGGAAAACAGCAATTATCTGCTGGAAACCACGCGGGGCAAATATATTCTGACCCTTTACGAAAAGCGGGTCGATCCTGCGGATTTGCCGTTTTTCATTGCCTTGCTCGATCATCTCGCGGCGCACGGCTGTCTGGTACCGCCGATGATTGCCGACCGCGAAGGCGAAAAAATCCAGCAGCTTTGCGGTCGCAGCGCTTGTCTGATCGTGTTTTTGCCGGGAGTATCGGTTAGTCACCCGACCGAAGCACAGGCCCGGTCGACCGGCCATGCCCTGGGGGACATGCATCGTGCGCTTGCGGATTTCGAACCGGAACGACGCAACATCCTGGATCATGATGGCTGGCGAGCGCTGGCGGGGCAATGCGGTCCTGACGAGCTCGACAATATCGCTCCCGGCCTGGCCGGGACGGTTGCCCGCGAGCTTGATTATCTCGATGAATATTGGCCGCACGACCTGCCGCGATCGGCTATACATGCCGATCTGTTCCCCGACAATGTGCTGATGCTGGGCGATCAGGTGACGGGGCTGATCGACTTTTATTTTTCCTGCACGGACATCCGCGCATACGATCTGGCGGTGACTCACGCCGCCTGGTGCTTTTCCGAGGATGGCAGCGATTTCCACGACCCGATATCGCGCGCGCTGATCGACGGCTATGCAACAGCCTTCACCATCAGCGATGCCGAACGCCGGGCGCTTCCCCTGCTGGCCCGCGGCGCGGCGCTCCGCTTTTTGTTGACCCGGGCCTATGACTGGATCAATACGCCGGCCGATGCGCTGGTGACACGCAAGGAACCGCAGGCCTTTCTCCATCGGCTGCAATATTATCAGCATCATCCGGAAATTTTCGAAACATGACCGAAACCAAAATTGTGGAGATCGCGACCGATGGTGCGTGCAAGGGCAATCCCGGTCCGGGCGGATGGGGCGCGCTGATACGTCACGGCAACAAGGAAAAGGAAATCTCCGGCGGCGAACCGGATACGACCAACAACAGGATGGAACTGCGCGCCGCGATCGAGGCGCTCAATGCATTGAATCGTCCCTGCAGGGTCAAGTTGTCGATTGACAGTACTTACGTAAAAGACGGTATTACCAAATGGATATTCGGCTGGCAGAAGAACGGCTGGCGGACTGCGGCAAGGAAACCCGTCAAGAACGCCGATCTGTGGCAGGATCTGCTAAAGGCGGTCGAGCCCCACCAGATCGAATGGCACTGGGTAAGGGGCCATGATGGCGACGCGGACAACGAGCGAGCCGACGAATTGGCCAGCAATGCCGCACTGAATATTGCCCGCAACTATTCCTAAAGTCGGCTTCTAGCTGTTGTCCTCGATCTCGGCATCCGGACCATATTCCAGAATCGAATTGATCGCGCTTCTTGCACCGGCTTTGCTTGTATACCCTTCGGTCCAAAAAATAACTTCGCTATTATATTTGAATCGAACCCGAAATTCGCCTTTCTTGTCTTTCCATATTTCGAATTGATGCGCCATTTCTATTCTCTCCTATGTTGAGCGACAGAAATAATAGAGCAGAAGGCGATCTGTGCAAGCATTCACATGTAACATGCTGCTGCCTAGGAAAAGCGTGACGCTGCGTAGCGGTTGGCGTCAATAGTGCGCAGGCTTTCATCCGGCGATTGCGCCAACAGGATCGAGCGAGCCAGTTTCGACGCGGCCGGGGCTGTCTGGATACCGAAACCGCCCTGCCCGGCGAACCAGAAGAAATCATCGGCCCGATGGTCAAAGCCGATCACGGGCAGCCGGTCGGGTGCAAAGCTGCGCAGACCGGCCCATTTTCTGCTGACCCGTTTCACGCGTACATCCAGCACTTTCTCAAACCGGTCGATGGCGATGGCCACGCTCAGTTCGTCGGGCGCGACATCGCCGGGCTTGGACGGAATTTCATCATGCGGACTGAGCCAATAGCTGCCACCCGCTTCAGGCTTGAAATAGAAGCTGCCATCCAGACCGACCACCAGCGGCATCTCCGGCGAAGATGGCGGGTCGGTCTCGATCTGGACCATGTTGCGGATCAATGGCTGGATTCCGACGGGTTTGACACCGGCCAGCTCGGCGATGTTGTCCGCCCAGGCGCCGGCTGCGTTGACCAGAACAGATGCCTGATAGGATTCTCCCGCCGCGACCAAGTTCCACAAGCGGTCCCGTTTGCTGATCTGACTGACAGATGCCCGGCATACCAGTTCCACCGCCTTGCGTCTGGCGTCTTTCAGATAGGCGGCATGCAGCGCAGCTACATCGATATCACAACAGTCCGGTTCATGGATCGCGTGGCTCCACACAGACTTCAGATCGGGAATAAGCGCCGCTGCCTGGGCCCAGGACCAGCGCTCCATGGCGAGCCCGTTGTCGGCAAAATCGGCCAGAAACCGGTCGGCCAAAATCTGCTCTTCTTCGCGGGCGATATTGACCGCACCGCGCGGCCGAAGGAACCCGGACGGCGAAAACTCTGGCGGCGGATTGTCAAGGAATACACGCGAAGCGGACGTCAGAGGCTGCACCAGCGGTCCGCCATAGCTTTCCGTCCAGAATGCAGCCGAACGACCGGTGGCATGGTAGCCGGGATAGTCTTCGGCTTCGAGCAACAGCACCGATCGGTCGGCGCCGATTTCAGAGGCGATGCTGGCTCCGGCGATACCGGCCCCGATGATGGCGACGTCAAAATGTTTCATCTTTTGGGTGCCACTCGGTCAAGAAAGGCGAAACAACTATTGATCGCTTCGTTGCGCACGTCATCCACTTCCCGAAATATTTCATGCGCGGATTCCGGACCGAACAGCTTCATCTCGGCCGCGGGCAGAAGATGCACAGCCCGCTCGATCGTTGCATGATCGACCAGCTCGTCGGTTGCTGTCGCCAGCACCAGCAGCGGAATATCCATCCGCGCCAGCTTCTGCCGGTTGCGCAGCAATCGGGTCGAGGCATAGGCCCGCTCCACCCAACGCCAGCTGGCCGGCCCCAGGCGCACGAACGGCCGTTCGCGAAACCAGAAAAACTCGTCCGAATAGCGGTCGGCATCATGCGTCAATAAAGCCTGCCGGGGTACATAGGGTTCGAGCGGATTTTCGATCGGTTTCCAGGCGCGCCTGCCACCCCGACCGATCGCGCACATCAATTTGGCGATGCAATGCGCCGTCCATTCCGGCATGCCGCCTCCGGCCGGAGCGAGCATCGGTGCGCTCAATATGGCGGCATCGGGATGGATATGCTGCTCGGCCAGGGCGCGCAGCACGAGATGGCCTCCCATGCTGTGACCGATCAGAACATGGGGACCCGGATGGCTGACCCGCCACTGTTCGAAAAACGAAACGAGATCGCCCACCCAGGTTGCGAAATCATCGATATGACCGACATGCGGATGCGATCCGCAACGGCCCGATCCGCCCTGCCCGCGCCAGTCGACAGAGGTAACATTCCATCCCCGCGCGTGGAAATCGTGAAATGTTTCCAGATATTTTTCATAGAAATCCGCGCGTCCCGTCATGAACAGGATCGAACCTCTCGCGCCTTCGAGAGACCCGTTTTGGCGCCAGTCCAGCTCCCGGAATTTCCAGCCGTCCGGGCCTGTCCACGGCGCTTCTACAGCAGATTCTGGAACGGACCGCCGATCGAAGCACTTGTCTTTCAAGTCTGTCATATCACGCTTTATCGTTGTCACTCGGTCGGATGAAAAATCGCTCCGGGAATCGTGGTTACTATTTGGTAAGGCAAATTAACTAGACGTCGGTCCATGGATAGCGAAACCTTCATCTACTTGCTCTGGGGCGGATTGGCAATTGCACTGATAGTCGCAGCGGTTACCGATCTCACAAGACGCCATATTTCAAACTGGCTGAATCTTGGCATCGCCCTCGGCGCACCGGTTTTCTGGATATTCAGCGGCATGACATTCTGGCCGGAAATGGTCGGACAAATCGGTTTGGCTGCCGTTATATTTACCATATTTGCGGGGATGTTTGCGATCGGTGCCATGGGTGGAGGCGACGTCAAGCTACTGACAGCGCTGGCCTTATGGATGCACTGGCTGACATTTCTGGAGCTGCTGGTGATCATGTCAATCGCCGGTGGCCTGCTGACGCTGTTAATGATGATCAGCAAACAAATTCGAAAGACCGAAGGGCCCATAAAGGTGCCCTATGGGGTCGCGATCGCCTTTTCCGGGCTTTGGATGATCTCGGGCATCGCAGGGCTAAGTTCACAAACGATATTTTAACCATTTTACTCGAAAGAGACAGTGACCGCCAACGGAACCATTTGGGCGGGGGGCATTCAGGAGGCGTGAGACGTCATGGACAAGAAAAAAATCATTTTGCTGATTGGTGCGCTGATCGTGGCTGCGGTCACGGCTCTGCTCGCCAAGAATATGTTTGACGGGGCATCCGCACCGCAAGTCGCAGCAAAAAAAGCGGAAGTGGTTGGCGAGGAAGTCCTCGTTGCAACCCGCGCACTGCCCGTTGGCACGATCATCACACCCGACAGCTTCCGGTTCCAGCCGTGGCCGAAAGATCTGATCGAAGATGCCTATTTCATGAAGGAAGGCACCAACGTGGAATCGCTCGCCGGTACCGTTGTCCGGAATCCGGTCACTGCTGGCCAGCCGCTCACCAAGGGCGCGCTCGTCGCACCGGGTGACCGTGGTTTCCTGGCCGCGGCGCTCGGCCCAGGCATGCGTGCCGTCACCATTCCCGTATCCGGCCTGACCGGCGTTGCCGGCTTTGTATTCCCGGGTGACCGGGTCGACCTGATGCTGACCCAGTCGGTCCAGGGCGAAGGTCCGGAGCTCAAGGTATCCGAAACCGTGATCCGCAACTTGCGGGTACTGGCCACCGATAACCGGGTGACCGCGACCAAGAATGAAGAAGGTCAGCAGGTTGCCAGAACGGCAAAGCTCGTCACGCTCGAAGCCACGCCCAAAATTGCCGAACAGATTTCTGTCGCCCAAACTCTGGGTACATTGAGCCTGTCACTGCGTTCGCTGGCCGATAGTGCCGCCGAACTGGAAGAGGCCATTGCCTCCGGTGCGATCAAATTGCCCAAAACGGATGATCCGGTTGTCGAAGCCGACATGATCCGCTCGCTGGCTGCGCGGCCAACCAGCACGAAATCAACCTTTTCGACTGGCGGAGACGTATCGCGCTTTGAAACGCGCTCACCGCCGCCGCTGGCCGCAAAGGAAAAACCCAAAGGTCCGGTCGTCCGCGTCGCACGTGGCAATTCGGTCAATGATATCGAGTTTGGAGACAAGTAATGGCCTTAGATCATGCACAGCGTAGCCGTTCGGCGAAAAAGGCGATGGGCGTAGCCGTCGTCGCCACCCTCGCCCTGGTTCTGGCTGCCAACAACAGCACCGCGCTGAACGCCCAATCGGTCAGTATTTCGCAACCCGATTCCCGCATTTCTGTGGCGGTCGGTCGCGGCAAGCTGATTACTTTGCCTTCGCCGATCGAGGATATTTTCATTGCCGAGAACAGCATTGCAGATGTCCAGGTGCGGTCACCGCGCCAGATCTATATCTTCGGCAAAAAGGGCGGCCAGACTAGCTTTTACGCCACCAGTGCGACAGGCAAGGTCATCTACTCGGCTGAAGTTGCGGTCGGCGCAGAAATTTCCTCGATTGACCAGATGCTGAGTCTGGCCATGCCGGAAGCCAATATCGCGGTGAGCACAACCAATAATTTCGTCCTGCTGACCGGTACGATTGCCAATCCGGATGATGCGGAAGAAGCGGAAAGCCTGGTGCAAGCCTTTGTCGGCGATGCCACCCGTGTTGTCAGCCGCCTGAAAACCGCTACGCCGATGCAGGTCAACCTGAAGGTTCGTTTTGCGGAGGTCAGCCGTTCGCTGGCCAAGGAAATTAACGGCAATCTCCTGACCCGGGACACAACCGGCGGTTTCCAGTTTGGTGTGGCCCGCGGACGGAATTTTGGTTCCATCACCGATTTCAACACATCCGCCTTCCCCAACCTGGACGCTTCACAGCTGTTCGGCCTGCCGGCCGGCTCGATTTCACTGCCGTTCAACCCGTCGACCGGCCAGTTCGTCACACCGGGTGGGACCGCGTTCAACTACAATCAGGGCAATTCCGGCCTTAACACCATTCAGGCGGCCGGTCGCCTCTTCGGTCTCGACATTGCAACCGCATTCGACGTTTCGGAGCGGGTCGGTCTGGTCAGCACTCTGGCCTCGCCCAATCTGACAACCATTTCGGGTGAGACGGCAACCTTCCTTGCAGGCGGTGAATTCCCCATCCCGATGTCTACCGGTCTGGGTGAAGTTTCTGTCCAGTACAAGAATTTCGGTGTCAGCCTTTCCTACACGCCAACCGTGTTGTCCAATGGCCGGATTTCGATCCGCGTAGCGCCGGAAGTTTCGGAAATCTCGTCCAACGGCGCGGTCATTCTGAATGGCTTCAGCATTCCGGCAGTATCCACCCGGCGGGCGGAAACTACCGTCGAACTGGGCTCGGGCGAAAGCTTCATGATCGCCGGCCTGATGCAGAACAGCTACAACTCGGCCATCGACAAGACACCCGGGCTCGCCGACGTTCCGATCCTGGGGTCGCTGTTCAAGTCGGACGGATATCGTCGCAACGAAACCGAACTGATGATCGTGGTTACGCCATATCTGGTGAAACCGGTGAACGACAGCGAGATCGTATTGCCGACCGACGGCTTCAAAGCCGCCAACGATGCGGAACGGTTCCTGATGAACCGCAACCATTCCGGTGCAGGGGGCGATCGACCCAAGCCGAGCATGGCACCGGCGACACCGGCAACCCAGAGCTTCGGCAGTCTGGAAGCCCCCGTTCCCGCCAAATCGGCCAAGAAATCCAAGAAATCCGGCGGCACCGCTCCCGGTTTCAGTTTCGACAAATAAGCTGGATCAGGAGAACAGATCATGCGTATCATATCAACCGCACTCATCACCGCCCTCGGACTGTCGGTAACCGCCTGTGGCAGCACCACCGCAAACCGCAGCGTCTACAGCGAACGCCAGCCGGTCGTTTCGAAATCGAATTTCGTGCTGGATCTGAGCGCCGGCAATGGCGGACTGTCGACGGCCGAGCAGAATCGACTGGCAGGCTGGTTCGAAGCTCTTGAACTTGGCTATGGCGACCGTGTTTCAATCGATGACCCGGGCTATTCGGCAAGTTCGGTAGCAAAAACAGCGGTCGAGAACATTGTTGCAAGCTACGGCTTGCTGATCAGCGAGACAGCCCCGGTCACAGAAGGCTATGTTCCGGCTGGCCAGTTGCGGGTCGTCGTGACGCGCACCTCCGCATCGGTGCCGGGATGCCCCGATTTCAGCCATCGCAGCCACACCGATTTTCAAGCGCGGACAAGCGCCAACTATGGTTGCGGAACAAATGGCACCCTCGCGGCTATGATTGCCGATCCGGAAGATCTCGTTCGCGGCCAGAATGCCGAGGGCGAGGATCAGGCACGGGCATCCAAGGCTATTCGTGCCTATCGTGACAAGAAAGTTGGAGGACAATAATGAACGCTCCCTGGAAAGCCGGTTCGATTGGCGGTCGTGAACCGTTCGCGGCATTTGTATGCGACGACGATACGCTCGAGATGCTCCGCCCGGTGGCCGAAGAAATGGGCTGGTCGATCGACAAATGTCACAAGGGTGGACTGCGCAATGCCGTCCAGACCCTATCTGTTTCCGCCAGCCCCAACATATTGTTGGTCGATCTGTCGGAATCCGGCGATCCGTTGAACGACATCAATTCACTGGCCGAGGTCTGCGAACCGGGCACCGTTGTGATTGCCATGGGTCAGGTGAACGACGTACGCCTGTATCGCGATCTTATCGTCAGCGGCCTGCAGGACTATCTGCTGAAACCGTTTAGTCCGGACCAGCTGCGCGACGTCCTGTCTCAGGCGCAAGCGGTCCTGAATGCACCGAAAAACGATGATCATCAGGCCGAAAAGCCCCATATCTCGACCGCTGTGATCGGCACGCGCGGCGGCGTCGGCGCATCGACGATTGCGACCTCTTTGGCCTGGCTGCTCAGCCATGACCGGGAGCGCTTGACCGCGTTGCTTGACCTCGACGTTCATTTCGGCACCGGAGCTCTTTCGCTGGACCTGGAGCCCGGTCGCGGCCTGACCGATGCGATCGACAACCCCAGCCGGATTGACGGCCTGTTCATTGAACGCGCCATGATCAAGGCCAACGAAAAACTGTCTCTGCTTTCTGCCGAGGCACCCATCAATTCGCCGATCATGACCGACGGCACCGCCTTCTTCCAGCTGCAGGAAGAATTTCGCGCCGCGTTCGATTGTACGGTCATCGATTTGCCACGCGACATGCTGATCAACTATCCGCATCTGCTCGGCGATGTAAATGCTACCGTCATCGTTACCGAACTGACGCTGGCATCGGCGCGGGACTGCATTCGTTTGCTGTCCTGGCTGAAATCCCATGCCGCGCAGAGCAAGGTGTTTGTCATCGCCAACAAGGTACAAACCGCCAATCTGGAAATTGGTCGTCAGGATTTTGAAAGTTCGATCGAGCGCAAGATCGACCTGATGATTCCCTACGATCCGAAAACCGCAGCACAGGCGGCGAAACTCGGCCAGGCCATGGTGGAAGCGGGCAAGTCCAGCAAAGCCTCGGCAAAAATTATCGAACTGGCAAATCTCGTACTTGGTTCGGTGAGCGGCGGAGAAGGCGCGGATGCAGCCGGCGACAAGAAGTCCCTGATGGACAAGTTCGGTGACTTCAAATCGTTCTTGCCATCCAAAAAAACCAAAGAGGATGCTCCTAAAGTCTGAAGCAGGCGCAGATTTTCTTCGGCTTTAAAGGAATAACACAATGGGTACGATGCAAATTGCAATTTTGGGTGCTGGCATTCTAGCGGTTTTGCTGCTGCTCATCTTTGCCTTGTCCGGCCCATCGGAAGCCAAGTCGATGGCACGGCAGCTGACCAAGCTCAAATATCGGCATTCCGATAGCGACAATGTGCGGGTCGAGGCACAGATGAAAAAAGCGCTGTCGGCGCGGCGCAAAACCACTCGTCCCAAGGGCGAGAATATGACCAAGCTGGAGATTCTGGCGATCCGGATGGAGAAGACCGGCAAACACTGGCCACTGTCCTATTTTTTCTATGCGATGGGCGGTCTGTTTGTGGTCGTTGCCGGCTTGTTGCTGTTCAAGGGTGCACCGCTTCTGCTGTGCCTGGCTGTCGGACTTCTGGTTGGAGCCGGATTGCCGCATTTCGTCGTCGGCTTCCTGATCAACCGGAGAATTTCCAAATTTACCGCATCCTTCCCCGATGCCATCGAATTGCTGGTTCGCGGCCTGCGCTCCGGCCTGCCGGTCACCGAAACGATCGGTGTGGTTGCCAAGGAAATTGGCGGTCCCGTCGGCGAGGAATTCCAGAAGGTCGTTGACCGGATCAAGATTGGCCAGACCATGGAAGATGCCCTTCAGGAAAGCGCAAAGCGCATGGAAACGCCCGAATTCAAATTCTTCTGTATCACTCTGGCGATCCAGCGGGAAACCGGTGGCAACCTGGCCGAAACGCTGTCCAACCTGGCCGATGTGCTGCGCAAGCGTGGCCAGATGAAGCTCAAGATCAAGGCCATGTCTTCGGAATCCAAGGCTTCCGCCTATATCGTTGGCTCATTGCCATTCATTGTGTTCGGGCTGGTTTATACCGTGAACCCGACCTATCTGGCCGGATTTTTCTATGAAGAACGGCTGATCATCGCTGGCCTCGGCGGCCTGTGCTGGATGAGCATCGGCGTATTCATCATGGCCAAAATGGTCAATTTCGAGATTTAGCATGAAGGTACGAGGCAAATGACCAACGGCGGCGGACCAACATTAATGGGCGTAGATGTCCTCTGGGTGGCAACCATATTGGCTGCTGTCGCGGCTGTGGCTGTATTCTTCGCAATCTATGCCGCAGTGACGGTACGCGACCCAATGGCGAAACGCGTCAAGGCCCTCAACCAGCGCCGGGAGCAGTTGAAAGCCGGCATCATGGCTTCAACCACCAAGAAGCGGGCAAAGCTGGTACAGCAAAACGATACCACCGACCGGATGCGCAACGTCCTGTCGTCGCTCCAGGTCCTGCAAGATACGCAGGTCAAGGAAGCGCAACAAAAGCTCGCCCAGGCTGGTATTCGTTCCAAGGATCTGGCCTTCCTGATCATTTTCAGCCGGATGGTGCTGCCTATCGTCCTGGGTGGCGGGGCCGGGCTGGCAATATACGGATTCGATTATCTCGGAGACTGGTCCGACCTCAAGCGCTTTGGTGTTTTCGCCGGTTCGGCCATTTTGGGATATAAAGGGGCCGATATCTACGTTAACAACCTGATCTCGAAACGGACCGATTTGATCCGCAAGGGCCTGCCGGACGCCATCGATCTTCTGGTTATCTGTGCGGAAGCGGGTCTGACGGTTGACACCGCCTTTGCCCGGGTTTCGAAAGAACTGGGCAGCGCCTATCCGGAACTGGCTGACGAATTCTCGCTGACCTCGATCGAACTCGGTTTCCTGACCGAGCGACGCCAGGCCTTTGAAAATCTGTCCTACCGGGTTGCTCTCGACCATGTCAAAGGCGTGGTCACGACGATGATCCAGACCGAAAAATATGGTACGCCACTCGCATCAGCACTGCGCGTACTGTCGGCGGAATTCCGAAACGACCGGATGATGCGTGCCGAGGAAAAGGCTGCTCGTTTGCCCGCCATCATGACGGTGCCGCTGATCCTGTTCATCCTGCCAACGCTGTTCATCGTGATCCTCGGCCCTGCGGCCTGCTCGATCTCCGATGCGATGATGTAGCGGAAAATTCTTCCGGACAATCAAGAGAGCGGCAGTCACCTGCCGCTCTTTTTTTATGCCCTGGCGATAGTGTCGGCGGATTCCTTGATCTTCGCCAGCATTGCGGAAAGCTCCGCTTTTTCTTCTTCGCTGAGCACCGCCATGATTTTCTTGTCCATGGCCTGGGCCGCCGGCATGATCTGGCCATAGAGGTCGCGTCCCGTATTGCTCAGCAACAGGTGGTGGGAACGTCCGTCGGCACTGTTGGGACTGCGATCGAGCAAGGCGCGATCGACGAGCGTTTTCACCGCCCGATTGACGGTTACCTTGTCCATCAAGGTCGCCTCGACCAGATGCCGCTGAGTCGAGGCGCCGCGCGTCCCGAGCACAGCCATCACCCGCCATTCCGGAATTTTGAGGCCGAAGCGGCTCTTGTACTCGCTCGCGATCAGATCGCTGACGGCGTTGGACGCCGTCGACAGCTGGTAGGGTAAAAAATCGTCAAGAAGAATGGTCATGAGTAATATTTATTCAATCTGGACGCGAAGTCCAATCCAAAATGTCCGCGGAAAGGTGCGTTCTATTATTCCGTTGCTACTGATAGCAGCCTCTACCCGGGCATCGAAAAGATTTTCAACCCGTGTTTCGACCAAGAGACGATCACTTATGGCCAGCGTCATACGGCCATCGACGGTGAAGGCATCGGCAAGGCTGAGCTGGTTGACATCATCCTCAAACTGTTGGCCGATATAGCGCGCCGACAGGCTCGCTCCGCTACCATCTGTTCCTTCCCAGCCGATTGTACCCGAGGCATTGTGCCGGGGGACCTGGGCGGGCCGAAAGCCGTCGATCGGGGCAGCAGCGCCGACGCCGTCAACCTCGGCATCGACATAGGAATAGCCGGCACGGAAAGTCAGGCCGTCGACCAGATCTCCGAGATCAAACAGAGCGTCGATTTCAACGCCTTTGGACCGGATCGATTGCAGATTCTGGCGCTGGCTGTAGGTCGCGCCGGCCGCAACAAAGCCAACGCCGGGGAAGAGGCCCGGCCCGTTGGCCAGAGTCACATTGGCAATGGCATTGTCGAGCTGGTTGTAAAAGGCCGTGATACCCAGCTTCACGGTGCCATTGTCCCAGTCCAGCCCGAGCTCGGCGCCCTTGACCCGCTCCGGTTCGAGCAGCTCGTTGGCGGCGGTTGCGTCGGCGCCGACACGGAACGGCCGGAACAACTCATTGAGCGTCGGCAAGCGCCAGCCGAGATAGGCAGCCCCGCGCAGCACGAGTGCATCGGTCAGATCATAGGCAAAGCCGCCGCGTCCGGTAAACTCACTGCCGCTGCGATTGGCAAATTGCTCGTCGCTACGGACCGAACCCGGGAAGGGATTGATCAGTTCGACTTCCTTGCGAAATCCACCATCGATCGACCAGAAATCCACGCGCCCGCCGCCGGTCAGGACCAGCGCGTCGCTCGCCTGCACGCTGGCCTCGACGAAAGCGCCATAGGTCGCGGTGCTGCCCCCAGCCCTGCGGCTGCGGCGCGGGGTATCATTGTCGGCAAAGAAGAAATTTTCCTTGGTTTCCCCCTCGGTCCGCCGCCAGTCCCCACCGATGCGCAGTTCGATGGCATCGCCTACCGGAGGCCGCACCTCAAAGCGCGCACCCAGACCGGTGGAGGGTACATTATATTGCTCGAACACCCGGCTGACCGAATTTCGATCATCGGCGACACCGCCAAAGCTGACATCAAAATTGCGGATCTGGACATAGCCAAGAGCGGACCATTGCCAGTCAGAGCTGCGGTTGACCAGCCGGATGCTGGCATCCGCGCCGTCATTATGGTTTTCGCTGAAGGCAAAGCCGCGCTCGCGATCATCGGTGAAAGCGCGGACATTGGCCTGCAATTCGGTGCTGTCCGTTAGCGGTGCAACAAAGCGCACCGCGAGCCCGGCCTGTTCATATTCTGCCGGCCGGTCGACCGAGCCGCGCTGGCCCTCGATAATCGGAATGAAGCCGTCGCCGCGCGCGTAATTGGCGGAGATGGTCAGCTGCCCCTGCCCCAGTGCGCGGCCGAACAGCAGGTCGGCATCCACACTGTTGCGGCTGCCGTAGGCAGCGCCCAGATCGATCAGATCACCAACATTGTCGCTGAACAGTTCGATGGTGCCGGAAATAGCCCCCTGGCCTTCTGCGCCGCTGCCGCCACCACGGGTTATCCGGGCGCTTTTCAAGGCAAGTGCTTCATAGCCTGGCCAGGCGACCCAGCCGCCGAACGGATCCGCCTGCGGCACGCCATCGAGAATCAGCAAGGCACGGGACGAGGCATTGCCACCCAATCCGCGGAGCGTCACGCCCTGACTGGTCGGGTTGGCAGACCGTGCGTCCGATCGGCGAAACTGTTGAAACCCGGGCACATCGCGCAATATATTCTCGACCGGCTGTGCGCTATCAATCGGGATTTCTGTTGAACTATAAGCCTTGTCGCCCAGCGAGTCGGGCAATCCGGTGACGATAATCTCGGACAACCGGCGATCGGCGATGACGATGCTATCGTCGTCCCCGCCGGTTTGTTCCTGCCCCCAGACGGGAACATGCATGGCCAGCAACGGCAGCGTCAAAATCCATTTTTTCATTATTCTGGCTTTACTGCTTCCGGAGCCGCTTTCTGAAACGCCTCCAGTTCATTGCATGAGGCATCGATCCGCACGAGCCTGGGAAACGGGCCCAGATCCGTTGCGAAGCGCCGGGCATTGGCCATTTGCGGGACCAGGCAGACATCGGCAAGATTGGGGCGATCGCCGCCGAAAAACCGGCTGTCAGGCGCCATTGTTTCCAACGCCGCAAAGCCTTCCCCGATCCAGTGACGATACCAGCGGTCGATCGCGTCCTGTTCCTGCCCCAGCTCGTCCTTGAGATATTTCAGGATCCGCAGGTTGTTCACCGGATGGATATCGGCAGCAATGACCATGGCCTGGGCCAGCGTGTTTGCTCTCTCCAGCGGATCCCGGGATACCATTGGCGGGTCGGTATATTTCGCATCGAGATAGTCGATGATCGCCAGCGACTGGGTCAGGTCATGCCCGTCGATCACAAGCATTGGGACAAAGCCCTGTGGGTTGCGGGCGACATAGGCCGGTGCCTTTTGGTCACCATCAAGCAGGCTGGTGTTCACGGATGTATAGGATACGCCCTTGAGGTTGAGCGCAATGCGTACGCGGTAGCTCGCCGAGCTACGCCAATAGTCAAAAAGTATGGTGTCTGTCATCACACGGCTTTGACGTTTGGGCAGCAGAAAAGCAAGTACTGCGATCCTCTTCCGAGCCTGAACGCCTATGCTACCGAACCGCCATCGATAGAAATATCACCCTGTGGTTCGACCGATGGGGTGCGCCCGGTCCGCTTCGCCAGTTCCTCCAGCAGCGTCGGTGACAGTTTGTTCGCTACGGCCGGGTGTACGGCGAGCCGCAACAGACCGTTACCACGGTCCCGTTCCGCCTGCCGAAGCAATTTGAGCGCGGCATTGGTCGCACGACTGGCCTGCATGATTTCCAGCACCGATGGCCGGGTCTTGCGGCTGACGATCTGCAGGAAACCAAAGCCGTTGATCGCGGTGCGTTCGCATTTGGCGGTCATATGGTCATCAAAAATCGCGGTAATCGCAGCGCGTTCCCCCTTGGCCTGCAGTGTCGGGAAGTCGACACCGATATTACCGCCGATATCAAGGCGCACCAATGCCAGAGCGATCTCCTTGGCGGCCCGTTTTGCCAGCTCGAATGACGGCAGGGGGCCGTCGACATCGATCAGGGTCATCGCCGGAGTGAGCGAGATCAGGAGGCTGCCGCCCTCGAAATCGATCCGTCCGGTTTCCGCCTGTTCGACGGCTTCGTGCCAGCCAAGTTGGGCGAGCATGTCCGGATCATGGGCGTGAACCGGCTTGACGGGAAGACCCGTGGCCTCGATTTCCGCCAGCAAGTCGGGCCCGCTGCCCACGGGGCGGTCCTCGTCCGCCGGCCGCGCTCTGGCGCGCTTGGCCTGGCCACCGCGCTCGGTCATCGCCGCCCGCACGATTGCCACCCGCACCATAGCCCCTTCGGTCGCTCCATCGGGCAGCGGCTGCAGCAGCGCCTCCTCCCCGTCCGGCAGCGTCACGATTCCGGATTTTCCGGCAATCCATTGCCGGATGAATTTTGCCTCGACGATCGCACCGGGCCTGGCGCGGCCATCGGCTCGCTCGACCCGGATTTGCGCCAGCTCGCCCTGTTCGATGCGCAGCGCGCGATTCTCGCCGATCCCGGCTTCGTAAAGCCAGCCCTGCGTGAATTCAGCCAAGGGGATAGCCCGCGCTGATCAGCAGGTTTCGCGTTTCATACAAGGGCAATCCCATAATTCCGCTATAGCTGCCCGACATCCACGTTACAAAGGCTTCCGCCTTTCCTTGAATGGCATAGCCGCCGGCCTTGCCCTGGCCTTCGCCGGTGGCGACATAGGCTTCGATCTCGCGCGGCTCGAAGCGCTTGAATTTGACGATACTGTCCGACAATTTGCTGCGCACAGTGCCATCGGCCGCGATCACGCAGACCGCGGACATCACATGATGCCGCCGCCCGCTGATCAGCTCCATGAAAGCGCGCTGTTCCGCTGCGTCGGCGGCCTGTCCCAAAATCCGGCGGCCAACCGCGACGGTGGTATCGCCCGCGACCAGGATTTCCTGATCTTCCCGTTCGACCGCCACCGCTTTTTCCTGCGCCATGCGCAAAACATAGTCGCGCGGCAACTCGCCCTTGCGGGGGGCTTCGTCAATATCGGGAGAAACAATCCGGTCGGGCGTCACACCCAGACGACCAAGCAGTTCCAGACGGCGCGGACTGGATGAGGCGAGGACCAGTTTCATATATTAGCTTCCGTCATGCCGAGCCGAAGACCAGCGCAGCCAACTCGATTCAGCATCCAGAGCGTGAAATCGCAAGCACAGTTTTCTGACAACGCCGGATCCCGCATCAAGCCCGGGATGACGAGCCATGGCTCGTCACTTGAAACGGTAGGTGATGCGACCCTTGGTCAGGTCATAAGGGGTAAGCTCGACGAGCACTTCGTCGCCAACCAGCACGCGGATGCGGTTCTTGCGCATCTTGCCGGCGGTGTGTCCCAAAATCTCGTGGCCATTTTCCAGCTCGACCCGGAACATGGCGTTGGGGAGCAGTTCGCGAACCATTCCCTTCATTTCCAGTAATTCTTCTTTTGCCATATGGCGGTACATTTTCCCTGCTATCGCGATAAATCCGCGTGTTGCAGTGCGCCATAACGGCAAATACGCAAAAAGGGAAGGATTAGCTGCATCTGCCAGAATGATAATATCTATGGCTGGAGCCGCCATTTCCCTGCGACAATTTAATACAAAGAAATTATACCATTAGCGCGGCCTGCATGGCACTTCGGACATCTTCTCTCCGCCATTTTTCCAGCTAGTGATCCAAGACATGACATCCTCCCCCCGATCCCTTTTTATCGCTTCTCCTGTCGTTTTGGCAGGCCTGTTGCTCGCACCGGCGGCGAGCGCGCAACTCGCCAATCCGGACGCCGATTATCCGGACGAGGAGATTGTCGTGATTGCTGAACGGCCGCGCGGTGCGGTCGTTACCGAGGTACCGCCCGTGGTCGAACTGAGCGAGGCGGATATTGCCAGCTTCGGCGCTTCGTCGGTGCAGGACCTGCTCGAAGCCATCTCCTCGCAGACCAGCTCGAGCCGGGGACGCGGCAGCGGCCGGCCGGTCGTGCTGATCAACGGCCAGCGCACCTCCGGATTTCGCGAAATCCGCGACCTGCCGCCCGAGGCCATTCGCACCGTGCAGGTGTTTCCGGAAGAACTGGCGCTGCAATATGGCTATCGCCCCGATCAACGGGTGATCAATTTCATCCTCAAGGACAATTATACCGGAGTCAGCGTATCCGCCGAATATGGCGTGCCGACGCAGGGGGCACAGGGGCGGACCGAGCTGGAATCGACGATTACCCGCATCGGCAAGAACAGCCGGGTCAATATCAATCTGGAATGGCAGAACAGCACCGCGATCACCGAAAGCGAACGCGATATCATCCAGACCGCAGCTGGTGATCTGGTCGATCTCGGGGATTTCCGCACATTGGTGGCACCCTCGGACAATGTCGAGCTCAATACCAATTACAGCCGGACCTTTGACAACGGCATGGCGCTGTCGCTGAACGGGGGCTATGTCTATGACAAGTCGCGCGGTCTCCAGGGCCTGCCGAACGGGACGCTGCAGGTAGCGGGCAACCCGCTGTTCCGCTATTTCACTGAATATGGCCCACTGAACCGGATCCAGGAAACCAATACTGTGCAGGCCGGGCTGACACTCAACGGCAATCTCGGCGAATGGCGCTGGTCGCTGACCAGCGACTATACACGCCAGCAGGTCAACAGCGACACTGACCGTTCCGGCGATATCAGCATGTTGCAGGCAGCGATCGATGCCGGGACAGTCGATCCGCTGGCCACCAGCTTTGGTAATCTGCTCGGTGCACCGGTGACCGACAGCGCCCGGGTTGTCGACCAGACGATCAACAATCTGGCGACCGTTTCCGGCAGCCTGCTCAACCTGCCCTCCGGCACGGTCACGACCACCATTCGCGCCGGCTATACCCGGGAAGATCTGACTGGCTGGGAAACGCGCCGAGGCATCCTGACCACCACCGACCTCGATCGCGACAAGCTGAGCACGGGCATCAATATCGATATCCCGCTGGCCGACGAGAATATCGATGTCGTCGAAGCGATCGGCAAATTTTCGATCAACGGCAATCTCGGCTATGCCGACCTGTCCGGCTTTGGCGGCCTGGTGGAATTCGGCTTCGGCCTCAACTGGGAACCGCTTGACGGGCTGGTGTTCACCGCGTCCGCGATCGGCGAGGAAGCGGCCCCCGCTATCACCCAGCTCGGCAATCCGGTCATCATCACCCCCGATGTCACAACCTTCGATTTCGTCAATGGCCAGACCGTGCTGGCGGCGATCACCACCGGCGGCAACCCGGCATTGCTGGCGGAAAAGCGGCGGGATATCAAGCTGGCGGTCAACTATCGGCCCGAATGGCTGGACGGGCTCAGCTTCCTCGGTGAATATTTTCGCAACAACAGCGACAATGTCGCGTCCAGCTTCCCGCTGCTGACTCCCGAAATAGAAGCCGCCTTTCCCGACCGCGTCACCCGCAATGCCAGCGGCCAGCTGATCGCGATCGACCGGCGACCGGTCAACTATGCCAATGTCAGCAGCGAGCGCATCCGCTATGGCATCGATTTTTCCAAGCGCTTCGGCGAACAGCGCGGCGGCGGTCGAGGACGACCGGACCGCGCCTCGCAGTCAGCGGATGACGCTGCATCCGGTGGCGAAGCCCGGGACAAAAAACCGCCGCAAGCTGCCAAAGGCGAACAGGCAGCACGGCCTGCGGGCCAACGCGGCGGCCGCGCTGCAGGCGGTCGCCCCAGCGGCGGACGCTGGCAATTGTCCGCCTATCATACGATCCGCCTGCAAGACCGGATTCTGATCCGGCCCGGCGTCGACGAGCTCGATCTGCTGGGCGGTTCGGCGGTAGGGTCCTCCGGCGGCAGCCCGCGCCACGAGTTCGAGATCAACGGCGGCTGGTTCAACAATGGCATCGGCTTCCGCCTCGACGGCAAGCATCAGGTCGCGACGCGGGTCAATGGTGGGCTGACCGGTTCTGATCTCCGCTTTTCCGACCTGACCACCTTCAACCTGCGGCTGTTCGTCAATCTCGACGATCGCGGCAGCCTGACCGAGAAAGTCCCGTTCCTCAAGGGCAGCCGCATTGCTTTGCGTGTCGACAATATCTTCGACGATATCCAGGCCGTCCGCGACGGCAGCGGCCTGGTCCCGCTCAGCTACCAGACCGGCTTTGTCGACCCGGTCGGGCGCTATGTCGAGATTGATTTCAGGAAGCGCTTCTAGGGAAATAAAACCTCCCCGCTCGCGGGGAGGTGGCAGCCGGAACGGCTGATGGAGGGGACTCCGGCCCAGGCGCAGCCCTCGGACGCACGCCCCGTCCACCACGCTACGCGTGGTCCCCCTCCCCGTGCCGGGGAGGATTTTGCGAACGGTCTATTTACCTCAGGTCCTGAGCCGAAACCGCCTTCGCCCGGAAAATCCCGATCTCCGGCCGCTCGCCCACCAACTCGGTCAGCCGCTTCACAAATTCCCCCGATTCCGGCACCGCAAAATGCGCCGCAACCGCCGCCGCGTCCCGCCACTCCTCGTGAAAGAACAGCCGGTTGGGATTCTCGCAATCTGCATGGATATGGTGCGAGAGACAGCCCGGCTCGGCCCGCGACTGGGCGCTGTGCCCGGCGCACAAGGCGATAATCTCTGCCCGGTTGTCGGCCGGAGCGGTGAAGGAGGCGGATATGATGATCATAGCTTCAGCGTCGCCCGCGTCGTGCTCTTCGACATGAAATAGGCCAGCACCGCAGCGATGATGGTGACGATCGCGGTAAAGACCAGCGGTGAAAAGCGCAGATCCGGGGCCACGCCCTGCAGCACCACCCCGATCAGAATCGCCGGGATCAGCGTCAGCATCAGATGCTTGAGCGCCAGCAGAAAGGGCGCAAAGCCGACGCGCCTATCGGCGGGCAGCCCCGGCGTGACCTTCCCCGATTTGCGCTGCGACACGGTGATCGGATAGACGATCAGCGTCAGCAGGATGCTCATCAGCACCGCAATACCGACCAGCGTCCCGCCCAGGCTGGGATCGGTGTCCCCGACCGGCAGCGCCCCCGGCACAAAGGCCAGATCACGGGTCAGCCAGTAATTGATCCCGCCCGCCAGCACGATATTCACCACCGCATCGGCGCGCGCCTGCTTCTCGATAAAGGCGTCCATGCTGATCGGTGCTGCGGCAATATTGGTGGCCATATTCTCTCTCCCGTTTTTTTGGGAGAGAGTGACGCCGGCCGGGGGAATGTCAAGCGGGATTGGTAATTGGTTAACCCGCGGCGCCAAGCTTCCTCAGCACCCGCCAGGCAAATGCCTTCGCCCTGTTCCGCGCCGGGAAGCGCCCCGGGGCCTTGGGCGTCACCCCCCGCTTGCGCAGCCAGCCGTTGAACGCTCGCGCGTCCGCTTCTTCAAAGCTCCAGTCCGATCGCCAGGTGATCGAGAGCGAGATGCTGGGCTCCGGCCCGACCTTCACGAAATGCGGCGCCATGACCGGGACAAAGATCGCCTTGCCGGGAGTCAGATGGTGGCGGGTGCCCTCGGCCTCGAAATCATCCTGCCAGACCAGATTGCGGTGGCCGCCAAGATGATAGCCTTCGTGGATTTCATCGGCGGCAAAACGATAGTTGCCGGCGGGAAAAGTGGTCATCCATTTCTCGCCGCGCAACTGCAGCAGGATATTATGCTCGGGATCGAAATGATAGGGTGTCACTGCATCGGGCGAGGATACGAAGACAAAGCCTTGCGGCTTGAGCATCTGCCCGGTCTTGGCCTCCAGGATCGGACGGATTTCCGCCAGCAGTCCATGCAGCAGCGCCTCATATTCCGGCATCTGTTCGATATTCTTGAGCACCGCCCAGCTGGCTGACTGGTCGATCGTCCGGATCGTGTCGCCGATGGTCATGCCGTTGTCCGGCACATCCTCCGGCCTGATCCCGACCGGCAGGTCTCCGGGATTATATTCGACGCTCTTTGCCGGCAGCGCCGTGCCCAACTTTGCCAGCGCATCGAGCGTCAGCAATTCGTGCGACAGCATATTGTGATCCAGCACCGCCGCCTGTTCGGGATAGCAGGCATCAAATTGCCGCCGGCTGTCGTCGCCGAAGACTTGCTGCCGAAAGACGTCCTTGCCGCTAATCTGGTTCATGGCTGCGCCTCCGTCGGATCAAAAATGTCTCGCCCCCTGATTTTTCCCATCAGGTCTTCGCCCAGCCGCAGACCGTAAAAAATCGCACGGCGGGACATGCCCTTGAGCTCGATCGAGAAACGGCCGATATGGCGGCGGTCGGACCACAGGCTGTCGATCATCGGATGGTTCTCCGCCGCGCAGCTGTCGATCCACTGCAGTGCGCGCAGGTCGAGAAATTTCAGATTTTCGATCTGGAGCAGGACCCCGGGCGAGAAGCGTGAATATTCCTCGTCGAAGGCGGTCTTGAAACCGAAGGCGCCGGGGGATGACAACAAGTTCACCAGCATCGCCAACGGTTTTCCGTCAAGACGGATATCGCGGCGTTCGAGCTGGCCGGCAGCCGCCGCGCCTGTGATAGCCTGCCTGAAAAACGCACCGGTTTCCGGAGCGCTGTCCAGCGCCGAGCCATTTTCGCCTTTCCAGCCGGCGCTCTCCAGTTCGAGGAATTCGTCGATCCACGGTGCCAAGTCCTGATCATCCATATGATGGCCAAAGGTCACGTCGCCCAGCTCGCCGAGCCGTTTTCCGAGACGCCGCCATTCCTTGCGCTTTTTTCCCCGCAAAGTGGCTTCATGATAGGCAGTCGAGCTCAAATCGCTCTGCAACAGCGCCCGCGCTTCGCTTTGCACGAGGTCGCAGCGGCGTTTCTGCGCGCCGCAAACCGCGCGCAGGGCCTGATCCAGCGGACCGCCGATGGTCATCCCGTTGATGTGCAGAAAGCCCGGCCAGTCGCTGTCGTCGACGGCGTCCAATAGCTGCTCCCAGAACGGTCGCTCGTAGCCGCTTCGCACCAGCGGCGTCCCGAGGAAACAATTGTGATGCATCCAGTTCTGCACATGCGGTACCGGCCAGCGTCCGAAGCGGCTGACAGGACCAAGCGGGAGCAGCCCGAGCAGGCGGGAATGGAATGGCTCTCCGGCCCAGAGCAGGAACAGCCGCAATTCGGCCTGATGATCAAATTGGGATAGCCCCGGACGCAGGAACCATTGTTCGTAGAAAGCATTGGGTTCGCTCGCCTCGCGCGCCAGATCGCTCCAGGCTTCGACCAGATTGGCATCGATGTCTGCAACTGGATGAAAAACCGCCTGGAATACAGGCGTGGACAGTCCTTCACGTAACCGGCTGGCTCCGATATCCCTGCCCTGTAATTTCTGTAGCCCGCTTAAATCCATTGCCTGCTCGCACCAATCTAAATTCCGGCACAAGAACTAATGGAAAAGGGGTAATATGTTATTAACGACAGACGGACAAAAACCGGCGGATATCAGCCATAAAAAACCCCGCCGAAATCGCTTCCGGCGGGGTCTTGCTTGAGACCAATGGTACAGCGTCCTAGTGGATGCCGCCCTGCGCCGCGTAGAGCGCCGCCAGCAGCAGCAATGCGACGATATTGGTGATCTTGATCATCGGGTTGACCGCTGGACCTGCGGTATCCTTGTACGGATCGCCCACGGTATCGCCGGTCACCGCAGCATGGTGGGCGTCTGAACCCTTGCCACCATGATTGCCGTCCTCGATATATTTCTTGGCATTGTCCCAGGCACCGCCACCCGCTGTCATCGACAGGGCAACGAACAGGCCGGAGACGATTACGCCGAGCAACAATGCGCCGAGAGCGGCAAAGCCGTTGGCCTGACCCGCAACCGCCGTGATTGCGAAATAGACCACGATTGGCGCCAGCACCGGCAGCAGCGACGGCAGGACCATTTCCTTGATTGCCGCCTTGGTCACCAGATCCACGGTCCGCGCATAGTTGGGACGCGATGTGCCGGCCATGATGCCCGGATCATTGGCGAACTGATCGCGAACGTCGATAACAACGTCGCCAGCGGCACGGCCAACGGCGGTCATGCCCATTGAACCGAACAGGTAGGGCAGCAATGCGCCCAGCAGCAGTCCGACGATCACATAGGGGTTTTCAAGGCTGAAGCTGACTTCAAGATTCGGGAAGAACTCCTTGAGGTCGGCTGTGTAAGCCGAGAACAGCACCAGTGCGGCAAGTCCGGCAGAACCGATGGCATAGCCCTTGGTCACGGCCTTGGTGGTGTTGCCGACAGCATCCAGTGCATCGGTCTTGTTGCGAACGCTTTCGTCCAGACCCGCCATTTCAGCGATGCCGCCTGCGTTGTCCGTCACCGGACCATAAGCATCGAGCGCCACAACCATTCCGGCGAGCGCCAGCATGGCGGTTGCGGCAAAGGCGATACCGATCAGGCCAGCAAGCTGGAACGCGATAACGATGCCGACAACAATCACCAGCGTTGGCAAGGCCGTTGCTTCCATCGAAATCGCCAGACCCTGGATCACGTTGGTGCCATGGCCGGTTTCCGATGATTTGGCGATCGACCGCACCGGACGATAATCTGTGCCGGTGTAATATTCGGTGATCCAGATGATCAGGCCGGTAACCGCCAGACCCACCATCATCGACCAGAACAGGGCCATGCCGGTAAATCCGCCGGTGCCGTCAAGCGCGGTACCGATCGGCGTGTTCATATCGCCCAATGTGCGCATGGTGACATACCAGATCGCCGGGATCGACAGCACGGCGGTGGTGATGAAACCCTTGTACAGCGCGCCCATGATGTTCGTACCCTTGCCCAGGCGCACCATGTAGGTGCCGATGATCGAGGTCAGGATACAGACACCGCCGACAATCAGCGGCAGCGACATCAGGTCATAGAGCATTGCGCTGCCAACCAGATCGCCGAAGAGCAACGCCAGCAGCACCATGGTGGCGCCAACGGTCACGACATAGGTCTCGAAAAGGTCAGCCGCCATACCCGCACAATCGCCGACATTGTCGCCGACATTGTCCGCGATGGTCGCCGGATTGCGGGGATCATCCTCGGGGATGCCCGCTTCCACCTTGCCGACCAGATCGGCACCGACGTCGGCAGCCTTGGTAAAGATGCCGCCGCCAAGCCGTGCAAAGATCGAAATCAGCGAAGCGCCAAAGGCCAGAGCGACCAGTGAATCAATGACCGTGCGGTCATTCGCCGCCATGCCCATCTGGGTGGTCAGCACGTAGAAGAAGATCGAGATCGCCAGAAGCGCAAGGCCGGCAACCAGCATGCCTGTCACCGCACCGGCGCGAAACGCGACGGTGAGACCGGTTTGCAGGCTTTCGCTCGCCCCCTGTGCCGTTCGGACATTGGCGCGAACCGAGATGTTCATCCCGATATAGCCCGCGACGCCCGAAAGGATGGCACCGAGCAGAAAGCCCACCGTTGAAATAGCGCCGAGAAATATGAAGACCAGGACCGCGACGACCACGCCGACGATACCGATCGCGCGATACTGGCGGTTCAGATAGGCCTGAGCCCCTTCCTGAATCGCGCCTGCGATGGATTGCATTTTTTCGTTCCCGGCCGGTGCATTGAGCACCTGGCGGCTGGTTATGAAGCCATATAATATGGCAACAAAACCACATAAAATTGAAATGGTGACAACCGTCATCGCTGCATTCTCCCCTATGGTTTTATAATAAAACGCCCCGTATGCTCGGGGCTATTGAGCTCTCGGCTATAGTGCGGGAAACGCAAATCGTGCAAGTGCTGATTTCGACGGCATCGGGGATAGTGTCGTAATGCTATTCTGGCGGTCCGGCGGAGGCCGGGTCAGGCGTGCACAAATCCCAGATGTTCGGGCAATTGCAGCCTTTCGCCGTGGCTGTGCAGCGCGACGCCGGATCCCGGCCGGCAGATGCCCACGCAGGTCAAGGGCACCGACAATACGGTTTCGGGGCTGGCGGTAAGCAGCAACTGATAGTCATCGCCTCCGGTCGCTGCCTTGATCCGCGCATCCTTGTCGTTCCCGACAAGGGTCTGGAACGGCCTCGACAAGGGTACTTCCGCGAGATCGATTTCGATCTGCACACCGCTGGCCGCGGCAATCCGCGACGCATCGAGCAAAAGGCCGTCGGAAATATCCATCATGCTGCTGACCAGGTTGGACAATATCCGGCCCTCTTCCAGTCTGGGCGTTGGACGCGTGTGGGCCTTCAGCAGCGATGCCGTTGTGTCGATATCCGCTGACCGCAGCGAACCGGAAGCAATTTGCAGTCCGGCCCATGCATCGCCGGTGGTGCCCGTGACATAGACTGCGTGCCCCGGTTTCGCATTGCTGCGCGAGGGCACGATATGGCCCTTGGCTTCACCGATGGCGGTCAGCCCGAAGGTTCGCGGTGCCTGTTCGCCCATCGCCACGGTATCGCCGCCGAGCAGCGGCACCGCAAAACGGTCGATCGCCTGTTTCAGGCCCTCGACAAAGGCCGCGTCCCATTCATCGCCGGACGTTCGGCCGTAGCCGAGCAAAACGCCGAGCGGCTTGGCGCCCTTGGCCGCCAGATCGGAAAGGTTCACCGCGACCAGCTTCCACGCCACGTCGGCGGGATCGGCGTCGGCAAGAAAATGCACGCCCTCGACCATCATGTCATGAGTCATCACCAGCTTGTGTCGTCCGAACGGCATCATCGCGACATCGTCGGTCAGTCCGCGCGCGGCCGGGTGGGTGGTGATCGCCTTCAGCCGGTCGATAAAATCTAGTTCGCTCAAGACAGGGCGTGCTCCAGTGCCATTCTGATGGAAGCGTTGGCGCGCTTGCTGACCGCTGCCTGCGGGGCAAATCCGTTAAATCCGTGCGGTGCGCCGGGGTAGATAGCCAGCTCAACCGGAACACCGGATGAACGAAGCCGGTTGGCATAGGCAATATCTTCGTCGAGAAACAGGTCGAGGTCGCCGCACATGATATAGGCCGGTGGCAGACCCGAGAGATCGGCCGCCCGCGCCGCCGCTGCATAGGGGCTGGCGCCTTCTTCCTCGGCATAGAGCGACCAGGCGTGCAGCGAGGTTTCGCGTGTCCAGGTGGAGGGCGGGATGTCCATTCGCCCCGACGGCGTGTCGTGCTGATCATCGATCATCGGGTAGATCAGCAGCTGGAACGCGATATCCGGCCCGCCCCGGTCGCGGTTCATCAGCGCCGCGCTCGCCGCCAGTCCGCCACCCGCGCTCGGCCCGGCGAGAATGATCTTGCGCGGCTTGCGGTTTTCCGCCACCCGCTCGATCACCGCGCAGACGTCGCGGGCCGCAGCCGGCGCGCGATGCTCGGGCGCCATGCGGTAATCGACCGAGATCACGGGTGCGAGCGTGGAATAGCCCTGCGCCGACAGATCATCGGCGCTGCCCATCACATAGCCGCCACCGTGCAGCCAGATGATCACGCAATCCGGGTAGAGCAGGTCGCGCGCACGATATTCGATCACCGCAACGTCGGGATCACCGTCCAGTCCGGGCATGTGATATTCGTCCTTCTGCCCGTCATATTCAGGCAAATCGACGGCAAGCTGCGCGAACAGCCCATCCAGGGCGGCGCGGGCAGCGGCCACGTCCGATTTCAGAATCTCGAATATATAGGGCCCTTCCGCCGCAATCATGTCGCGAAATGCGGGATCAAGCCGGTCCAGAAAGTCAGACAATTTCTTCCCCCGTGCGAGACGGGGTTCGATTATCCCCGTACCTGTTTTGCGATGCTGTCCAGCAGGCCGTTTACAAAACCGGCGTCCTTCTTGCTGAAAAAGGCATGCGCGACATCGAGATATTCGTCAATCACCGTTGCGACCGGCACGTCCTCTTGTGCGACCAATTCAAAAGTCCCGGCGCGCAGGATCTGGAGCATGGTCTTGTCAAGCCGGCCGAGAGTCCAGCCCGAGGCCAGTTTTGAAGCCACCAGCTGGTCGATTTCCTCGAGCCGCGAGGTTACGCCGATGACAAGGTCATCAAAAAAGTCACGCTCGGCCGGATGATATTGATCATCCTCGATTTCCTTGCCGAGCCGGTGGTCGTGAAATTCCTTGAGCAGCTTCGGCACCGGAGTCTTTTCCATCTGGTGCTGGAACAGCGCCTGGACGGCGGCCAGACGCGCGGCGGATCGGGATGTCGATTTCGCGGTCATGCTCTTTTCATCCGCGGCATGCCGATAAAATCCATCTTGCCGATCTTGAAGCCGCGCTCGCGCAGCAGGTCATAGGCGGTTGTGGCATGGAAATAGAAATTGGGCTGGGCAAAGCTCAGCAGGAAATGTTCCGCGGTGAACGGCATCACCGTATCCTTGAAGCGAAATTCCATATGCTGGCCGACAAAGCCCTCCATTTCCGCTTCGCTGACCGCTTCCAGTCCGGCCTTTGCCTCGTCCAGTTTTTCGTACAGACCCGCCCAGTCATTCGGCGGCGCCACCAGGCTCGGCGTAAACACGCCCTCTCTCACCGCTTCGATCGCGCCGAGCGAATGTTCGCGGCAGCATTTCACCTGATAGGAAAAGGGCTGCATGTCCTCGATCAGCCGTGCACCGATAATCTCCTCGGCCGCCGTGCCCTCGGTTTCGCAATGGGCCTTGGCCTTGTCGACCAGCCCGCGAACCGCGGCAATGATCTGCAGCTGGCTCGGAATTACGGCATCATATAGGGAAATCGTCATGATATTTGCTTTCTGTTGATGGTCAGCGCCGGCCCAGCCGCTTCGCGATGCTGGCGGCATGGGCGGGCAACCCTTCTGCTTCTGCGAGGGCGACTGCCGCCGGCCCGATATTGGCCAGCGCCTGTTCGTCGCAGCGGATGAAGCTCGTGCGCTTCATGAAGTCGGTCACGGACAGCCCGGACGAGAAACGCGCCCGGCGGCCGGTCGGCAGGACATGATTGGGACCGGCAACATAGTCGCCGACCGCTTCGGGTGTAAGGCGGCCCAGAAACACCGATCCGGCATGGCGGATTTTCCTGAACAGTGCGTCTGGATCATCGACCGCCAGTTCCAGATGCTCGGCGGCCAGCCGGTCAATCAGGGGCAGCGCCTGCTCGAACCGGTCGACGACGATGATCGCGCCATTGTCTTTCCAACTGGTCGTCGCGGTTTCGGACGTAGCCAAAATAGCCAATTGTTCATCTATTTTTACAGCAACTTGTTCAGCAAACTTGCTACTATCTGTGAATAATATCGACTGGCTGGTCGGATCATGCTCGGCCTGGCTGAGCAGGTCCGCGGCGATCCAGTCCGGGTCATTCTTGCCATCGGCCACCACCACGATTTCCGACGGACCGGCCACCATGTCGATGCCGACAACACCGAACACCTGCCGCTTCGCTTCTGCGACCCAGGCATTGCCGGGACCGGTGATGACGTCGACAGATCTGATCTTTTCCGTACCATAAGCGAGCGCAGCCACCGCCTGCGCGCCGCCAATCCGCCAGATTTCGTCAACGCCGGCCAGTTCTGCCGCCGCCAGCACCAGCGGGTTGATATAGCCGCCCGGTGCAGGCGTCACCATGATGATCCGCTCGACGCCGGCGGCCTTGGCCGGGATCGCGTTCATCAGCACCGAAGACGGATAGGCCGCGCGGCCACCGGGAATATAGATGCCGGCGCGTTCCACCGCGTTCCAGCGAGCGCCGATACGCACGCCAGCGTCATCGATATAATCCCTGTTATCAGGCAGTTGGCCTTCATGGTAATCACGAATTCTCAAGGCCGCCAGCTCCAGCGCCACGCGCAAAGATGCTTCCAGATCTTCCAGTGCCGCCGCCGACTCGGCCTTGTCGACGCGCCAGCCGGTCTGCTCCAGATCATGCCGGTCAAACTTGCTGGTCAGCCGCGCGATAGCATCATCGCCTTGATCGCGAACATCCTGAATGATCGCCCGGACATCCGCCGACACATCAGCATCCGCCTCGCGCCGGGCATTGACTAGCGCGTCAAAAGCCTGAGCGAACCCGGTGTCTGAAATCGAAAGTCGAAGCGCCATCTTTAGCCCCTCCTTTTCAAAGGAGGGGTTGGGGTGGTTTTGTACCGCTGGTCGCTGACGCCAGCGATGCCAGAGCATCGCCGCCGCCCCTTGATCCCCTCCTCTGAAGAGGAGGGGTGAATGAATCCAACCAACGCCACTAGACCTGCTCCGCCAGCTCGCGGAACTTCTGTACCAGCGGTGTCAGTTCGGCGCTGCGCATCTTGAACGCGGCGCGGTTGACGACCAGCCGGCCGGAAATTTCCAGAATCCGGTCGGTTTCGACCAGATCATTGGCTTTCAGCGTGCTGCCCGATTCGACCAGATCGACAATATGCCGCGACAGGCCCAGCGACGGCGCCAGTTCCATCGCGCCGTTCAGCTTCACGCATTCGGCCTGGATGCCCTTGCCCTCGAAATAGCGGCTGGTGAGATTGGGATATTTGGTGGCCACCCGCAAATGCGAGATATTTGCCACTTCTTCCGCATCGTCCTTCGGCTGTGCCAGCGACAGGCGGCAGCGCCCGATGCCCAGATCCACCGGCGCGTAAAGCTCGCTATAGCCGAATTCCTCGATCACATCCGAACCGACAATCCCGATTTGCGCGGCGCCATGGGCAACGAAGGTCGCCACGTCGAACGCCCGCACCCGGATGATCGCCATATGCGGCAGATTGGTCGCGAATTTCAGACTGCGGTTGGACTTGTCAAAAAAGGCATCCTCTGGCACGATCCCCGCCTGCTCGAGAAGCGGCAGAGCATCGTCAAGAATCCTCCCTTTCGGAATCGCAAAGATCAGTGGTTTGGCCATGATGGCCGCGGCTTTAGGGCTTCACAGGTGAAAGGGCAACGAGTTATGGACATTTTGGATGTCGAAGATATCGCGCAGGGAATGCGCGGCCAGGCCGAACATTGCCTGCGCAACGACGCACCGGTGACCGCCTCGATCATCATCGCTCAGCTGGCGCTGATCGACGGCCCGACCGCCTGCGGGCAAAAGATCGCGCACTGGCCGGGAAAACCGCTGGAAGACGCGATGCCCTTGCGCCTCACCGGCGGCCTCCACTATCTCTATCTGAGCGGCAAGGAACCGCGCCTCGGCGACATTTACGAAGGCCGGATCACCGATCAGGATCAGATCGACCATCTGGTCGGACAGGTTGTTGCCGATCATGACGCCGATCTGCTGCCCTGGTTCGACAGCCCGCCACAGACCAACGAATCCGGCCGCTCGGCCAGTTTCATGGCGGGCCTGTTGTGGCTGTCGGTTCGTGTCGGCCGGCGATTCGAACTGCTGGAGCTGGGGGCCAGCGCCGGGGTCAACACGATGATGGGGCGCTATCATTATGATCTGGCCGGCGTCGAGGCCGGACCGGCGGATTCGCCGATGCGGATCAAGCCGGAATGGCGCGGCCCGCCTCCAACCGAGGCACCGGTCGAGATCGTCAGCGCGCGCGGCTGCGACCAGAATCCGATCGACCTGACCGACGACGAAACCGCCGCGCGGCTCAAGGGCTATATCTGGCCGGAAATGCCCGCCCGCTTCGAGCGGATGGAAGCGTCGATCGCGCTGGCCAAGGCGGACCCGCCCGATCTGGTCAAGGCCGATGGTGCCGACTGGGTTGAAGAGCAACTGACCCAACCGCAGGAAAGCGGCACCACCCGGGTGCTGATGCACTCGATCGTCTGGCAATATCTGCCACAGGACACCAAGGACCGGATCACCGCTGCGATGGAAACGGCGGGCAAGGCGGCAACTCCGGAAAAGCAGCTGGCATGGATATCGCTCGAAACCAACCGCAAGACCTTCAGCCATGAACTGGTCATCCGTTACTGGCCCGGCGGCGAGGAACCGTCGCTGCTGGGTCGCGCCCATGCCCACGGCGCGTGGGTGGAGTGGTTTGAAGACTGAAACTGTGCTCCGCACTTGATACGGCGGTCGTGCTCCGCACTTGATGCGGAGCTCTGGCGTCGTCAGCGCCTGCCTCCCGGGCTCCACATCAGGTGCGGAGCACAAGTGCTAATCCGTGACCGTCTTCGGCCGCCCCTCGGGTAATGGAATATACTCGTCGGGATCACCCGGCACCACCGGAAAGCGCCCTTCAAGCCAGTCGGCCTTCGCCTGCTCGATCCGCTCCTTGCTGGAGGAAACAAAATTCCACCAGACATGTCTTTCAGTGGCAAAAGCCTCGCCACCCAGCAACATCGCGCGACCTCCGGCGTGCGATGAAAGCGAGACTTTCGCACCCGGCGCGATAACATAGAGCAGATATTTTTCCAGCGGCACACCGTCCAGTGCCCCTTCGCCATCAACCAGCATCACCGCCCGTTCGTCGGCCTCGGCATCGATCGGGATCGCGCCCTTGGCCGACAGTAATATGTCCGCATAAATCGTCTCTGCGTGGCAGGTGGTCGGGGCCGTCTGCCCCCACAGGCTGCCCATGATCACCCGCGCCTCGGCACCGCCATCCGCGATGACCGGCAAATCGTCTGTGCCGACATTCTCGAACGCCGGCTCGATTTCTTCCATGCCGTCGGGTAGCGCCAGCCAGGTCTGCATCCCGAACATCGGTTTTGGCAAATCCCGTATCTCCAAGGGAGAACGCTCGGAATGGACGATCCCCCTGCCCGCGGTCATCAGATTGACCGCACCCGGACGGATCGTCTGGAATGTACCCAGGCTGTCGCGATGATCGATCGCGCCCTCGAACAGATAGGTCACCGTTGCCAGATTGATATGCGGATGCGGGCGAACCCCCATGCCCGGCCCCTCCGGCAAGGTTGCCGGGCCAAATTCGTCGACAAAGATGAACGGCCCCACCATCCGGCGATGGCGTGACGGCAGCACCCTTCGGACCTTAAATTCGCCCAGATCATGGGTGGTAGGGACGATGGTTTGCGTGATGTCGATCATAGCCTGTCCAGATTTTCGACGGTTTTCTCTGTTATAACATTGCCGGTATTAAGCGTCGACTTCGGTTCCAGCAGCAGCACATGACATTCGCCGCCCAAGGCTTCCGGACAATGCTCGACGCCTTTCGGGACAATGATGAATTCCCCCTCGCCCACATCAATATCGCCGCTGCGCAACCCCATGCGCATCGTGCCTTTGATCACCAGAAACAGTTCGTCTTCCTGTTCGTGATGATGCCAGTCGAACTTGCCTTCGAACTTGGCGAGCTTCACCTGTGCATCATTGATATCCCCGGCAACTTTCGGCGACCAATGATCGGAGAAGCTGGCAAAGGCATCGGCAAGATTGACTTTTTGCAGCGTCACTCGCCCGGTGCCCTTGCCCTGATTACCATCGCATGCACTTTGTCCCGCATCATGTCGCCCAGCGCCTTGTTGACCATGCGCTGCCGGTTGAGGCGGGACTGGCCGGCAAAGGCCGCACTTTCAATCTCGACAGTGAAATGCGATTCTCCGCTGCCATCATCACCCGCATGGCCATGATGGCTGGCGCTGTCGTTGATCACGTTGAGCGATGTTGGCGCGAGCTCGGCGACGAGCCGCTTTTCAATCTCGCAGTGGACTGGACCTTTGGGCATCGAATCTCCATATTGCTCGTTCACTGAACATATTAGCCGTTCGCCCTGCGCTTGTCGAAGTGCGTTTATGGCTTTCAAATGTCCTGCGACCAGCGCGGGCCAACGGAGCGATTTTGAGCCTTCCCCCGAAAAGAAAAACGAACCGCTTTCACGGCCGCGTCGAAACCGAGGGCCGGTCCTGTGCGATTGAAGGTTGCCCGGAAAGCGGCGAATTTCGCGCGCCTCCCCTCTATGGCAGCAGCCGCAGTTATGACGGCCCCGGCGAATATCGCTGGCTCTGCCTCGACCATGTCCGCGAATTCAATCAGGGCTATGATTTTTTTGCCGGCATGGATCACGAACAGATTTTCGAGGCGCAGCATCCGGTGCGCGGCTGGGACTCGGGGCGGCGAATCTATGATGCAGGACCCAGTGTACCGCCGGCATGGTCCGATTTCGCCGATCCGCTCGACGCCATTGGCGCGCGCTTCGCGGGCGGCATCCATCGCCGCCAGAGAACCGGCCCTGCGCTCTCCGGCGCCGACGAGAAAGCGCTGAAGACGCTAGGGCTTGGCGGCGACGGCTCCCCGGTCATCGGCCGCGGCGATATCCGGCGGGCCTATTCGGCGCTGGTCCGCAAATATCATCCGGACCGCAATGGCGGCGACCGCAGCCACGAGAAACAGTTGGCAAAAGTGATCGAGGCCTATACGCAGCTGAAGGAATCACCGGATTTTCGATGAGAATCCAATTCCCGTTGGTCCTGACCTTGTCGATGCACGTTTCACGTCCTCGACGCCTGTCGATTTTGATGAACGTAGTTCGACGGGCCCGATGATAGGGGTTTGGATCAGGGGATGAGCAATTTCGAAGGGCGAACATGACTGAAATACCAAATACCAATCTCGACACCAGCGGCGAAACCATCATGGATGCACCCGACAAGATGGTCGATGCGCGGGAAATATTCGGGATTGATCTCGACATGCAGATACCGGCGTTCAGCCAGAAGGACGAGCGCGTACCCGACCTGGACCCGTCCTATGTTTTCGATCCGGAAACCACCACCGCAATCCTCGCCGGCTTCGCCTTCAATCGCCGGGTCATGGTACAGGGCTATCACGGGACCGGAAAATCAACCCATATCGAACAGGTCGCCGCTCGCCTCAACTGGCCCTGTATCCGGATCAACCTCGACGCACATATCAGCCGTATCGATCTGGTCGGCCGCGATGCCATTGTCCTGAAGGACGGTCAGCAAGTTACCGAATTCCGCGAAGGCCTGCTGCCCTGGGCGCTGCAGACGCCAACCGCATTGGTGTTTGACGAATATGACGCGGGTCGCCCCGATGTAATGTTCGTGATCCAGCGTATCCTGGAAGCGGAAGGCAAGCTGACCCTGCTCGACCAGAACCGGGTGATCCGTCCCAACCCCTATTTCCGTCTGTTCGCAACCGCCAACACGGTCGGCCTCGGCGACACCAGCGGCCTCTATCACGGCACCCAGCAGATCAACCAGGGCCAGATGGACCGCTGGAACATCGTGGTGACACTGAACTATCTGCCCGCCGCGACCGAAGCGAAGGTGATCCTGTCGAAAGTGCCGGATGCCGGCGACGACACGGTCGAGAATATGATTAAGGTCGCCGACCTGACGCGGCAGGGTTTCATCAACGGCGATATTTCGACGGTTATGAGCCCGCGTACGGTCATCAGCTGGGCGCAAAACGCCGCGATCTTCAACAATATCGGCTTCGCCTTCCGCCTATCCTTCCTGAACAAATGCGACGAAGCTGAAAGGATGCTGGTAGCGGAATATTACCAGCGGGTGTTTGGCGAGGATTTGCCAGAAAGTGTTATGGGCGGGTAAGTTCAAGGCACCCTGACCATATTATCGAAGGCGAACTGAAATAAAAGTAATCCGGAAGTGGATGTTCATCGACCGGCAATTGCCGTTCGAATATTTCCGCTCGCTTATGGCGTATTATTTTTGTAATACAGCAGCTGATGCTTGATCGACCTCCTTCTGAAACCCGGAGACGGCGCTGGTATTGGCCGTTCGGTAACCGGAAAACCGTCGAAACCCGATTTTACGAGCCCTATGGCGATGCAATCCCGCCCCGCATCGATGAACCCTTGGCTCCGCTCAGAAAAGTGCATGGCAAATGGTGGTGGGTCAGCCGCGGAACAGCGGCGATGCTGTTCATATTCTTCCTGATCATAGCCTATCTTGCGATTACGGCACCGCTGTCGAAATCCCTGCAGCCGGTCGCGCCACCGCAAATCACCTTGTTGACCGCCGACGGCCAGCCTTTCGCCCGCAATGGCGCGGTTGTCGACGACCCGGTGCAGGTTTCTCAATTGCCCGATCACCTTATCGAAGCCTTCATGGCGATCGAGGACCGGCGCTTCTATTCGCACTGGGGGGTTGATCCGCGCGGGCTGGCGCGGGCCCTGTGGAGCAATTTCTCCGGCAGCGGGATAACCCAGGGCGGCAGCACGATTACCCAGCAGCTGGCCAAGACCACATTTCTGACACCGGAGCGCAGCCTCACCCGTAAGGCGCGCGAAATGCTGATCGCTTTCTGGCTCGAGGCCTGGCTGACCAAGGATGAAATACTCGAGCGCTATCTTTCCAACGTCTATTTCGGCGACAATGTCTACGGCCTGCGTGCAGCCTCGCTGCATTATTACTATCGCCAGCCGGAAAATCTGACACTGGAACAGGCGGTAGTGCTGGCCGGTCTGGTCCAGGCACCGTCCCGTCTTGCCCCCACCCGCAATCCGGAACTGGCAGCAAAGCGGGCCAACCTGGTCAAGTCCGCCATGGTCAGCGCCGGTTATCTGACCCGGCAGGAGGCCGACAGGCTTGGCACAGCCCGACTGGATGTTCGGTCCAGGAACAGCCTGCCCACCGGCACCTATTTCGCCGACTGGGCAATGCCACAGGCCCGGGCGCTCACCGACCTGAGCTACGAGAAACTGACCCTCACCACGACGCTGGATTCGCGGATGCAGGAAATTGCCCGCCGTGCGATCGCCCGCGCACCGCTCGGCCAGGCGCAAGTTGCGCTGATCGCGATGCGGCCGGATGGCGAGGTCGTCGCAATGATCGGGGGCAAGGATTATGCAAAATCCGCCTTCAATCGCGTGACCCAGGCCAAACGCCAGCCGGGATCCACTTTCAAGCTGTTTGTCTGGCTGGCGGCGCTGCGCTCCGGGATGCAGCCGAGTGACATGGTCGACGACACCCCGATCACCAGGGGCGGCTATCTGCCCAAAAATGCCGGAGAAAATTATCGGGGCTCGATCACCCTGAAGGAGGCTTTCGCCAAGTCGAGCAATGTTGCAGCGGTACGGCTGTTCGGTCAGCTGGGCGACCGCGCCGTAATTCGCGAAGCACGCAATCTGGGGATCAAATCGCGACTGGCCGAGGATGACCCAAGCCTGGCCCTCGGCACATCAACGATGACGCTGATGGAATTGACGGCGGCTTATGCAGGGGTTGCGGGCAACACATGGCCGGTCGAACCCTATGCCTTTAAAAAAGAGACCCAGAGCTGGACCGAATGGCTGTTCGACTGGCCGGGGCGTTATGAATCGAGAACCCATACCAATATGGAAGCGCTGCTGCGGTCTGCCGTCAACGAAGGCACCGGTCGCCGCGCGATGCTGTCGATTCCCAACTACGGCAAGACCGGAACCAGCCAGAACAATCGTGACGCCCTGTTCGTCGGCTATGCCGGTGACGGCGAGGACCGGCTGGTGGTCGGCGTATGGATCGGCAATGATGACAATAAACCGCTGAAGGGAATCAGTGGCGGCAGCCTGCCCGCACGAATCTGGAAGGACTTCATGCAGCAGGCGGTCCAGTTCAGAAAGCCCGCCGGTATCGGCAAACCTGCCAGCAAGCCGGATCCGGAAGGTCCGGTCACACCGCTTGATCTGCCTGAAATCACCGACGGTCCAGCGGAGGCGGGCGATACCGAAATCCGGATAAACGGCGATTCCGGGGTCCGGATTGGCACCGATATTGGCGGTATTCCGGTCGATGTGAAAATCGATGGCGATGGCGTGGCGATCGAACGACGGCAGGAAGGAGCGCCGTCCGGACAGTGACGCCGGCCGCGGGCTTTGCCTAACAAAAATGCAGGAAATTAGGCCTTTGATTCCCCTCGCCTTTCCGCTTAAAGCTGTTCGCTTCTATGGCTGACCGTTCCAAACTTGATGATCTGAAAGACGTGCTCGGTGGCGCGGCGCGATCGATCGCCCGCGACCCGGACCTGGAGCTCGCTTACACGGCCGAAGCCCCGTCCCAGTCCGGCCAGCATCTCAAGGTGCCGATGCCGGCGCGCGACCTGCCACCGGCGCAGGTCGCCGAAGCGCGCGGCTTTGCCGACAGTTTTTCCCTGAAATTACGCCACCATGATGAAGCGACGCACCGGAAGAATGCGCCGCAGGAAGCAATTGCGCGTGCCTGTTTCGACGCGCTCGAACAGGTGCGCACCGACGCGCTGGGCTCGCGGGGCATGACCGGAGCCAAAGACAATCTCAACGCCGCGCTGGAAATGCGGATGCGTTCCGATCCGATCGCGCGGGCGCAAAATCGCGACGAAGTTCCGATTTCTACCGCTCTGGCATTGCTGGCGCGGGAAAAATTGACCGGACAGGCACCCCCGGCGGGCACGGTCAAGGGTCTCGACATGCTCCGCGAGTGGATCGAGGAAGGGGCCGGCGCGGACCTTGACGGCCTCAATCTGACGCTCGACGATCAGAACAGTTTTGCCAAATTGTCGACGCAATTGCTGCAGCATCTGGATCTGATCAAGAGCGATGATGAATCCGAAGCCGAGGACAGCGAGGACGACAGCGAAGAGGACAGCGACGACAGCACCGACGACGGCGCCGACGAGGAAGCCACCGGCGATCAGGGTGAATCGGAAATGCGGTCGGAACCATCCGACGACGATAGTCAGGACGGTGAAAGCGACCAGAATGCCGAGGAGCTGGAAGAGGGCGCCGAAGAGGAAATGGGAGACGCCGGCGACGATGGCATGATGCCGGTCCGTCCCAACCGGGCAATGTCCGACCTGCCACCCGGTTTCAATTATACCGCCTGGACCGAAAAATATGACGAGGTCATCAGCGCCACGGAACTCTGCGACGAAGAGGAACTGACCCGGCTCCGCGCCTTCCTTGACCAGCAACTGACCAGCCTGCAGGGTGCAGTCACCAAACTCGCCAACCGGCTGCAGCGCCGTTTGATGGCGCAGCAGAACCGCAGCTGGGACTTCGACCAGGAAGAGGGCATGCTCGATGCGGCCCGCCTTGCCCGCGTGGTCAGCAACCCCTCGCACAGCCTGTCCTACAAGATCGAACGCGAAACCGATTTCCGCGACACCGTCGTGACCTTGCTGATCGACAATAGCGGCTCGATGCGCGGGCGGCCGATATCAATCGCGGCAATTTCTGCCGACATCATGGCGCGCACCCTGGAACGGTGCGGCGTCAAGACCGAGATTCTGGGCTTTACGACCCGCGCCTGGAAGGGCGGCCAGACCCGCGAGGACTGGCTGGCGGCCGATCGCCCGGCCAACCCCGGGCGGCTCAACGATCTGCGCCATATCGTCTACAAGAAGGCCGACGAACCCTGGCGGCATGCCAAGAAGAATCTCGGCCTGATGATGCGCGAAGGGCTGCTCAAGGAAAATATCGACGGCGAGGCCCTGCTCTGGGCTCACAGCCGCCTGATCGCCCGGCCCGAAGAACGCCGGATATTGATGGTCATATCGGACGGCGCCCCGGTCGATGACAGCACCCTGTCGGTCAACCATGGCGCCTATCTGGAAAACCATCTCCGCAAGGTGATCGAATGGATCGAAAGCCGCTCGCCCGTGCAACTGGTCGCTATCGGCATCGGCCATGATGTGACCCGCTATTACAAGAAGGCCGTGACAATCATGGATGCCGAGCAACTGGGCGGGACAATGGTCGAACAGCTGGCCGGACTTTTTGATGAGGACTGATTCCATGAACGTCACCGAAGCCGTCACGTCTCGCCGCTCTGTCCGCCAGTTTCTCGACAGGCCGGTCGACCGGGCGACGCTCGAACAGGTGCTGCAAACGGCGCAACGCGCTCCTTCCGGCGGCAACACGCAGCCTTGGAACGCGATCATCGTGGTCGGCGATGCGCTCGAGGATATCACAGCGAAGATCAAGGAAAAGGCCAAGGCGGCACCGATGGGTGAAAATATGGAATATGCCATTTATCCCAAGGATCTGGACGGCCGCTACGAGGAACAGCGGCGGGCGGTGGGCCGCGACATGTTCGATAGCATTGGTCTGGCGCGGGAAGATGGTCCGGGCCGTGTCGCGCAGATGGCGAGGAACTGGGACAGTTTCGGAGCCCCGGTGCAATTGTTCACTTACACCAGGAAATATATGGGCCCGCCGCAATGGTCTGACATGGGCATGTGGCTGCAGACCGTCATGCTGTTGCTGCGCGAAGCCGGGCTGGACAGCTGTCCCCAGGAAATCTGGGCGATGTACGGCAGCTATATGCGGGAACTGCTCGGCATCGATGATGATCATATCTTCTTTTGCGGAATGGCGATCGGTTATCGCGACCCGGATGATCCAATCAACAATTTTGAGGTCCCCCGCGTTCCGATTCGCGATGCCATAGAGTTTCGTGGCCTTTAACGAGCGAAGCCTCTGAATTTTTTCGAAATTTCCAAATTACGTCCCTGAATGCGACAAAAACCGCCCAATCGGACGACCGTGTCGTTATTTTCCTATCGGGGACTCGGAATCCATAGGAAGATGTAGTAGCAAAATATATATTCCGGGTCGCGAACGTCGCTGGTCATGTCTGAGGGGACTGGTCGGCACACCAATTTTTATGGGGAAATTTTCGTGCGCCGGACAGGCATTTGCATCATAATATCGGCGATAGCCCTGACGACCATTCCCGGAGCGGCCACTGCCAATTCGTCCTCCCCGATATTGCGCGACAGCTTTCCCATCGGCAGCAGCGATGGCATATTGTGTCAGGTTCAGGACCGCAGCATCGAAAACAAGGCCAAGAACAATATGTTCGACCGCAGTTGGGCTGTGGTTTGCCGTGATTCGGCGCGACCGGTCGGTTTTGTCTATTCGTCCCGGTCAGGGGAACAGGATCTGCTCGCACGGATCAGCCCTCATCGCTCGGAACCGGTAACCTGCTCGGCGACCGAAGTCCGGGCAAAGGTCGGCGATTTTCGCCATACGGCGTGTCGGC
>TARA_R100001244_G_scaffold116183_3_pt1 | contig 39603 bp, 30 predicted proteins | sample TARA_R100001244 | Tara Oceans TARA_R100001244 (sample SAMEA2621564) | marine metagenome | biome: marine biome (ENVO:00000447); feature: mesopelagic zone (ENVO:00000213); material: "saline water (ENVO:00002010), including plankton (ENVO:xxxxxxxx)" | depth 790 m
CCTCTGCCAGCGTGCCGACCTGGGTGTGGTTGATAAAGGCGTTGAGCTGGCGAACCATTATGGGCGTTCATCCGTGGGGGCTTGGCGGTTGCTCCGTTTCGAGTCGCGCTGGTATTTCGTCAGGTATTCGGCGGCCTGGCTGGAAACCTCCTCGGGCACCTCGACAGTCAGCGTGAGGCCGAGCTCCTGAAGCACCTGAAAGAGCTTGCCCCACTGCACGGATTCGCCACCGCGCTCGACCTTGCCGAGAAAATTTTCGCTGATGCCGATGAGACCGGCGGCGTCGTCCTGACGCATGGCCATGGCTTTGCGGCTGGCGCGAATGACCAGGCCCAGCGTTTCCACGGTGTCGATCTGAATGTTCATCGGCTTGATCCTGATGGCTGTGCGGGTCTGCAGGCTGAGATAATCCTCACGACTGCAAGGATTTTAAGAGATGCAATCAGTACTCGGTTAAAATCCTCACGTGCGCAAGGATTGTAGCGGTCGTCGGGCGTATTTCAAGATAGTCCGCATGATCGTGCGGATAGTGGGTCTTCGTATGAGCAGAAGAGGGGTCTCCTAGACCTTCAGACCGCTCTGTCGCAGCCGCTTGTACAGGGTGTTGCGGCTGATCCCCAACTGGCGTGCGAGGTGCGAAATATTGCCGCCGCAGGCCTGGAACTGCTGGTTCAGGTCATCCTCGTCTGTGCTGGGCGCGATGCCTGGTCCGGTTGCCCCTTCCTGCAAGTCCGCAAAGAAGTCATCCGGCAAGTGTTCCGCGCGGATCGGCTGGTCCTCGGCCATGGCCAGGGCAATTTGCAGCACGCTGCTGAGCTGTCGCAAGTTGCCCGGCCATGGGTGGCGCTCGAACAACTCCAGCACTTCGCGGCTGAGCCCGGCCCATTGTTGCGCTTCGCGGTGCTGTTCCCAGAGGCGTTGGACCATCGCGGCTTTGTCGCTGCGCTCGCGCAGGGGCGGCAGTTCGAGGTTGAGGCCGCTGATGCGGTAGTAGAGGTCGGCGCGAAATAGGCCGGCGTCGACGTCCTGGCGCAGCGAGCGGTTGGTGGCCGAGATCAGGCGGATATCCACCGGGTAGAGTTCGCTGCTGCCCAGCGGTTGCACGCAACGCTCTTGCAGCACACGCAACAGGCGGGCCTGTACGCGCAGCGGCATGTCGCCGACTTCGTCGAGAAACAGCGTGCCTTTATGGGCCTTGCGGATCAGGCCGATGCTGCCTTTCTGGTTGGCGCCAGTGAAGGCGCCTTTCTCGTAGCCGAACAGCTCCGACTCCACCAGTTCGGCGGGAATGGCCGCGCAGTTGACCGCGATCAGGCTGTGGCTGGCGCGCGAGCTGGCCTGGTGCAGGGCTTTGACGAACACTTCTTTGCCGACCCCGGTTTCGCCATGCACGAGGATCGGGATGTCCTTTTCCAGCAGGCGTTCGGCCTGGCGTATGGCTTTATCGACACGCGGGTCGCCAAGGTTGATTGAGGCCAGGGTGAAGCCTTGCCCCGTGGGCGCCGGCTGCGCGGCCGGGCGGAAGTCCCGCGCCTGAATCGGTGCCGGTTGTTGCGGGCGTTTGACCTGGGCGTGGAAGCGAAAGCGTCCACCGGCGCGCAAATTGAAGGGCATGGCTTCGGGCTGGTTGAGCAAGTGTTGCAGTGGCACATCAAACAAACTCTCGATGTTCACCCGCGTCAGCCCGACGCCCAGCAGGCTGTCGGCGCGGCGATTGGCGGAGACCACCTGACCTTGATCGTCGAAGATCAGCAACCCGGCCCAGGGGCTGTCGAGGTTGCTCAGGCTGGTGTTGAAGGTCAGTTGGAAGTAGCGCTGTTGGAACAGGTTGAGGATCAGCCGGTTTTCCACCGACTGACTCATCATCTTGACCATGCCCAGGGTGTGCGAGGGAGGCAGGTAGCTGTCGCTGGAGACATCCAGCACCGCAATCATCTGCCGCTGTTCGTCGAAGATCGGCGAGGCCGAGCCAGTCATGAAGCGATTGGCCTTGAGGAAGTGTTCGTCGTGCTGGATATGCACCGCCTGGCCGCAACTCAGCGCGGTGCCGATGGCATTGGTGCCGGTGTAGCGCTCCAGCCAACTGGCGCCGGCGACGAAGCCGGCCGCCCGGCTCGGCTCGGCGAAGCGCTGCTCGCCCCAGGATTGCAGAACCTGGCCGTGGTTGTCGGCGAGCATGATCAGGCAGTTGGAGTTGGCGAGGATGTTGCCGTAGTAGGGCAGCACTTCCTGGTGGGTGGTTTGCACCAGCGCGTGCTGGCTGTCCAGCAGGGCCGACACCTCGCCGGGGCTGGGCTGGCTGAACCGTGGTGTGCTCTGGTGCGTCAGGCCGAAGTCGCGGCAGCGCGTCCAGGAGTCCTGAATGATGGTGTCGTGGGGCAGGGCACCGGCAGCTTCAGCCATGTCGAGGTCTCGCGAGGATTTTGTTGTTATCGACCCAGGTCTTTGCCGGGCTGCGAATCAGTGTCGCCCATGACTGTTCAATGTCAACGCCGCAACTGTTCAGTTGTTCACATCCTGGTGTTCAACAGTGTTCAGTCAGCCAATCGGCGGTCTCTGATGATTGCGCTTGAGGCTTTGCGAATCATGGGCTTGGCGCAACTTCTGCGGTTTTGGCACAAAACTCGCCTTGGGTTAGGGCAAACGGCTCAGCCGATAAAACAATAAAAGACCAAGGACAGCCCATGTCGCTTACGCTTGAGCATGTCACGCGTGTCGTCGATAACCAGGTGCACATCGACGATGCCTGCCTGAGCTTCGAAGCCGGTTCCTTCAATGTGTTGCTCGGCCGCACGTTGGCCGGCAAGACCAGTTTGATGCGCTTGATGGCCGGGCTGGATCGGCCAAACAGCGGGCGCATTCTGATGCACGGCGCGGACGTGACCCAGGTGCCGGTGCGCCAGCGCAACGTCTCGATGGTCTATCAGCAGTTCATCAATTACCCGACCTTGACGGTGTTCGAGAACATCGCCTCGCCGCTGCGGCAGGCCAAGGTCAGCGAAGCGGAAATCCTTGAGAAGGTGCATGCCACCGCCACGATGCTGCGCATCGATGGCTTGCTCAAGCGCTATCCCTTGGAACTCTCGGGCGGCCAGCAACAGCGCACGGCCATGGCCCGCGCGCTGGTCAAGGATGCCTCGTTGATTCTGTTCGACGAGCCGCTGGTCAACCTCGATTACAAGCTGCGCGAAGAGCTGCGTCAGGAGATGCGCGAGCTGTTCCAGGCCCATCACACCATCGCCATCTATGCCACCACCGAGCCCAACGAGGCGCTGGCCCTGGGCGGCACCACCACCATCCTGCATGAGGGCCGGGTGGTGCAGAGTGGCAAGACCGCCGAGGTGTACCACCGCCCGCAGCAGGTGCTGGCGGCCGAGTTGTTCTCCGAACCGGCGATCAACCTGATGCCAGGGCGCATCAGCGGCACCGAGGTGAGCTTCGCCGATGCCGTGCATTTTCCGCTGAACCCCGACCTTAAAGGTATTGCCGAGGGTGACTATCGCTTCGGTGTACGGCCCAGTCACATTGGCCTGGTGCCGTCCAACGACGACGATCTGGAGCTGGCGGTGACTGTCGAGCTGGCGGAAATCAGCGGCTCCGAGACCTTCTTGCATGTGCGCAACGAGCAGTTCGTGTTGGTGCTGCACCTGCCGGGCGTGCACGAGTACGACGTCGATACGCCGATCCTTATCTATATCCCGACCCACAAACTGTTCGTCTTCGAGGCTCAGGGCCGGTTGGTCCAGGCGCCCAGTCGCCGTCTAGGGAGGAGCGCCTGATGGCTGAGATTCGCTTGCACAACCTGGCCCACAGCTACAGCCGCGAGCCGAGTGGCGCCGCAGATTACGCGATTCGCGAGATGAACCATGTGTGGGAGCAGGGTGGCGCCTATGCCTTGCTCGGGCCGTCCGGCTGCGGCAAGTCGACCTTGCTCAACATCATTTCCGGTTTGCTCAGCCCGTCCCACGGTGAGGTGCAGTTCGACGGCAAGGTGGTCAATCAGCTGCCGCCCGAGCAGCGCAACATCGCCCAGGTTTTTCAGTTCCCGGTGGTCTACGACACCATGACGGTGTTCGACAACCTGGCCTTTCCGCTGCGTAACCAGGGCATGGCCGAGCCGAAGGTACTCAGCAAGGTCAACGAAATCGCCGAGGTGCTGGAGCTGCACCCGCTGCTGCACAAGAAGGCGCGCAACCTCAGCGCCGACGAAAAGCAGAAGGTTTCCATGGGCCGTGGCCTGGTGCGTGACGACGTGTCGGCGATTCTGTTCGACGAGCCGCTGACCGTGATCGACCCACATTTGAAGTGGAAACTGCGGCGCAAGCTCAAGCAGATTCACGAGCAGTTCAACATCACCATGGTCTATGTCACCCACGATCAGCTGGAGGCTTCGACCTTCGCCGACAAGATCGCGGTGATGTACGGCGGGCAGATCGTGCAGTTCGGTACGCCGCGCGAGCTGTTTGAGCGGCCGAGCCACACTTTCGTCGGTTATTTCATCGGCAGCCCGGGAATGAATCTGATCGAGGTCACCCGTTGCGACGGCGGTGTGCGGTTCGCCAATACCGTGCTACCGCTGGCCCCGACGCTGACCCAGCGGCTCGACGAGCTGAGCGGGCAGAGCCTGAAAGTCGGGATTCGCCCCGAGTTCATCCACGTCTGGGATGGCCCTTACGAGGATGCCCTGTGTGGCGAGGTGGTGCACGTCGAAGACCTCGGCACGTACAAAATCCTCACCCTGCGCCTGGACGGCCAGGTGCTCAAGGTGCGCTTGCAGGAGGATCAGCCCGTGCCGCAGCAGCAGGTTTACCTGAGTTTCCCCGCGCAGTGGTTGATGCTCTATGCCGATGACTATCTGGTAGAAGCCTTGCCGCAGGAGGCTCGGCCATGAAGGTGCAGAACAACAAGGCCTGGTGGTTGGTGTTGCCGGTATTCCTGCTGGTGGCGTTCAGCGCCATCGTGCCGATGATGACGGTGGTCAACTACTCGGTGCAGGACATCTTCGACCAATCCAGCCGCTTCTTCGTCGGGGCCGACTGGTACAAACAGGTGCTGCAAGACACGCGCCTGCATGACTCGTTGCTGCGTCAGTTCATCTTTTCCGGTTGTGTGTTGCTGATCGAGATTCCCCTCGGTATCGCCATCGCCCTGACCATGCCGACCAAAGGCCGCTGGGCTTCGCTGGTACTGATCCTGATGGCGATTCCGCTGCTGATCCCGTGGAACGTGGTCGGCACCATCTGGCAGATTTTCGGCCGCGCCGACATCGGTTTACTCGGCTGGACGCTGAACAAACTAGGCATCAGCTACAACTACGCCTCCAACACCAGCGATGCTTGGGTCACGGTGCTGATCATGGATGTCTGGCACTGGACCTCGTTGGTGGCGCTGCTCTGTTACTCCGGGCTGCGGGCGATTCCCGATGTGTATTACCAGGCGGCGCGCATCGACCGCGCGTCAGGCTGGGCGGTGTTTCGCCATATCCAGTTGCCCAAGCTGAAAAGCGTGCTGCTGATCGCGGTGATGCTGCGTTTCATGGACAGCTTCATGATCTACACCGAGCCGTTCGTGCTCACCGGCGGCGGGCCGGGCAATGCCACCACCTTCCTCAGCCAGACCTTGACCCAGATGGCGGTCGGCCAGTTCGACCTGGGCCCGGCGGCGGCGTTTTCCCTGGTGTATTTCCTGATCATTCTGCTGGTGTCGTGGCTGTTTTATACCGCCATGACCCACGACGATAAAACGCGCTGAGGCCGGCCATTATGTTGCGTAAAAAAGTGCTGCTGGTGCTGTATATCCTGTTCCTGCTGGTGCCGATTTACTGGTTGCTGAACATGTCGTTCAAGAGCAATACCGAGATTCTCGGCGGCCTGAGCCTGTGGCCGGAGAGTTTCACCTTGGCTAATTACCAGGTGATCTTCACCGATCCGAGCTGGTATGAGGGTTATCTCAATTCGCTGTATTACGTCAGCCTGAATACCGTGATCTCGCTGACCGTCGCGCTGCCGGCAGCGTATGCGTTCTCGCGCTACCGCTTCCTCGGCGACAAACACCTGTTCTTCTGGCTGTTGACCAACCGCATGGCGCCGCCAGCGGTGTTCCTGCTGCCGTTTTTCCAGCTGTATTCCTCGATCGGTTTGTTCGACACGCACATCGCCGTGGCGCTGGCCCATTGCCTGTTCAACGTGCCACTGGCGGTGTGGATTCTCGAGGGCTTCATGTCCGGGGTGCCGAAGGAAATCGACGAGACGGCGTATATCGACGGTTACAGCTTTCCCAAGTTCTTCGTGAAGATTTTCATCCCGCTGATTGGCTCAGGCATCGGCGTGACGGCGTTTTTCTGCTTCATGTTCTCCTGGGTCGAACTGCTGCTGGCGCGCACGTTGACCTCGGTGGATGCCAAGCCTATCGCCGCAGTAATGACCCGAACGGTGTCGGCCTCCGGCATCGATTGGGGCGTGCTGGCGGCTGCCGGTGTGCTGACTATCCTGCCAGGGATGCTGGTGATCTGGTTCGTTCGCAACCATGTGGCCAAGGGCTTTGCCTTGGGCCGGGTGTAAGGAGCAAAGACGATGGATTGGATGGCCTGGACTCTACCCACCGCGGTGTTCTTTGGCAGCATCGCCGCGCTGCTGGTGGGGATGACGGTGTGGGAACTGCGCTCGCCGTGCGTCGAGCGCAAAGGTTTTTTGCCGATCAGCACCACCCGCGGCGATCGGCTGTTTATCGGTCTGCTCGGCAGTGCCTACCTGCATTTGCTGGTGGTAGGGACGACCGATTGGAGTATCTGGATAGCCTCGGCGCTGTCCGTGTTGTGGCTGGTTGCAGTGATGCGTTGGGGCTGAATCGGTCTGCCTTGCGTGGTTGCCGCCAAACCTGTGGGCAGCAGCAACGATGAATCGGTTCGCCTCGCCCTAAACCCTGAGATGGAGGTCTCTATGTTCGACAATAACAACAAAACCCGACATAGCATGGCGTTGGCCGCCTTGCTGGCGTTGTCCGGATTAAGCGGCGCTGCCTGGGCGGATGCCTACGAGGAGGCGGCGAAAAAATGGATCGCCGCCGAGTTCAACCCCTCGACCCTGACGCCGGAGCAGCAGCTTGAAGAGCTGAAATGGTTTATCAAGGCCGCCGAGCCGTTTCGTGGCATGAATATCAGCGTTGCCTCGGAAACCATCGCCACCCACGAGTACGAGTCCAAGGTGCTGGCTAAGGCGTTCAGCGAAATCACCGGGATCAAGCTCAAGCACGACCTGATGCAGGAAGGCGATGTGGTCGAGAAGCTGCAGACCCAGATGCAGTCGGACAAGAACATCTACGACGGCTATATCAATGACTCGGACCTGATCGGCACGCACTTCCGCTACGGCAAGGCAGTGGCGATCAGCGACATGATGGCCGGGGAAGGCAAGGATGTGACCTCGCCGACCCTCGACCTTGAGGACTTCATCGGTATTTCCTTCACCACCGGGCCAGACGGCAAGCTCTATCAGCTACCCGACCAGCAGTTCGCCAACCTTTATTGGTTCCGCGCCGATTGGTTCGAGCGCCCGGAACTGAAAGCCAAGTTCAAGGCGATTTACGGCTACGAGCTGGGCGTGCCGGTCAATTGGTCGGCCTATGAAGATATCGCCGAATTCTTCTCCGAGAAGGTCAAGGAAATCGACGGTCAGCGCATCTATGGGCACATGGATTACGGCAAGAAGGACCCCTCGCTGGGGTGGCGCTTCACCGATGCCTGGTTCTCCATGGCCGGTGGCGGTGACAAAGGGTTGCCCAACGGTTTGCCGGTGGACGAGTGGGGCATTCGCGTCGACGGCTGCCGCCCGGTCGGCTCCAGCGTCGCGCGCGGTGGCGATACCAATGGCCCGGCGGCTGTCTATGCGACGCAGAAATACGTCGATTGGATGCGACAATACGCACCGCCTGAAGCCCAGGGCATGACTTTCTCGGAGGCCGGCCCGGTCCCGGCCCAGGGCAGCATCGCGCAGCAGATCTTCTGGTACACCGCCTTTACCGCCGACATGACCAAGCCGGGCCTGCCGGTGGTCAACGAAGATGGCACGCCGAAATGGCGCATGGCGCCCTCGCCGAAAGGGCCGTATTGGGAAGAGGGCATGAAGCTCGGTTATCAGGACACCGGTTCCTGGACCTTCCTCAAGTCCACCCCGGAGAAACAGCGGTTGGCGGCCTGGCTGTATGCACAGTTCGTCACCTCGAAAACTGTGTCGCTGAAAAAGACCCTGGTGGGCCTGACGCCGATTCGTGAATCGGACATCAACTCGCAGGCCATGACCGATGTGGCGCCTAAACTTGGCGGCCTGGTTGAGTTCTACCGCAGTCCGGCGCGCGTTCAGTGGACGCCGACCGGCACCAATGTGCCGGACTATCCGCGCTTGGCACAGCTGTGGTGGCAATTCATCGCCGAAGCGGCCAGTGGCGACAAGACTCCGCAAGAAGCTCTGGATGGCCTCGCGGCGGCGCAAGACACCATGCTTGGGCGGCTGGAGCGTTCCGGTGTGCTAGGCGAGTGCGGGCCAAAGCTGAATGAGCCGCGTGATCCGCAATACTGGTTGGATCAACCGGGCGCGCCTAAGCCGAAACTGGCCAACGAGAAGCCCAAGGGTGAAACCATCAACTACGACGAACTGCTGAAATCCTGGGAGCAAGCGCGCGACTAGCCTGTCAGCCCACCGCTTTCAGCATAAAAAACGGCACCCCAGGGTGCCGTTTTTTCAGTTCAGAACAACGCTGCTGTCAGTCGTGCAGATGCTCGGCGGCGTGCAGGGTGTTTTCCAGCAGGCAAGCCCGGGTCATTGGGCCGACGCCGCCGGGAACTGGGGTAATCCAGCCAGCGCGGGGCAGGGCAGTTTCATACACCACATCGCCGATCAGCTTGCCGTCGTCCTGGCGATTGATGCCGACGTCGATGACGATCGCGCCTTCCTTGATCCACTCGCCCTTGACCAGCCCCGGCTTGCCCGCAGCGACCACGACCAGATCGGCATTGCCGACATGGCTGGCCAGGTCCTTGGTAAAGCGATGGGTCACGGTCACGGTGCAGCCTGCGAGCAGCAGTTCCATGGCCATTGGCCGTCCGACGATATTGGACGCGCCCACCACCACCGCGTGCAGGCCATAGAGGTCGACACCGGTGCTTTGCAGCAAGGTCATGATGCCTTTCGGCGTACACGGGCGCAGCAGCGGCATGCGCTGTGCCAGACGGCCGATGTTGTAGGGGTGAAAACCGTCGACATCTTTATCCGGGCGAATGCGCTCCAGTAATAAAGAAGCATCCAGATGTTCCGGCAGCGGCAGCTGTACGAGGATGCCGTCGATAGTCGGCTCCTCGTTCAGGCGGTCGATCAGTGCCAGCAGTTCGGCTTGGCTGGTGCTGGCTGACAGGTCATAAGCCTGGGAAACAAAGCCGACTTCTTCGCAGTCTTTGCGCTTGTGCGAGACGTAGACTTGAGAGGCTGGGTCGCTGCCAACCAGGATCACCGCCAGGCCAGGGGCGCGCAGGCCTTGTTGGCGTCGCTCGGCGACACGTTGAGCGATCTGCTGGCGGAGGCTGGCGGCGATCGCTTTGCCGTCGATCAGTTGTGCGGTCATTGCGCTTGGTTAACCATTAAGAAAGGGTAGAAAAAGGACGCGCATTCTCGCATGGCGATGCGGTGGGGCAAAGGCGCGAGCTGGGGTTTTCGCGTAACCCCTTTATATAACTGAATTTTTTTTGCGTTTGGTGTTGACGGCCTGTGAGTGCCTCTATAACATTCGCCCCGCTTGTCGAGCACAGCCAGTCGCTGGGTAAGACGGCAGAAGCAAAGCCCCTGGGGCAGCGCTTACGCCGAAAGCTTTAAGTCTGCGCTTGCAGATGGATAGGCGCCCGTAGCTCAGCTGGATAGAGCATCCGCCTTCTAAGCGGATGGTCGCAGGTTCGAGTCCTGCCGGGCGTGCCATTTGGCAGCTTTGGCACAAGTAAATGCAATATGGTGGGCGTAGCTCAGTTGGTAGAGCACAGGATTGTGGCTCCTGGTGTCGAGGGTTCGATCCCCTTCGTCCACCCCATATTCCAAAGCGCCAGGCCCTTAAAGCCTGGCGTTTTTGTTTGAAAAGCCTTACCACGCGGACGTGGTGGAATTGGTAGACACACTGGATTTAGGTTCCAGCGCCGCAAGGCGTGAGAGTTCGAGTCTCTCCGTCCGCACCATCTTTTAGCTCCCTCCCGTTTGCCGCTTGCATCTAGGGTGACTTCTGCAAATTGACCCTCTAGAATGCATGCCCTTGATTAGGGGCCGGTAAGCGGCCGGCTTATGTCTGTGCAACGAGGATTATTCATGCAAGTTTCTGTTGAAAATACTTCTGCTCTTGAGCGTCGCATGACCGTCGGCGTTCCCGTCGAACGCATCGAGACTGAAGTCAACAAGCGTCTGCAGCAGACTGCCCGTCGTGCCAAGGTTCCTGGCTTCCGTCCTGGCAAGGTGCCGATGAGCGTTATCCGTCAGCGCTATGAAGACACTGCCCGTCAGGAAGCTCTGGGCGACCTGATCCAGGCCACCTTCTATGAAGCCGTCGTTGAGCAGAAGCTCAATCCGGCAGGTTCTCCGGCCGTTGAGCCGAAAACCTTCGAGAAGGGCAAAGACCTGGAATACGTCGCCACTTTCGAAGTATTCCCCGAGTTCCAGGTGACCGGTTTCGAATCCATCGCGATCGAGCGTCTGCAAGCCGATGTGGCTGATGCCGACCTGGACAACATGCTGGAAATCCTGCGCAAGCAGAACACACGCTTCGAAACCGTTGAGCGTGCTGCTGAAGTTGGCGACCAACTGAACATCGATTTCCTCGGCAAGATTGACGGCGAAGCATTTGCCGGCGGCGCAGCCAAGGGCACTCAGCTGGTTCTCGGCTCCGGCCGCATGATCCCTGGCTTCGAAGATGCTCTGGTTGGCGTGAAAGCCGGTGAAGAGCGCGTGATCAACCCGACGTTCCCGGCCGATTACCAGAATCTGGACTTGGCGGGTAAAACGGCTGAGTTCACGGTTACCGTTAACAGCATTTCCGCCCCGCAACTGCCGGAGCTGAATGACGAGTTCTTCGCCCTGTTCGGCATCAAAGACACCGGCCTGGAAGGCTTCCGTGCTGAAGTGCGCAAGAATATGGAGCGCGAGCTGCGCCAAGCCATCAAGTCCAAGGTCAAGAACCAGGTGATGGAAGGTTTGCTGGCTGCCAACCCGATTGAAGTACCGAAATCGCTGATCGGTAATGAAGTCAATCGTCTGCGCGTTCAAGCTGTGCAGCAGTTCGGTGGCAACATCAAGCCCGATCAATTGCCGGCCGAGCTGTTCGAAGAACAGGCCAAGCGTCGCGTAGTGCTAGGTTTGATCGTTGCGGAAGTGGTCAAGCAGTTCGAGTTGAAGCCGGATGACGCCCGCGTGCGTGAGCTAATCCAGGAAATGGCTTCGGCTTATCAAGAGCCTGCGCAAGTGGTTGCCTGGTACTACAAAAACGACCAGCAAATGAACGAAGTACGTTCGGTTGTGCTGGAAGAGCAAGTTGTAGATACTGTTTTGCAGAAGGCCAATGTGACCGATAAAACGGTCTCTTACGAAGAAGCTGTCAAGCCGGTAGAAGCTCCGCAAGCCGACTGATTTCCTTACCTCGTTCGAGCACACCATAAGCCAGCCTCCGTGCTGGCTTATGCGTATTTGAGACATGACTATTTAGGGAGCGAGTGCAAGAAATGTCCCGCAATCCTTTTACCCAGCAAATGCCCGACATCCAAGCCGCTGGCGGCTTAGTGCCGATGGTTATCGAGCAATCGGCCCGCGGTGAGCGCGCCTATGACATCTATTCGCGCCTCTTGAAGGAGCGGGTGATTTTTCTGATCGGGCCTGTCGAAGACTACATGGCCAACCTGGTCGCCGCTCAGTTGCTGTTCCTCGAGGCGGAAAACCCGGACAAAGATATTCATTTGTATATCAACTCGCCGGGCGGTTCGGTAACCGCCGGTATGTCGATCTATGACACCATGCAGTTCATCAAGCCCGATGTGTCGACCATCTGTATCGGTCAAGCCTGCAGTATGGGTGCCTTGCTTCTGGCTGGCGGCGCTGCCGGCAAGCGTTATTGCCTGCCGCATTCGCGCATGATGATTCACCAGCCATTGGGCGGTTTCCAAGGGCAGGCCTCGGATATTGAGATCCATGCCCGGGAAATCCTGTTCATCCGTGAACGTTTGAATCAGATTCTGGCAAACCACACGGGTCAGCCGATCGATGTGATTGCGCGTGACACTGATCGTGACCGCTTCATGAGTGGCGAAGAGGCGGTGAATTATCGTCTGATCGATCAGGTGCTGACCCAGCGTCAGATAACGGGCTGAGCCCTATCTGTATGATTCGGTCGGGCTCTCTCGGTCGCCGTGCGGGCTTGAAAATGCCCGCATTTGCCTTCATCTTGTGTTTTAAGCCTACCGTATTGGATTGATCGAATGACTGACACCCGCAACGGCGAGGACAACGGCAAGTTGCTTTATTGCTCCTTCTGCGGCAAAAGCCAGCATGAAGTGCGCAAATTGATTGCCGGCCCCTCGGTCTTTATCTGCGACGAGTGCGTCGACCTGTGCAACGACATCATCCGTGAGGAGGTGCAGGAAGCCCAGGCCGAGAGCAGTGCGCACAAGCTACCTGCGCCCAAGGAAATCAGCACCATCCTCGATCAGTATGTGATCGGTCAGGAGCGTGCGAAGAAAGTCTTGGCGGTGGCTGTATACAACCACTACAAGCGTCTCAATCAGCGCGACAAGAAAGACGATGTCGAGCTGGGTAAGAGCAATATTTTGCTAATCGGGCCGACTGGTTCGGGTAAAACCCTGCTAGCCGAAACCCTGGCGCGCTTGCTCAATGTGCCGTTCACCATCGCCGATGCCACTACGCTGACCGAAGCCGGTTATGTGGGTGAGGATGTCGAGAACATCATTCAGAAGCTGTTGCAGAAGTGCGATTACGACGTAGAAAAAGCCCAGATGGGTATCGTCTATATCGACGAAATCGATAAGATTTCGCGTAAATCCGATAACCCGTCGATTACTCGCGACGTATCGGGCGAAGGCGTGCAGCAGGCGTTGTTGAAACTGATCGAAGGCACCGTGGCTTCGGTTCCACCGCAGGGTGGGCGCAAGCATCCGCAGCAGGAATTCCTACAAGTGGATACGCGCAATATTCTGTTCATCTGCGGTGGCGCGTTCTCTGGTCTGGAGAAAGTCATCCAGGGCCGCTCGACCAAAGGCGGTATCGGTTTCAATGCCGAGGTACGCAGTAAGGAAGAAGGTAAGAAAGTCGGCGAATCACTGCGTGCAGTCGAGCCTGACGATCTGGTGAAGTTTGGCCTTATTCCTGAGTTCGTCGGCCGTTTACCGGTCATTGCGACTCTTGATGAGCTGGATGAAGTCGCCTTGATGCAGATTCTGACCGAGCCGAAAAATGCCCTGACCAAGCAGTACGCCAAGCTGTTCGAGATGGAGGGCGTCGATCTGGAGTTCCGTCCAGACGCTTTGAAGTCTGTGGCGCGCAAGGCCTTGGAGCGTAAGACTGGCGCGCGTGGGTTGCGCTCGATCCTTGAGGGGATTCTGCTCGACACCATGTACGAGATTCCCTCGCAATCCGAAGTCAGCAAGGTGGTTATCGATGAGAGCGTTATCGACGGCTCATCCCAGCCATTGTTGATTTATGAGAACAGCGAGCCGCCGGCAAAAGCTGCGCCTGACGCGTAAATGCATCTGTTACATGTTGAAAGCAAGGGGCCTTCGGGCCCCTTTGCTTTTCCAGTGGTAACGCTTGTTTTTTGCTTGGGCTACCCCCATCTTAGGGCCAAGGGTAATCCCGTCTGTTTACGGCCGTATGGCCGCCGTAGAGCTGAAATCATGAAGACAACCATCGAATTGCCTCTCCTGCCGTTGCGCGATGTCGTGGTCTATCCGCACATGGTCATCCCGCTGTTTGTGGGGCGTGAGAAATCCATCGAAGCGTTGGAAGCGGCGATGACCGGCGAGAAGCAGATTCTGCTACTTGCCCAGAAAAACCCTGCCGACGATGACCCAAGTGAAGAGGGGCTCTACCGGGTTGGCACTGTCGCCACGGTGCTGCAGTTGCTGAAGCTGCCGGACGGTACCGTCAAGGTACTCGTCGAAGGTGAGCAGCGTGGCGAAGTCGAGCTTTTTATCGAGGTTGACGGCCATTGCCGCGCCGACGTGCAGTTGCTCGACGAGGTCGATGTCGCTGAGCGCGAGTCCGAGGTTTTTACCCGCAGCCTGCTCAGCCAATTCGAGCAATACGTGCAACTGGGTAAAAAAGTCCCAGCAGAAGTATTGTCCTCGCTCAATAGCATCGATGAGCCAAGCCGTCTGGTCGATACCATGGCCGCCCACATGGCGCTGAAAATCGAGCAGAAGCAGGAAATCCTGGAAATCACCGACTTGTCGGCGCGTGTCGAGCATGTGCTTGCCTTGTTGGATGCTGAAATCGATCTGTTGCAGGTCGAAAAACGTATTCGTGGTCGCGTCAAGAAGCAGATGGAGCGCAGTCAGCGCGAGTACTACCTGAATGAGCAGATGAAGGCCATTCAGAAAGAGCTGGGCGATATCGACGAAGGGCATAACGAACTGGATGAGCTGAAAAAGCGCATCGAGAACGCTGGGCTGACCAAGGAAGCTCATGCCAAGGCACAGGCAGAGCTGAACAAGCTCAAGCAGATGTCGCCGATGTCGGCCGAAGCCACTGTGGTGCGTTCCTATATCGACTGGCTGGTGAACGTGCCATGGAAAGCGCAAAGCAAGGTGCGTCTCGATCTAGCACGTGCCGAAGCGATTCTGGATGCCGATCACTATGGCCTCGACGAGGTTAAAGAGCGCATCCTTGAGTACCTCGCCGTACAAAAACGAGTGAAGAAGATCAAGGGGCCGGTGCTGTGCCTGGTCGGGCCGCCGGGGGTTGGTAAAACCTCGCTGGCTGAATCCATCGCCAATGCAACCAACCGCAAGTTCGTGCGCATGGCCCTCGGCGGGGTCCGCGACGAAGCCGAGATTCGCGGGCATCGGCGTACCTATATTGGCTCTATGCCTGGCCGCTTGATCCAAAAAATGACCAAGGTGGGCGTACGTAACCCACTGTTCCTGCTCGATGAAATCGACAAGATGGGGCAGGACATGCGCGGTGATCCAGCTTCCGCGCTGCTTGAAGTGCTCGATCCTGAGCAGAACCACAATTTCAACGACCATTACCTGGAAGTCGATTACGACCTTTCCGATGTGATGTTCCTTTGTACTGCCAACTCCATGAATATTCCGGCGCCTCTGCTGGATCGTATGGAGGTGATTCGTCTACCTGGCTATACGGAAGACGAGAAGGTCAATATCGCTATCAAGTACCTGGCGCCGAAACAGATTCAGGCCAACGGCCTGAAAAAAGGCGAGCTGGAATTCGAGGCGGCGGCAATCCGCGACATTATTCGCTACTACACCCGTGAAGCAGGTGTACGTAGCCTTGAGCGGCAGATTGCCAAGGTTTGTCGCAAGGCCGTGAAAGAGCACGCCCGCGAGAAACGCTTTCATGTGTTGGTCACGGCCGAGGCGCTGGAGCACTTCCTGGGCGTGCGCAAACATCGTTATGGCTTGGCGGAGCAGCAGGACCAGATCGGCCAGGTGACCGGTCTGGCGTGGACGCAGGTAGGCGGGGAGCTGCTGACCATCGAGGCCGCAGTCGTACCCGGCAAGGGGCAGTTGATCAAGACGGGCTCGCTGGGCGATGTGATGGTTGAGTCGATCACCGCCGCGCTGACCGTGGTGCGTAGTCGAGCGAGGAGCCTAGGCGTGCCGCTGGACTTCTACGAGAAGCGTGACATCCATATCCATATGCCGGAGGGGGCGACCCCTAAAGACGGCCCTAGCGCGGGCGTAGGTATGTGTACGGCGCTTGTATCGGCATTGACGCAGATACCGGTGCGGGCGGATGTCGCCATGACCGGGGAAATCACTCTGCGTGGCCAAGTGTTGGCGATCGGTGGTTTAAAAGAAAAACTACTGGCAGCCCACCGGGGTGGAATCAAGACCGTGATCATTCCTGAAGAGAATGTGCGCGATTTGAAAGAAATTCCGGAAAATATTAAGCAGGACCTGCAGATTAAACCGGTTAAATGGATTGACGAGGTCCTGCAAATTGCGCTGCAATACGCCCCGGAGCCCTTGCCCGATGCGGCTCCGGAGTTGGTTGCAAAGGATGACAAGCGCGAGTCTGATTCCAAGGAGCGAATTAGCACGCATTAGCCGGGGGGCTTCCTTGACACAATTTTAGAGCCCTTGTTATAAAGCGGCTCTTATTGTGTCGGCAGGCCTTCCAGCACCCGCTTTTGCTTACACTAAAAATCAAGAAACAAACTCAACAGAAATTAAGGGGACTTAGAGTGAACAAGTCGGAACTGATCGATGCTATCGCTGCATCTGCTGATATCCCGAAAGCTGTTGCTGGCCGCGCGCTGGACGCAGTGATTGAATCCGTCACTGGCGCCCTCAAGGCTGGTGACTCCGTCGTACTGGTTGGTTTCGGTACTTTTGCTGTTAAAGAGCGTGCTGCTCGCACTGGCCGCAACCCGCAAACTGGCAAGCCGATCAGCATCGCTGCTGCCAAGATCCCAGGCTTCAAAGCCGGTAAAGCTCTGAAAGACGCCGTTAACTAAGCGTCCTTCGAGCCTTGCCCTCCAGATCAGCTTCATCCCTGATCTGGCCGCGGAGCGGTAGTTCAGCCGGTTAGAATACCGGCCTGTCACGCCGGGGGTCGCGGGTTCGAGTCCCGTCCGCTCCGCCAGTTACGAGAAGGCGCATCCTCGGATGCGCCTTTCTTCTATCCGGATTTTACCCACACTGCACGGCTGCTTATTTTGTACAGTCGTTCTGGGGGACGCATGCTGCAGAACATCAGGGACAATTCACAAGGTTGGATTGCCAAAACCATTATTGGCATCATCGTCGCGCTGTTGGCGCTGACCGGTGTCGAAGCCATTTTCACAGGTACCAGCAACAGCCAGAATGCCGCCGAGGTGAACGGCGAAAAGATCGGTTCGAACGATCTTAGCCAAGCGGTCGAGATGCAGCGCCGTCAGCTGTTACAGCAGCTCGGTCAAGATTTCGATGCGTCCTTGTTGGATGAGAAATTGCTGCGCGACGCTGCGCTGAACAGCCTCATCGAACGTACCTTGCTGTTACAAGGCGCCGCCGATGCCAAGTTCTCATTTTCTCAGCCGGCGCTCGATCAACTGATTCTGCAAACACCGGAATTCCTTGTAGACGGCAAGTTCAACGCCGACCGTTTCGATCAGGTAATTCGCCAGCTTGGTTATGACCGCCTGCAATTCCGGCAAATGCTTGAGCAGGAAATGCTGATCGGTCAATTGCGGGCTGGTTTGGCAGGCAGTGGCTTTGTCACCGATGCCGAGGTCTCGGCTTTTGCGCGGCTGGAAAAACAGACTCGCGATTTCGCTACCTTGACGTTGCAGGCTGACAGTAAGGCTGTGCAGCTGAGCGATGACGATATCAAGGCCTACTACAACGCGAAGGCGGCTGAGTTTATGAGCCCTGAGCAGGTAGTGCTGGAATACGTCGAGTTGAACAAGGATGCGTTCTTCGATCAGGTCGAGGTGACTGACGAGGACCTGCAGAGCGCCTATGAGAATGAAATCGCCAATTTGGCCGAACAGCGCCAAGCGGCACACATTCTGGTTGAGGTGAGTGATTCGCTGAGCGATGAGCAAGCCAAAGCGAAGATCGACGATGTGCAAAAGCGTTTGCAGCAAGGCGAAGATTTCGCTGCGTTGGCTAAAGAGTTCTCTGACGATCCCGGTTCGGCGGCCAACGGTGGCGACCTGGGTTATGCCGGTCCTGGTGTCTATGACCCGGCCTTTGAGGACGCTTTGTATGCTCTGCGCGACAGTGAAGTCTCCGCGCCGGTACGTAGCGAGTTCGGTTGGCACCTGATCAAGTTGTTGGGGGTGCAGGCGCCTGAAGTGCCAAGCCTCGCCAGCCTAAAGGATAAGCTGGAGCGCGAGTTGAAAACCCAGCAGGTCGAGCAGCGTTTTGTCGAGGTGACGAAACAGCTCGAGGATGCTGCGTTCGAAGCGTCCGACCTGGCACAGCCAGCGCAGGAGCTTGGCCTCGTGGTCAAAACCAGTGCGGCTTTCGGTCGTGAGGGTGGTGAGGGCTTGACGGCTAATCGGCAGGTCATCCAGGCGGCGTTCAGTGCTGAGGTGCTGGAGGACGGCAGCAACAGCGGGGCCATTGAGCTTGATCCGAATAGCGTGGTGGTGGTGCGCGTCAAGGAGCACAAGAAGCCGGAACAACTGCCACTTGAGCAGGTTGCCGATAGCATTCGTGCTCAGTTGACTCAGGTTCGCGCTAGCGAAGCTGTGAAGGCCAAGGGTGAAGAGCTGCTGAGCGATCTGCGCGACGTGCAAACGCCAGTTGATCAGGCGCAGGCCTGGCAAGTGGTCGAAGCGGCAACCCGCAGCCAGGAAGGCCTTGAGCCTGCCGTGCTGCAGGCCTTATTCCGCATGCCCAAGCCGACAGCGACCGATAAGCCGAACTTCGCAGGTCTCAGTCTGGCCAATGGCGATTTTGTAATCGTCCGGCTGAACGGGGTAAGCGAGCAGAAAGATCCGCTGACGGACGAAGAGAAGGCCATGTATAGCCGTTTCCTCGCCTCGCGCAGTGGTCAGCAAGACTTTGCGGCGTTCCGTAAGCAGCTGGAAACTAAAGCGGATATCGAGCGTTTCTGATACCTGCGAATATAAAAAAGGCCGCTTCAAGCGGCCTTTTTTCAACGTTTAGCTGTCACTCTTCGATGGCGCCCATGGCCGTCGTGTTGAAACCGCCATCAACGTACATGATCTCGCCGCTGATGCCGGAGGCGAGGTCGGAGCAGAGGAAGGCGCCGGCGTTGCCGACTTCGTCAATGGTCACGTTACGGCGCATCGGTGTCTGCGCTTCGTTGGCTGCCAGCATTTTGCGGAAGCTCTTGATGCCGGACGCGGCGAGAGTGCGAATCGGGCCGGCAGACACGGCGTTGACGCGAGTGCCTTCCGGGCCGAGGCTGCCGGCCAGATAACGAACGCCTGCTTCCAGGCTGGCTTTGGCCATGCCCATGACGTTGTAGTTGGGCATGGTGCGTTCGGCGCCCAGGTAGGACAGGGTCAGCAGGCTGCCGTTGCGGCCCTTCATCATCTCGCGGCCGGCTTTAGCCAAGGCGACGAAGCTGTAGGCGCTGATGTCGTGGGCAATACGGAAGCCTTCGCGGGTGGTGACTTCGGTAAAGTCGCCGTTCAGTTGGTCGCCAGGGGCAAAGCCTACGGAGTGAACGATGCAGTCCAGCCCATCCCATTTTTTGCTCAGCTCTGCGAAGACCTTGGCGATCTCTTCATCGCTGGCTACATCGCAAGGGAAGCACAGTTCTGCACTCGAGCCCCAGCCGGCGGCGAACTCTTCGACGCGACCTTTGAGTTTTTCGTTCTGATAGGTAAAGGCCAGTTCGGCGCCTTCGCGGTGCATGGCCGCGGCGATGCCTGAGGCGATGGACAGTTTGCTGGCGACGCCAACGATCAGTACGCGCTTACCGCTTAGAAAACCCATGTGTGCTCTTCCTCTTCCTAGATCAAGGATTAGTAGCGGTTGTTGGTGCCATGAAAGCGGCCTCCAGCAACTGCTGCGTATAAATGTGCTGCGGTGCGGCGAAGATCGCGTCCGCCGGACCTTGTTCGACCACCTGGCCCTGCTTGACCACCATCAGTTGGTGGCTCAGCGCCCGAACCACCGCCAGGTCATGGCTGATGAACAGGTAGGTCAGGTTGTACTTGGCCTGCAACGAGCGCAGTAACTCCACCACTTGGCGCTGGACTGTCCGGTCGAGTGCCGAGGTCGGCTCGTCCAACAGTATCAGCGCCGGTTTCAGCACCAATGCACGGGCAATGGCAATCCGCTGCCGCTGCCCGCCGGAAAACTCGTGGGGGTAGCGATGCCGGGTTTCCGGATCCAGGCCTACCTCCAAAAGCGCGTCGATGATCGCTTGTTCCTGCTCCGCCTCGGTACCCATGCGGTGAATGCGCAGGCCTTCGCCGACAATCATGCTCACCGACATCCGCGGGCTCAGGCTGCCGAACGGGTCCTGAAACACCACCTGCATCTGTCGGCGTAGCGGGCGCACCTGCTGCTGTGACAACCCGTTTAGCGCCTGGCCCTGAAAGCGGATGGCGCCTTGGCTGCCCAGCAGTCGCAGGATCGCCAAGCCAAGGGTGGATTTACCGGAACCGCTTTCGCCGACGATACCCAGGGTTTGGCCCTGGGGCAGGCTGAAGTTGATACCGTCCACCGCTTTCACATAATCGACCGTGCGTCGCAGCAACCCTTTTTTGATCGGGAACCACACCCGCAGGTCGTCGATTTCCAAGAGTGGCGCGCCGGCGGGGTTAGCCACCGGTTCGCCGCTGGGCTCGGCACCGAGCAGCTCCTGGGTATAAGGATGCTGCGGCGCATGGAACAGCTCTTCACACGACGCTTGTTCGACGATCTGTCCGCGCTGCATGACACATACGCGGTGCGCAATTCGTCGAACCAGGTTGAGATCGTGGCTGATCAGCAACAAGGCCATGCCCAGGCGTGCCTGTAAATCCTTGAGCAGTTCGAGGATTTTCAGCTGTACGGTGACGTCCAGCGCGGTGGTCGGTTCGTCTGCGATCAGCAACTCCGGCTCGTTGGCCAAGGCCATGGCGATCATCACCCGTTGCCGTTGGCCGCCCGACAGCTCATGCGGATAGGCCTTGAGGCGCTTGTGCGGTTCGGGGATGCCGACCAGTTCCAGCAGCTCCAGGGTGCGGGCTGTGGCGGCTTTGCCGCGCAGCCCTTTGTGCAGCGCCAATACTTCATTAACCTGCTTTTCGATGCTGTGCAGCGGGTTGAGCGAGGTCATCGGTTCTTGGAAGACCATGGCGATGCGGTTGCCACGAATGCTGCGGAGCTTTTTCTCATTCAGCTTGAGCAGGTCTTCGCCGGCATAGCGGATGCTGCCGCTCGGGTGCTGAGCCAGCGGGTAGGGCAGCAAACGCAGGATCGAGTGCGCGGTCACCGATTTGCCGGAGCCGCTTTCGCCGACCAAAGCCAGGGTCTCGCCACGCTTGATGTCGAAACTGACGCGCTCGACCACGCGGTGCTTCAGGTCGCCACTGACGAACTCGACAGTCAGGTCGCGAACTTCGATAAGGGTATCGGCGTCGGTCATCTTATTTCCTTGGGTCGAAGGCATCGCGCGCGGCTTCGCCGATAAACACCAGCAGGCTGAGCATGATCGCCAACACGGCAAAGGCGCTGATGCCCAACCAGGGCGCTTGCAGATTGGATTTGCCCTGGGCGACCAACTCACCCAGCGAAGGCGCACCTGGCGGCAGGCCGAAGCCGAGGAAATCCAGCGCGGTGAGGGTGCCAATGGCGCCGGTGAGGATGAATGGCATAAAGGTCATGGTCGAGACCATGGCGTTGGGCAAGATATGGCGGAACATGATGGCGCCGTTTTGCATGCCCAGGGCGCGGGCCGCGCGCACGTATTCGAGGTTGCGCCCCCGGAGGAATTCCGCGCGCACCACATCGACCAGGCTCATCCAGGAAAAGAGCAGCATGATGCCGAGCAGCCACCAGAAGTTCGGCTGCACGAAGCTGGCGAGAATGATCAGCAGGTACAACACCGGCAGGCCCGACCAGACTTCCAGGAAGCGCTGCCCGACCAAGTCGACCCAGCCACCATAAAAGCCCTGCAGAGCACCGGCGAACACGCCGATGATCGAGCTGAGTACGGTGAGGATCAGGGCGAACAGCACCGAAATACGGAAGCCGTAGATCACCCGTGCCAGCACATCACGCCCCTGGTCATCGGTGCCCAGCCAGTTGACCGAGGAGGGCGGTGCCGGTGCTGGGACTTGCAGGTCGTAATTGATGCTGGAGTAGCTGAAGGGAATCGGCGGCCAGAGCATCCAGCCGTCCTTCTTCGCGATCAGCTCCTGGATGTACGGACTTTTGTAATTGGCTTGCAGCGGAAACTCGCCACCGAAGGTGGTTTCCGGGTAGCGCTTGAGCACCGGTGCATACCACTCGCCGTCGTACTGCACGAGCAGTGGTTTATCGTTGGCGATCAGCTCTGCACCGAGGGTCAGAATAAACAGCGCGAGGAAAATCCACAGCGACCACCAGCCGCGCTTGTGGGCTTTGAATCGCTCGAAACGCCGTTGGTTAAGCGGAGAAAATGCCATCTCAACCCTCCCGGCTTTCGAAGTCGATGCGCGGATCGACCAGGGTGTAGGTGATGTCGCCGATCAGTTTCACGACCAATCCCAATAAGGTGAAGATGAACAGGGTACCGAAGACCACCGGGTAGTCACGGTTGATCGCCGCCTCGAAGCTCATCAGGCCAAGGCCGTCGAGGGAGAAGATCACCTCGATCAGCAGCGAACCGGTGAAGAAGATGCCGATGAAGGCCGCTGGAAAACCGGCGATGATCAGCAGCATGGCGTTGCGGAATACATGGCCGTAAAGCACACGGTTGTTGCTCAGGCCCTTGGCGCGGGCGGTGGTCACGTACTGTTTGTTGATTTCGTCGAGGAAGCTGTTCTTGGTCAGCAGGGTCAGGGTGGCGAAGTTGCCGATCACCAGTGCTGTTACCGGCAGGGCCAGGTGCCAGAAATAGTCGAGCAGCTTGCCGGTGAAACTCAGCTCATCGAAGTTGTTCGAGCTCAGGCCGCGCAGTGGGAACCAGTCGAAGTAGCTGCCGCCGGCGAACAGAACGATCAGCAGGATGGCAAACAGAAAGGCCGGAATTGCGTAGCCGACGATGATCGCCGAGCTGGTCCAGACGTCGAATGCGCTGCCGTGCCGCGTGGCCTTGGCGATGCCCAGGGGAATCGACACCAGGTACATGATCAAGGTGCTCCACAGGCCGAGCGAGATCGACACCGGCATTTTTTCGATGATCAGGTCGATCACCTTGGCATCGCGAAAGAAACTCTCGCCGAAGTCGAGCTGGGCATAGCTCTTCAACATGATCCAGAAGCGTTCCGGGGCCGACTTGTCGAAGCCGTACATGCGTTCGATCTCGGCCACCAGCTCCGGGTCGAGCCCTTGCGCGCCGCGGTAATTGGAGCCGGCCACCGCCACTTCGGCGCCACCGCCGGCGATGCGGCTGGTGGCCCCTTCGAAACCTTCCAGCTTGGCGATCATCTGCTCCACCGGGCCGCCGGGTGCGGCCTGGATGATGATGAAGTTGATCAGCAGAATGCCGAACAGGGTGGGAATGATCAGTAACAGGCGACGAAAGATATACGCCAGCATGTTATTGCTCCGCGCTCGCCGCTTCGGCGGCGCTGGCGGCGGGTTCTTGCGGCTGCTCGCGCACCCACCAGGTATTCAAGCCGATGTCGTACTGCGGGGTGACCTTCGGATGTTCGAAGCGATTCCAGTACGCCACGCGCCAGGTTTTGATGTGCCAGTTGGGAATCACGTAATGGCCCCAGAGCAGCACGCGATCAAGGGCGCGGGTGTAGGCGATCAGGCTTTGTCGCGAGTCGGCGTTGATCAAGCCTTCGACCAGTTGATCGATGGCCGGGTCTTTCAAGCCGATAAAGTTGCGGCTGCCGGGGTTGTCGGCGCTGCTGGAGTGCCAATACTCGCGTTGTTCGTTGCCTGGCGAATTGGATTGGCCGAAACCGCCGACGATCAGGTCGAAATCCCGCGAGCGCAGGCGATTGATGTATTGCGAGACATCGACCCGGCGGATCACCAGTTCCATGCCGAGGTCGGCCAGGTTGCGTTTGAACGGCAGCAGCACACGCTCGAACTCGGTTTGCGCCAGCAGAAACTCGAAACTGACCGGTTTACCTGTTGCGTCGAGCATCTTGTCGCCGTCGATGCGCCAGCCGGCTTCCTGGAGCAGTTGGTACGCACGGCGCTGCTGTTCACGGATGATGCCGCTGCCGTCGGTGAGCGGTACACGGTACTCATCGCTGAATACCTGTGGCGCAATGCTGCTGCGCAACGGTTCGAGGATCTTCAGTTCGTCGGCACTGGGCAAACCGCTGGACGCCAGCTCGGAGTTGTCGAAATAGCTGCGAGTACGCGTGTAGGCACCGTTGAACAGTTGTTTGTTGGCCCATTCGAAATCGAACAGCAGGCCGAGCGCTTCGCGCACCCGGCGATCCTGGAACAGCGGCCGGCGGGTGTTGAAAATAAAGCCCTGCATGCCGGTGGGGTTATGGTTTTCGATCTCTTCCTTGATCAGTTGGCCATTGGCGACTGCCGGGCTGTCGTAGGCCGTGGCCCAGTTCTTCGCACTGGTTTCCAGCCAATAGTCGAATTGCCCGGCTTTCAAGGCTTGCAGGGCGACGGTGTTGTCGCGGTAGTAGTCGATCTGCATGGTATCGAAGTTGTAGAACCCGCGATTGACCGGCAGGTCCTTGCCCCACCAGTCCGTGACCCGCTCGTAGCGGATCGAGCGACCGGCTTTGACCTCGGCGACTTTGTAGGGGCCGCTGCCCAGCGGAATGTCCAGGTTGCCTTTGCTGAAATCGCGCTCGGCCCACCAGTGTTTCGGCAGCACCGGCAATTGCCCGAGAATCAGCGGCAACTCACGGTTGCCAGCATGCTTGAAAACGAAGCGCACCTTGCGTGGCCCTTCCACTTCGACCCGCTCGACGTCGGCGTAGTAGCCGCGGTACATCGGGGCGCCCTGGCTCATCAGGGTGTCGAAGGTGAATTTGACGTCTTCGGCGGTCACTGGCTGGCCGTCATGAAAGCGCGCTTGCGGGCGCAGGTAAAAACGCACCCAGGAGGCGTCGGCGGCTTTCTCGATTTTTTCGGCAAGCAGGCCGTATTCGGTAAAAGGCTCGTCCAGGCTATGACGGGTCAGGGTGTCGTAAATCAAGCCGATATCGTCGGCCGCTACACCCTTGTTGATAAACGGGTTGAGGCTGTCGAACCCGCCAAATCCAGCTTGGCGGAAGGTGCCACCTTTGGGGGCGTCCGGGTTCACATAGTCGAAGTGTTGATAGTTGGCGGGGTATTTCGGCGGTTCGCCGTACAGGGTCAGAGCATGTTTGGGCGCAGCGTGGGACATGCTGGCCAAGCCCAGTAACAAAATGCCGCTGCCGTGCAGCAGAAACGAGCGCAGTGGACGCATCATCGAGCGTTCTCCGTGGGTTTCAGCCACCAGGTGCGCAGCCCCAAGGTATAGGGTGGCGTGGTGACGAAGGCGAACTGGTTGCGGTACGCCAGGCGGTGATAATTGATGTACCAGTTTGGAATGGTGTAGTGCTGCCAGAGCAGAACCCGGTCGAGGGCGCGGGTTGCGGCAATCTGCTCGTCGCGGGTTTTCGCCGAGAGCAGTTTGTCGAGCAACTGGTCGATCACCGGATGGGTAATCCCCGCGTAGTTCTTGCCGCCCTTGGTTTTGGCCTGGCTGGAGTGGAAGTACAGCCATTGCTCCAGGCCCGGGCTCAAGGTTTGCGGCAAGGTCAGCAAAATCATGTCGAAGTCGAATTGGTCCAGGCGTTGCTTGTATTGCGCGCGGTCAACCGTGCGCAGGTTGGCCTGTATGCCAATGCTGGCGAGGTTTTCGGTAAAGGGTTGCAGAATCCGTTCGAGGTTCGGGTTGACCAGCAGAATTTCGAAACTCAGGGCTTGTCCCTGGTTATTCAGCAGGCGCTGCCCGGATGGCTTCCAGCCGGCATCGGCCAATAGACCGAGGGCGCGGCGTAAGGTTTCCCGCGGGATGCCACGACCATCGGTTTGCGGTATCTCGAAGGGCTCGGTGAACAGCCGCGCGGGCAATTGTTTGCGGTAGGGCGAGAGCAGCAGCCATTCGGCGCCTTCTGGCTTGCCGGTGGCGGAGAACTCGCTGTTGGGGTAGTAGCTCCGGGCCCGCGTGTAGGAGTTGTTGAACAGTGCACGGTTGGTCCACTCGAAGTCGAACATCAGTCCCAGGGCTTCGCGCACTTGCCGGTCGGCAAAGGCCGCGCGCCGGCTGTTCATGAACAATGCCTGGGTTTGCGTGGGGATCTGGTGCGGGATTTCCGCGCGAATCACCTCGCCACGGGTCACGGCAGGGAAGCGGTAACCGTTGGCCCAGTTCTTGGCCTGCTGTTCGATATAGAAGTCGAACTCTCCTGCCTTGAACGCCTCGAAGGCGACATGGCTGTCGCGGTAGAACTCCACCTCGACGCGGTCGAAGTTGTACTTGCCGCGATTGACCGGCAGCTCCTCGCCCCACCAGTCGCGCACACGCTCGAACGTCAGGCTACGCCCAGGCGTGACCTGAGTAATGCGGTAAGGGCCGCTGCCCAGTGGCGGTTCGAAGGTGGTGGCTTTAAAGTCGCGACCTTTCCAGTAGTGCTGTGGCAGCACCGGCAATTCACCCAGGCGCAAGATCAGCAGCGGATTACCCGAGCGCTTGAAGACGAAGCGAATGCGGTGGCGGTTGAGGATATCGACGCGTTTAACTTCTTGCAGGTTGGTGCGGTATTGCGGATGGCCCTCTTTGCGCAGCAGGCGATAGGAGAAGGCCACGTCGTAGGCGGTAATCGGCTTGCCGTCATGGAAGCGTGCTTGCGGGCGCAAGTTGAACACAACCCAACTGCGATCCTCGCTGTATTCCACCGACTGGGCGATTAGTCCGTAACTCGAGGCAGGTTCATCGCCCGAGGGGTCGTACTGGCCCGTACCGGCCATCAGCGGTTCGTTCAGCTCGGTGACTCCGTACTGCAGGAAGTTGGCTGTGGAAACCGGGCTTGTGCCTTTGAAGGTGTAAGGATTGAGCGTGTCGAAGGTGCCTGCGGCCATGATCCGCTGGGTACCGCCTTTGGGGGCGTCGGGGTTCACCCAGTCGAAGTGGGTAAAGCTGGCGGGGTACTTGAGTGCACCAAATTGGGCATAGCCGTGGCTTTCGCGAAGGGCCGCCGAAGCGGGAAAGCCGATGGCCAGGCTGAGGAACAGCGAGAGGAGGGGACGTATCAAGTGAAAGATCCGATCCGTGGCGGCTTTTGGGCTTCTTGTCCGGTACAGTAACAGCTTGTATCCGCTGGAAAAAGGCCAAGCCTACAGCCTGGCTGCGGCAGCATTTTGACTACACTCGAATAAACCATAATGAGGCCTTGAACTTGGGTACACGTAGCCATGGTTTGCAGTCATGGGTTGATCGATTAAACCAAGCCGAATTACCCGCCCTGGCCGCGGTGGTGCAAGATCTGCACCGACTCGCGCAACAAGAAAAATCTTCGGTGCAGCAACTCGCCGATGTTCTGTTGCGCGATGCATCGCTGACCTCGAAAGTGCTGCGCGTCGGCAACAGTGTCTATTACAACCCCTCGCAAGAACCCATCCGTACGATTTCGCGGGCCATCATGCTGATCGGCTTTGAAAATGTGCGCCTGATCGGTTTGTCGGTGAGCCTGATCGATGGCTTGCTCACCCGGGCACCGCGCGAACAGTTGCAGGAGTTGCTGGCGCGCTCGTTTCACGCCGCGGTCCAGGCGCGCAATATTGCCGGTTACGTACTGTCCAGGCACCAGGAAGAGGTGTTTATCGCGGCGTTGCTCTATCACTTGGGTGAGTTGGCGTTCTGGGGCTGTGGCGGCGAACAGGCCGACGAGTTGGCCAGTGCTTTGGCGCAGCCCGGTGTCGATGTCGACGAAGCGGTACGTAGCGTGCTGGGCACCAGCTTTCGGCAATTGACCCAGGGCCTGGTGAAGAGCTGGAACCTCGGCGCAATCGCCAGCCTGGCGCACAACACCGCCAACCATAACGACCCGGCAGTCTTTGCCGTGAACCTGGGTGCGAGGATCAGCGAGGCGGCGCTGGAGGGCTGGGATTCGCCCGCCATGGAAGCATTGGTCGAGCAGATGGCGCATTTTATCGGGGTTACGCCGCAGGAGGCCTTGCAGCAAGTACTGGCCAGTGCCGATGAAACGGTCAAGGTGGCCGCGACCTTTGGCGCCAGCAAGCTGTGCAGCCTGATTCCCAACACCGATCCCGAACAGATTCGCGTACAGCAGGAGCAACGCAAGGCGCGCTTGTTGCAGCCCAATTTGCTGACTTTGCAGCAAGCCTTGCAAGACCTCGGCTTGATGGCTTCGCGACGTGGCGATGTCGGCATGATTCTCGACACCTTGCTCAAGGGCTTGCACCAAGGCGCGGGTCTTGAGCGGGTGATGCTGGTGGTGCTGGCCGACGGACAAAGCTGTTTCCGTGCCAAGCGAGTAATCGGCGAGGGCGCACAGGGCTGGATGAGCGAGTTCTTATTGCCGGTCGAGCAGCGCGAGCAGCCGCATATCTTCAGTTACGTGCTGCGCAATAAGGAGGCGTTGTGGATGGGCGTACCCGCCAGCTACAACCTGAACGAATTGGTCACGCAGCCAATTCGCCAACGCCTGGGGCAGGGCATGTTCTTTATTGCGCCGCTGCTGGCCGGTACCCGTGAAATTGGCGTGCTGTATGCCGACAGCCGGGTCTCCGGGCGGGCCTTGAAGCACGAGCAGTTCGTCGCCTTCCAGCGGTTTACCCAGCTCACCGGACGTTGCCTGGAGGCGTTGAGCAAGCGCCCTTGAGTCAGCGCTTCAGGTGCAGGGTGAGGGTCTGTCCCGGCTTTAGCGCCTTGCCGGCGCGCGGGTTCCAGCGCTGCAGGTGCTGCATCTGCACCTTGAAGCGTTTGGCAATCAGGTACAGCGAATCGCCCTGGCGCACCTTGTAATAGGTCACGCCATTGCGCGCCTGCGCCGAGGCCGGTGCTGTGCCTTGTAGGGCGAGGGTTTGCCCGACACGCAGGTTGTTACCTTTGAGGTTGTTCCAGCGCTGTACGTCCTTGACCGCTACTTGGTGGGCCTTGGCGATTTGCCACAGGTTGTCGCCGTTCTTCACCCGGTATGCGGGTGGCGCCGTTGCGCGACTGGCCACGTTCTGGAACAGCGGCTCAGTCGGCTGTACGCCAGGCTCGGCGGGGATGCTCAGGACCTGGCCAATACGCAGGTGATTGCTGGACAGTTTGTTGATGTCGCGCAGCGTATTGACCGTGAGGTGATAGCGGTTGGCGATGCCATGCAGGCTGTCGCCCGACCTTACCGTGTATTCCTGCCAGTTCACCTGCTCCTGCGGCTTCATCAGCGACAGGTTGGCGATCAGTAAATCGGCCTTGTCGGTCGGCACAAGCAAGTGCTGCGGGCCATCCAGGGTAATGCGCTTCTTGAAGGCCGGGTTGAGCTGATAGAGCTCGTCCTCGTCGAGGTCGGCCATGGCCGCGACGCGTGACAGGTCCATGCTCTGCTTGAGTTCGACTTTCTCGAAATAGGGTGCGTTGGCGATCGGATTCAAGCTCACGCCGTAAGCCTGCGGGGTCATGACCACTTGCGAGAGGGCCAGCAGTTTGGGCACGTAATTGCGTGTCTCGGTCGGCAGCGACAGGTTCCAGTAGTCGGTTGGCAGCCCGAGCTTCTGGTTGCGCTCGATGGCCCGGCTGACGCGGCCTTCGCCGGCGTTGTAAGCGGCGAGGGCGAGTAGCCAGTCGCCGTTGAACATTTCATGCAGGCGCGACAGGTAGTTCATCGCCGCATTGGTCGAGGCCATGACGTCGCGGCGACCGTCGTACCAACTGGTCTGGCGCAGGTTGAAGTAGCGGCCGGTAGACGGGATGAACTGCCACAGCCCAACGGCGTGGGCGTGCGAGTAGGCGAAGGGGTTGTAGGCGCTTTCGATCATCGGCAACAACGCCAGCTCCATCGGCATGTTGCGCTCTTCCAGGCGCTCGACGATGTAGTGAATATAAGGGTTGCTGCGTTCACCGGCTTTTTCGACGAACGAGGGGTTGCTGACGAACCACAAGCGTTGCTGTTCGATACGCGGGTTGATGCCGATGGTGTCTTGCAACTGATAGCCGTTGCGCACGCGTTCCCAAATGTCTTCGGGTTCTTCGGCCTTGATGCTCTCGGTCAGCCATTCCGGCTCGCGTTCCAGGCCTACCGCCAGATCGGTGTCGTTGCCCTGGTCGTCAGCGGCGCCATTGCCCATGCTCTGACAGCCGGCCAAGGTTGCGCAGAACACCACCACGAGCGCACGAGCGCTTTGTGTCAATGCCTTTAAATTCAAGGTCTTGCGCGGTGATGAAGGCATTGGTTGAGGTGTTCTTCCCGGTGCGAAGGTCGGGCGATTCTAGGAACCACTTCGGGGGTGGTCAAGTTTTAACCAGTCTTTTGGGCGGTTGTCGACCTTTTAGAAGCTGTCTTTCCAGGTTCGCAGGCCGGCGAATACCTCGCTGGGCGAGCGCTTGACCCGCCCTTCATGCGCCTCGATTTTTTCTTTAACGGATGTTTCGGCGCTGCGCAGGAACGGATTGGTCGCGCGCTCCAACGCCACGGTGGACGGCAGGCTGATCTGCCCAGCCGCGCGCCACGCGCTGACCTCCTGGAGGCGTTGGGCAATCTGCGGGTTGTTCGGCTCTACCGCTTGAGCGAAGCGCAGGTTGCTCAGGGTGTATTCATGGGTGCAGTAAACCGCCGTTTGCCCCGGTAACGCCGCGAGCCGGCTGAGCGAGGCGTGCATCTGTTCGGCAGTGCCCTCGAACAAGCGCCCGCAGCCGGCGGCAAACAGCGTGTCGCCGCAGAACAGCCACTGCTGCTCGGCCTGGTAGTAAGCAATATGGCCCAAGGTGTGGCCGGGCACTTCGAGTACCCGCAAGCGCTGGCCGAGGACTTCGACGCTATCGCCTTCGCTCAACGGCAGGTCGCGGGCGGGAATATTTTCCTGAGCCGGACCGAGCACGCGGGCGCCTGTCGCGCTTTTCAGGCGCTCGACACCGCCGACGTGGTCGAAGTGGTGATGAGTGATCAGGATATCGCTCAGTTGCCAGCCCGGATTGGCGGCGAGCCAGGCTTCTACGGGCGCCGCATCGCCTGGGTCGACCACCGCGCAGCGGCGTTGCTCGAGGTCTTGCAGCAACCATATATAGTTGTCGGAGAAGGCGGGCAGGGCGTCGATCTTTAGCATGATGCGGTCGCTTAGCAGGGCATAAAGGTGCATCTTAGGCCTCATTGGCAGCGACGGCTACGCAGGTAATCCTTATGTCTGATCATCCTTTCGCCCAGGCCGATGCCGATTGGCTCAGCCTCATCGCTACGGCGCGCAACTGGTTCAGTGGCCCGCTGGGGCAGTTATTGCTGACGCAAGAGCAGCGGTTGCTGGAAGAGGAGTTGGCGCGCTTCTTCGGCGGCTACCTGGTGCATTACGGCCCGTCTGCCGATGCGCCGCCGAATGCCTCGCAAATTCAGCGCAGCGTGCGCATGGGGGCGCCATTCAGTGGTGTGGAAATCGTCTGCGAGGAGCAGGCCTGGCCGCTGACCGAACATGCCGCCGATGTGGTGTTGCTACAACACGGCCTGGATTTCAGTTTGTCGCCGCATGGCTTGCTCCGCGAAGCCGCCCGCAGCGTACGTCCCGGCGGCCACCTGCTGGTGGTCGGAATCAACCCGGCCAGTGCCTGGGGCGTGCGCCGGCTGTTCAGTCAGGATGCCTTGCGCCAGGCGCGCTGCATCGCGCCCAGTCGGGTCAGTGACTGGTTGCACCTGCTCGGTTTTGCGCTGGAGAAACGCCGCTTCGGGTGCTATCGTCCGCCGCTTTCTTCGCCGGCCTGGCAGGCGCGGCTGGCATTTCTAGAGCATTCAGGCGGCTCCTGGCAGTCGCCGGGCGGTGGCTTCTACCTGCTGGTGGCGCGCAAACTGGTCATCGGTCTGCGCCCATTACGGCAATCACGCCGTGAGCCCATGGGCAAACTAGTGCCCATGCCAGTGGCCAAGGTCAGCCGGCGCAATTCTGAGCGGCAATAGCGCCCGCCAAACGGCATTTATTAAGAGATAGGCTCGGCATGTCTGAACAGGTTGAGATTTACACCGATGGCGCCTGCAAGGGCAATCCAGGCGTCGGCGGTTGGGGTGCGTTGCTGGTTTTCAAAGGTGTGGAAAAAGAACTGTGGGGCGGCGAGGCCGAGACCACCAACAATCGCATGGAGCTGACGGCGGCGATTCGTGCCCTGGCCGAATTGAAGCGTGCGTGCGATGTGCGCCTGGTGACTGACTCGCAATATGTCATGCAGGGCATTCAGGACTGGATGCCGAACTGGAAAAAACGTGGCTGGAAAACCGCCGCCAAGCAGCCGGTGAAAAACGCCGACTTGTGGCAGCAACTGGATGAACAAGTGAACAGGCACACCGTGACTTGGCAATGGGTGCGCGGGCATACCGGCCATCCCGGTAACGAGCGCGCGGACCAGTTGGCCAATCGTGGTGTTGACGATGTAAGGAGGTTGAAACATGCGTAGCGTGGTCCTGGATACTGAAACCACCGGTATGCCGGTCGCTGACGGCCATCGGGTCATCGAGATCGGCTGCGTCGAGCTGATCGGGCGGCGCTTGACCGGGCGGCACTTCCACGTCTATCTGCAGCCGGATCGCGAGATCGACGAGGGCGCCATCGCGGTGCACGGCATCACCAATGACGATTTGAAGGACAAACCGCGCTTCAAGGAAGTCGCCGACGAGTTCTTCGAGTTCATCAAGGGCGCGCAGCTGATCATCCACAACGCGGCGTTCGACGTTGGCTTTATCAACAACGAATTCGCCCTGATCAAGCAGGACGAGCGCGCTGATATCAGCGAGCACTGCTCGATCCTCGACACCCTGATGATGGCCCGCGAGCGCCACCCAGGGCAGCGCAACAACCTTGATGCGCTGTGCAAGCGTTATGGCGTCGACAACTCCGGCCGTGACCTGCACGGCGCGTTGCTCGATGCCGAGATCCTTGCCGACGTCTACCTGACCATGACCGGCGGGCAGACCAACCTGTCCCTGGCTGGCGACGGTTCCGAGGGCGACAGCAACGGCCGCCAGCAGCCCAGCGCAATTCGCCGGTTGCCTGCCGAGCGTCAGCGCACCCCGGTGATTCGCGCCAGTGCCGAGGAGTTGGCCGAGCACGCGGCGCGTTTGGTGATCATCGAAAAATCTGCCGGGGCGCCGCCGTTGTGGGTGCAGCTGGAGCAAGCCAAAGCCGACGTCTGACGGCCCGTGCTGCGCGTCGAGTTATCGGCGCGCGACCTTTTCGTACAGGGTCAAGCCCAGGGGGTTCCGCCCGCGGGGGCGAGCCTCTACCCTGAGGCGATAGGCAGGCTCGGGTCTGCCACCTTCAGGGACGCCACAATGTATAAAGACCTCAAATTCCCCGTCCTGATCGTGCACCGCGACATCAAGGCCGACACCGTGGCCGGTGATCGGGTGCGCGCCATCGCCCAGGAATTGGAGCAGGACGGCTTCAGCATTCTGTCCACCGCCAGCTCCGCCGAAGGGCGCATCGTGGCGTCGACCCACCACGGGCTGGCCTGCATTCTGGTGGCCGCCGAAGGCGCGGGGGAGAACAAGCACCTGCTGCAAGACATGGTCGAGCTGATTCGTATCGCTCGGTTGCGGGCGCCGCAGTTGCCGATTTTTGCCATTGGCGAACAAGTGACCATCGAGAATGCGCCCGCCGAGGCGATGATCGACCTGAATCAGTTGCGTGGGATTCTCTACCTGTTCGAAGACACCGTGCCGTTTCTCGCCCGTCAGGTCGCCCGCGCCGCGCGCAATTACCTGGATGGCCTGCTACCGCCGTTTTTCAAAGCCCTGGTGCAGCACACCGCACAGTCCAACTACTCCTGGCACACGCCGGGCCATGGCGGCGGCGTGGCCTATCGTAAGAGTCCGGTGGGGCAGGCGTTTCACCAGTTCTTCGGCGAGAACACCTTGCGCTCCGACTTGTCGGTATCGGTGCCGGAGTTGGGCTCGCTGCTCGATCACACCGGGCCCTTGGCCGAAGCCGAAGCCCGCGCCGCGCGCAACTTTGGCGCGGATCACACCTATTTCGTGATCAACGGCACGTCGACGGCCAACAAGATCGTCTGGCACAGCATGGTCGGCCGCGACGACCTGGTGCTGGTCGATCGCAACTGCCACAAGTCGATCCTGCACTCGATCATCATGACCGGCGCGATCCCGTTGTACCTGTGCCCGGAGCGTAACGAGCTGGGCATCATTGGACCGATTCCGCTGAGCGAATTTTCCCGCGAGTCGATTCAAGCGAAGATCGATGCCAGCCCGCTGGCCCGGGGCCGTGCGCCGAAGGTCAAGCTCGTGGTGGTGACCAACTCGACCTACGATGGCTTGTGCTACAACGCCGAGCTGATCAAACAGACCCTCGGCGACAGCGTCGAGGTGCTGCACTTCGACGAGGCCTGGTACGCCTATGCGGCGTTCCATGAGTTTTATGCCGGCCGCTATGGCATGGGCACCTCGCGTGAGGCTACCGGCCCGCTGGTGTTCAGCACCCACTCGACGCATAAGTTGCTGGCGGCGTTCAGCCAGGCGTCGATGATCCACGTGCAGGATGGCGGGGTGCGCCAGCTAGACCGCGACCGTTTCAACGAAGCCTTCATGATGCACATTTCCACCTCGCCGCAGTACGGCATCATCGCTTCGCTGGATGTGGCCTCGGCGATGATGGAAGGCCCGGCCGGTCGCTCGCTGATTCAGGAAACCTTCGATGAGGCGCTGAGCTTTCGCCGCGCGTTGGCCAACTTGCGGCAGAACCTCAAGGTTGATGACTGGTGGTTCAGCATCTGGCAGCCGCCTCAGGTTGAAGGCACCGAAGATGTGGCGACCGGCGATTGGTTGCTGCAGCCGCAGGCGGACTGGCATGGTTTCGGTGACGTCGCCGAGGATTATGTGCTGCTCGATCCGATCAAGGTCACCCTGGTGACGCCCGGCTTGACGGCTGGCGGCAAGCTCGATCAGCGGGGAATTCCGGCGGCCGTGGTCAGCAAGTTCCTCTGGGAACGCGGCCTGGTGGTGGAGAAGACCGGCTTGTATTCGTTCCTGGTGCTGTTCTCCATGGGCATTACCAAGGGCAAGTGGAGCACCTTGCTGACCGAGCTGCTGGAGTTCAAACGCAGTTATGACGCCAACCTGCCGCTCACCGTGGCGCTCCCGTCGATAGCCAAGGCGGGCGGTGCGCATTACCACGCGATGGGCTTGCGTGATCTGTGCGATGCGCTGCACCGCTGCTACCGCGAAAACGCCACGGCCAAAGCGCTCAAACGCATGTACACGGTGTTGCCGGAAGTCGCCATCAAACCGGCGGATGCTTACAACCAATTGGTTCGCGGTGAGGTCGAGGCCGTGCCCATCGACCAGCTCGAAGGGCGCATCGCCGCCGTGATGCTGGTGCCTTATCCGCCGGGTATTCCCCTGATCATGCCGGGCGAGCGGTTTACCGCGCAGACCCGTTCGATCATCGATTACCTGGCCTTCGCCCGCACCTTTGATCGCAGCTTCCCTGGATTTGATGCCGATGTGCACGGCCTGCAACGCCAGGAGGGTGCCGACGGAGCCAGCTACACGGTCGATTGCCTCAAGAGCTGAGTCTGCCGGCTGCGGCGCAGACCCTGCAAACTGCGCTGTGGCCGCGGCAGTATCCTCGGTAGATCAAGTGGTTAACGCCAACACCCAAGGTGATGCTTAACGCGATGACGTGTCCTGCGTCACAGTGGCTGGCATCGACATTTATGTCGTCCTTGTTATAGTTGCGCGGTTGTAATCATAAGAATATTTCTATGCGCGTCTGCGCCATCTGCCGCTGAGGATGACTGCCGTGTCCGACTACAAAGCCTTTCGTGTCGAGTTGGCAGATAAGATCGCCCATGTGGTGATCAATCGCCCGGAAAAAGTCAACGCCATGAACGCCGACTTCTGGGCGGAGATCATCGAGATCTTCCGCTGGATCGAGGCCACCGATGAGGTGCGGGTAGTGGTGCTTTCCGGGGCGGGCAAGCATTTCTCGTCGGGCATCGACCTGATGATGCTGGCGCAGGTTGGCAGCCAGTTGGGCAAGGACGTCGGCCGTAATGCCGAAGCGCTGCGGCGCAAGATTCTCGAACTGCAAGCCTCGTTCAATGCCGTGGACCAGTGCCGCAAACCGGTGCTGGCGGCGATCCAGGGCTACTGTTTGGGTGGCGCCATCGACCTGATTGCTGCGTGTGACATGCGTTACTCGACCGTCGACGCGCAATTCTCGATCAAGGAAATCGACATCGGCATGGCCGCCGACGTCGGCACCTTGCAGCGTCTGCCGCGGATCATCGGCGATGGCATGATGCGCGAGCTGGCCTTCACCGGGCGCAGCATCGACGGCAACGAGGCGCGTAGCATTGGCCTGGTCAATCGTACCTACGGCGATGCCACGGCACTGCTCGACGGGGTGATGGAGATTGCCCGTGAAATCGCCGCAAAATCGCCGGTTGCGGTGCGCGGCACCAAACACATGATTCGCTACATGCGCGACCACCGGGTCGACGATGGCCTTGAGTACATCGCCACCTGGAACGCGGCGATGTTGCAATCGGCCGACCTGCGTGTGGCGATGGCGGCACATATGAGCAAGCAGAAGCCGGAGTTCGCCGACTGATGCATTGCCCGCAACTGTCTTTTCTACCGGCGCGGGAGGCGCAATAGCTCATGGTTTCTGGAGCAACGTCCCTTAGCTTGGTGCGCGACGAGCTGTTCACCACGATAGAGGAGGCTGAGTCGAGCCTCGAACAGTTCATCGCCGAGCGGCACAACGGCAGCCTCTTGCAGCAGGCGGTGGAAAACCTGCAGCAGGTGCGCGGCACGCTCAACTTGATTGAGCTGGCGGGGGCCGAGTTGCTGGCCCAGGAAGTGCTCGACCAGGCCACCGATATTCCCGCCGGTGCCGGCGAAGAGCGTGATGTGCAGCTCTCGGCGCTGAGTAATGCGCTGCATGTGCTGCGCCGCTACCTGGAAAACGTCGACGCGCACCGCCAGGAAATGCCTGAGCTGTTGCTGCCGGCGATCAACGATTTGCGCCAAGCCGGTGGCCAGCCGGCCTTGCCCGAGAGCTTTTTCTTCAGCGTCCGCCTCGATCATGCCCGCCCACGCAGCACGCCTGTGGCTCTGGATGCGGCGGCCAAGGAAATCGAAGGGCGTCGTTTGCGTCACATGTATCAAGTTGGCTTACTCGGCTTTATCCGTGAGCAGAATCCACAAGCCAGTCTGAAGCTGATGGGCCGCGCCATGGGCCGGCTGGACAGTCTGTATGCCAATGAGCCGCGCGGCCGTTTGAGCTGGATTGGTGCAGCGGCGCTGGAGGCGCAGGTCGACGGTCAGTTGCTGGCGCGCAAGTCGCGCAAGCAGCTGTTCTCGCGGATCGATCGCGAGCTCAAGCAGATGCTCGGCAATGGTCAATACGAGGCGCCGCGTAGCCTGCTCAAAGAGCTGCTCTACCTGGTGGCCTTGGCGGATAGCCGTGGCCCGGTCGCCACCCCGGTGCGCGAGCTGTTCGGCCTGACGCCGCTACCTTTCACCGATCACCTGCTGGAAGAGGAATACCAGCGCTTGGCTGGTCCGGGGCAGGCGGTGATGCGTTCGCTCAGTTCGGCGATTCGCGAAGAACTGGCCAGTGTCAAAGATATGCTCGACCTGATCGAGCGCGGCACCTTGCAGGCGGACAACCTCAGCAACCTGCATGCCTTGCTCGGCAAGCTAAGCAAGACCCTGGGCATGGTCGGCCTCAGTTCGGCCGGCAACTCGTTGAGTGCGCAGTTGCAGACGGTCGCCGGGTGGAGCGAAGAGAGCCCGCCGCAGACCCAGGAGTTGCTCAAGCTGGCCGATGCGGTGCTCTATGTCGAAGGCATGGTGGCCAGCCTGGAGCGCGGCGAGCGCCGCGATGCGCGCGCGGTGCAAGCGCAGCCGGGTCATGAAGCGGAGTCTTTTGCCTACCACCAACTTAACGAAGCACGCATTGTCGTGGTCGACGAAGCCCAAGCCGGCCTGGCGCTGGCCAAACGCGCGATCACCGCGTACCTGGAAGCCAGTGGCGACCGCATGCACCTGTCCAACGTGCCGTTCAGTTTGCAGGCGGTGCGCGGTGGTCTGTGGTTTCTCGGCCAAGAGCGTGCGGCCCTGCTGGTCGGCGCCTGTGCCGAATACATCCAGAAGCAAATGCTCGAGGCGCCGCAGATGCCTTCCGAGCAGATGCTGGAAACCCTTGCGGATGCCTTGAGTAGCCTCGAATATTACTTGGAGGCCGGCGCCGTGCTGCGTCCGGAGACCCAGCCCAGTGTGCTCGACCTGGCCGCCGAAAGCGTGCGTGCCTTGGGCTTGCCGGTGGCGGCTTAAATGAGCTCGCGCTGGCAGCCAGCAGTGCTCGACAGCCAGCAATCGGGTGGCTGGGTACTGGCGCACTGCAAGCAGCATTTTCTCGCCGACAGCAACGGCGTGTTGTTTCCACGCGAATGGTTGAAAAAACAGGATCTGCCGATCCTCGCCGAGCACGGCCTCGGCCATTTCGACGGCGATGCGATCTACCTGCTGGAGCTCGATCAACCCGTCGAGTTGCCGGGCTGTCTCTGGCAAAGCCTGCGGCAGTTCATGCTGCAAGGCGATGCCGATACCTTCAAGCTGCTCAGCTACGCCACGCAAATTGGCACCTGGGCGCGCCAGCATCGCTTCTGCGGCAGCTGTGGCGGCCCTACACAGCATTTTGCCGGCGAAAGGGCGCTGCATTGTCCGCGCTGCGAGCTACACCATTACCCGCGCCTGTCGCCGAGCATGATCGTGCTGGTGACCCGTGGCGATGAGATTCTTCTGGCGCGCTCGCCGCGTTTTGTCCCCGGTGTCTACAGCACCCTGGCCGGCTTCGTCGAGGCTGGTGAATCGGTGGAGCAGTGCGTGCAGCGCGAGGTGCGTGAAGAGGTCGGGGTCGAGGTGCAGAACGTGCATTACCTCGGCAGCCAGGGCTGGCCGTTCCCGCATTCGCTGATGCTCGGTTTCCATGCCGAATACGCCGGCGGCGAGATCGTCATGCAAGCGGACGAGATCGAAGATGCGCAGTGGTTCAGCGTGCACCAGTTGCCACCTTTACCGGCGGCGCGCTCGATCGCCCGCTACCTGATCGATGTCTATGTGGCGCGCCGTCTGGGCTTAGCCGAGCCAGTGCTGCCAGGCTAGCCGCGCGGTCAGCGCCAACACCACCAGGATGAACACCGGGCGGATGAATTTCGAACCGCCCTTGATCGCCGTGCGCGCGCCAAGAAACGCGCCGGCCATCAGGGCCAGGCCCATGCAGATCCCCAGCAGCCAGGCGACTTGCCCGCTAATGATGAAGATCGACAAGGCGCAGGCGTTGCTGACGAAGTTCATGCTGCGGGCCACGCCGCTGGCGCGCACCAGATCGAGCGGGTAGAGCAGCAGGCTGCTGACCGTCCAGAACGCGCCTGTGCCGGGGCCGGCCACGCCATCGTAGAACCCCAGGCTGAGGCTTTGCGGCCACTGGCGGACGCGCGGAATAGGGGCGTCCGGGTTCAGCGGCGCGTCCGGCGTGCGGCCGAACAGCAAGTACAGGCCGCAGGCGAATACCACCGCCGGGAGCATCTGGTTGAGCCATTCGGCGGG
>TARA_R100001244_G_scaffold259_24_pt1 | contig 39511 bp, 37 predicted proteins | sample TARA_R100001244 | Tara Oceans TARA_R100001244 (sample SAMEA2621564) | marine metagenome | biome: marine biome (ENVO:00000447); feature: mesopelagic zone (ENVO:00000213); material: "saline water (ENVO:00002010), including plankton (ENVO:xxxxxxxx)" | depth 790 m
CCAGCAGGTTGGTCTGGTCGGCGATGGCGCGGATCACTTCGAGCACGCTGACGATGCCCTGTACGTCCTGGCGCAGGGTTTCCAGCGATTCGCTGCTGGCACGCACCTCGCCCACCAGGTGGTGGATGGACTGCACGCTCTGATCGACCACGCGCTTGGCCGACTGGCCTTCGGCGTCGGTATCGCGCGCCGCCTCGGCCGCGCGCTGGGCGCTCTGCGCCACTTCCTGGGCGGCGGCGGACATCTCGTTGATCGCCGTGGCGACCTGATCGGTCTCGTGGCGTTGCCGCTCCATGGCCTGCTCGGAGCGCTGCGCCTGGCTGGCCACGGCACCGACCAGCCCGGACAGGCTGCCGGTGGTGCCGGCCACCTGCTGCACCAGCAGGTGAATCTTCTCGACGAAGCGGTTGAACGAGGCGGACAGCTCGCCCAACTCGTCACGGCTGGTGACCGGCAGGCGATGGGTCAGGTTGCCGTCGCCAGCGGCCATGTCGTCGAGGTTGGCCTTGATCAGCTGCACCGGCCGGGTGATCGACGCCGCCAGCGGCAGGGCCAGCAGCGTCAGCACCAACAGCAGGCCGACGGCCGAACCGATCATCACCAGCAACAGGTGGTCGGTGCTGCGCTGGAACTCGTCGCGGGCCAGTTGCACGTCGCGCTCGACGCCATCGAGGTTGACCGAGGTGCCGAACACCAGCTTCCACTTCGGCAGGTAGTGGGCATAGCCCACCTTGGCCACCAGTTCCTGGCCGTCGCCGAGCACGAAGCTGTAGTCGACGTAGTGGCTGTTATCCATGCCGGCCCGCACCAGCTCGCGGATGGCGTAGACGCCGTTGGGGTCGCGGTAGCCGCTGAAGTCCTCGCCGATCTTGTCGTCGGTGTTGCCCTGCAGCACCCGGCGGATGCCGGTGTCATAGCCCCAGAAGTAGCCGTCGACGCCGTAGGACAGGCGCTTGAGCACCTGCACCGCCTCGTCGCGCGCCGCCAGGTCGCCGTCGGCCGAGGCCTGGTACAGCGGGGCGATGGCGTTCAGCGCCAGCTCGACGTACTGCTTGATCTCGCTCTTGCGATCCTCCACCAGCTTGGCGCGGGTCTGCGCCTCCTGCTGGGCGGCCAGGTTGTCGAGCACCACCATGGCGATGCTGGAGAGCAGCAGGGTCAGCAGGCAGATAGGGCCGAGGGCCAACAGCAAGACTTTGGAGCGCAAACGCAGTCGGGCGAACATGGTCACGGCACCTGCAACATGAGGGAATTAAAGGAATGGCATATTGCCGATATCCTGGCGTCATAAAAATAGAGAAACACAAAAACTGGTCGGACCAGCCGTAAAATCGTCGGGGAAGATTCAGGCCATCGCGGCGTGACCGCACCTCAAATGGCCGTTATCGGGGGCAATAAAAAATTGCCCGGAGCAATTTTTGACGTCGCCTGCGACGGCCCCGCAGGGGTGGCCGCCAGGGATGGTGGGCAACAAAAAACCCGCCGCAGCGGGTTTTTCGGGTCAGCTCGGGCGAATCACTTCTTGCCCAGCTTCTTCAGCTCTTCGTCGCGCAGCTCGCGGCGCAGGATCTTGCCGACGTTGGTGGTCGGCAGCACGTCGCGGAACTCGACGCTTTTCGGCACCTTGTAGCCGGTGAGGTTGGCGCGCATGTGCTCCATGACCTGTTCCTTGGTCAGGGTCACGCCCGGTTTGGCGACCACAAAGATTTTGATCGCTTCGCCGGATTTCTCGTCCGGGATGCCGATGGCCGCGCACTGCAATACGCCCGGCAGGGTCGCCAGTACGTCTTCCAGCTCGTTCGGGTAGACGTTGAAGCCGGACACCAGAATCATGTCCTTCTTGCGGTCGACGATGCGCATGTAGCCGTCTTCCTGGATCACCGCGATGTCGCCGGTCTTCAACCAGCCGTCGGCGTCGAGGATTTCGTCGGTGGCTTCCTGGCGCTGCCAGTAGCCCTTCATCACTTGCGGGCCTTTGACGCACAGCTCGCCGATCGAGCCAAGCGGCAGCTCGTTGCCTTCGTCGTCGATGACCTTGCACAGGGTCGACGGCACCGGAATGCCGATGGTGCCGATCTGAATGTGCTGGATCGGGTTGACCGAGGCCACCGGGCTGGTTTCGGTCATGCCGAAGCCTTCGCAGATGGCGCAACCGGTGACTTGCTTCCAGCGCTCGGCGGTGGCCAGTTGCAGGGCCATGCCGCCGGACAGGGTGACCTTCAACGCGGAGAAGTCGAGCTTCTGGAACTCTTCGTTGTTGCACAGCGCGACGAACAGCGTGTTGAGACCAACGAAGCCGCTGAACTTGTGCTGCGCCAGGTCCTTGATCATCCCCGGCAGGTCGCGCGGGTTGGTGATCAGCACGTTGTGGTTACCGATCAGCATCATCGCCATGCAGTGAAAGGTGAAGGCGTAGATGTGGTACAGCGGCAGCGGCGCGATCAGAATCTCGCAGCCTTCGTTGAGGTTGGAGCCCATCAGCGCCTTGCACTGCAACATGTTGGCGATCAGGTTGCGGTGGGTCAGCATCGCGCCCTTGGCCACGCCGGTGGTGCCGCCGGTGTATTGCAGCACGGCGATGTCGCCGTTGTTCGGGTTGGCTTCGTTGACCGGCTTGCCGCGGCCTTTGCCCAGGGCCTCGGTGAATTTGACGGCGTGCGGCAGGTTGTACGCCGGCACCATCTTCTTCACGTACTTGACCACGCTGTTGACCAGCAGGCGCTTGAGCGGCGGCAGCATGTCGCCGACTTCGGTGATGATGACGGTCTTGATCCCGGTCTTCGGCAGCACTTGCTCAGCCAGGTGTGCCATGTTGGCCAGGCTGATCAGCGCCTTGGCGCCGGAATCGTTGAATTGGTGTTCCATTTCCCGCGCGGTGTACAGCGGGTTGGTGTTGACCACCACCAGGCCGGCGCGCAGGGCGCCGAATACCGCGACCGGGTATTGCAGGACGTTGGGCAGTTGCACGGCGATACGGTCGCCGGGCTGCAAGTCGGTGTGCTGCTGCAAGTAGGCGGCGAACGCCCCGGAGAGCTCATACAGCTCGCCGTAGGTCAGGGTCTTACCGAGGTTGCTGAAGGCAGGCTTGTCAGCGAAGCGTTGGCAGGACTGTTTCAGTACCGCCTGAATATTCGGGTACTGGTCGGGATCGATTTCGGCAGCAATCCCAACGGGATACTTATCCTTCCAAAAGTTTTCGGTCATGGAAGCCCACTCCTAAGCAACAGCTAATCTTCACCGCGCGAAGGCGGTTGTTTGTTGTATGTTTGCTCGTTTTTTTGCCGACTAGACGGCAAAAAAGCGGGCCGAGAGTAGCAGCTTTGCCAGGGACCGCCTAGCACCAAACCAGGCCTCGTCAGTCAAAAAAATGACCGAAAGCCCAGCTTTCGGTCATTTTTAGAGCAGCCCTTTCGATCAGCCGATAGACGGCGGTACTTCAGGGTTTCAGGCGATATCACGTAACTCGCGGCGCAAAATCTTGCCGACCGGGGTCATCGGCAGCGAATCGCGGAAGACGATGTGCTTGGGCACCTTATAGCCGGTGAAGTTTTCCTTGCAGTAGGCTTTCAGTTCCTCGGCGCTGAGGCCACCGTCGCGGGCGACCACGAACAGTTTGACCACTTCCCCAGACTTCTCGTCCGGCACGCCGATGGCCGCGCAGCTGGCGACTTTCGGGTGGGCCATGACCACATCTTCGATCTCGTTGGGGTACACGTTGAAGCCGGAGACGATGATCATGTCCTTCTTGCGGTCGACGATACGCACGAAGCCGTCCGGGTCGATCACCGCCACGTCACCGCTCTTGAACCAGCCGTCGGCGTCCAGCACCTCGGCCGTGGCCTCTTCGCGGTTCCAGTAGCCCTTCATCACCTGCGGGCCTTTGATGCACAGCTCGCCGCGTTCGCCCAGGGCCAGCGCGTTGCCGTCGTCATCGATGACCTTGAATGCGGTGCCCGGCACCGGAATGCCCACCGTGCCCAGGCGCGCCTTGTCGCCATACGGATTGGTGCTGGCCACCGGCGAGGTTTCGGTGAGGCCGTAGCCTTCGACCACGGTGCAGCCGGTCATCGCCTGCCAACGCTCGGCGGTGGCTTTGACCAAGGCGGTGCCGCCGGAATTGGTGACCTTGAGGTTGGAGAAATCCAGGTGCTTGAACTCAGGGTGATCCATCAGCGCGACGAACAGCGTATTGAGGCCCAGCAACGCGGAAAACTTCCACTTGCCCAGTTCCTTGACGAAGCCTGCAATGTCGCGCGGGTTGGTGATCAGCACGTTGTGGTTGCCGTTGACCATCATGCACATGCAGTTCGCGGTGAAGGCATAGATGTGGTACAGCGGCAGCGGCGCGATCATGATTTCCTGGCCCTGCTTCATCAGCGGGCTGCCATCGGCACCGAGCTGCGACAGGCAGGCATCCACTTGCAGCATGTTGGCCACCAGGTTGCCGTGGGTCAGCATCGCGCCCTTGGCCACGCCGGTGGTGCCGCCGGTGTATTGCAGCACGGCGATGTCGCTGTGGCCGACCTTGACCGGCTTGAGGCCGTGGCCCTGCCCTTGCTTGAGCGCGTCCTTGAACGATACCGCCTGCGGCAGGTGGTAGTCGGGGACCATTTTCTTGACCTTTTTCACCACGGTATTGACCAGCCAGCCTTTCAGGCTCGGCAGCAGGTCGCCCATCTTGGCTTCGATCAGGTAGTCGATGTCGGTGTCCGGCAGCACGTCCTGCACCAACTTGCCGAACATGTTCAGGTAGACCAGCGCCCGCACGCCGGCATCCTTGAACTGGTGGCGCATTTCGCGGGCGGTGTACAGCGGGTTGGTGTTGACCACGATCAGCCCGGCGCGCATGGCGCCAAACACCGCAATCGGGTATTGCAGGACGTTGGGCATCTGCACGGCGATACGGTCGCCGGGTTGCAGATCGGTGTGCTTTTGCAGGTAGCCGGCGAAGGCCGCGGACAGGCGATCCAGCTCGGCGTAGGTCAGGGTCACGCCCAGGTTGCTGAATGCCGGGCGGTCGGCGAATTTCTTGCACGAGCGCTCGAACACCTCGATGACCGACTTGTAGGCCTCCAGGTCGATGTCGTTGGGTACGCCGGCCGGGCGTTTGTCGCTCCAAAAATCAGGCTGCATTATTTTTATCCTCTTCCCCTGAAAGTGTCTGCCCTGATCGGCACGCCTTGCATCACCTCATGCAGCCGCGCGTAAGAGCCTGTGGCGAACTTAGCAGCTATGCCGCAAGGCGCAAATACTTGCGGCAGCGTCATTGACCGCGTGAATCTTCGTCCACGCCGTTCAGCTGGGAAAAGCCCATCGCCTGGCTCTACAATGCCGCACTCTTGCAGGCCTAAGGATTCGCCATGCTCCACGATGCGTTTTGGCTCAGTAGCAGCGATGCCGCCCCTCTTTATGTGAACCGCTGGTTCGCCGAGCAGCCGCCCAAAGCGGTGGTCATGGTGGCGCACGGCATGGCGGAACACAGCGGTCGCTATGCGCGGTTGGGCGCAGCGTTGGTGGCCGCAGGTTATGAGCTCTATGCCCACGACCAGCGCGGCCATGGCAAGACCGCCGAACACGGCATGCTCGGCCATTACGCCGACGACAATGGCTGGCAACAAGTGGTAGGCGACCTCGCCTGCCTCAATCACCAGATTCGCCAAACCCACCCGCAAGCCCCGATCTTCCTGCTCGGCCACAGCATGGGCAGCTATATCGGCCAAGCCTACCTGATGCAGCACAGTTGCAGTCTGCAAGGGGCGATTCTGTCTGGCTCCAACTACCAGCCGGTGGCGCTGTACCGTGTGGCACAGCGGCTCGCTCACCTCGAACGCTGGCGCCAAGGCCCGACCGGACGCAGTGCGCTGATCGAGTTCCTCTCCTTCGGCTCGTTCAACCAGGCCTTCAAGCCCACGCGCACCGCGTTCGACTGGTTGAGCCGCGATCCGGCCGAGGTCGACAAGTACGTCAACGATCCGCTGTGCGGCTTCCGCTGCGGCAATCAACTGTGGATCGACTTGCTCGGTGGCCTGCAACAGATCACCCCAGTGAAAAACCTCGCGCAGATCGACAGCAGCCTGCCGCTGCTGGTCATCGGCGGCGCCTGCGACCCAGTCAGCAACGGCAAACGCCTGGAGGCGCTGGCCAACGCCCTGCGCCAGGCCGGCAATAAGCAGGTGCACCTGAAGATTTACCCGGACGCCCGCCACGAACTGCTCAACGAGAGCAATCGCGACGAAGTCACCGCCTACCTGATCGATTGGCTCGAGCAAGCCCTGCGCTTGCCCCGCCAACGCCACTCACAGCTCCAGGAGATTCAGCCATGAGCCAAAGCAGCAACACGCCTTACGACGCCCTCGAAGTCGGCCAGACCGCCAGTTACAGCCGCACCGTCGGAGAACGCGATATCCAGCTGTTCGCCGAAGTTTCCGGCGACCGCAACCCGGTGCACCTGGATGCCGACTACGCCGCCAGCAGCATGTTCAAAGAGCGCATCGCCCACGGCATGTTCAGCGGTGCGCTGATCAGCGCGGCGGTGGCCTGCGAGTTGCCCGGCCCGGGCACTATTTATATCGGCCAGACCATGCGCTTCACCGCGCCGGTCAAGCTCGGCGATACCCTCACCGTGCGTCTGGAAATCCTCGAAAAACTGCCGAAGTTCCGCGTGCGTGTGGCCACTCGCGTGTTCAATCAGCGCGACGAGCTGGTGGTGGACGGCGAAGCGGAAATTCTCGCGCCGCGTAAACAGCTAACCGTCGAACTGGCCGAACTGCCGCCGATCACCATCGGCTGAGCAGCCAATCCGTAGGGTGGGTTGGCGCATGCGTTAAAAATTACGAGTTACACCGATTACGAACGCCATAACCCACCAGCTTCCCTACGCTATTCCTGCCCTTGCGCCGGATTACGCACTACCAACCGCCTTACTGGAGAATTCCATGTCCCTGTCCATGTACCACGTGTCCGTTGCGGTCTTCACCCGTCAACTGAGCAACCTGTCGACCATCCTTGGCATCGCCGCCGCCCACGCCGAGAGCAAGAAAATCGAGCAGAGCGTCTTCCTCAACGCGCGCCTGGCGCCGGACATGTTCCCGCTCAGCCGTCAGGTACAGATCGCCTGCGACGGCGTGAAAGCCGGCGCCGCCCTGCTGGCCGGCAGCGAAGCACCGAGCTATGCCGACGACGAAACCAGCTTCGCCGAGCTGCAAGCACGCATCGCCAAGACCCTGGCCTTCCTGCAAGGCATCAGCGCCGAGCAGATCGACGGCAGCGAAGAGCGCACCGTGACCCTCAAGCGTCGCGACAAGGAAACCCACTTCCAGGGCCAGGCCTTCCTGCTCGACCACGTGCTGCCGAACTTCTATTTCCACCTGACCACCGCCTACGCCATCCTGCGCCACAACGGCGTCGAGATCGGCAAGCGCGACTTCCTCGGCACCCGCTGAGGCGCCGCCGCGCGACAGCACAAGACCGGCTCAGGCCGGTCTTGTGCTGTCAGGGCACCCGCGCCCACCGCGCCAGACCAGCGGGCAACCTGGGGTTGACGGCTACAGGTGGCTCTATGCTGAAAGTAGCTGCGGCGCCCAGCGCCGTGGCGATGTCAAGGCCGGTAGCCGGCGCGTCATATACCGCTCGGCTTAATCCTCGGCGCCGGGCTTGCCATTAATTAAATAAGTATTTAATTAATGGCACATGAACAGATCAGCCCCCGCTCCAGACAAAACCGCCCGTACGCCAGGGCGCCCCACTGCCGACGCTGCCCCGCAGCGCGAACGCCTGCTGGACGCCGCCGTGAACGCCTTCGCTCATACCGGCATCCACGCATCCAGCCTGCGCGGCATCGCCCAGCAGGCCGGTGTCACCCCGGCACTGGTCAATTACTACTTCGGCAACAAGCCGTGCCTGGTCGAAGCCATGGTGGAGGAGCGCTTGCTGCCGCTGATCCAAGGCGTTGCCGCACGCCTGCAACAGGCCGGCGACAGCCCACGCGAACTGGTTAGCCAGTTCGTCCGCGGGATGAGCGAGATGGTGACCCGGCATCCGTGGATTCCACCGTTGTGGGTGCGCGAAATCCTCTGCGAAGGCGGTGCACTACGTGACCTGCTGACCACCCGCGTCGCTCCACTGATCCCTCTGCTGCTGGCCCAGCGCTTCGCCGCCGCCCAGGCGCGCGGCGACCTCAACCCCGCGCTCGACCCACGCTTACTGGTGGTCTCGCTGATCGGCCTGACCATGCTGCCGCACGCCGCCGCGCCGCTCTGGCGCGGGATATTCGCCAACCCGCAGATCGGCGACGAAGCACTGATCTGCCACACCCTCGCCCTGCTCGAACAGGGGATGGAGGCCTGAAATGACCAGACTACTGCCCGGCCTGTTGTGCGTCACCCTGCTCGCCGGCTGCGAGCAGCCGGGCGACGATGCGCTACTCGGCAGCCTGGAATGGGACCGCATCGGCGTGCCTGCCGAGGCCTCGGAAACCATCCTCAGTTGGCACGTCGCCGAGGGCCAGTATGTCGAGGCCGGACAATTGCTGTTGGCGCTCGACCCACGCCGCCAGGATGCGCGCATCGCCCAGGCGCGCGGCGAAGTGGCCCAGGCCGAGGCCCGCCTCAACGAGCTGAGCAACGGCGCCCGCCGTGAAACCCTTGACGCGGCACAGGCCACGCTGGCGCGCCAGCGTGCCGAGCAGCGTAATGCCGAGCACAATTTCCAGCGTATTGCCGCGCTCTACCAACGTGGCCAGGTGGCCATTGCCGAGCTGGACCGCGCCCGCGCCGGCCGCGACCAGAGTCAGGCCGCCACGCGTAACGCCGATGCCCAACTGCGCGAACTGAGCAACGGCACCCGCCCCGAACAGCTCGAGCAGGCTGCCGCTGCGCTGGACGCCGCACGTGGCAAGCTCGCCCAGGTTATGCTCGACCGCGAACACCTGAACGTGCGTGCGCCACGGGCCGGCCGGGTCGATGCCCTGCCCTTCAAGGCCGGCGACCAACCGCCAAGCGGCGCCGAAGTGGCCAGCCTGCTGGTCGGCGAGATGCCCTATGCGCGGGTCTACATCCCCGCTAGCCAGCGGCCGCACACCGCCCTGGGCGACGCCATGCGCGTGCAGGTCGAAGGCATAGAACAGCCCTTCGCCGCCACCGTCAGCAGCATCCGCAGCGAGGCCAGCTTCACCCCGTATTTCGCCCTCAGCGGCGACGATGCCAGCCGGCTGATGTACCGTGCCGAGCTGCGCCTGCACGGCGCTGCCGCGCGCCAACCACCGGCCGGTTTGCCCCTGCAAGCCGAGCACGACGATGAACAGCCATGAGTCGGTAATCCAGGCGCGCGGCCTGAGCAAGCGTTTTGGCACGCTTACCGCGGTCGACCAACTCAACCTCAGCGTGCGCCGCGCCGAGGTGTTCGGCTTTCTCGGCCCCAACGGCTGCGGCAAATCCACCACCATCCGCATGCTGTGTGGCCTGTTGCTGCCCAGCGCCGGTGAGATCGAGGTGCTTGGCTGCCAGATCCCCCGCGATGCCGAGGCGCTGAAACGGCGCATCGGTTACATGACGCAGAAGTTCTCGCTGTACGAAGACCTCAGCGTCGCCGAGAACCTGGAATTTCTCGCCACCGTACAGGGCCTTGCTAAACACGCGGCGCGCCAGCGCATCGAGGAGCTGCTGGAGCGTTACTGGCTGGCCGACCGTCGCCGGCAGATGGCCGGCAGCCTCAGCGGCGGGCAGAAACAGCGCCTGGCCCTGGCCGGTGCGGTGCTGCACAAGCCGGACCTACTGTTGCTCGACGAACCGACCAGCGCCGTCGATCCGCAATCGCGCCGCGAGTTCTGGGACTCGCTGTTCGAGCTGGCCGACGCCGGCACCACCCTACTGGTCTCCACCCACTACATGGACGAGGCCGAGCGCTGCACGCGTCTGGGTATCCTCGATGCCGGCCGTCTGGTGGCAGATGGCAGCCCGCGCCAGCTGATGGACGCCCTGCCCGGCCACCCACTGTTGATCGAATGCGCCCAGCCGCGCCAGGCGCAACGTGCTCTGCAAGGCTTCCCGGAGGTGCTGGCGCTGGCGCAGATCGGGGCCAGCCTGCGCGTGCTGGTCGCCACCGCCGATGCGCGCCAGCGCATAGCACAGCGCCTGCGCGCCACCCACCTCGAGGCGCGAATCGAGGACACCGAAGCGAACCTGGAAGACGTATTCGTCACCGTCACCCGCACACCATTGCAGGTCGCGCCATGAACCTGCATCGCCTGGCCGCCATCGTGGTCAAGGAACTGCGCCAGTTGCACCGCGACCGGCTGACCGTCGCCATGATCGTCGGCATCCCGCTGCTGCAACTGGTGCTGTTCGGCTACGCGATCAACATGGATGTACGCGGTATCGACGCCGCCGTGCTGGACCAGGCCAACACCGCGCGCTCACGTGAGGTGGTGGCGGAAATCGGCGTCAGCCAGGTGCTCAACCTGCGCTACCGGCTGAGCACGCCGCAACAACTGGACAGCCTGCTGCGCCAGGGCAAGATCAGCGCCGCCCTGGTGGTGCCGGCGAATTTTGAGGCGCGCCTGCAACGCCATGATCGCCCGCCACTGCAACTGGTGGTGGATGGCTCCGACCAGAGCGTGCAAGCCTCGGCGCGGCAGCTGGCGGCCTATCCGCTGCCCGGCTGGGAGAGTCGCCAGGGCGTGGCGCTGATCAACCTGTACAACCCGCAGCGCCTGGCGCCGCTGAACACCGTGCCTGGGTTGATCGGGGTGATCCTGACCATGACCATGGTGCTATTCACCGCCATCGCCCTGGTTCGCGAGCGCGAACGCGGCAACCTGGAGATGCTTATTGCTACGCCGCTGTCGCCCTGGGAGCTGACCCTCGGCAAGGTACTGCCGTTCATCGGCATCGGTCTGATTCAGGTAACGGTGATCCTGCTGGCCGGCCGCCTGCTGTTCCAGGTACCGATCCGCGGCTCGCTGCTGGAGCTGTACGGCGCCGCCTTGCTATTTATCGTCGCCAGCCTGGCCCTCGGGGTGTTCATCTCGACCCTGGCGCGGACGCAGTTCCAAGCCATGCAAATGGCCTTCTTCACCTTCCTCCCGCAAATCCTGCTGTCCGGTTTTATGTTCCCGTTCGCCGGCATGCCCCGGGCCGCGCAGTGGATCGCCGAGCTGTTGCCGCTCACCCACTTCCTGCGCCTGGCGCGCGGCATCATGCTGCGCAGCGCCGGGCTGCTCGACTTGTGGCCGGAAATGCTCGCGCTGCTGGTGTTCGCCGTGCTGATGCTGAGCATCGCGGTGGCGCGGGTGACCAAGCGCCTGGACTGATAGCCAGGCGCGCCGGGCAAGTCCACGGGCTAGCGCCAACCTCCGCAGCCGTACCGCCGCCCACGCCCAAGCCGCAGGCAAAAAACGGACAAAAAAAGGGCGACCGAAGTCGCCCGAATTGCCTTGCGTGCCTCTTGTGGAGGGATTCAGCGCGCCTTGCGCTTGTGCGAATCCTTCCAGATGAAGTAACCGACGCCTGCGAAGAAGGCGCACATCAGGCCGACGGTGCCAACACCGGCGAGCACTACGACATCGATAAACATGGTTGCCTCCTGCGTGAGTCCTGTCTGGGATGGCTCCACATTACTCAGGGCAGCGCAGGCACACATTGATCTGGATCAATGCGACTGGGGGCGCGATTGGCGGGCGCGGGAAAGACCTGATCCAAATCAATGGATCGGTGCGGCAGGCGGGAATCAGCGTTTTTTCGGCTTGGTTTTTGATTTTTTCTTGGCCTGGGCCAGCGGCAACGCCTGCTCGAAGGCCTGGCGCATGTCGTCGAGCTTCTTGTCGTGTACGTCGTGGATACGCTTGCCGCGCTCGGCGGTGAAATCGATCAGGTTGTCGTCGTTGCTCATGAGGGCGACCGGATTAGGCGAAATGTCAGGTTCAGGCGGGGCGCGCACGGCGTGCGCGTCTTCGCCACTTGATGCTGCCAATAATGCTGCGTCGGCCCGCGCATGACCAGTAGCGAACCGTGCTCCAGCGCCAGCGAGTGCTCGATACGACTCTGCCCCTTGCGGCGCAGGTCGAAACGCCGGGTACCGCCGAGGTTGAGCGAGGCAACCAGCGGGTTGCGGCCCAACTCCGCTTCATCATCGCTGTGCCAGCCCATCGAGTCGTTGCCATCGCGGTAGTAGTTGAGCAGCACGCCGTTGAGCGCCTGTCCTGCCGCTGCCGCTACACGGCGGCGAATCTCGGCCAGCAGTGGCGTCCAGGGCAGCGGTTGGTGGGTCAGCCCGGAGTAACGGTAGCTGGCCTCGGCATCGCCGTACCAAGCCACCAGACGCGGCACCGGGTAGGCGCGCCCGTACAGGCGCACTTGCGGCTGCTCCCAAGGCGTCTGCGCGATCAGTTGCTGCAACCAGCGATCCGCAGTGGCGGCGTCCAGCCACTGCGCTTGCAGCTGGAGTTCGGCATCGGGCAACTGCAAGTCGGTGTCGGCGAACAGGTTCACGTCGGGCTCGGCGCTATGCGGGACAGAAGCGCATTGTGCGCGGCTCAGACTTCCACATCCACCCACAGCCCTTGTCGCGGCAGCGCCTCGATCACCGCCTCGTCGGCCTTGGCCACCTCGCCTTCGGCCAACTCTTCCGGGGTGTAGCCCCGCCGCTGACGTCGGCGCTGCTCTTCGCGCAGCAGCTCGGCGGCCTCCTGGGGATGGCGTTTGTCCAGGCCCACGCCACTTTCCTTGGCGCCTTCGGCAGCCGGCGTCACCGGCGGAATGTCGGGGCGTGGCTTGATCACGTCCTGCTGCACGGTGACTGGCGCCATGCTGTGGGGAATCGGTGGTAGCACGTTATCGCCCTCCTTTGGTCAGACTGTCGGCCAGGCGAACGCCGACTTGAGAGCAGCCTCGCTACACTTTCGACTCAGGTTACGCCGCTAAGTGCCCGTTTGCAGTGAATGCGCCTTTGGCCTGGGCTCGGCGTTCCGTTACCATAGCCGGCTTTTTCACGCGGGAGACAGACAGGCATGGCGCAATACGAACCGGGGCAACGCTGGATCAGTGACAGCGAGGCTGAACTGGGTTTAGGGACCGTCCTCATGCAGGATGGCCGCATGCTCACCGTGCTCTACCCGGCTACCGGCGAAACCCGCCAATACGCCACCCGCAATGCACCGCTGACCCGCGTGCGCTTCTCCCCGGGCGACGAAATCACCCACTTCGAGGGCTGGAAGCTGACCGTGCAGCAAGTCGACGATGTCGATGGCCTGCTGGTTTACCACGGCCTCGATGGGCAGAACCAGAGCGTCACCCTGCCGGAAACCCAACTGTCGAATTTCATCCAGTTCCGCCTGGCCAGCGACCGCCTGTTCGCCGGGCAGATCGACCCGCTGCCCTGGTTCGCCCTGCGCTACCGCACCCTGGAATTCACCAGCCGCCAGCTGCAATCCTCGCTGTGGGGCCTGGGCGGCGTGCGTGCGCAACCGATTGCGCACCAGCTGCACATCGCCCGCGAAGTCGCCGACCGCATCGCCCCGCGCGTCCTGCTGGCCGATGAAGTGGGCCTGGGCAAGACCATCGAAGCCGGCCTGGTGATTCACCGCCAGCTGCTCTCCGGGCGCGCCAACCGCGTGCTGATCCTGGTCCCGGAAAACCTCCAGCACCAGTGGCTGGTGGAAATGCGCCGGCGCTTCAACCTGGATGTGGCCCTGTTCGACGCCGAGCGCTTTATCGAAAGCGACGCCAGCAACCCGTTCGAGGACTGCCAGCTTGCCCTGGTCGCGCTGGAATGGCTGTGCGAGGACGAAAAAGCCCAGGACGCGCTGTTTGCCGCCGGCTGGGACCTGATGGTGGTCGACGAAGCCCATCACCTGGTCTGGCACCCGGAACACGCCAGCCGGGAATACGCCCTGGTCGAGCAGCTCGCCGAAGTGATTCCCGGCGTACTGCTGCTCACCGCCACCCCGGAACAGCTCGGCCAGGACAGCCACTTCGCCCGTCTGCGCCTGCTCGATCCGCACCGCTTCCACGACCTCGAAGCATTCCGCGCCGAGAGCGCCAATTACCGCCCGGTCGCCGAAGCCGTGCAGGAGTTGCTCGATCAGGGTCGCCTGTCGAGTGCCGCGCACACGACCATCCACGATTTCCTCGGCGCCGAGGGTGAAGGCCTGCTCGCCGCGGTCAACGATGGCGACAGCGAAGCTGCAGCGCGCCTGGTGCGCGAACTGCTCGACCGGCACGGCACCGGCCGCCTGCTGTTTCGCAACACCCGCGCCGCGGTGCAGGGTTTCCCCGAGCGCGATTTGCACCCCTACCCGCTGCCGAGCCCGGATCTGTACATGGAGCTGCCGATCGGCGAGCACCCGGATCTGTACCCGGAAGTCAGTTATCAGGCGCAGAGCGAGATCGACGACGAGCAGCGTTGGTGGCGTTTCGACCCGCGCGTCGAATGGCTGATCGATGCCCTGAAGATGCTCAAGAAATTCAAGGTACTGGTGATCTGCGCCCACGCCGAGACCGCCATGGACCTGGAGGACGCCCTGCGCGTGCGCTCCGGCATCCCGGCCACGGTGTTCCATGAAGGCATGAACATCCTCGAGCGCGACCGCGCCGCCGCCTACTTCGCCGACGAAGAGTTCGGTGCCCAGGTGTTGATCTGCTCGGAAATCGGCAGCGAAGGCCGCAACTTCCAGTTCGCCCACCACCTGGTGCTGTTCGACCTGCCGGCCCACCCGGACCTGCTCGAACAGCGTATCGGCCGCCTCGACCGCATCGGTCAGCAGCACCGCATCCAGTTGCATGTGCCGTACCTGGAAAACAGTCCGCAAGAGCGTCTGTTCCAGTGGTACCACCAAGCGCTGAACGCCTTCCTCGCCACCTGCCCGACCGGCAACGCCCTGCAACACCAGTTCGGCGGCCGCCTGCTGCCGCTGCTGGAAAGCGGCGACGACGGCGAATGGCAAACCCTGGTCGACGAGGCCAAGGCCGAACGCCTGCGCCTGGAAAGCGAGCTGCATGCCGGCCGCGACCGTCTACTGGAACTCAACTCCGGCGGTGCCGGCGAAGGCGAGGCGCTGGTCGAGGCGATTCTCGAACAGGACGACCAATTCGCCCTGCCGATCTATATGGAGCAGCTGTTCGACGCCTTCGGCATCGACAGCGAAGACCACTCGGACAACGCCCTGATCCTGCGCCCCAGCGAAAAGATGCTCGACGCCAGCTTCCCGCTGGGCGACGACGAAGGCGTGACCATCACCTACGACCGCAACCTGGCCCTGGCTCGCGAGGACATGCAGTTCCTCACCTGGGAACATCCGATGGTGCAAGGCGGCATGGACCTGGTGCGCTCCGGTTCGATGGGCAACACCGGCGTGGCGCTGATCAAGAACAAGGCGCTGAAACCCGGCACCGTGCTGCTCGAACTGCTGTATGTCAGTGAAGTGGTGGCCCCGCGCGCCCTGCAACTGGGTCGCTACCTGCCGCCGATTGCCCTGCGCTGCCTGCTCGATGCCAACGGCAACGACCTGGCACACAAGGTGGCCTTCGAAACCCTGAATGACCAGCTGGAAAGCGTGCCGCGCGCCAGTGCCAACAAGTTCGTGCAGGCCCAGCGCGACAGCCTCAACCCGCTGATCAATGCCGGCGAAGGCAAAATCGCCCCGCACCACATCACCCGGGTCGCGGAAGCCAAGCGCCGTCTGGCGGCCGACACCGAAGAAGAACTGGCCCGCCTGACCGCTCTGCAAGCGGTCAACCCGAGCGTACGCGACAGCGAGCTGGACGCCTTGCGCCAGCAACGCGAGCAAGGCCTGGCCCTGCTCGACAAGGCCGCCCTGCGCCTGGAGGCGATTCGCGTACTGGTCGCCGGCTAACTCGACCCGCTGAACAAACAAGGCCCGCAATTGCGGGCCTTGTTTGTTCAGGGTGACGGGCTGTGGGAGGGTTTCAGCCGCGATTCGACGCGCCTCTGGCTTGTCGCGGCCAAAGCCCCTCCCACATCACGCCGGCACCGCCTCGCTCATGCCGACGCGCATCCGCCGGGCATCGGCGGCGAAACAGCGCGAGGCCTGCACCAGCGCCAGCATGGTCAGCAACAGCGCCGCCGGGATCAGGTACATGGCGTCGTGCAGCCCTACCGCCTTGAACGCCTCGCTCATCTCGCTGGCACCTGCCGCAAGCATCGCCGCCTGGGCGAAGTGGTCGGAGAGCAAGCCCACGGCAATCGGCCCCAGCCCGCCGCCCAGCAAATACAGACCGGCGAAGAACAATGCCATGGCCGTGGCGCGCAGGCGCGGCTCGATAACGTCCTGAATCGCCGTGTAGACGCAGGTGTAGAAGTTGTAGGAGAACAACCAGCCCAGGCTGAACACGCCGACGAAGATGGCGATGTCGATACGCCCGGACAACAGCGCATAAGCGGTGGCCAGCGCCGCGATCAACATGCTGAACGCCGCGAACAACAGGCGCCCGGACTCCCAGCGCTGGTGAATCCGATCCGCCAACCAACCGCCGAGGGTCAGTCCCAGCAAACCGGTCACCCCGACAATCATGCCGGTGGCCATGGCCGCCTGCTCCAGCGGCAACAGAAAGTAGCGCTGCAGCATCGGCACCATGAACGAATTGCAGGCATAGGTGGCGAAGTTGAAGGTCAGCCCCGCCACCACCAGCCACCAGAAGGTGCGAATCGCCAGCACCTTGCGCAGCGGCTTGTCCACCGGTGCGGCCGCCACCTGTACGGCTTCGGCGGCGCCGCGCTTGGGCTCCTTGATGAAGAACATGAACAGCGCAAGGATCAGCCCCGGCACGGCGGCGATGAAGAACGGCGCACGCCAGCTGTCGAACGCCTCGACCATCGCACCAATGGTGAAGAACGCCAGCAACAGGCCAATCGGTAGGCCGAGCATGAAAATACCCATGGCCCGCGCCCGCTTGTGCGCCGGGAACAGGTCGCCGATCAGCGAATTGGCCGCCGGTGCATAACTGGCTTCGCCAATCCCGACCCCCATGCGAATCAGCAGGAAACTCCAGAAGTTCCAGGCCAGACCATTCACTGCGGTCAAGCCACTCCACACCGCCAAGCCCCAGCCCATGATCTTGCGTCGTGAGCCGGTGTCGGCCATGCGTCCCAGCGGTACACCGGCGATTGCATAAACGAGGGTGAATGCCGTGCCGATCAAGCCCAGCTGAAAGTCGCTGAGGCTCCACTCCATACGGATGGGTTCGATGATGATGGCCGGGATGGTGCGGTCGAAGAAGTTGAACAGGTTGGCGAGAAAAAGCAGGAACAAAATGCGCCACGCATTCGTCGCTGGCTGGGTGTGTTGCATGGAATCCATCTCTATTTGTTGTTATTGAAGCGCGCCGCCAACCTTGGCAACGCCTGTCAGACCTTTTGCAGGGTGCAATCTAGAGCGTTCGGCCTGATCTGTCTGCGACTATTCGCCGGATTTATGCACGCCGATGACGGCGATTCGCCGCGCTCGACGCCCCCGGCAACGCCTGCATTGCACGCCACCGACAACCGGCCGAATAACGCGAATTGCATTTTTTCATGCTACAACCAAGCGTGTTGCGCGCACTGTGGCCACTGGCCGTAGTGCCTTTCACCACTCGCCGGATTGTCGATCATGAAAATAAAAAAAGACGCTGTTTCCGCCGCTGCGACCGAAGCCACCCTGGCCAAACTGGCTGACGACTTGCTTATCCCCGCTGCGCCGCTGCGCCGGCTCGACGAGAACAGCGAGCAGTACATGTATTTCACCGAGCGCGACATCGATCGCATCCTCGACAACCTCGACGGCTTGCGCAGCCTGGTGTTCCCGCCGGCCAACCTGGATGACGACGCCGACATGCGCCGCGTCCAGCATTTCCCGTCGGTGTGCCTGATCGGCCTGGGCCGCTGCGGCTCGAATATCGCCCTGGATGTCGCCTCCCTGGTCTACAACGCCCGGCAGTTCTACCTCAGCGAATTCAACAACGAAGAAAAAGCCGTCGCCGAGCAGGATTTCCGCCCCACCCGCTGGATTCGCAGCAACCTGCTGCGCGCTCCGAGCAAGGACAGCAAACCGGTGTTCCTGATCGAGCCGCTGGTGATGCTCGGCGACCTGGACAAGGACATCGAAGGGCGCATCCGCTTTTCGCGCAAAGGCGAAACCAGCGGCTTTCTCAGCGACTACAGCAAGATGAAGATCATGGACCTGTCCGAGGTGCATGCGGGCGGCGCCGGTAACGCGCCGATCCTCGGCCAGTACCTGGCCAAGATCATCCTCAACAAGGACACCCAGCGCTTCAGCAACGCCGACTGGAAGTTTATCCACAGCTACTTGATCGACTCCTGCGGGATCAAGGCCAACCAGTCGCGCCTGTACTTCTACATCTTCAGCGCCGGTGGCGGCACGGGCTCGGGCATGGCCTCGGAATTTGGCCTGGCCCAGCAGTTCGCCTACATGAGCAAGACCTTCGACAGCAAAACCCAGGATGAAAACCCGGAAAACCGCGATCACAGCTTCGTTTTCGAACCGATTTTCACCAGCGGTATCTGCATCCTGCCGAACATTTCCGACCAGCGCAGCGAGATGTCCGAAGCCCTGCACATCAATGCTGGGCGCCTGCTGTGCAAGTACCTCGCCGAGGAATGGGACTTCTCCTACAACTTCGACAACGAGGAAAACAGCGAAGCCAGCGTGATGCGCCGCATCCGTCCGTGGAATGCGATGATGCTGATCTCCAACGACATCATGCGTTACGCCGAAGAGAGCGACGACGGCAACATCCAGAACATCGACGTCAACGCCATGGAGCGCCACGCCAACCAGTACATCTCGCAGCAGATCTTCAACATCCTCACCGCCCAGGCGGTGACCACCGACTACGACCAGAACTACTTCCGCCGCGCCGGTATCGACATCGGCGAAACCATTCGCCTGGATGCCAACGACCTGTTTATGAGCCTGGCAGGCCCGGTGGCGATCGCCTATGCCGAATCGGTGGTGCCCGAGCAGGCGTCCGCCAGCACCGACAAATTCCGCGTGCTGGATAAAGAGCCGCCCCGTTTGAACATCGACGACCTGTTCTTCCGCTCCATCGACCTGCCGCACTTCAACAAGGTCACCCAGGCCATCGAAGGCATCAGCCTGCTGCCGATCGAATCCAAGCGTTACCGCGAGGCCCTGTCGCACTACAAGAAATCCGGCTTCGACGCCGCCGAACTCAGCGACCTGCACTTCTTCAAGAACTGCTCCTCGGTGGTCTCGATCGTCTCCCTGCCGAAGGACTACAAACTCTCCTACATGGACCTGAACCGGCTCAAGACCCACCTCAACAGCCTGTTCCCCAACACCACGCTGAAACGCTACGCCCTGGTCATCGGCGCCTCGGCCAACCTCTCGTTGACCACCCTGATCGTCAAGAGCCCGTGCCTGTCGGACGATTTCCTGACCCTGATAGTGGCCTTTATCAAGCGCTGCTTCGCCCGCGAACAGCACCGTTTCGACGACAGCCTGGACACCGCCATCCTCGACTTCATCGTCGCCGACGAATTCGACGAGGCGCGGGTCGACGCCATGCTCAACGAACACGAAAACCCGGCGAAAATCCTCGACACCAACTGGTATGCAATCAAGCCGATGTACGAGAAGAAATACCGCGAGTTGATCCACGACAAGGACAAGTTCGTCTCGATCAACGACATTCGCCTGAGCCGTGACAGCGTGAAGAAAACCATCAAGTACCTGCGCGAAATCTACCGCCACCGCATCGGCAAGACCCGGGTGATCTCGCTCAACGACTACGACGCGCGCCGCTGACCGAAGCAGGCGTGGCCAGTAGCGCGCTGCTTGCCAGCGCACCGCTGGCGATCATTGACGCAACAGCAATCGCCGTCCATGGTTTAAACGGGCTGTTAAGCGCCAGCGTCGCTGGCAGGTTGTCATGCCAATACCATCACCCCACCACTCCTCACGCAGACCCGGCAGCAGCCAGAAATGGCTGGGCCTTGGCTGGTTATTAATTGTGCAGTGGCTGTGTCTGGCCGAGGCCGTGGCGGCCGACACGCTGCGCCTGCAATTGCGCTGGCTGCATCAGTTCCAGTTCGCCGGCTACTACATGGCCCTGGAAAAAGGCTATTACCAGCAGGCCGGGCTGGAGATACAGATCCTGGAAGGTGGCCCGGGAACCCCCAAACCCATCGATAGCATGCTCGCTGGCGATGCCGACTTCGCCATTGCCAACAGCGGCGTGGTCATCGCGCGCATGGCCGGCAAACCGGTGGTGGCGTTGGCGGCGATCATGCAGAGCTCGCCGATCGTGTGGATCGTGCGCGCCGACTCGGACATCTACACCCCGCTCGACCTGGCCGGCAAACGGGTGATGTTGATGCCGCCGCCGGAAAGCGCCGAGCTGCGCATCACTCTGGCCCTCGAAGGCATTGACCCCAATCGCCTGGATGTGCGCCAAACCAGCTTCAATCCGCAGGACCTGGTCGACGGCAAAGTCGATGCCTTCGACGGCTATATCTCCAACGAGCCGTTCTGGCTGAAGCAGCAACGGGTTGCTTACCGGCTGATCAACCCGCGCGAATACGGCGTGAACTTTTACAACGACGTGCTGACCACCCGTGAAGCCCTGCTGCAACAACGCCCCGAGCAGGTCGAGGCGTTTATCCAGGCCAGCCTGGTTGGCTGGCAGTACGCCCTGGATAACATCGAGGAAAGCGTGCAGCTGATACACCGGCGTTACGCACCCAACAAGAGCCTGGAGCATTTGCGCTTCGAGGCCGAAGAGCTGAAGAAACTGATCATGCCCGAGCTGGTGCAACTCGGGCACATGAACCCGGGGCGCTGGCAGACCATCGCGCGCAATTACGTACAACTGGGCATGGCCGAAGGGCCGGTAAACCTCGACGGTTTTATTTACCGGCACCAGGCCCGCACCGACCACCGCCTGCTCTATCGGGTACTTGCCGGTGCCGCCCTGGCCCTGCTGCTGGTTGGCACCGTGGCCCTGCGCTTCGCCCACCTGAGCCAACGCCTGCGCCTGGAGATCGGTCGCCGCCGTCAAGCCGAGCAGGAACTGCTCGGCAGCAACCTGCAACTGGAGCGCCTGGCCAACACCGACCGCCTGACCGGGCAATGGACCCGGCTTAAATTCGAAGAGGTGGCCAACAACGAAATCAACCGCGCCGGACGCTATGACCTGCCGCTGTCGCTGATATTCCTCGACATCGACCGTTTCAAACTGATCAACGACCAGCATGGCCACGAGGTTGGCGACGCCGTCTTGAGCGGAGTGGCGCACCGCCTCAAAGCACAATTGCGCGACTCGGACAGCCTGTGCCGCTGGGGCGGCGAGGAATTCATCATCCTCATGCCGCATACCGACCTCGATCACGCCTGCGCTATCGCGGAAAAACTGCGCGCCCTGCTCGCCGCGACTCCCGTGGCCGAGGGCATCGACGTCAGCGCCAGCTTTGGCGTCGCGCAATGGCAGGCCGGCCAGAGCCTACGCGAACTGGTGCACCGGGCCGACCAAATGCTCTACCGCGCCAAGCAACTGGGGCGCAACCGCGTCGAGTGTTTTACCCCCGGCAAGCACCTGCCGCAGGCGTAGGGTGGGTTACAACGCCGCTCGGGATGGAACAAATAATCCGCATGGCGAATGGGCGCCTAACCCCACTTTACGAACTGCCACCAGCTTGGCGCCAGTCGGCCAGCCAGCTCAGGCTAGCCAGCGTTCCCGCCTCGCCCGGCCGGTATTCGGCGCCCAGCCAACCGCGATAACCGCTGCGTTGCAAAGCCGCCAACGGCGCGGCAAAGTCCAGCTGGCCGCTGCCTGGCGCACCGCGGCCAGGGCAATCGGCAACCTGCACATGGCCAATACGCCCGCGCAGTAATTCAATCCCCGTCACCAGATCGAGGCCTTGCCGCGCCATGTGGTACAGGTCGTACTGGGCCAGGCAGTTGCGCTGGTCGACCGCGCGCAGCAAAGCGTCCAGCTGCGCCGGGGTGTTGATCAGAAAACCCGGCATATCCAGCGGATTGATCGCCTCCACCAGCACGCGGATGCCGAGTAATTCGAACGCCTCGGCGGTCTTGCGCAGATTGCCAACCAGGGTGGCGAGGGCCTGCTCACGGCTCACGCCCTCAGCCAGCCGCCCCGGCAATACATTGACGCAGGCCGGACGCACCATGGCGGCGTAGGTCAGCGCCTCCTGCAACGCCGCGTCGAATGCCGCCTGGCGTGCCGGCACCGCGGCCAGCCCGGCGCCGCCGCTCATCAGGTCGCCGGCCGGCAGGTTGATCAGCACCAGCGGCAAACCGGCGCGCTGCAAAGCCTCCTGCAATTGCAGCGCCGGCAGCTCATAGGGGAATTGGATTTCCACACCATCGAAACCCGCGGCCGCCGCGGCGACGACGCGCGCGTGCAGTGGCTGCTCGGTGAACAGCAGCGACAGGTTGGCGGCGATCTTCATCGCTCGACCTCGCGGTACAGCTCGACCAGGGTCGCCGGGTCGCGTTCGAGGTTGCCCTGGCTGCCGTGCAGGCGCATCAGCTGCGCCGCCAAGCCGCTGATCGGCGTAGCCGAACCGATCTCGCGGGACAGCTTGGCCGCCGTATCCAGATCCTTGAGCAGGGTGCGCACATGCCACTTGATCGGTTCGAACTGACTGGCGGCCATCTGCGGGGCGAGAATCTGCAAGGGTTTCGAGTCGGCGAAGCCGCCTGCCAAAGCTGGGGCGATCAGGCGGGCATCAACACCGGCCTGCTCCGCCAGGGCCACAACTTCGGCAATCACCAGGGCGTTGCAGGCGACGATCATCTGGTTGCACACCTTGGTCACCTGGCCGGCACCGACCTCGCCCATGCGCGTCAGCCGCTGGCCAAGGTGAGCGAGGATTGGCCGCGCCCGCTCGACATCCTCCTCACGGCCACCGGCCATGATCGCCAGGGTGCCCGCCTCGGCGCCGGGCGTGCCGCCGGACACGGGCGCATCCACCCAGCGCATGCCGGTACGGCGCTCCAGTTCGGCGGCCATCTCGCGGGTGGCCGCCGGTTCCAGGCTGGAAAAGTCCACCAGCAGCTGCCCCGGCTTGCCGCCCTCGACGATACCGCCGGGGCCAAAGACCACCTCGCGCACCACCTCGGTGTTGGCCAGACAAAGCATCACGATGCCCGCCTCGGCGCACAATTCGGCTGGCGTCAGCACGCGTTGCGCGCCCTGCTCCAGCAACGCCAGGCACTTATCCGGCGAGCGGTTCCAGATGCTTAGGGGATAGCCGGCGGCCAACAGCCGGCGGGTCATCGGCAGGCCCATCAGGCCGATACCGGCGAAAGCGATTGCGGGCAGCGAGGCGGTCATGCGGCAGCTCCAGAAGGCTCAAAAGACGACAATTTTAATCGCAGTGTCAGCGCTGTGGCCGCTGAAAATGAAAGCTGCGAAGAACCCAGCGCCTCACTATACTCCGCCGGCTTTCCCCGCTATTGAACCGGAGAACCCGAAATGCTCAAGCCCACTCTGGCGCTCGTCGCCGGCTTTGCCCTGTCTTTTTCCGCCGTCTTTGCCCACGCCGCCGATGTTCTGCGGGTCTCGGCCATTCCCGATGAAGCGCCGACCGAATTGCTGCGCAAGTTCAAACCGCTGGGGGCCTACCTCGAACAACAACTGGGCATGAAAGTCGAATTCGTCCCGGTGGCCGATTACGCCGCAGTGGTCGAATCGCTGGCCGCCGACCGCCTCGACATGGCCTGGCTGGGCGGTTTCACCTTCGTCCAGACGCGCCTGAAAACCGGCAACGCGATTCCCCTGGTGCAGCGCGCCGAAGACGAAAAGTTCACCAGCAAGATCATCAGCGCCGACCCGGCCGTGCAGTCGCTGCAAGACCTGAAAGGCAAGACCTTCGCCTTCGGCTCGGTATCGTCTACTTCCGGCAGCCTGATGCCGCGTTATTTCATGCTGCAAGACGGCATCAAGCCGGAAGAGTTCTTCAGCCGTATCGCCTACTCCGGCGCGCATGACGCCACCGCCGCCTGGGTGCAGGCCGGCAAAGCCGACGGCGGCGTGCTCAACGCCTCGGTGTGGGACAAGCTGGTTGCCGCTGGCAAGGTCGACCCCGACAAGGTCAAGGTGATCGCCACCACCGCGCCGTACTTCGATTACAACTGGACCGTGCGCGGCAACCTCGACCCGGTCGTGCGGGACAAGATCAAGGCCGCCTTCCTCGCCCTCGACCCGGCCAACCCGCAACACAAGGCGATCCTCGACCTGCAAGCGGCCACTCGCTTCATCGAGACCAAGCCGGAAAACTACCAAGGCATCGAGCAAGCAGCCCGCGCAGCCGGCCTGTTGAAGTGAGCCTGCGGCTGCATGGCGTGGGTCTGACCCACGCCAATGGCCAGGTGGCGCTCAGCGAAATCGACCTGACTATCCAGCGCGGCGAGCGGGTGGCCATCATCGGCCCGTCGGGCGCCGGCAAGACCAGCCTGCTGCGCCTGCTCGCCACCAGCCTGGCGCCCAGCGTCGGTGAGCTGAGCCTACTGGGACAACAGCCCTGGCAGCTCAGTGCGCGCAAACGCCAGCAGCTGCGCGCGCATATCGGCCTGATTCACCAAGCGCCGCCGTTGCCACCTCGGCAACGGGTAATCACGGCGGTGCTGGCCGGCAAACTCGGCCAGTGGTCGCTGGGCAAAAGCCTGCTCAACTTGCTGCATCCGGTCGATATGCCGGGTGCCCAGGCCGCTTTGGCGCGCCTTGACCTGGCGGAAAAACTCTTCGAGTGCTGCGATCAATTGTCTGGTGGTCAGTTACAACGCGTCGGCATCGCCCGCGTGCTCTATCAAGCGCCCGAGCTGATCCTCGCCGACGAACCGGTCTCCGCCATGGACCCGGTGCTGGCCGGGCATACCTTAAGCGTGCTCAACCAGGAAGCCAGCGCGCGCGGCATTACCTTGCTGGCCAGCCTGCATGCAGTGGAACTGGCCCTCGCGCACTTTCCACGGATCATCGGCGTGCGTGAAGGCCGTATCGTCTTCGACCTGCCGCCATCGGCGATCAGCCCCAGCGCGCTGGACAGCCTGTATGCCAATGAACAGCTGCAAGCCTTGCCGGCTTCGCTGCCGGCGGCGCCTGTCAGCGTACACATCCCACGATGCTGAACCCGGTATTACGCGACCCAGCCGCTCTGCCACGCCTGCTACTGACCGCGCTGGCGCTGCTGCTGTTGTGGCCAGGCTTGTCGCTCAGCGAGCTGGATCTGGCGGTGCTGGCCGACGCCGACAACGCGGCCAATATGGGGCGCTTCCTCGCCGACTTCTGGCCCTTGGCGCATGACCGCGAGTTTCTCCGGCTGCTTGGCCGTGCCACCCTGGAAACCCTGGCCATCGCTACCGCCGGCATGGCGTTGGCGTTGCTGATCGCCATTCCCGGCGCGCTGCTGGCCAGTCGCGCCCTGTCGCTGTCTGCGGTGCACCTTGCCGGCCGCCCGGCCTGGTGGGCGCAAGCGTTACGCTGGCCGGTGCGCGGCCTGTTGATCGTGTTACGCAGCGTGCCGGAGATCGTCTGGGCGCTGCTGTTCGTGCGCGCCGTCGGCCTCGGCCCAACCGCCGGGGTACTGGCCATCGCCATCACCTACAGCGGCATGCTCGGCAAGGTTTATGCGGAAATCTTCGAATCGGTCGACCCACGCCCGAGCCGCGCCTTGCTGGTTGCCGGCAGCCCACGCCTGAGCGCTTTCGCCTACGGCGTGCTGCCGAATGCCGCTGCGGAAATGCTCTCCTACACGGTGTATCGCTGGGAATGCGCAATCCGCGCCTCAGTGGTAATGGGCTTCGTCGGCGCCGGCGGCCTGGGTCAGCAGATCGACCTGTCGATGCGCATGTTCGCCGGCGGTGAAGTGGCGAGCATGCTGCTGACCTTCCTCGCCCTGGTGCTACTGGCCGACCAGCTCAGCCGCTTACTGCGGGCACGCCTGCTATGAGCCGCGCGCTTAACTACGCGCTGCTGCTCGCGTTACTGGCGGCAGTGATTGCCTCGTTCAGCTACCTGGGCATCGATTTGGCGGCCTTGGTCGGCGGCGACAGCCTGAGCCAAATGGGCGGTTACGCCAGCAGCTTCTTCAACCCGGATGTCTCCACGCCTCACCTGCATGCTATCTACCGCGGCGCGCTGGAAACCCTGGCCATGTCGGCCATCGGCACCCTGCTCGCGGCGCTGCTCGGCCTGGCCTTGGCGTTGCCAGCCGCCGGACGCTTCGGCTGGCTGGCGCTGAGTGGTTCACGCTTGCTGCTCAATGCCCTGCGCGCCATACCGGAGTTGGTGTGGGCGGCGCTGGTGGTGCTGGCCGCCGGCCTCGGCCCGAATGCCGGCACCCTGGCCCTTGCCCTGCACACGGCGGGCGTGCTCGGCCGCCTGTTTGCCGAAGCCCTGGAGAACACGCCAACCGCGCCAGCCGAGGCGATTCGTCTCAACGGCGGCGGACGCCTTACTGCGTTTTGCTACGGCACCCTGCCAGCGGTCTGGCCACAGTTGGTCGCCTATTCGCTGTACCGCTGGGAAAACAATATCCGCATGGCCAGCGTGCTGGGTTTCGTCGGCGCAGGCGGCTTGGGGCAGATGCTCTACGTCAACCTCAGCCTGTTCCAGGAAGCCCAGGCGGCGACGGTGATTCTGGCGATGCTGCTATTGGTGGTGGCGGTCGACGCCTTGAGCAGTTGGGCGCGTCAGCGCTGGGTCAGCGCCTAGGGCGGACATGCCGCAGTGCGGCTTGTCCGCCGCAAAGCTCGGTGGACAAAGCTTCGCCATGTCCACCCTACGCCGCCATGGCGCCTGCCGACCCGCCGTACCAGGCATGCCGAATCACAGCCTACAGACCATCTTTCTCCAGGTGATCGAGGTCAACCGGATCGCCGGCATGCGCGCCGAGCTTGCGGCGAATGTCCTCGAACATCTGGTCGTATTGCTGGTGGTTGCGCATGATCAGGCTGGTGTTGGTCGGCAACCCATGCTTCATCGCAATGCGTGTGGCGACGCTGGCAAAGTTGAAAGCCGTATCGCGGTGCAGCTCGAAAGATTCCTCAAACGCCTTGCCGGCCAGCTCACCGACCATGCGCATGTGCAACATTGCGCCTTCGGCCGGATCGTGGCGCACCTCGTAATAGAGATCGATGCTGAAGGCAGGTTGCGCGGCGCTGGCAATGGGATTGCCGAGATGCAAATGGCCGGGTTCGAACATAATGGTACTCCCCTGTGCAGGACACCTCCGAGCATAGCGCAAACCGTCTAGCCTGCCCCTTCGCCGAGCCAGGCACGCGCCAGATCAGTGCATTGCCGGCGCCGCCACACGCTCTTGCACCAGCACCCAAGGCGCCACCACCACCGCCCATAACGACGGGTCGCGGGCTAGCAGATCTTCGGCGTGCGCATCGTCGACCTTACTCAATTGCCCGTGAGTCAGCCACGTCGCCACCTGGTCCCGATCGTTTTCAGCCACGGCTTGCGCCACCGCGATCAAGTCCTGGTCACCCGCCACCCACAGCAACGCGCCACGGGCAAAGAAAGGTTGCAGCTCTTGCCAACTGATTGGTGCCGTTTCACCAAGCAGCTTGGCATAGAGGGTGCTAGGTTGTTCAGTCATGGTGTGCCCTGTTGTGGATGAGCCGATTTTCCAGCGGCAACCATGATAGCGCCGAGCAATTAGCAGACAAGCTCGCCTGACGTTGCCGGACAGTTTTAAGGCACGCCGTTTTTCTATACGTTTCTTGCAATTAAGCGACACCCAGGTGTTTTGCCCCCAGTAGCCGGCTTTTCAAGGCGCAAACCAGCGCTCTACACTGTACCGGTACAATTGCCGGGGGTATGACCGGGGCACTCAACCCGGTTCTGCAGCTTTGGCCGCCAGAACTACAACAACGAAAAACATAAGAGTGGAGCACTATGAACAAGGCTACTAAGCAGATTTCCAAACTGTTTGCCGCCATGGCCATGGCCGGCGTTGCCAGCTACTCGGTAGCGGCTGACACCATCAAGATCGGCCTGGCAGGCCCCGTAACCGGCGCTGTCGCGCAGTACGGTGAAATGCAATTCATCGGCGCCAAGATGGCCATCGAGCAAATCAACAAAGCCGGTGGGGTCAACGGTGCGATGCTCGAAGGCGTGGTCTATGACGACGCCTGCGATCCGAAACAAGCCGTGGCCGTAGCCAACAAAATCGTCAACGACGAAGTGCAATTCGTCGTCGGCCACCTCTGCTCCAGCTCCACTCAGCCAGCGTCCGACATCTACGAAGACGAAGGCATCCTGATGGTTACCGCGGCGTCCACCAGCCCGGACATCACTGCACGCGGTTACGAACTGGTGTTCCGCACCATCGGCCTGGACAGCCTGCAAGGCCCGACCGCCGGCAACTACATCGCCGACCACATCAAACCGAGCAACGTCGCCGTTATCCACGACAAGCAGCAGTACGGTGAAGGCATCGCCACCGCGGTCAAGCAGACCCTGGAAGGCAAAGGCGTGAAAGTCTCCCTGTTCGAAGGCATCAACGCCGGCGACAAGGACTTCTCCGCGATGATCGCCAAGCTCAAGCAAGCCGGTGTCGACTTCGTCTACTACGGCGGCTACCACCCGGAACTCGGCCTGCTGCTGCGTCAGTCGGCGGAGAAAGGCCTGAAGGTCAAGTTCATGGGCCCAGAAGGTGTGGGCAACAAGGAAATCTCGGCCATCGCCGGCCCAGCCTCCGAAGGCCTGCTGGTCACCCTGCCGCGCTCCTTCGACCAAGATCCGAAGAACCAGGCACTGGTCGAAGCGTTCAAAGCCAAGAACGAAGACCCGAGCGGTCCGTTCGTGTTCCCGGCTTACGCGGCCGTGCAAGTGATCGCCGAAGGCATCAAAAAAGCCGGCGACACCGATACCGCCAAGGTAGCCAGCGCCCTGCGCGCCAACACCTTCGACACCCCGACCGGCCCCCTCGCCTTCGACGAGAAAGGTGACCTGAAGGACTTCAGCTTCGTGGTTTACGAATGGCACCAGGACGGCACCAAAACCGAAGCCGCTACGCACTAAAAAGCGTACGTCCCGCCTGAACCCAAAGCCCACTGCTCAGCAGTGGGCTTTGTTTATTAGAAGAATTCCGGTTTCACGCTGCGCCACAAGCGCTGCCTTGCGTGACAACCCAGGAGTTAGGCAATGCCTGATCTTTATCACTACCTGCAACAGCTGGTTAACGGTCTGACCGTTGGCAGCACCTATGCCCTGATCGCCATCGGCTACACCATGGTCTACGGCATCATTGGCATGATCAACTTCGCCCACGGCGAGGTCTACATGATTGGCTCGTACGTAGCCTTCATCGTCATCGCCGGCCTGGCCATGTTCGGCCTGGACAGCCTGCCGCTCATGATGGTCGCGGCCTTCGCCGCCAGCATCATCGTCGCCAGCGCCTTCGGTTACAGCATCGAACGGGTCGCTTATCGCCCCTTGCGTGGCGGCAACCGCTTGATTCCGCTGATCTCGGCAATCGGTATGTCGATCTTTCTACAGAACCTTGTATTGCTGTCTCAAGACTCCAAGGACAAGGCCATCCCCAATCCACTGCCAGGCAACTTCGTGTTCGGTGAAAGCACCATGAATGGCGTGGTGATCTCCTACATGCAGGTGCTGATCTTCATCGTCACCATCCTGGTGATGATCGGCCTGACCTTCTTCATCTCCCGTTCGCGTCTTGGCCGTGCCTGCCGCGCCTGCGCCGAAGACCTGAAGATGGCCAACCTGCTGGGCATCAACACCAACAACATCATCGCCCTGACTTTCGTCATCGGCGCCACCCTGGCCGCCGTGGCTGCGGTGCTGCTGGGCATGCAATACGGCGTGATCAACCCCCACCTGGGTTTCCTCGCCGGCATCAAGGCCTTTACCGCAGCGGTGCTTGGCGGCATCGGCAGCATCCCCGGCGCCGTACTCGGCGGTCTGGTCCTGGGTGTGGCGGAAGCCTTCGGCGCCGACATCTTCGGCGACCAATACAAAGACGTGGTGGCATTCACCCTGCTGGTGCTGGTGCTGCTGTTCCGGCCGACTGGCATTCTGGGCCGACCGGAGGTTGAGAAAGTATGAGTTTCGCAATCACTAAAAACCTCAAGACTGCGGTCTTCAGCGCCCTGCTGGTGATGGCAGTGGCCTACCCGGTGCTCGGCCTGAAGCTGTCCACCGTGGGCATCAAGCTGGAAGTGCAAGGCGCCAGCCCAGCCGTTCTGTGGACCATCGCCGGCTGCGCCATCGCCATGTTCTTCTGGCAACTGTTGCGCAGCCAGTTGGGCGCAGCCTGGAGCCATGCGCCCAAGCTGCCCAGCGTACCGAGCAAGGCGAGCAATTTCCTCACCCTGCCTTCGACCCAGCGCTGGATCATCCTTGGCCTGATCATCGTCGCATTGGCCTGGCCGTTCTTCGGCAGCCGTGGTGCAGTGGACATCGCCACGTTGGTCCTGATCTACGTGATGCTCGGCCTCGGCCTGAACATCGTGGTCGGCCTGGCGGGCCTGCTCGACCTCGGCTACGTGGCGTTCTATGCCGTCGGCGCCTACAGCTATGCGCTGCTGTCGTTCTACTTCGGCCTGAGCTTCTGGATCTGCCTGCCGATTGCCGGCCTGATGGCGGCGTTCTTCGGCTTTATCCTCGGCTTCCCGGTGCTGCGCCTGCGCGGCGACTACCTGGCCATCGTCACGTTGGGTTTCGGCGAGATCATTCGCATCCTGCTGAACAACATGACCTGGCTGACCGGCGGACCCAACGGCATCGGCTCGATTCCCAAGCCGACGCTGTTCGGCCTGTCCTTCGACCGCAAGGCCGCCGAGGGCATGCAGACCTTCCACGAGTACTTCGGCGTCGCCTACGCCTCGATCAACAAGGTGATCTTCCTCTACCTGATCGCCCTGCTGCTGGTGCTGCTGACCCTGTTCGTGATCAACCGCCTGCTGCGCATGCCAATCGGCCGCGCCTGGGAAGCGCTGCGCGAAGACGAAATCGCCTGCCGCGCGCTGGGCATGAACCCCACCGTGATCAAACTCTCGGCCTTCACCCTGGGCGCCACCTTCGCCGGGTTCGCCGGCAGCTTCTTCGCCGCACGACAAGGCCTGGTCAGTCCGCAATCGTTCACCTTTATCGAGTCGGCGATCATCCTCGCCATCGTCGTGCTGGGTGGCATGGGTTCGCAGCTGGGGATCATCCTCGCGGCGATGGTGATGATCCTGTTGCCGGAACTGATGCGTGAGTTCAGTGAGTACCGCATGCTGATGTTCGGTGCCTTGATGGTGCTGATGATGATCTGGCGTCCGCAGGGCCTGTTGCCCATGCAGCGTCCGCACCTGGAGCTGAAACGATGAGCCGCCCGATTCTAGAAGTAAGCGGCCTGTCCATGCGCTTCGGCGGCCTGCTGGCCGTCAACGGGGTGGGCCTCACGGTTAACGAGAAACAGGTGGTGTCGATGATCGGCCCGAACGGCGCCGGCAAGACCACGGTGTTCAACTGCCTGACCGGGTTCTACCAGCCGACCGCTGGCAGCATCCGCCTCGACGGCGAGCAGATCGAGGGCCTGCCGGGCCACAAGATCGCGCGCAAGGGCGTGGTGCGCACCTTCCAGAACGTGCGTCTGTTCAAGGAAATGACCGCGGTGGAAAACCTGCTGGTCGCCCAGCATCGCCACCTCAACACCAACTTCCTCGCCGGCCTGCTGAAGACCCCGGCCTTCCGCAGGAGCGAGCGCGAGGCGATGGATTACGCCGCGCATTGGCTGGACCAGGTCAACCTGACCGAATTCGCCAACCGCACCGCCGGCACCCTCGCCTACGGCCAGCAGCGGCGCCTGGAAATCGCCCGCTGCATGATGACCCGTCCGCGCATTCTCATGCTCGACGAACCGGCGGCCGGTCTCAACCCACGCGAAACCGACGACCTGAAAGCGCTGATCCGCGTGCTGCGTGACGAACACAGCGTCACCGTGTTGCTGATCGAGCATGACATGAAGCTGGTGATGAGCATCTCCGACCATATCTATGTGATCAACCAGGGCACGCCCCTGGCCGACGGTGCGCCGGCGCAGATCCGGGAAAACCCGGACGTGATCAAAGCCTACCTGGGGGAAGCGTGATGCTGTATTTCGAGAACGTTTCCACCTTCTACGGCAAGATCCAGGCGCTGCATGACGTCAACGTCGAAGTGCGCCAAGGCGAAATCGTCACCCTGATCGGCGCCAACGGTGCCGGCAAGTCGACGCTGTTGATGACCCTCTGCGGCAACCCGCAGGCGGCCAGCGGCAGCATCCGCTACCAGGGTGAAGAGCTGATCGGCCTGGACACCCCGGACATCATGCGCAAGAGCATTGCCGTGGTGCCGGAGGGCCGCCGCGTGTTCTCACGCCTGACCGTGGAAGAAAACCTGGTGATGGGCGGCTTCTTCACCGCCAAGGCCGATATGCAGGAACAGATGGACAAGGTCCTGCACCTGTTCCCACGGCTGAAGGAACGCTTCGCCCAACGCGCCGGCACCATGTCGGGCGGCGAGCAGCAGATGCTCGCCATCGGCCGCGCGCTGATGAGCAAACCCAAACTGCTGTTGCTCGACGAGCCGTCGCTGGGCCTGGCACCGATCATCATCCAGCAGATCTTCGACATCATCGAACAGCTGCGCAAGGATGGCGTGACCGTGTTCCTGGTCGAGCAGAACGCCAACCAGGCGCTCAAGCTGGCGGATCGTGGCTATGTACTGGAGAACGGTCGGATCGTCATGCAAGGCAGCGGGCAAGAGCTGCTGAGCGACCCGAAGGTACGCGACGCCTACCTCGGCGGCTAACCGGCAAGGCCGTCCTGAAACCGCTCTTCGGAGCGGTTTTTTTATGGCTATGTCCCAGTGACGTGTTGCAGGAGAATCCGCGCTGTTGTGGGAGCGGATTTATCCGCGAAAATCTTTGAAAACTGAAGATCTTTCGCGGCTAAAGCCGCTCCCAGTCGTGACGGCGGTCTGCATCAACAGTTAACGGGTACAGAGCCTTTTACATGTGGCTATTCGCCGTGCACGCCGGCTTTCTTGAGTGGGTTGCGGGCGCCGAGCCGAGCGGATAAATCACCGGCGGAACTTGTGCGCCACGTAACCCACCACGTGGAAATCGGTGGGTTACGACGCAACTGACTTTGCGCCAGCAGATAGCCGGGGTGGCGATGCGCCTAATTAACGCGCCGCTGGCCTCGACACATAACGGGGATAGCGTTTTTTATCTTCACCGTTCGCCCGATGATCCGTGCACGCACGCCCTGGCCAGTTACAATGGTCGCCCTTTTTTTGCCGATGACCGTTTTTATGACCGACCCCATCCGCCTGTCCAAACGCCTGATCGAACTGGTCGGCTGCTCGCGCCGCGAGGCCGAGCTGTATATCGAAGGCGGCTGGGTATCGGTGGATGGCGAGGTGGTGGAAGAGCCGCAATTCAAAGTGCAGGATCAGCGTGTCACGCTTCACCCCGAGGCCGTACTCACTCCGGCGGAACCCGTCACCCTGCTCTTGCACGTGCCCTCCGGGCGCGCAGCGGATCGCGTTGCCGAAGCCATTGCCGCCGCCAGCCAGTGGCCGGACGACAGCAGCGGCATTCGCCCATTGAAGAGCCATTTCGACCGCCTGACGCCCTGCATCCCCTTGCAGGCTGGGGCCGACGGCCTGCATGTGCTGACCCAGGACTGGCGCATCGAACGCAAACTCAAGGAAGACCTGAGCAAGCTGGAGCAGGAATATGTGGTCGAGGTCATCGGCGAACTGTCCAGCAACGAGCTGAAACGCCTGAACCACGGCCTGAGCTTCAATGGCTCGGCGCTGCCACCGTGCAAAGTCAGTTGGCAGAACGAAACCCGCTTGCGCTTTGCCCTGAAGAACCCGCAGCCAGGGCAGATCGTCTTCATGTGCAACAGTGTCGGCCTCAAGGTGCTCGGCATGAAGCGTATCCGCATCGGCGGTGTGCCGATGTCGAAAGTACAACCGGGCCAATGGCGCTTTCTTGCCGCAAAAGAACGCTTCTAAAACACCGCGCCTTACTCTCTTTGATCGCCGCCCGCGCGGCAGCGACCACTATTTTTCTTAGGAATACGCTCATGCTCAATAACGATGTTCTGCGCAGCCTGCGCTACATGCTCGATGTCAGCGACGCGCAAATGGCCGAAATCGTCCAACTGAGCGGCAAACCAACCACGGAAGCAGAAATCAGCGCAGTGCTGAAGAAAGACGACGAGGAAGGCTTTGTCGACTGTGACGACGAGCTGATGGCGCACGTTCTCGACGGCCTGGTGTACTTCAAGCGCGGCAAGGACGACAGCCGCCCGGCGCAACCCTTCGAACTGCCCGTGACCAACAACATGGTGCTGAAGAAGCTGCGCGTGGCCTTCGAACTGAAAGAAGACGACATGCACACGATCATGCAAAGCGTCGACTGCCCGGTGTCCAAACCCGAGATGAGCGCACTGTTCCGCAAGTTCGGCCACAGCAACTACCGCACCTGCGGCGATCAATTCCTGCGCAACTTCCTCAAGGGCCTGACCCTGCGCGTGCGCGGCTGAGTCGCGCCTGAGAATGCAGCATGACGTCGCATGGCGCTGCATTCTCAACTGCAATAATGCCTGCCATCAGCCAGAGGCACGTTTAGGGTAGCGGCACTCTCCCGTGAAAAGGATTTGCCATGCACCCTTACTTCTCCCTGCAAGGCCGCACCGCCCTGATCACCGGCGGCACGCGCGGTATCGGCAAGATGATTGCCAAAGGCTTTGTCGAAGCCGGCGCCACGGTCTACGTATGTGCCCGCGCTGGCGAGGCCTGCGCACAGACCGCTGCAGAGCTGTCGGCCTTCGGCACTTGCCACGGCATTGCCGCCAACCTGTCCAGCGAAGCAAGCGTACAGGTGCTGGCCGAGCAGTTGGCCGGCGAGATCGGCCAGCTGGATATCCTGGTCAACAATGCCGGCACCACCTGGGGCGCACCGCTGGAAAGTTACCCGGTCAAGGGCTGGGAAAAGGTCATGCAGCTCAACGTGACTGCAGTGTTCAGCTGCATCCAGCAGTTGCTGCCGCTGCTGCGCAAGGCCGGCTCGGCCGCCAACCCGGCACGGGTGATCAATATCGGCTCGGTGGCCGGCATCACGTCCCACGGCGAAGACGCCTATGCCTACGGCCCGAGTAAAGCCGCCCTGCACCAGTTGTCGCGCATGCTGGCGCGCGAACTGGTCAGCCAGCACATCAACGTCAACGTCATCGCCCCGGGACGCTTCCCAAGCAAGATGACCCAGCACATCTCCAAGGATGACGCGGCGATGGCCGAGGATACCGCGCTGATTCCGATGCAGCGCTGGGGCCGCGACGAGGAAATGGCCGCCCTGGCGATCAGCCTGGCGAGCACCGCAGGGGCATATATGACCGGCACCATTATTCCCATCGACGGCGGCTTTAGCCTCTAAATCCCCGCGCGCACCGGCCACCGCTGGTCTGGCGCCACGCTCGGCACCCCCTGCTCTGCTAGCGTTATTGAGTGGGGGCCACCACACCTCGGCCGCAATCACGGCGGGGAGGATAGCCATGAGCATGGCGGACTGGCGCATGCAGGGCGTCGAATTTGCTACCTGCAACTGCAACTGGGGCTGCCCCTGCCAATTCAGCGCCCTGCCCAGCTACGGCAAGTGCGAAGCCGTGGTGGCGATGCGCATCGAGCAAGGCCACCATCTGGCCGTCAACCTGGATGACCTGTGCTGGGTCGCCACCTTCGCCTGGCCCAAGGCGATCCACCAAGGCAACGGCCGTTGCCAGGTATTTATCGAGGACAAAGCCACCGCTGAGCAGCGTGCGGCCCTGCTGCGCATCCTCTCGGGCGAGGACACTGAACCCGGCGCCACGGTATTTTCGGTATTCGCCAGCACCATCAGCGAGATGCACGAACCGCAGTTCGTGCCCATAGCGTTTCGCGTGGACGTGGATAAGCGCGAGGCCCACGTGCATATCGCAGGCGTGCTTGAGGCCAGCGGTGAACCGATCCGCAGCCCGGTCGACGGTGCGCCCCAGGAAGTGCGCCTGGTATTGCCTAACGGATTCGAGTTCACTGAGGCGCAGATGGGCAATGGCAACTTCCAGACCCAGGGCGCGATCAAGATCGCCTCACAACAGGGTCACGGCCACTTCGCCCGCCTGCACTTCACCGGCCAAGGGGTGGTGCGCTGAGCGTGCCCGAGCTACCCGCCGAACCGGCGCGCCAACGCCTGCCACACTGGCCACTCAGCGCCGAACAGTGGTTACTGCTGCTCTGCCTGCTGACGCTGACGGGGCTGGCCTGGTGGCTATTGCTGCGCATGGCCGCGACCATGGCGCTACCCGGCGGCATGGCCGATCTCGCCATGGCCGGCATGCCGATGCCCTGGACGGCCAGCGATGCCCTGCTGATGCTGGCCATGTGGGCGGTGATGATGGTCGGCATGATGCTGCCCAGCGCCCTGCCGATGATCCTGCTCTACCAACATATGCTGCATCGCTACAGCGCTGGCGCGCGGCGGCACCTGGCGCTGTTGCTGTTCTGTCTGGCCTACCTGCTGGTGTGGAGCGGCTTCAGCCTGCTCGCCACTGGCCTGCAATGGGGCCTGGACCATCTGGCCCTGCTCAACCCGCAGATGCGCAGCGAAAGTCGCTGGCTCGGCGCGGCCCTGCTGCTGAGCGCCGGCGTCTACCAGTGGTTACCGAGCAAGGCGGCCTGTTTGGCCTATTGCCACGGGCCGGTGCAGTTTCTTATGAGCCACTGGCGCCCGGGAATTATCGGCGGCTGGCGCATGGGCCTGGCCCACGGCCGGTATTGCCTGGGCTGCTGCTGGCTGTTGATGGGCCTGCTATTCGTTGGCGGGGTGATGAACCTGCTGTGGGTGGCGCTGATCGGCGGCTACGTGCTGCTGGAGAAGATCCTGCCCCAAGGGCCCTGGCTCGGCCGTATCACCGGTCTCCTCTTGATCGCCGCGGGCCTGGCCATGCTGCTGGCCTAACAGGCCGCTTAAGGCTGCTGCCGGATGCGGGTAAGATGGCTGCCTCGCCGCTCTCGATCCCCCCTCTCATGCCCTACTCCGTATCCCCTATCGGCTTCGTTCGCTCCTGTTTCAAGGAGAAATTCGCCATTCCCCGACAGCCGCAGCTGGCGCCGGCCGCGCGTGGCGTACTGGAACTGCTCGCGCCGTTCGATAACGGCGAGGCGGTGCATGGCCTGGAGCAGGTCAGCCACGTCTGGCTGCTATTCCTGTTTCATCAGGCCCTGGAAGACAAACCCCGGCTGAAGGTACGGCCGCCGCGTCTGGGCGGCAATCAATTGGTCGGCGTCTTCAGCACCCGCGCCACTCACCGGCCCAATGGCATCGGCCAATCGGTGGTCAAGCTGGACAAGCTCGAACCCGGCAAACTCTGGCTCTCCGGTATCGACCTGCTGGACGGCACGCCAGTGCTGGATATCAAACCCTACGTGCCTTATGCCGACAGCGTGGCGGGCGCTTACAACCGCATCGCCGACAGTGCACCGGAACTGATTACCGTCGAATGGCAGGCGCAGGCGCTGAACCAGGCTCACAGCCATGGGTTGCGCCTGGCAGAACCCCTCGTCGAGCTGATCGAACAATGCCTGGCGCAAGACCCGCGCCCGGCCTATCAGCAACCGCTGCCCGAACGTCACTACGGTGCGCGCTTCTGGGACGTTGATGTACGCTGGCATTACCCTGAGCCGGCAAAGATTTGCGTACTGGAAGTGGTCGTGGCCTGAACCCTCTCACTGCGTCGGCGCGAACGTGGGTGTAACGCAAGTGAAGTATTGTTTGCCTGCCCCTGGGCAACGGCTAAGGTTGTTGCAGGCGCCACGCTTACTAGCACATCGCCATACACCTTTACCGGCATGTTTAGCTGTCGAGCCACGTAGCGTTATCCGATGAAGACACCCGCTTACGTCCCAGCAAGCAACGTCATGGATCTCCTACTCGATGCCGTTTGCGTGGTCGACAAAGAGGGACGTTTTGTATTTGTCAGTGCCGCCGGCGAACGGATCTTCGGCTACAGCCTCGAGGAAATGCTCGGCAAGCCGATGATCGAGCTGGTTTTCCCGGAAGATCGCGAACGAACGCTGCAAGCAGCTCGTGACATCATGCTCGGCAATTTCAAGCCACATTTCGAGAATCGCTACGTCCGCAAGGACGGCCAAATTGTCCACATCATGTGGTCGGCACGCTGGTCCGAGGGCGACCAACTGCGGGTCGCGGTCGCGCACGACATCACCGAGCGCAAACGCAACGAGTCGATGCAGGCAGCGATCTACGCGATTTCCGAAGCCGCGCACGCCGCCGAAGACCTGCCGACACTGTACCAACGCATTCACCAGATAATCGGCGAACTGCTGCCGGCGGATAATTTCGCCATTGCCCTCTACGACGAGCGCAAGGACGAACTGAGCTTCCCTTACCATGTCGATCAGCGCCTGCCGGTACCGCCACCGCTGAGCCTGAAGGCCGACACGCTCAGCACACAGATCATTCGCAGCGGCCAAACCCTGCTGCTGACCCCCGAATCGCGCGCTGGCCTACCTGCACCCGTGCTGGCGGCCGAGGCGCAGCCGCTGTATTGGCTCGGCGTGCCGCTGCAGTCACAACAGGGCACCAGCGGGGCCTTGATTCTCAAGAGTTACTCGCAGCACGAGCGCTACTGCGAGCAAGACAAAGAATTGCTGCAATTCGTCTCGACCCAGGTGGCGTCCGCCATCGAACGCAAGCAGTTGCTCATCCGCTTGCAGTTCATGGCGCAATACGACCAGCTGACCCAACTGCCCAATCGCGCGCTGTTCAATGACCGCCTGCACACCGCACTCGCCCGAGCGCACCGCGAGCAAACGCTTCTATCGCTGCTGTTTCTCGACCTGGACAAGTTCAAGCAGGTCAACGACACCTGCGGCCACGCCATTGGCGACATGCTGCTGCAACGCGTGGCGCAGCGTCTCGTCGCCTGCGTGCGCGAGGTCGACACGGTCGCGCGCCTGAGTGGCGACGAGTTCGTCGTGCTGCTGGAGAACATTCATAACCCGGAACACGCCATTGCCGTCGCCGAAAAAATTCGTCTGGCACTCAATCAGCCCTTCGCCCTCGCAGGCCATACACCGCAAATTGTGCCAAGCATCGGAATCGCGCTGTATCCGCAGCATGGCAGCGAGGCGCAGCAGTTACTCAGCCACGCTGACAATGCCATGTACCTGGCGAAGAAAAGCGGCGGCAACCGTTTCCAGCTCGCCCAGGAGCCTCGCCCGGCGCATGAGGACACCCCGCAAGCGCACGGGGAAAAGCACGCGCAACCGCAGATCGAGTAACGCCGCGTGCAAGCCGGGCGGTTATCGGAGCGGCCGGACAGTTTTTGCGGCTAAACAGACAGAAGCCGCGCAACCGCCCGCGCACGCTGACGGGCTGCCACGACAGTTAACGGCGACGCCACATAAAAAAGGCTATGTCCCAGTGACGTGTTGCAGGAGAAGCC